>Ga0209533_1000031_pt1 | contig 118229 bp, 106 predicted proteins | sample COG_04_FD_184748 | JGI IMG/M metagenome (GOLD analysis project Ga0209533, IMG submission 184748) | Pelagic Microbial community sample from North Sea - COGITO 998_met_04 (SPAdes) (version 2) | ecosystem: Environmental > Aquatic > Marine > Neritic zone/Coastal water | place: Helgoland, sampling...
TACTAGGAGCGCGTATCGGAAAATTTAAAGACGGAAAACCGCAAGCGATTCCTGGGCATAGTATTCCACTAGCCACAGCAGGAGTTCTTATTTTATGGCTGGGATGGTTTGGCTTTAATGGTGGCTCTGTACTTTCAGCTGATCCAGAAGCAACATCATTAACGTTGGTAACCACTTGCTTAGCTGCTGCTGCTGGTGGCGTTGTCGCAATGATTACATCTACTATTTTATATAAAAACCTAGATTTGACAATGTTTCTTAATGGTATTTTAGGTGGCCTCGTTGGAATTACTGCTGGCGCCGATCAAATGAGCCCAGAAGACGCAATCCTTATAGGTGCTATTGCTGGAGCGCTTATTGTATTTGCTGTGAGCTTGGTAGATAAAATAAAACTAGATGACCCTGTTGGAGCTATTGCAGTACACCTAATTTGTGGCGTTTGGGGAACACTTGCTGTAGGTCTTTTTGGTGCAAAGGCTGGATTTGATCAGTTTGTTATTCAATTAATTGGCGTGGCTTGCTACGCGGCTTTTTGCATAGTCACATCATTTGTGATTATATATACGCTTAAGAAAACAATTGGAATAAGAGTCTCGGAAAGAGAAGAGCTAGAAGGGCTTGATGCACACGAGCATAAGATGGACGCATACCCAGATTTTAGATTAAATGAGCATTAACTATTTTAGATTAGTCAACAAAAAAACCCGCAATTGCGGGTTTTTTTTATTAATTGAGATACCTTACAATAATTGGCGTTAGAAAAGTAATCTACTATTTGTTTAATGAATAAGGATGGATCATTTTAAAGCAATAAAAAGTATACCTCAACTACTAACTTAGGTGTTATACGTTATCGCTTGCTATTCCAAGATAAACAAAGCGCCTCCATGAACTTGAATTAAGGAGGGGTTAAATGCCCATAAAAAAACCTCAAAAGTTTTCTTTTGAGGTTTTTTATTTGATGTGAATATTATTTTTAAGCGGAGTTCCTGCTTGCATTAATATTTCCAAACAAAGAGCGCATTACGATCTTCTCATACACCTCTATTTGAGCTTCGTCTCTAGGAGACTCTTTTTCTAGGTCTTGAATTTTCTTTAGCGCATATTGCTGAATCGTTAGCAAAGGCAGCACAATAGACTCACGGACTGAAATAGAGGCTTTTCCTGCGGGCTCCTCCTCCATTAACTCATCGTATCCAGTTAGCTTTAGTAACAATCGCTTTGTTGTAACATATTCTGAATATATAACATTCCAAAAGGCCCCATACTCAGGGTCTTCAGACATGTATTTTGTTAGACCAAAGAACGATTTAGACAAAGACATCATACTGTTCTCTATAAGTGTTTTGAAAAAATCCGAAGTTTTAAACAGGTGTTGTGCCTTTTCAAACTCCCCAATATCTTCGTAATGCTTTAGTGCTGTTCCAACACCAAAAAACCCAGGTACGTTTTGTTTTAACTGACTCCAAGAGCCTACAAAAGGGATGGCTCTTAGGTCTTCAAAAACCAGTCCATCTGATTTACCTCGCTTTGATGGGCGGCTGCCTATATTTGTTTTTGCGTAAAACTTTAAAGTGCTCATGTGTTCCAAATAAGAGATAAACTTTGGATGTGCCTTGAATTCCACATATGCCTCGTAACTAAGCTTCGAAAGATGAGACATAACCGCCCTGTTTTCAGAAGTCATGGCTAGGTCTTTATCGCTTAAACTATTTTGTACTCCCGAGCTTATTAACTGCTCTAAATTGTATTGAGAAGAGTCCAAAGTTCCAAAATTAGAGCTTATTGTTTGACCCTGAATTGTGAGCTGAACCTCTTTATCCTCAATAGTTGGCCCAAGGGAAGCATAAAAGTTATGTGTTTTTCCGCCTCCTCTTGCAGGAGGCCCACCTCGACCATCAAAGAAAATAACCGTGACATCATACTTTCTAGAAATAGCCGTCAAATGCTCTTTGGCCTGGTATATGGCCCAGTTTGCCATTAAATACCCTCCGTCTTTGGTGCCATCACTAAACCCTAGCATAATGGTTTGTCTATTCCCACGTGCTTTTAAATGAGCGGCATAATTTGGATTTGTATATAGCTCTTCCATAACAGAGGGAGCGTTGTGTAAATCTGTGATTGTCTCAAAAAGTGGCGCAATATCAACCGTTAGTTGATCTTCAAAAGCCACAAGCTTAAGCATCGCATATAATTGCATGACATTAAGCGTTGTTTGGTTGTTACTTATAATGTAGCGATTAGCCGCTTTCTCTCCGTTCGTTTCCTGAATGGTTTTAATTGCCACCATTGTTTTGAGAGCCTTTAAAGTTTCTTTGTCTGTTATCAAGGACATGTCTAAATGGCCTTCTATTTTAGACAAGGTCGCTATTTGTTTCGCTTCCGATAAATTGTGGTAGTTTGCGGGGAATATAGAACTTCCACTTTCAATTAAAACATTAACCATGTCGTTAAAAACCGCTTCATGTGCTCGACTGTCTTGGCGTATGTCTAGTGATGAAAAGTGAAATCCAAACAAATGTATTTTATTCAGAAGACTGTTTACGTCTGACGCATAAAGCGATTGATGTTTCTGAATAATTTCTGCCTTAATTTCTCTTAATTCAGATACTAAATGATCCAACGTCAAATACGTTTTTTTATTGGTTGTCATTTTATACATTTCACCTTCGAGCTCAGTAACTCGATCTTCGACTCCTGCAAAAGACACTTTACGCTTTAACTGTCTTAAATCTCGGTAGTAATTTTTAATTATTGTTTCCCGCAATCTAGACGCTACTTTTAAAGTTATTTCTGGTGTTACAAATGGGTTTCCATCTCTATCGCCCCCTGGCCAGAAGCCTATATTTATAATGTCATTTTCAATGTGTTCTCCTTCAAATATATTTTGCTGGATATAGTCATAAACCGTCCCAAATGATTTATAGAACACATTTTCTAAATACCATATAAGGCTAACTGCCTCGTCATAAGGCGTTGGCTTTTTATGTTTAAAAAATGGTGTTTTTCCCAGCTGAGCAAGCAGCTCATGTATTCTAGTTAAATCGTTTTCTTTTATGGCCTCCGTTAAGTCAGTAATAATTCCTAATACTGAGCCTGGATAAAATTGGGTTGGGTGTGCCGTGAGCACAATACGAACTTTAAATTCCTCTAGGTATTTTTTAAGAAGTTCTAAATTATTTTGTGAGCTTGCCGTTTCTTTTAAGCTTCGCAAGGTTCCAATTCCGTCCATATTATTGACAACAGGAAAAGCCGCGTCTTCAATAGCATCAAACAACACCACCTGTCTTTCGATGTATTGTATAAATCTAAACAGTAAATTAATTTGGCTTTTAGGCGACCGTCTCGCTTGATATTTTTTGAAAAATGAATCTACAATCGCCGTAGGGGTTTCGTTCTTTGTAAACCCTTTCTGACAAGTTTCAAAGAAGAGAGGTAACAAAGCGCCTGTTTTGGTAATTGTATCAAAAGGAAGCGTCATAAATATACTATTGTATATTTGATATTTTGATAAAACATTTTGTTTAAACCTGGTGATTTTTGGCTGTGTAGACATTTATTTAGTACATTAAATTTAACCCAAAATTACTAAAGCACCTTCAGAACTCATGTATAATAGGGATATTTTTGCGAATATTCGTATAATGATTGACTTCACAAGACAAAATCCTAACAAACTCAAGAAATCCTTCAATATCTCACAGTAAAACTACCCCTTTCATTTTATAGAAAGTCTAAAGTTGTTTTCTATAACAAATTGGTAAATCGTTTGACTTACTGTAAATTTAGATCTTCTAATCCATACATTGAAGCTTATGATTGAGATCGAACGAAAATTTTTAATAACCTCTAACAGCTATCGTGAACACGCTTCGAGCAAAGCTGTTCTTACTCAAGGGTATTTGAGTAGTAACCCCGAGCGGACAGTAAGAATTAGGCTGAGTGATCAAACAGGATATATCACTATTAAGGGGAAGAGTAATGAAAGCGGCCTTAGTCGTTTTGAGTGGGAAAAAGAGATTTCTAAATCTGAGGCTGAAGCGCTTCTTGAGCTATGCGAAGAAACTCTTATTAGCAAAACACGTTTTAAAGTACGCATAGAGGATCATTTTTTTGAAGTTGATGAGTTTGACGGCCCCAATAAGGGGCTTGTTATTGCAGAAGTTGAGCTTGGTTCAGAAAATGAAGTGTTTTCAAAACCAAATTGGCTAGGGGATGAGGTTACAGGTGATAAAAAGTATTATAATTCTAATCTAAGCCAACACCCTTTCTGTGATTGGGATTGATTGAATAATTGTCATTAAAACGGCTTTAAAATTATTATATTCGCAACTTAAATCGACTTAAAAACTAAAGAAATGAACACAAACAATACTGATTTTAAAATTCAAGAAGCGCTAGATGCTCTTGGGATTAAAGATATAAACTTAGGTACTTCTACAGGGGTTAATAGTTTTGCTAACGGCCCTACTATCGATAGCTATTCTCCTGTAGATGGTAAAAAAATTGGAAGTGTCATTTGCACATCTCAAGCAGATTATGAGGCTGTAATGACCTCAGCGACGGCGGCATTTGCCGATTGGCGTACAATGCCAGCCCCCCAAAGAGGAGAAATTGTTCGACAGTTTGGAAATAAGCTAAGAGACCTTAAGGAGCCCCTAGGAAAACTAGTGTCTTATGAAATGGGGAAATCCCTTCAAGAAGGCTATGGAGAGGTCCAAGAAATGATTGATATATGTGATTTTGCGGTTGGACTGTCTAGACAGTTAAACGGGCAAACCATTCCTTCTGAGCGCCCTAGTCATGTAATGAGAGAGCAGTGGCACCCCATTGGAGTGGTTGGTATTATCTCTGCGTTTAATTTCCCTGTCGCTGTTTGGGCTTGGAATACGGCTTTAGCGTGGATCTGTGGGGATGTGTGTGTGTGGAAAGGTTCTGAAAAAGCACCCTTGTGCTCTATTGCTTGTCAGAATATTATTGCCGAAATTTTAAAAGAAAATAACTTACCTGAAGGAATTTCTTCAATTATTAATGGAGATTACAAAGTAGGTGAAATGATGACGACGGATACGAGAGTCCCTTTGGTCTCAGCAACTGGCTCTACAAGAATGGGAAGAATTGTGGGTGCTACGGTTGCTCAACGTTTTGGAAAATCATTATTAGAATTGGGGGGGAACAATGCCATTATTATTACTCCAACCGCCGATTTAAAAGTGGTGGTACCAGGTGCTATTTTTGGTGCTGTAGGAACTTGCGGACAACGTTGTACTTCTACACGACGACTGATTATTCACGAATCTGTATATGATAAAGTAAGGAATGCCATTGTAGGTGCTTATGGGCAATTGACAATTGGAAATCCTTTGGATGAAAAGAATCATATTGGACCCTTAATCGATCATGATTCTGTGAATACGTATTTAGCGGCTATTGAAAAAGCAAAAGCTGAAGGTGGTACGGTATTGGTTGACGGCGGTGTTTTAGAAGGTAAAGGCTATGAAAGTGGCTGTTATGTGAAGCCAGCGATTATTGAAGCTGAAAATCATTTTGAGATTGTACAGCACGAAACCTTTGCGCCGATTTTATATTTAATGAAATATTCTGGGGCGGTAGAAAATGCCATTCAAAAACAAAACGGAGTCGCACAAGGACTGTCTTCTGCGATTATGACCAACGAGCTGAAAGAGGCTGAGAAGTTCTTGTCTTATGCGGGTTCTGACTGTGGAATTGCCAATGTAAATATTGGAACTTCTGGCGCTGAAATTGGCGGTGCTTTTGGTGGTGAAAAAGAAACAGGGGGCGGACGCGAGTCTGGTTCAGATGCATGGAAAGTGTACATGCGACGTCAAACAAACACGATTAATTATTCTGATGAATTGCCCTTGGCTCAAGGGATTAAGTTCGATTTATAATCGATTTAAAAACTTACTATTATAAAAGTCACAGCCTCTGGTTGTGGCTTTTTTTTAGTTCGTTTCTGTTTTTTGTAATTTAGGCGTGATGCTAAAAAAATTAACTGATCAAACATAAAAACAACTACTATAGGGCTACTACTATTGAGCAATCTTGTTTTAAACGCTGAAATTAATAATACAACATCTATCGTTAAAATAAATACTATTGGAAAAAACCTATAAGAACCCTGTTTTGCCGGGTTTCAATCCCGATCCATCTATTTGTAATATTGGAGATGACTATTGCATAGTTAACTCCTCTTTTGAGTGGTTTTCAGGCATTCCTATCTACCATAGTAAAGATATAACCAATTGGACTTTAATTGGTCATGGAACACATCGTAAAAAACAAGTGGTATTTCAGGAAGAGCTCAGGGGTTACAAAAGAATCTTTGCGGTAACCATTCGAGACCACAATGGACTATTCTACCCTATTACTACCTGTGTAGATTGTGAAACAGGAGGTGACTTTTATGTGAGTTCTGAAAATCCTGCAAGACCATGGTCCGGACCTATTTGGCTAGATGCTCCCGGCATAAACCTTCTTTAATGTGGAATGAAAATGGGACGTATTAGTCTGTTGGACATGGAGGGTGATCAGTAGAAGAAAAATGGCCTGGACAACAAGTACAATATGGGCTCAAGAGTTAGATTTAAAACAAAAAAACTAATCTGAAAAGGTGTACGGCTGAACTATGGATATGCTGACAATGCTGGTATTAATGCTGAAGATTCACATATTTATAAAATTAATGGCAACTATTTACTCATCTATGCCGAAGCAACTACATCTTACAATCTTGCAAAGCTAAAGCACTCTTTGATTGGTTCGAATATAAAAGCGAGTAATTGTTGAAGCTACTAATGAGTTCCAACAGCTTTTTCCGGCCATTATGTTTAATCAAACAATAGTTCACGCAAGAATTAATTCTGAATTAAACTTAACTATACTTTGCTTTTCGTAAAATTCGCATACTTTCCTTATAAAGCCCGTATACTTCATCGCTGTGATTATACAACAACGCTTTAGCTGCCTGTAGTTGAACAAGAGCTGCCTTGATGCCATTGAAATAACAAATTAAGTAAGTGCCTGGAACATTCTTTAAGTCCTTAAGCTGTGTGGTTGTAAGTTCAGACCCCTGTTTAAGTCGTTCCATAAGTGCATTATTCGAATTTAAAATATGGTGTAGAATTTTTTTATCGTACTGAGGAGGGGTGAACAGTAGTTCTGAGTCAATATTATAAGTTGCATTATTTCCAAAAGTAATGGTTGTTTTTTCTAATTTAAAGTAAGTATTTTTCCCGTTTATTCCAAGGTTAACATATTCAACTATTTCAAAAGTATTCTTGTCATATGAAATCTCAACAGCATCTAATGTTGAGTAAAATAGTCGAACCTGTTCATTAATTAAAGCAATGTCTACACGTGAATAAAACGTTTGATTTTCAATTCTTTTTCTTTTGCCAGACCAACACATCACAAAATACTCTTTGAAGACTTTGTATTTAGGGTCATAGTCTTCTCTCTGCGCCATGAAATCAAACACCCCGTCCAAGGTGTATTCTATATTATTTTGAGCATGAGATTCAATTGCTGAAACAATTTCAGAGTTGGAGTCAGTTAACTCAATATCAAAAACTTTAGGCATACTGATGCTGCCTTCTCTAAAAAAAACGGCGCCCCCATAATATTTCCAAATATTTTTTCTGAGTGAAGTGATTTCTAGTGCCTCTTTTGCTCTAATGGTAACTAACCCAACAACCTTGTCTTCATTAAGGTGTGGGAACGGAATGTTTTCATATTGAATAACAGGCGGAGCGCTCAAATAAGCATTAATTAGATTTTGGATCTTGCTGTCATCAAAAAAATCAACTCCAATAATATGATTGTATTGGTCGTCAACTCCAATAACAATATATGAGTTACTGGCGGGGTTGCTATTAGATAAGGCGCAAACATGCTTTAAAAATTTTGCCTTACCCTCTTTACTAGTAATGTTTATTTGCAACTTTTTATCATAAAAACTGCATTCGTCGTTATGAGCAAGTAAGTTTTTGATAAGAAGTCGCTTGTTAATCATTTTTGAAGCTTAATGCTGTTTTTTAAGACTAAATCCGTTCACTCTTGCGTTTGGCGTTTTAAATTTACTAAACAAAGTGGGGAAACAAGTTGAAATGAATTTAAGTTTTAACCATTTGTTAACAAGGTGAACGGAAATATTTTAACAAATTGCAAACTATAACTTGTTGGACCAATAAACAGTTAAAATAAAACATTGTAATGGAGGGAGATAAAAATGGGGTTGACATTCAATCAATCAACGAAAAAATTGAAAAAGAGAGTGCTTTTGTAGATTTACTTACTCTCGAAATGAATAAAGTTATTGTGGGACAAAAACACATGATCGAGCGGTTACTTATAGGGCTTTTGGGTCAAGGACACATCCTTTTAGAAGGGGTTCCTGGGCTCGCTAAAACACTGGCAATAAACACCTTATCACAAGCCGTTGCTGGAAGTTTTAGTCGGATTCAATTTACGCCAGACCTCTTACCTGCAGATGTCGTAGGAACCATGATTTACAATATTAAAGCCAATGATTTCACCATTAAAAAAGGACCTATTTTCGCAAATTTTGTTTTGGCTGATGAAATTAATCGTGCCCCTGCTAAAGTACAATCCGCTCTTTTAGAGGCGATGCAAGAAAAACAAGTTACTATTGGAGACAAAACTTTTATTTTAGACAAGCCATTTTTAGTTATGGCGACTCAAAACCCAGTAGAGCAAGAAGGAACCTACCCGCTTCCAGAAGCACAAGTCGATCGTTTTATGTTAAAAACAATCATCGACTACCCAAAACTAGAAGATGAGCAACTCATTGTTCGTGCCAACCTTAAAGGCGCTTTTGAAAAAATAAACGCCGTTGTCTCCGTTAAGCAAATTCTAAGCGCACAAGCGGCGGTTAGAGAGGTTTATATGGATGAAAAAATTGAAAAATATATTTTAGATATTGTTTTTGCTACGCGATACCCAGAAAAATACCGCTTGCCAGAGTTAAAGCCTTTAATTTCCTTTGGCGCCTCTCCAAGGGGTAGCATCAACCTAGCGACTGCCGCAAAGTGCTATGCGTTTATAAAGCGTCGTGGTTACGTAATCCCAGAAGATGTCCGTGCAGTTGTTTACGACGTTCTCCGTCACCGTATTGGAATAACTTATGAAGCGGAAGCTGAGAACGTTACCTCAGAAGATATTATTAGTAAAATTGTCAATGTTATTGAAGTCCCTTAATTAGGTTTCATTTTTATTACGTGGGTTACACGCACCCAGCCCCCTCATTAACAGTATACTTATAAAATGGACACTAAGGAATTACTAAAAAAAGTTAGAAAAATAGAGATCAAAACACGCAGGTTGTCCGACCATGTGTTTGGAGGTGAGTACCACTCAACCTTCAAAGGGCGTGGAATGACTTTTTCTGAAGTGAGGCAATACCAGTATGGCGACGACGTAAGAAATATTGACTGGAATGTTACAGCGCGATGTAATGAACCGCATATTAAGGTTTTTGAGGAAGAGCGGGAGTTAACGCTCATGTTAATGGTTGATGTTTCGGGATCCAAACTATTTGGAACAGAATCGCAGTTTAAAAATGAAATTGTCACGGAAATTGCGGCCACTCTTGCATTTTCAGCCACACAAAATAATGATAAAATTGGACTCATTTTATTTTCCGACACTATTGAACTGTACATCCCTCCAAAAAAAGGCCGCTCCCATGTGTTGAGAATCATTAGAGAATTAATTGAGTTTAAACCAAAAAGCAAAAAAACTAATATTGCTGAAGGGTTAAAGTTTTTGTCTAATGTTATGAAAAAGAAAGCGATTGTATTTCTTCTATCTGATTTTATGGCTGACGACTATCAGCATAATTTAAAAATTGCCTCTGGAAAACATGATATTACTGGGATAAGAGTTTACGATAAATACGAAGCTGAGATTCCAAGTCTGGGGATGATCCAAGTGCAAGATCAAGAGACCGGTAGCTCTTTCTTGGTTAATACATCTTCCAAATCTGTTCGTAAGGGCTATGAGGATAATTACAGAAACCGCGTTCAGTACTTTTCTGATAGCTTTAAAAAATCAGGTGCTGGGACACTTGACTGTATGGTTGGCGAAAGTTATGTGAAGAAATTATTAGGTTATTTTAAACAACGTGGGTAGCTAATAAATGAAACTAAAAGTAAACATAAAACAGTTTTCGAGTCAAAGTTTTCTTTGGGCGGCTATTTATATGCTGTTTTCTCTAGCAGCCAATAGCCAGGTAACTTCAAGTATAGACTCAACTGCTATTAAAATTGGTGAGGAGTTGCGCTATAAAATCCAGGTGGACGTAGACTCTACATCTTTGGTTGTTTTTTCTGAAGAGCAAACCTTTCAGCCTCTTGAAGTCATTAATAGCTACCCCATAGATAGCACAAAAAAGGGCGGATATTATCAACTCACCAAAACCTACGGGATTACCCAGTTCGATTCTGGAGCCTATACCATCCCAAAGCAAAAAATTATTATTGGAGATAACGTTTACTACACCGATTCTCTTAGGGTTCAGGTAAATGCAGTTGGCATAGACACTACAAAGCAAAAATTGTTTGATATAAAACCTATTACGGACGTGAAGAAAACACGCTCTAGCCTGTGGTCTCGTATGGCATATTTTGTGGTGATTTTATTGATTATAGGCGGCTTATTATATTGGTTTTTTTGGCGTAAAAAACCGTTAACAGATGCTGAAAAGATTGCAGCGCTTCCCCCATATGAACGTGCTAAACTTGCCCTAGAAAACCTTGACGAAGAACGTTATTTTGAAAATAAAGAAATTAAAACGTTTTACTCAGACTTAACTTTGATTCTAAGGCAATACTTAGATGAAAAAGTATATGACCAGTCGCTTGAAAGCACAACAGACGAGCTTGTGTTTCGTTTACAAACACTAAAAGCTGCTAATCAAATTGATCTGAGCACAAATACAATTCGAAACATTGAAACAATATTAAAACGCGCCGACTTAGTCAAGTTTGCCAAATCTAAACCCGACTTCGAATTAGCAAAACTAGACAAAGGTACTATAGGGCTTGAAATAGAACATGTCAAAGAAGGATTACCTGAGCCTACTGAGGAAGAATTGTTGCAAGATTTAAAATACCGTGAAAAGCTTGAGCGCAAGCAAAAACGAAACAAACGAAACAAAATTATAACCCTTTTAATAGGGGCCCTAGTTCTTACAGTTACAGTTCTAATTATCCGTTCTGGATTTACAACCGTAAAAGATACCCTTCTTAGAAATCCAAGTAAAATTTTATTAGAAAAAACGGCTTGGGTTACAAGTGAATATGGTGCGCCGGGAATTACTATTTCAACTCCTGAAGTTTTAGCACGGCAGCTTATTGAACTTCCTGAAGAAATGAAAGGAAAAGTTCAAATTAGTTCCTTTGCTTACGCGGGTTCAGAAACCCCAATAGATGTTCTCATAACAAGCTCTAAATATGCTTCAGAACCAAATGATGGTGACGAGAAAGAAGTGGCTATTGATGTTTTAAAGGCAACTGAAGGGGTGTTGGATGGCTTTGAAAAAGACGGCGCTAAAAATATTATTTCAAGAAACGAACAGTTTATAACGCCTAATGGTCAGGAGGGTGTTAAAACTTTTGGCGCGGCCGAATTTCTTATTGATGATATACTTACTAAGGGAAAATACGTTGTATTAGGGTTTTCAACCCCTGATTTGCTGCAACAAATTGTTTTAATCTGGAAAGAAGGGGATGTATATGCAGATCAAATTATGGAACGCATTCTAAATTCAATTGAGCTTATCACACTAACAGAAGAACAAAAGTAATGTTTAAAGGAATCGATTTTACTCAAAAAGAATTTTTATGGCTACTCGCAGTCATTCCAGTTTTGGTGTTTTGGTATGTCTTGAAAAAAAGAAAGCAAACAGCTCAGCTAAGCGTTTCTAGCGTACAGGGGTTTAAAAAAACTTCCGTATGGACAACCATCAAGCACCTGTTATTTGGGCTAAGAATAATCGCTGTAATTCTTATTGTTTGCGCTCTAGCGCGCCCACAGACGGTTGAGGTTTCTTCTAAAACAAAAACAACTCGAGGGGTGGATATTGTTATGGCGATTGATGTGTCTGCTAGTATGCTGGCAAAAGACTTAAAACCAAACCGTCTTGAGGCGTTAAAAAACGTAGCAGCGGACTTTATTAAGGGGCGCCCTAACGATCGAATTGGCCTGGTAGAATACGCTGGCGAAAGCTATACGAAAACGCCTATTACCAGCGATAAAAGTATTGTTTTACAGTCTTTAAAAGGGATTAAATATAATACGATTATAACGGGAGGCACAGCTATAGGAATGGGTCTTGCAACTGCTGTGAATAGGATAAAAGACAGTCGTGCAAAAAGTAAAATTATTATTCTGTTAACTGACGGCGTAAATAATGCTGGGTTTATTGATCCTCAAACAGCTAGTGAACTTGCTTTAGAGTATGGCATCAAAACATATACTATTGGACTTGGCACCAACGGAATGGCATTATCCCCCGTAGCGCTTAACAACGGAGTGTTTCAATATGGAAGAGTTCAGGTAGAAATCGATGAAGAACTATTAAAAGAAATCGCCGAAGTTACGGGTGGAAAGTATTTTAGAGCGACTGATAATCGTAAGTTGAAAGCAATCTATAAAGAAATAGATGCCCTAGAAAAAACAGAAGTAGAGGAATTTAAGTTTTATAATTATGAAGAAAAGTTTAGACCGCTAGTCTTGCTTGCTTTAGGGTTGTTACTGTTTGAATTCTTATTAAGATTCACCTTATTTAGAAGTTTTATTTAAATGTATCAATTAGAAGAGAACATATGGCTTTGGGCATTTATCATCATTCCAATGATGTTGATTACCTATTTATGGACTTACTTCTGGAAAAAAAGAATTCAAAAGGGATTTGGAAGCTCAATCGTTCTAAAAAGATTAAGCCCAGACTTGTCTTTTTTCAAGTCAACTCTAAAATTTGTAGTCCTCTGCTTGGCAATTAGCTTTTTAATAATTGGACTGGTAAACCCTAAAATTGGCACAAAACTTGAAACTATAAAAAGAGAAGGAGTTGACATTGTTTTTGCGATAGATGTCTCCAAAAGCATGCTGGCTGAAGATGTAGCGCCAAACAGATTAGAAAAGTCAAAACAGCTCGTTACTCAAATAATAAATAACTTAGCAAGCGACCGAGTTGGTATTATTGCCTATGCCGGCAAGGCGTTTCCACAGCTCCCAATTACGACTGATTACGCATCGGCGAAAATGTTCTTACAAAGCATGAACACCGATATGCTTTCTTCACAGGGAACAGCTATTGATGAGGCGATTCAGTTGTCGCGGAATTATTATGATGATGATGAACAAACCAATCGAGTTTTAATTATAATTTCTGATGGTGAAGACCATAATGACTTAAGTGTAGAGGTTGCAGAAACAGCTTCAGAAGAAGGAATAAAAATTTACACTATTGGAGTTGGAAGTGAAAAAGGGGGGCCGATCCCATTAAAAAGAAATGGGGTAGTCATGAGTTATAAAAAAGACCAAAATAATGAGACGGTCATTACTAGATTAAATCAAGAAACCTTAAGAACGATCGCAAATAAAGCAAATGGCGACTATGTAAACGGAAACCAGACCGCTGATGTCGTAAAACAAATTAGAGACGCCTTAAACGCAATGGATAAAAAAGAGTTTGAGGCTAAAGAATTTGCTGAATATAAAGACCAATTTCAGTGGTTTTTAGGAATCGGTTTGTTTTTTCTGATTTTAGATATTTTATTTTTGGAGCGTAAAACCGCTTGGCTAAAACGTCTTAATCTTTTTAACGAAAACTTATGAGTTTAACAACAAATATAACAATCGATATAAAAACAGGAACCAACCATTCTTATGGACTTGGCTGGTGTGCTGTAGTTATATTGTTGTTTAGCTACACGTTAGGGAACGCTCAAAATGATGAAGCTCAACTATCCCAGTCTAATAATTATATCTTTGATGGAAATTATCTTGTTAACGAAAACTTTGTAGAGGCTGAAAAAAAATACCGATTGGGGGTTTCCATAAAGCAAAATAATGCTGCTGGTTCGTATAACCTTGGAAACGCATATTACAACTCTGAACTTTATGATGAAGCAATGTTGCGCCACATTGAAGCGGTTAGCAATAGCGGTTCTAAATTAGAAAAACACAAGGCATATCATAACATTGGAAATACTCTAATGCAACAGAAGCGCTGCAAAGAGGCGGTTGAGGCCTATAAAAATGCTCTAAGAAATAATCCATCTGACGACGAAAGTCGTTATAATTTAGCGCTTGCTCAAGAATGTGCAAAAGAACAAGGTGAAGGCGACGGCGACGGCGATGATGAGGACAAAGAAAAAGACAAGGACGAAAATGAAGACGAGAAAGAAAATAGTGACGAGAAAAAAGATAACGAAGATAAAAACAAAGAAGAAGGGGGCGAAGACGAAGATAAAAACAACGAAGGAGATAACGAAGATGAAGATGGCAAGCCGAAAGACGATAAGGGGGACCAAAAGAATAATGACCCAAATAAGGATAAGGGGCAACAAAAACCTCAACCTGGAAAAATGTCTCCACAACAAGTAAAAAACCTACTTGAAGCTATGAATAATGAAGAAAAAAAGGTGCAAGAAAAAATGAATGCATCCAAAACAAAAGGGATTAAAATTCAAACAGAAAAGGACTGGTAAAATGAAACTAAGAGCTCTTATATTTATGTTTTTCATTTCTGGGATGGTCTCCGCTCAGGTCTCTTTTGATGCAAAGGTTAGTAAACGGAAGCTTGGAATCAACGAGCGACTGCGTGTTGATTTTACAATGAATAAAGATGGTGACGACTTTGAGCCGCCTAGCTTTGAGAACTTCACTGTTGTTGGCGGACCTAGTCAGTCTATTAACAATTCTTGGATTAATGGTGTAAGATCGTTTTCCAAAACCTACAGTTATTTCTTGGCCCCAAAAAAAAGAGGGGTATTTAGTATTGGGCAAGCAACTATTGAAATTGAAGGAGAGACCTATAAAACACTTACTTTAGAAATAATAGTGAGTGCCGCGATAGACAAGCCAAAGGACCCGAATGACCCTAACTACGTTGCTTCAGAAAAAATTCACCTTGTTGCAGAAGTTTCAAATTTAAATCCGTATTTAAATGAAGCTATAACCGTTGTGCATAAGTTATATATAGCACCTGGGATAGGGGTTAGAAACTCCCGTGAAATAGACAAGCCTAGGTATAGCGACTTCTGGAGTCAAAACATTGATGTAAACGGCTTAGGGGCACAACAAGGAACTTATAAGGGTGAAGACTACCTTTATGTTATTCTAAGAAAAACAGTTTTATATCCCCAAAAAAGCGGGAAATTAAACATTGAACCCCTATCTCTTGACGTGACTGTTGAGGTTCCTTCCAATAGGCGTGACGTGTTTGGTCGTTCCTTTATGAGTACCGTTAACAGGAGGGTCTCAGCAGGTAATAGAGCTATTAACGTAAAGCCTCTTCCTGAAAAAGGGAAGCCAGAAAGTTTTTCAGGAGCTGTGGGGACTTTTGATTTTAGTTTGACTACAAACAAAAAAGCGTTGAAAGCGTCAGAAGCCTTTGAGGTTAAGCTTGAGGTTGTTGGAAAAGGGAATCTAAAACTGTTTAGACTGCCCGAGCTAGTTCTTCCAAGCGCCTTAGAGGTTTACGAACCCGAGCATAACGAAAAAGTAACAACTCTAATTTCCGGAATGAGAGGTAAAATTAGCGACACCTATACCGTTGTGGCTAATGATCCGGGAAGCTACCCTGTTCCTAGCGTTACCTTTTCTTATTTTGATGTAAAAACTAAACGCTATAAGTCACTAGAATCTGAACGTTTGGTTATTTCTGTAGATCCTAGGCCTAATGCAAATTCTGAAGCTGAAAACAAGGTTACTAACCTATTGTCTGAAAACAATATCAAGCCTAATTTAAAACTGTTCCGTTCTTTTAAAACCAATACAGGGTTTACCCCTCTGCAATCGGAACCATTTTTCAAATCCCTGTTATTTTGGGTGTTGCTTTTCGGTCCATTTTTGTTTATTCCCGTTTTACTGTTTGTTGTAAAAAACAGAACAATAAAAGCGTTAGATGTTTCTGGGAATAAAATTAGACAAACAAATCGATTGGCTCGAAAATACTTAATTGACGCCAAAAAATCTTTAGGGCAAAAAGAGAAGTTTTACAACGCCCTAGAGCGTGCTTTATATAATTACTTAAAATCAAAATTACGTATCGAGACAAGCGAATTTAATAAAGAAAAAATAGACGAATTGTTGACAAAAAAGAAGGTGGAAAGCACAACATTAGAGGGGTTTATTTCTATTTTAACTGCTTGTGAGCTTGCTAGATACACGCCTCTTACTTCTCTTGATATGCAAAACGACTATGACAAAGCGGTACAGGTGATTAACGCATTAGACAAACAGTTAAAATAAAACAATGAAATATTTTATTATTTTTTGGTTAGTTGGTTCCTTTTGTTTGGCACAAGTAAACGAGTCTTTTGATAAAGCAAATCAGCTGTATAACTCTGGAAACTATCAAAGAGCCCTATCGACCTACACCTCTATATTAGATGCTAGCCAACACTCCGCTTCGTTATATTACAATATCGCCAACTGTCATTATAAGCTTAATAAAATTGCATTAAGTATTTATTATTATGAAAAAGCACTTTTGTTAGATCCAAAAGACGAAGATATTATAACCAACCTAAGCTTTGCTCAAAAAATGACGGTGGATGCTATTCAAGAAATTCCTAAAAACGGACTTTCAAAATTATTTCACCAGACTGTAAACAGCATGAGTTTAGATGGATGGGCGAAAAGATGCGTGGGTGCTGCCAGTTTATTTGTGGTATTGTTTTTGTGTTATTTTCTGTCCTACTCAGAAACAAAAAAAAGATTGTTTTTCATTTGTAGCGGTTTTGTTTTAATACTCTTAATTAGCACTTTTTGTTTATTACTCAAAAAAGAAAGTCTTGAAATATCTTCCCGACCCGCAATTATTTTTGCAAAAGAAGTTGAGGCAAAGACAGAGCCGAACCTTAGAGCGGAAAACGCCTTTACGTTACACGAGGGTACAAAGGTTTTTGTGATTGAAAAATATGATTCTGATTGGTCAAAAATTAAACTAAAAAATGGCGAAACTGGCTGGATTACGAATTCTGAAATAAAAGAACTTTAACTTTAAGAATTATTTAATTTTTGTCGAAGTTCTTTTCGTTTTTATTATATATTTACCATGAATTGATAGTAAAATGACTGTGCGTAAACTTATTTCTTTTTCTTTTTCGATTGTTTTTCTGTTAATTTTAACAGCGCCTTCCTTTATGCTTTTAATCTCAAAGCATGACCTGCCGTCTGTAATGACCTCAATAGAAACAGAAACCGACAACAAGGACATAGAAAACTCTAGAGAGTTCTCACAGGTTGATTTTGTTAATAGCCTCATTTCAGAAGTGTGCTTCTACATAGCGCCTCTTACGTTAAACTTTGGATTCTTTAGAAGAAATTTTAAGGCGCTTCCTGTTGTAAATATCTCCCCGCCTCCAGACTTGGTTTAAATTATATTTTTGAAAACGTCAAAGCCTAGTTGCTTTGTGAAATCTAATTTTAATCTTACTACAATGAAACAATTTTTTTCAAATATTAAAGGAGATGCTTTTGGAGGTATTACCGCCGGAGTTGTGGCGCTACCCTTGGCTTTAGCTTTTGGAGTGTCTTCGGGTCTTGGCCCTAGCGCAGGTCTTTATGGCGCTATCTTTATTAGTTTTTTTGCTGCTCTTTTTGGAGGAACTAACACGCAAATTTCTGGCCCTACAGCACCAATGACGGCCGTAAGCATGGTTATTGTTTCTGGTATTGTTGCTGCTAATGATGGAGACATAAATGTTGCTCTCCCCGCAATCTTAACCGTGTTCTTGATAGCCGGATTGTCTCAAGTGGGACTAGGGTTACTGGGCCTAGGGAAGTATATTAAATATATTCCCTATCCTGTCGTTTCTGGTTTTATGACCGCCATAGGAGTTATTATATTATTAACTCAAGTCCTGCCTTCTCTTGGGTATAATCCTAAGGAAGATGCAGGCTACGTTAATCTTTTTAAAGCACAAGCTAAAAAAGTGATTCTTCAAAATATTTTAAAAGATGAGGCCGGAGAGGGTGTTTTAGTTTTAGAAAACCTTAAAAGCACCATTGATAGAGCTTCGTTAATTACAAAAGAAAACATACTTAAAGAGGCTAAAACACTTGCTTCAAAAGAGGCTTCTGGGACTATAGGGGCGTTAAAAGTCCTACCAAGAGCCTTGCAAAATATTAATTGGCTAGAGCTGTTACTAGCATTGGGAACTATTTTGATTATTTATGGGTTTAAGCGCATCACAACGGTAGTTCCTAGCACGCTAGTTGCTTTAGTTGTCATGGCTGGTATCGCCGTGGCCTTTGAACTTGATTATATACCTATTGAAGAAATTCCTAACGGATTGCCAATACCTCAACTTGCTATTTTCACTCAATTTAAACTGGCCACAATAACTCCGTATATATTAACCGGGTTCACGCTTGCTCTGCTAGGCGCTATTGATTCACTGCTTACAAGTATCGTAGCTGATAACATGACCAAGACGAAGCACAGACCAAATAAAGAGCTTATTGGACAAGGAATTGGAAACAGTATAGCATCCATTTTTGGCGGCATTCCTGGCGCAGGGGCGACCATAAGAACAGTTGTTAATATAAACTCCGGAGGAAAAACAAAGCTTTCAGGAATGATTGCGGGCGTTATGTTGCTTTTTGTCTTGCTAGCGATGGGGCCCATTGCTTCTAAAATTCCTACCGCGGTTCTGTCGGGAATATTAATCACGGTTGGAATTGGCGTTATGGACTATAAAGGACTCAAAGCAATACCGGCACTTCCGAGAGATCTTTCTTTTGGACCTCTAAAAGTAAGCTCTGAAGTTTTGATTATGCTTGTCGTATTGTTTTTGTCTACGTTCTGGGACTTGATCTTTGCTGTTGGAATCGGCTTAATTATTTCTTGCTTGATGTTTATGAAAAAAATTGGAGATTTGACGTCTGAATACTCTGAGGTTAAACCTTTAAAAGAAAAAGCGTGGCCAGATGAGGGTGATTTTCCTGAAACACTAAAAGAGACCGTGTTTATTAAACACATTAAAGGACCTTTGTTTTTTGGGTCTACTTCTGATTTTCAACAATTATACAAACAAATTCCGGATACAGCCACTACGGTTATTTTAAGGCTTGGCAAGATGCAATATATGGACCAATCTGGACTGTATGCTATGGAAGATATGATCCAAGATTTGAAAACTAAAAACGTAGACGTGCTGTTTGTAAACGTGTTAAAACAACCGCGATACATGATGGAGCGAATTGATCTTATTCCCTCATTTATTACTGAAGAGAATATCTATAATGATTTTGACGATTGTGTTAAAAGCTTGATTAAATAGCAGCACTAAAAAACTACTAAGGAGTAGAAATACTTGGTAACTCTATTTCATTAGCAGCGCTCATTAGATCTGGCAAAATCATTGGAGCTAACGATTTTACAGGGCTGTAAAGTAAAGACCTCTCAATTTCGTCGCTTGAAACGAATGGTATTGTTTGATTTAATGTGCTAAGAATCAATAATAACACGCTAATTATTAAGGCAATTTTGGTGCCCCCAAAAAGGGCTCCTAATAATTTATTTAAAAGGCCTAGCGCAGCAAAGTCAGCAAGTTTAGTGAGTGCTTTGCCCGCTAAGGAGATTGCTAGCACAATGACCACAAAAGTGACCGCAAAAGCGGTAATACTAGTAGTGTTCTGGCTCCAGTCAAAATTATTTGATAAAATTTGGGCAGCGTACTTGCTAAAATGTACAGCTCCATAAATACCAACCACTAGTGCTAACAAAGAGGTGACTTCAACAAAAAGACCTTTGAAAAGTCCTTTAACAATTCCGTAAAGTATAAGTGCTCCAATAATAATATCAATAACAGACATAGTTGATAGTTTATTTTAAAAAATAGCATTAACATTCTAACGCAAATGTTTCGTTTCTATTTTAATACACCCTAAATTTACGAAATAATTATGGCTCGAGACGAAGAACTTAAAAAACGATGGGAAGAGGTGGTGCAAAAACTATCCTCTAAGTTTGCGGATGGCGAAACTTTAGACCTTGACGGAATTATATATCTTATTGGTGTTCAGGAACTTGGACAGCTTCACCGTCGATTTAAAAAGGACGAAAAGCTTAACCTAATGCATATTGCAATTTGTCGACTTTTAGAGCCTTACGGATATTACGTGTTTGACTATTTTGACGAACAAGGCTGGCCTCATTACAACGTCAAAGAGGCTTTACCAAACCTTAAGGCTGGTGAACAAAGTGTTCTTATGAAGGACGCTATTGTAAACTATTTTCTTGAGGCAGAATTTATTAGTTAACTTTTCTTAAATTTGGTCTTTATTTTACATTATTATGATAGAACACATCCATAAACTTATAGAAGAAGCTGAAGCTTTCAACACGCAATCGTTAGAAGACGTGGAGGCTTTTAGAATTAAGTTTCTTGGGAAAAAAGGACTCTTAACAGAACTGTTTGCGAGCTTCAAAGAAGTGCCAAACGAACAAAAAAAAGATTTTGGACAGGCTATTAATAACTTAAAGAGTACTGCGCAAGAAAAAGTCAACACACTAAAGCAATCCTTGACAAACAATGTGACCGACAATGCTCTTTTTGGTGACTTATCACGTCCTGGTGAGTCTTTTGAAATAGGCGCGCGGCACCCAATTTCGTTGGTTAAAAATCAAATTATTGATATCTTTTCTAGAATAGGGTTTAACGTAAGTGAAGGGCCGGAAATTGAAGACGATTGGCATAATTTCACTGCCTTAAATTTACCCGAGCACCATCCTGCTAGAGATATGCAGGATACCTTTTTTATACAAACAGATCCCGATATTTTATTGCGCACACACACAAGTTCGGTTCAAGTCAGGTACATGGAAAATAATCAGCCTCCTATCCGTACTATTTCACCTGGAAGAGTGTACAGAAATGAAGCTATTTCAGCACGTTCGCATTGCTTTTTTCATCAAGTAGAAGGACTTTACATAGACAAAAACGTAAGCTTCGCAGACCTGAAGCAAACGCTTCAATATTTTACAACTGAACTTTTTGGTAAATCAAAAATTCGGCTTCGTCCCTCTTATTTTCCTTTTACAGAACCGAGTGCTGAGGTTGATGTGTACTGGGGGTTAGAAACTGAAACGGATTACAAAATGACCAAAGGAACCGGTTGGTTGGAAATTATGGGCTGTGGCATGGTGGATCCAAACGTTCTTGAAAACTGTGGAATAGACTCTAAAGAATACTCTGGTTTTGCTTTTGGAATGGGAATCGACAGAATTGCCTTGTTACTTCACCAGATTAGTGACATCAGATTGTTAAGTGAAAACAACGTTCGCTTTTTAGAGCAATTTAAAAGCGCATTATAAATTCCTTTGTTTGAAAAAAGACATTCTCATAACCGAAGTGAAAAACGTGTACATCGCTGTTGTGAAAGAATACAATGAAGCCTATAAAGTTTTTGACTGGAACGCCTATATAATTAATAACAAGTCGGTTTGCTTAGATATGATCATTATTGTGACTAAAGGGTATTCAAAAGATAAAATAACAACAACTTTTAGAAAAAAAATTGATGCTCTTCCAGCAAAAAGTTTTGCGAAAATTGAGATGATTCAAGAAAATGTTTTGTCAATGAACAATGTGTTTAACCTGTCTTTTTTTGAGGATAATAAAATCTATGAAAAGAGATTTGAGTTTCAAAAAAACACCATCAACGAGTCACTGCTTGAAAAGATCCCTTTAATGAATCTAAGAGGCGTTTTAAAATCTTAAGATTCTCAATCGGCTCCAAGAGTTTCGTGTTCAATAAAATACGTTTTTTAGTGATCTTTTCTTTTCCTCTTTCAGAAAACTAAGCCAGAATAAAGCCCTATAAAAATCTTTACTTCTTTAGAAATGAAATGATTAAATTTTAAAATCACCTGTTTTAAGGGTGCCCTAACAAAGCTTCTCTGTTAGTTTCTTAAATGACTCTTTAGGGTTTTTGTGGAGATACAAAATTTCGTAAACCGTGTTTATGATAGGGGCTTTAGAAGGGGTTTTCGATTCTTGGTTTATTAAGAATGCACTTTTAGCCGCGTAAAAGCCTTCCGCTATCATACTCATTTCCATCTGTGCGGATTTTACCGTATACCCTTTGCCGATCATATTTCCAAACATTCTATTTCTTGAAAATACAGAATAACCCGTAACTAATAAATCGCCTAAATAGACCGTCTCGTTAATGTTTCGCTTCATTTTATGAACACTTTTTATAAAGCGTTTCATTTCGCGTGTCGCGTTACTCATCAAAACACTTTGAAAATTATCACCATATCCTAGGCCATGAGCGACACCTGCTGCAATTGCATAAATGTTTTTTAACATTGCTGCGTACTCTGCACCAATAACATCATCATGAGTTTTGGTTCTAATATAATGGCTAGAAAACTGAGCGGCTACTTCTTCTGCAATAGTGAGGTTTGTACAGGCAATTGTAATATATGATAAACGCTCCAGCGCAACCTCTTCCGCATGGCAAGGACCTGCTAAAACAGCAATGTTGTCTAGCTCTATTGAATGTTTCTCGTGAAAATGCTCACCAACTAACAGCCCTGATTCTGGAATAATTCCCTTAACTGCTGACACTATTATTTTGGAGGAAATATCAATATTTAGTTTTGCTAGTTCTGTTTCAATAAATGCTGAAGGAATGGCAAATATTAAGATGTCCGCATAAGCTGCTAACTTGTTTATATCACTCTCTAACTTTAGTTGTTTCATGTGAAGCTCTACGGAGCTTAAATACGAAGGGTTATGCTCTTCGGAAAGGATGTAGTCAATGGTTTGTTGTTTTCTTACATACCAACCAACTTCATCAAGGTTCTCGCAAAGCATTTTAACGATGGCCGTGGCCCAACTTCCGCTTCCAAAAACCGCGTATTTTATCTCTGAAGACATTTCAATTATATTTAGTGGTTAAAAGTAATGAAAATAATGTATTTGGAACCTTGATAGGCTTGAGCTTAATTAAATTTCTTTTCAATTATCTCTAAAAATCGAGCCTCTATATCCTCTTGACCCTCCCAGTTATTATAGTCTGGCTTAATAATGGAGTTTAACAAACTAGTAGCTTGTTCGTATGAATCCAAAGTACTTAACTGAGATAAAACTCGGTCATAATCTTCATTGCTGTTTTCAAATAAGCTTTTTACAAAAGCCAATCGATCATTAAGCCCCACTTGGAAGCCTTGAGACTTTAATTGATCATTTAATGAGGTTATCTGGGGGGGGGCTTCAACAGCATCGAAAATTGGAAGTTGATTATAGCTTGGAGATAGCTCACTAAGATCGTGCTCTGTTGGTTCGTTAAGCGGGGTAGTCGTCTCTTCTAATTGAGATTCTGATTGAAGTTCTAGTACAGGGCTTTCTTCAGTTTCTTCTTCTGACTGATCCACTGCTGCAGCTGTTAGGCTCCCTGTTTCTTCAATCTCTGGCTCCGGAATTTCTAACTCTTGTTCTGGCTTGTTGTGTTCTTCTTGTTTATGAACTTCGGAATTCACAACGGTCGCTAGCTGTTCTTGCGCAGGCTCAAGCGATTCAAAAAAAGAAGAGTCTGACTCAACTGACTCTGGAACCTGTCCGTCGTGGTGCTCTTCAATAAACTTTAAAATTGTAATTTTTTGATAAAGCAGCGCTATTTCGGTTTGCATTTTCCCAAGATCCTCTCTTCCAGTAAGTTTAAGGATTTTATGGGCGATACTTAATAATTCCGATTCTAGCTGCTTTTTCATTTTGTAGTATTGATTAAATTAAATCTATTTTTAAGGGGGCGCAAACTGCTTAATAATGCTTTTTTATAACTTTTAAATTTATACTTTTGATTTTTAATAAATTTACGCCACCTTTATGGAAACGAATGTTATTTTCGTTTGGTGTTAAAATTACAAAATGTTTCTCGAAAATACAGTAAACCCTAAAGAACAATTTGGCTGGATCGAAGTAATCTGCGGATCGATGTTTTCTGGAAAAACAGAAGAATTAATTCGCCGCCTAAGACGTGCACAGTTTGCAAAACAAAAAGTTGAAATTTTCAAACCTGCTATTGATGTAAGGTATGATGATGAAATGGTCGTATCGCACGACGCGAATGAGATTCGATCAACCCCAGTCCCATCAGCCTCTAATATCCCGCTACTAGCAGATGGATGTGATGTTGTTGGAATAGATGAGGCTCAATTTTTCGACGATGAAATTGTAAACGTTTGTAATGCCCTTGCAAACAAAGGAGTTCGAGTTATTGTTGCTGGTCTTGATATGGATTTTAAAGGAAACCCGTTTGGCCCTATGCCAAATCTAATGGCTACAGCAGAGTATGTTACTAAGGTACATGCCGTATGTACGCATACAGGCAATTTAGCACAATACAGCCACCGAAAGTCTAAGGACGAATCTCTAGTGCTTCTAGGTGAAGTAGACGAGTATGAGCCCCTAAGCCGCGCTGCTTATTATAAAGCAATCACAAAAGAAAAGGTAAAAGACTTGGACGTCATAAAGCCTGTTGATATTCCGGTTGCAAAAAAAAAATCTAATGCCTAAGGTCTTCGAAACAACTTTAGAAATTAATCTCAACGCTTTAAAGCATAATTTTGATTTTCTAAAATCTAAACTTCAAAACAACACTCTTTTTTTGGCGGTTGTGAAAGCTTTTGCTTATGGAAGCGATGCCTCTGTTATTGCTAATTATCTTCAAAAAATTGGGGTTGACTATTTTGCTGTCGCCTATATTAGCGAAGGGGTTGAGTTGAGAGAAGCAGGGGTCACAGTTCCTATTTTAGTACTTCATCCTCAACTAGGAAATCTTGAATTAGCAATTAAGCACTCTTTAGAACCTAGTCTTTACAGCTTGAAGACGTTAAGAGAGTTTAAAAAAGTTGCGATAAAGTGTAATGTTTTTAATTATCCCGTGCATATAAAGTTTAATACCGGATTGAACCGATTGGGTTTTGAACCTGAAGAAATAAATTTAGCTTTAAATACGTTAATTGACGCTTCTTGCTTAAAAGTAAAGTCTGTGTTTTCTCACCTAGCAGCAAGCGAAGATTTAAATGAAAAAAAATTTACTGACACTCAAATAGAGCGATACAAATCTCTTTCTGAAAAATTTATTAATAGCTTTGATTACACCATTATTAGACACTTGTGTAACACCTCTGGAGTTTTAAATTATCCCGAAGCTCAATTTGATATGGTTCGGTGCGGAATTGGCTTATATGGGTATGGAAATTCAAAAAAAGAGAGTGAAAATTTAATACCTGTCGCTAGCTTAAAATCTGTGGTGTCTCAAATTATTAGTGTATCTATTGGAGAAAGTGTTGGATATAACCGCGGGCACATTTGCAGAGTAGACTCTAAAATTGCCACCATTCCTATTGGACATGCCGACGGAATTGGCAGGCACTACGGACACAATGCGGGAACGGTTTCTATCAACCAACAAACAGCTCCTATTGTCGGGAATGTCTGTATGGATATGATAATGGTAGACGTAACGTCTATAAACTGTCTTGAAGGAGATGAGGTTGTTCTATTCGGTTCAAGTTTTTCCGCCGAGGGAATTGCTGAAGCTGTTGATACGATATCTTATGAGCTAATTACCGGGATCTCACAGCGTATAACTCGTAAGATTATTAAGTAGTTTTTTTATGGTTTCAGTATATATCGATTCTGAATAAAAAATAACACATTCTGTCACGACCAATTAATATAAATTAAAGATTTGCTAAAAAAACAGTCTTTTTTAGCGAGATTCATAAAGACGACCCCTGTTGGCCTGGTTTTTGAATTTTATATGTTTGTGAATCGCTTAATTTGTTAATTTTACCTTTCTAAATTAAAGATATATAAAATGAAAATTGCAGTTGTTGGTGCTACAGGCATGGTGGGAACGGTCATGTTAAAATTACTCGAAGAACGTCAGTTTCCAATCACAGAACTTATACCCGTTGCTTCTGAACGAAGTGTTGGTAAAAAAATAAGCTATAAAGGTGCTGACTACTCTATAGTGAGTCTTACCACTGCTGTAGAGATGCAAGCGGATATTGCAATTTTTTCTGCCGGTGGAGACACTTCTCTTGAGTGGGCTCCAAAATTTGCCGATGCAGGAACTATTGTCATTGACAACTCGTCTGCCTGGAGAATGGACCCTACAAAAAAGTTGGTTGTTCCTGAAATTAATGCTTCAGAACTAACCAAAGAGGACATGATCATTGCAAATCCAAACTGTTCAACCATTCAGTTGGTAATGGCGCTTTTTCCACTACACAAGTCCTATAAAATGAAACGCGTGGTAATCTCCACATACCAGTCGGTTTCTGGAACAGGCGTGAAGGCTGTTCAGCAATTAGAAAACGAAATAAAAGGAGTCAAAGGGGAAATGGCTTATCCATACCCTATAAGCCGAAACGCCTTGCCTCATTGCGATGTTTTTCTTGAAAACGGCTACACTAAAGAAGAAATGAAGCTGGCTAAAGAGCCTCAAAAAATACTTAATGATCAAACGTTTGCCATCACGGCTACAGCTGTTAGAATCCCTACCTCTGGAGGGCATTCGGAATCTGTAAATGTTCAATTTGAAAACGATTTTGAGCTTCAGGAAGTTAGGACAATTCTGAGTCAGGCTTCAGGTGTAACAGTTCAGGACAATCCAGACACAAATACGTACCCAATGCCAATTTATGCACACGGAAAAGATGATGTGTTTGTTGGTAGAATTAGAAGAGATGAAACACTTCCAAACACCCTAAATATGTGGATTGTTTCTGACAACTTACGTAAAGGTGCTGCTACAAATGCGATTCAAATTGCCGAATATTTGGTGGCCAATATTTTATAAGCCCTTTAAATGCTGTCGATAAAAAACGTATCGTTTAATTACAAAGAGAAAAGGATCTTACGATCTATTTCTGTCTTTGTAAAAAAAGGGAATTGTTTATCTGTAGTAGGAGGCAGTGGTTCAGGTAAAAGCACGCTTCTCAAGTTAATTTTCGGAAAAATGGACGTCTCTAGTGGGGCCATAACCTGGAAAGAGCAGTCCATTTTGGGGCCGAAAGATAAGCTGGTTGTTGATCATGATTTTATGAAATATGTGGCGCAAGAGTTTGATCTAATGCCTTATATATCAGTCGCTGAAAATATTGGAGCTTATTTATCAAACTTTTTTCCTGAGGAAAAAAAAGAACGCATTGACGAACTTTTAAAAGTTGTAGAGTTAGAAGATTTTTCTGACACAAAAGTTCAGTTTTTAAGCGGTGGCCAAAAACAACGCGTGGCATTGGCCCGGGCTATTGCAAAGCAGCCCGAGATTATTCTTCTTGATGAACCCTTTAGCCATATTGATAATTTTAAAAAACAAAGTTTACGGAAAAAATTCTTTAGCTACTTAAAATCAAATAGCATTACTTGTGTAATGGCGACGCATGATAAGGAAGATGTTTTACCTTATTCTGATACCATGGTTGTGCTGGAGAATCATGAGATCTTGGTAGAGGGAAGCCCGGTAGAAATATATAATAACCCTATACACCCATTGGTCGCTGCTTTTTTTGGAGACTTTAGTATTATAAATAACATTATTTACTATTCGCATCAAGTATTTGTGGTTGAAAACAGTGGTCTTAAGGCTGTTGTTAAGGAGGTGTTTTACAAGGGTAGTTTTTTCTTAATTGAGGCGGAATACAATACTAAAACAGTTTATTTTAATCATCCCTCAAGACTTCCTAAAAAAAGTGAAGTTTATTTAAAAACAACCGTATAGTTTCTTGCATTTTTGAGATAAAAACGCAATGAATTTTATGAATTTCTTTGCGATGATTACCATACAATCTCAGATAAATTTAGTAATTTTAGATAAATATTTTTAATTTAAAACTCTTAATCCATGAACTATACTACATTAGCTATTGTTTTTATTGTAATATTATCTTTGTTTGCCGCTCTTTTTACAGTTAAACAACAAACCGCTGTTATTATTGAGCGTTTTGGAAAGTTTTTATGCATCCGCCAGTCTGGTCTCCATTTTAAAATCCCCTTTGTAGATCGGATTGCTGGTCGTATGAGTCTGAAAATTCAGCAATTAGACGTGTTAATAGAAACTAAAACAAAAGATGATGTATTTGTTCGCTTGAAGGTATCAGTGCAGTTCAAGGTGATAAAGCTTAAGGTTTATGATGCTTTTTATAAGCTAGACTTCGCACATGATCAAATTACTTCTTATGTTTTTGATGTTGTTAGAGCGGAAGTTCCGAAAATGAAGCTGGATGGCGTGTTTGTAAAAAAAGATGATATTGCCATCGCTGTTAAAACAGAACTTAACGAAGCGATGATGGATTACGGGTATGACATCATAAAAACCTTAGTAACAGATATTGATCCCGACTCACAGGTTAAGGAAGCTATGAATAGAATTAACGCTTCTGAACGCGAAAAGATTGCTGCTCAATTTGAAGGAGATGCTGCGCGTATTTTAATAGTTGAAAAAGCAAAAGCTGAGGCTGAAAGCAAACGTCTTCAAGGACAGGGTATTGCAGACCAGCGTCGAGAAATTGCTCGTGGTCTTGAAGAATCTGTTGAGGTGTTGAATAAGGTGGGTATTAACTCTCAAGAAGCATCAGCTCTAATTGTTGTAACACAACATTATGATACGCTTCAGTCTATCGGACAAGAAACGAATAGCAACCTTATATTGTTGCCTAACTCACCACAGTCGGGGAGTAATATGCTAAACGATATGGTGGCCAGCTTTACAGCAAGCAACCAAATTGGTGAGGCTATGAAAAGTGCTCCAAAGAAAATGAAATAATAATCAAGCACTGATTATTAATTATAAACCCCCTATAAATTATATGTTTTTATAGGGGGTTTTATTTAAATTGACCTTTGTCTATTCTCTACTAACAGATCCAAAATTTTCGGACCCTATATCTTTATTTAGCATAGTATATAACAAATGGTCTGTAGCATTTGGAGGAACTGTCCCCTCTAATGGCTTTATAGTTGATGGATCCGGACTTGTGTCTGGTTTAGGCTCAACAGATATAACAACCTTTTTACCAGATAAATCTAAAGGAAATGTTAGCCCTTGTGGAGCATTCATTAAAAAATCCTCTCCAGGAAATTGAGGGCCACTCGTTGTTCCGCTAAATAACTTAGTAGAATCAGCTCCAGAAACAGAGGTGAACTTACCTGTAGAAACTGGGGCTCCGTCAATAACAACCCAGCCTTCGTACTCCCAGCCTTCTGGAAGAGTGGGAAGGGTTAATCCTGGAGATGGGAAAAGATTAGTTGTTGACGGGTTCGGATCTAGCCACCATAGTCCACTGTTTTCGTTTGTAGTATCTTCATCAGTAGGGGTTGCTAAGATGTAATTTCCTGCTGCCGTGGAAAAATTGGTTCCTAGAGCTTTAGAATGATCAATAGACACTTCTGCATTATCACTAACAAAATCACCGCCCAAAACGTGAACTTTACTTGGAGTTGGGTCTGGGTCTGGGTTGGGCTCAATTGTAAGTACGTATTCGGTAGCGCTGTCTAATGTTTTAGCGGGGATTAAAAATTTAGTTTCTGACAAAACTCCATTAGAGTCGACTGAAAACGTTCCTGCAGCAACTGGAGACCCGTCTACAATCAGCCAGTTTTCATAAATAAAGTTTGCTCCTACATCTTCAAGCTTATTAATGCTGAGTGTTAGTGAATTTTGAGCCGCAGGAGAGTCGTCATCACTACAGCCGATAGCGGTCGTTAATCCCATAATTAGAATTAAAAAATAAATTGTTTTGTTTAACATAAGGGAAGGGTTTAATGGTACCTACTTCTGTTTAGGGTCTTTTTTCGGTTTGTTTCGACAAAATTAATAATTTGGAACAGGCAGGTTCGAGGCTTTCGAGCTGATTGTTTTAATCTCCAAATCAACTACCATGCCGACAATTACTAATTTACAGTAGTTTGCGTCTTCACAAACAAAAAATGACTTGATAAAGACAGTTTTAAAACTAGATTTTAAAAAACAGGGAAGTGATACAAGTATTAAAGGGAGTCTTTAAACCTCTTGACTCAGTAAGGGAGCTTTATCGGCTTTGGCCGCTTGTAAAAAAGCATCGATTTGATGATTTAGCTCTAGACCGTCAGTAATTAGAACTTTTAATGCAATCACTACAGCAATTCGTGTACCTACTTTTTTAGCTGCTGTATTAAATAAAGGTTCTAAATCTTCATAAGAAACACCTTTAGCAAGCAACTGTATTTCCGCTTTTACTTTTTGTTGCTTAAGCTCTGGAAGGTTTGTGTATTTCTTACCTAATTGCTTAATTAGATCTAGTGGTTTTCGTTTTGAAGCCTGAGATGAAACTTGATTGTTTGTAGGAGTAATTTGTGGTTTTTTCACCCACGTGTCCCTTAAACCAACTGTTTTATTAAACACTAAATTAGCGGGTGTAGACTCCTTGTCAAGGTTAAAATATCCAATACGCTGAAACTGGAAGTGCTGACCAACAGATGCTTTTTGGATGTGGGGCTCAACAAAGGCGGTCTTTACTTTTAACGAGTTTGGATTTACAAAAGTTAAAAAATCTTCCAACTGATTGTCGGGCTCTTCATGTGTGAACAGGCGGTCATACTCTCTAACCTCCACCTTAATCGCGTGATTTTTAGAAACCCAATGCAACGTGCCTTTAACTTTTCGAAGGCTTTCAGGGGTCTTGCTGCCGCTTAAACTCTTTGGGTCGTATGTACAGTGTATTTCTAAAATTGTGCCGTTAGCGTCTTTTACAGTGCTATTAGCTTTAACAATAAACGCATTTTTAAGTCTAACTTCACTTCCTAAGGAGAGTCTGAAGAATTTACTACTTGCTTCTTCTTTAAAATCATCTCTTTCTATGTAGAGAACCTTTGAAAATGGAAGGCAGCGATGCCCTGCTTTTTCGTCTTCAGGATTATTTTCTGCATCAAGCCATCCCTCTTTTCCCTCGGGATAGTTTTCTATTATAAGTTTAACCGGGTCTAAAACAGCCATAATCCTTGAGGCTATTTTGTTTAAATCTTCACGAACACAAAACTCTAGAAGTGATACGTCTATTGTGTTGTCTCGTTTTGCGACCCCTACAGTTTCTACAAATTTACGAATCGCTGAGGGGGTGTAACCGCGGCGTCTAAGTCCTGATATTGTTGGCATACGTGGGTCGTCCCATCCGCTCACATATTTGTCTTCTACCAGCCTGAGTAATTTACGTTTACTCATTATGGTATAGCTTAAGTTGAGACGGGCAAACTCTCGTTGTTTTGGTTTTAACGGAAGGGAGTCTTTACTGTAACTAAATATGTTTTTTTTAAACCAGTCATATAACTCTCTGTGTGGCTTAAACTCTAACGAACACAGAGAATGTGATACTTGTTCTAAGTAATCACTTTCCCCGTGGGTCCAGTCGTACATAGGATAAATACACCAATCCGAGCCTGTTCTGTGGTGGTCAGTGTGTAGTATCCTGTACATAAGAGGGTCTCTCATTAACATGTTGACATGCTTCATGTCTATTTTAGCTCTCAAGACATGGGTTCCTCCTTTAAATTTCCCGCTTTTCATTTGTCTAAAAAGCTCTAAGTTTTCTTCAACAGACCTGTTTCTAAATGGTCCATCTTCTCCGGGCTGGATCGGGGTTCCTTTTTGGAGTGCCATTGCCTCGCTAGACTGTGAATCGACATAGGCGCGGCCATCTTTGATCATTTGGAGCGCCCATGTGTATAGTTGATTAAAGTAATCTGATGAATATAACTCTTTATCCCACTTATATCCAAGCCATCTAATGTCTTCCTTTATCGCATCTACGTACTCTTGATCTTCCTTTGTTGGGTTCGTGTCGTCAAAACGTAAATTAACCGGAGCGTTATAGCGCTCCCCCAAACCAAAGCTTATACCAATAGCTTTTGTGTGGCCTATATGGAGGTATCCGTTAGGTTCTGGCGGGAATCGGAAACGCAGTTTGTCTTGCGGTAAACCGTTCTTTAAATCTTCTTCTATTATTTGCTCTATAAAGTTGAGCGGTTTGTGGTTGTCTGACATAATGGTTTGTATTTCTTGATCAAATACCTAGCAAAATTAATCAAATAAAAAGTTTATAGATATATCTTCAGTATAATTATTATTTTTATACCAAAAATAAATAAATAATGGGCGTTATTAAGGTTGAAAATATAAGGGTTTATGCATATCACGGCTGTTTGAGTGAAGAAACAACAATTGGTAGTGACTACAGGGTTGATTTAAGTGTAAAAGCGAGTTTAAGCCGGTCTTCTATCTCAGATGCCTTAGTGGACACTGTTGACTATGTAATATTAAATAAAATTGTGGTTGAAGAAATGGGAATTCCTTCAAAACTACTGGAGGCTGTTGCAAAAAGAATTATGTTGCGTGTTTTTGAAAGTTGTAAATCAGTAACAGAAGCAACTGTCTCGGTGTCTAAAATAAACCCTCCTATAGGAGGTGATGTGGAAAAAGTAACAATTGTACTTACTGAGGCGCGTTAGGTGCTTAAGGAACCATTACGTTAAGTGCTCTCTTTTTTATAGTTATATTAATAGTGTTGGAGTGTATTTCTTTAGACTCCCCATCTATTTGTATTAAAAACCCACCCGAACTAAGGTTTTCTATTTCTATATTTTGGGCTAGAAAGTAATGTGCCTTATTAAAGATATGTGGCTTTCTTATTAGTAATAAAAATGCAAAACAAATAACCTCTAATTTATTTAGCGTCTCAACAACAATGGCATCTAACATGCCATCTTGAATAGATGCTTTGGGGGTTAGAGAAATATCATAACCCATTTCATTTGTATTGGAAACAAAAACCATAAACGGCTTCAAAGAAAGAGTTTGTGATTCCGAAGTTATTTTTAAATATAGTGAAGGGGAGTCTTTGAAAAAGGTTATAAGAGAGGCTTTAAGATAGGATATTAACTCTCTTTTATTTGTTTTAGAATAATTTTTTATAACATTCGCATCAAAACCTATCCCTGTATTACTGAAAAAATAGTGCTTGTTAATTTCGCCCACGTCAATCTTAGTGCTGTGTAATATTTTTATTACTTTTAGTGCTTCCGAAATAGATTTAGGGATTTTTAAAGTTGAGGCCAAGCCATTGCCTGATCCCATTGGTACAATGCCTAGTTTGACATTAGAGCCCACTAAACAGTTAGCTATTTCGTTAATTGTTCCATCGCCTCCACAAGCCACAATAATATCAGCTCCATTGGTAATGTGTTTATTAGTAAGCTCTGTAGCGTGGTTTGGGTGTAGGGTTTGGGTTATTTCAGCTTTAAACTCGCTTGAAGGAAATACGCTAGATACCATTTCTGGAGTGAGCATGTTTTTTCCCGTTCCAGAAATAGGATTGACTATAAAATAAATAGCTGTTAAAGGTTTCACGTAGTTATGTTTTTACTGATATTTTTCATTTATCTTGTGTAGTCTTTAAATTTGCTTAAATTTGCATTCGTTTTTGGCGTCTTGGCCGAGTGGCTAGGCAGAGGTCTGCAAAACCTTCTACAGCGGTTCGAATCCGCTAGACGCCTCAAGTTATAAAAACCACAACAGATTGTTGTGGTTTTTTTGTTATCTTATTTCTTCTATAATATTTTGCGGGTTCAAACTGTCTTTAGGTAAAAAGCCTTTTATGATTAATATAAGTCCACAAATTACTAATAAAGCCCCGAGAATTTTTTTTGTTTTTATGATTATTTTAGGTGTAAGTTTTTTCTTTAGTTGCTTTGCGAGTATTATTTTTACGAGGTCGGTTAAAAAGTATGCTATCAATAAGGTGCTAAAAAAAACGACGAACCTGTTTATACTATTTTCAAAACTTGGTCCTGTAACAACAACAACCCCTAGCCAAAAAACCAACACACCAATATTTATAAAGTTTAATAGGAAGCCTTTTATAGAGAGTTGAAAGTAGTTTGCTTTTGTTGTGTTATTGAACTCATTCTCTATTTGCTTTTCATTGGGTTTTTTAATGAGTATTATTAACCCATAAACAGAAAGAATTGTGCCGCCAAAAACATAAAGACCTGGAAGATTGCTTAAATTTTCTAATAATTGAAAGCTACTAAAATAGGCAACGGCTATAAAAAGAGCATCCGCAATAATAACTCCTATATCAAATGCTATTGCTGCCCTCACTCCTTTTGTTATACTGGTTTCTATTAACATAAAAAAAACCGGTCCTATCATAAAAGCTAGAAAGAAGCCTAATGGGATTGCAGCTTGGATGTCTTCAATCATAAAAAGTTGATTCTTTTTAAATTAGTCCTTATATATAATTTTCCCTCCAAAAGTATTGTTATTTTTTATGTTCGTTGTTTGTCCAAAGACAGTTAGGAGGCCGCCTGCAAAAATTTTAATATCAATAAGGTCCGAGCTTCTTACTTCCGCATTTCCTCCTGCTTTTATTCTTATTTTTGAAAATTGTGCTTGTAATTTTTCTCCCCTGTAAACACCTCCTGTGTTTATATCTATGTTTTGTGATTTAGAGGTACCATATACTTGGATTTTACCACCTGTGACAGATTTAATTGTTAAAACTTTAGTGTTAACAGGTATTGTGATTTCTCCACCTTCTTGCGCTTTTAACTCTACCTCATATTGTTGGATTGGCGTCTCAGAAATAACTTTCGCCCCCTCATTAACATCAATAGTGTTTACTTTTGTGTAAAATAATTTAACGAAAGTATCTTGCCCTTTAAAATATTTACTTACCACCATTCTTATTTTAAGAGTCGTATTTTTTTGTATAATTGAAACGCTTTTAGCATTTTCTCCGGATATCTCTATTCTATTTTCTGAGGATTGAATAAGCTCAACATTAATTAAATCATAAACTTTAAGTTTAGAAAATTCTCCTAATGATTTACTTATTGGAGCCTGGGAAAATATTGGAAAATAAAAAAATAAAAATAAAATAAAAATACTCTTTTTCATTGTGTGTGAATTAAGATAAAATAAAGTCTAAGTGTTTTTTTAATAAGTCTGCTTGTTTTACACGAACCTCTACTTGATCTCCTAATTGATATTTTGTTTTTGTTCGTTCACCTATTAAGGCATATTCGTCAGAATCAAATCTATAGAAATCTCCTTTTATATCTCTTATTCTTATCATGCCTTCGCATTTATTTTCTATTATTTCTACATACATACCCCATTCGGTAACTCCAGAAATAACTCCTAAAAAATTATCTTCTTTATGATCTTGCATGTATTTAACTTGCATGTATTTTATAGAGTCCCTTTCTGCTTTAGTAGCAAGGCTTTCCATATTAGAAGAGTGTTTACATTTTTCTTCAAAAACTCCTTGGTCAGTTGTTTTATTACCATCTAGATAGTGTTGTAATAATCGATGGACCATGACGTCTGGATAACGACGAATAGGAGAGGTAAAATGACTATAATAATCAAAAGCTAATCCGTAATGTCCAATGTTTTTAGTTGAATACTCTGCTTTACTCATGCAACGAATTGTAAGTGTATCAACTAAATTTTGCTCTTTACTACCTTTTACGTTTTTAAGAAGTGTATTTAAAGAATTTGTTGTTGTAGTTCTATTTTTAAAATCTAATTGATGTCCAAATTGAGATACTATTCGTTGAAGTCCTTGAAGTTTTATATCGTTAGGTTCGTCATGAGTTCTGTAAATAAATGTTTTTTGAGGGGATTGTTTTCCTATAAATTCAGCTACTTTTTTATTAGCTAATAACATAAATTCCTCAATTAGTTTATTTGCATCTTTAGATGTTTTAAAAAAAACACCTACAGGATTACTAGTTTCATCTAAATTAAACTTAACCTCAACTTTATCAAATGATATAGCGCCATCTTTCATGCGTTTCTCTCTCATTATTTTAGCGAGTTCATTTAGTTTAATTATTGAGTTTTTAATAGGGGTTGTTGTTATATAAGATTTATTAGTAATAGATATATCTTTTGGTATTTCACAACCTTCTGTCTCAATAATGTGTTGAGCTTCTTCATAAGTAAATCTAGCATCACTATATGTTACAGTTCTTCCAAACCATTGGTTTACTATATCTGCTTTGTTATTTATTTCAAATACTGCAGAAAAGGTATATTTTTCTTCATGAGGTCGGAGGGAACATGCATTATTTGATAACACTTCTGGTAGCATAGGAACTACTCTATCTACTAAGTAAACAGAAGTAGCTCTTTCATAAGCCTCATCGTCTAGAACTGTTCCTTCTTGTAAATAATGAGATACATCTGCAATATGAATACCTATTTCATAATTTCTATTTGCAAGCTCTTTAAAAGATAAAGCGTCATCAAAATCTTTTGCGTCTTTTGGATCTATAGTAAATGTAAGGGTAGAACGCATATCTCTACGTTTTAACACTTCTTCTTCTGTGATGGATGTATTTATATTATTTGCATAATTTTCTACTTCTAAAGGGAACTCTATAGGTAATCCATACTCTGCTAGTATGGAATGAATTTCTGTATTATGTTCTCCAGGCTTGCCTAATATCTTTATTATTTTACCATTTGGACAATCTGCTTTTTCTGGCCATTCTTCTAAAGCTACTAATACTTTATCACCATCTTCAGCTTTCAGAGTTTTAGATAAGGGTACAAAAATATCTATAGGCATTTTATTACTATCTGGAACAACAAAAGCAAACTTTGCATTTAATTGAACAATACCTACATATTCAGAGCGAGCTCTTTTTATAATTTGTGTTACCTCGCCTTCTTGTTTACCATTCTTTTTACGATTGTAAATGTATAATTCAACGGTATCTCCATGAAGTGCCTTATTCATATTATTAGAAGCTATAAAAATATCTTCTTCAAAATCTTCACTTATTATATAACCATTCCCTCGGGATGCCATATCTAATGTTCCTGTAAAATATTCGGTAGAGCTTATTATTTTAAATTTACCTCTTTCAACTTCTTCTATTTCTTTATGACCTGCTAATTTTTGTAATTTTTTTATAATTTGATTTCTACTACTTGAATCGTTAACCCCTAGCTTTGCAGCAATTTGTTTATGATTATAAGTCTTATTTCTATCTTGTTTAAGTATAGTTAATATACTTTCACTATAATTTTGTACAGACTTTTTATTGTTCTTATTTCTTTTCATTTATGATATGTGATTAAGCAAATTTACCACTTTAATTCAACGAAGACTCACCCGTTTTTTAACTTTATCCACATTTAATATAATTATATAATTTTTTTATTTAATTATTTAAAAACTAATGGTGTTTATTATAGTGTGTTAATAGCCTATATAAGTTTTATATAATTATAATATAAGTTACATTATAAACATCTTATAAACATCTTATAAACTATATAAAATATTGTAAATCAATTAATTATATAGATTATTATACATTGTTAATAACTAATATAATTCAAGTTAATTAATAATTTTTTTAATTTTTTATGTTAACAACCTCTTTTTTTATAATCATAAGTACTTAACTCAAATAGATAACTTTATTAGGTTTATAATTTATTATTTGTGGTTGATAAAAAAAAATGAATATTAAAAATTTAGTTTTCATTTTCCTTCATTAATTATCAACAACTAATTAAACATGCTATTAACATTATATTTTTTATACTTTTCTTTTTTTGTAAATTTACTAAGAATTAAATAAATATTTAAATGAACATATCAATAGGTAACGATCACGCAGGAACAGTTTATAAATTTAAAATTTTAGAATTTTTAAAGAATAAGAAAATAAATGTAACTAATCATGGTACTGACTCCGATACTAGTGTTGATTATCCTGATTTTGTACATCCTGTTGCTAAAGATATTATTAATAATATTTCCAAGTATGGTATTTTAATATGCGGTAGCGCAAATGGCGTCGCTATGACAGCAAATAAATACTCCGATATAAGAGCTGGTATATGTTGGAATAATGAAATAGTATCATTAATAAGACTTCATAATAATGCTAATATTCTTTGTATACCAGCACGTTTTACAAATATAGAAGATGTTTTAGAAATGGTAAATACTTTTTTAACAACAGAATTTGAGGGTGGTAGGCACCAAAATAGAATTAATAAAATTAAATCTTTTTAATACCTTTTTATTAATATTAAAACATCCCAGTATTCTATGTTAGATATTTATATAAAAACATTCAATGAATTATCAATCAACGAACTTTATGATTTACTACAACTAAGAAGTGAAGTTTTTGTAGTTGAGCAAAACTGCGTTTATCAAGACATTGATGGTAAGGATAAAAAATCACTACATGTTATTGGAAAAAGTAATAATATAGTAGTTGCTTATACTCGTATATTTAAGCCAGGAGATTATTTTAATGAATCTAGTATTGGTAGGGTAGTAGTTGATAAAAATGAAAGACACCTAAGTTATGGATCTTTAATAATGGAAGCTTCTATTACTGCAATTGATAATAAATTTAACTCTTCCCATATTAAAATCTCTGCACAGGTCTACTTAGAGTCTTTTTATAATAAATTAGGATTTAAGCCTATTGGTAAAACTTATTTAGAGGATGGAATTCCTCACATAGAAATGGAACGGTGTTAATTTTTTTTAGAGATGTAGGTTATTTTAATTTCCACCCTCCTATCGAATTTACTAGCACCTCCCAAAGGGTATTTATTTCTTAAACCAACATACTTCATACGGCTCCTTTTAACCCCTTTTTTAACTAAATAGTCATATATATATTTAGCCCTAGCCATCGACAAGTTTCTCTTTCCTGTTTTCTTATCTATAGCATCTCTTGAATTTTTGGTACAACAGACGTGCCCTTGTATAGTAAAATAGATGTTTTTTCTTTTCAATAAGGAGGCTGCTATGTTCTCTAAAACCTTGTTAGATTCTTTTTCTAAATTACTGTAACCTGTTTTAAATAAAATATTATCTAAGGTTATTTTATCACCCACAGAAAGATCATCCTTTAATAAATACATAGTGGTTTCTTCCTCTTTTTCAAGCTCTTCACTAAGTGGTACAGCTTTCCTGTATTCTATATTAATTTCAACCTTTCTATTTAATCCCCTTATAATATTTAAATTTTCTGAAGAAACAATTCTTAACAAAACCTCTCCTTTGCCATCTACGTTGCTTATAAGATTGTCATCAACACCAAATCTTGAAAATATTTTTTTAATAGCATCAGCTCTGTTTTGTGAAAGGGTTAAATTATAGTTATCTGTTCCTCTGTCATCTGTAAAACCATAAATAGAAATACGTTCTATTTTTATATCTTTTAAGCTTTGTACAAATAAAACAAGCCTATTACTTTCAATTTCAGGAACATTATATTTCCCAGTTTCAAAATAAACGACATGCGTACTACTTGTTTGTGAATGAAGTAAATGCCCCACAAAAAATAATATTAAATAAATTTTTTTCATATATAATTTACTTTCTTTTTAAAGGTAATAAAATATTTTACCTATTCAATATACTAAGATAAGATTTAGTGTTTCCTAGTAGTTCTTGCGCCGCCTTCACGTCTTTACTTTTTACTAAGTAATAAGTATACAAACCTTTTCTATAAAAGAAGCGCTTAATAATTTCACCCTCCAAGGCGGTTGTAATTTCTGATTTATGTAGTTCTATTAAACGGGTCTTTGATTCATTTACAGATTTTTTTAGTTCTTTTAATGTGCCTTCAAGACCCTGTAAACCTTCTTTTTTTATATGGTCGTACAAATCATTTATCTCTCTTATACTTTTATCTTCTAAAAAAACAGGATGAACAAGGCTTCTTTTTTTAAAATTATTAAAACCCTTTTCACCTAATTTAAAATCACCTAAGTCTTTCACATTGTTGTTGTGGTAATAATTATTAGCAAATTCAAAGACCAGCGAGCTATCTATAAGCTTCTTTATAAATTTAGACTTTTCTCTTTTCCCTAACAATACATCTGGCGTCACCCCACCTCCATCATAAACAGTTCTACCGTTTTTAGTGTTAAATGCTTTATAGTCGTTTTCTTGGTATTTAATAGCTTCCCCGTCTTCTCCTCTATTTTTATAATCTAAAGCTTGTATACAGCGCCCTGAGGGTGTATAATAACGTGATATTGTCACCTTTAACTGCCCTCCGTAAGGCAGTGATTTAGGCCTTTGTACCAAACCTTTTCCAAAACTTCTTTCTCCAATAACTACTGCTCTATCCAAATCTTGCAATGCGCCCGCCACAATTTCACTTGCTGATGCACTTTTTTCATTTATTAATATAATTAAAGGTATGTCTAAATTCAACGGTTGCTTTCTAGTTATAAAGCTGTTATTAAAACCCTCTATATTTGATTTTGTTGAAACTACTAGCTGTCCTTTAGGCACAAACAAATTAACTATTTTGACTGCCTCCTGAAGAAGTCCTCCTGGGTTGTTTCTTAAATCTAGAATAATCCCTTTAGCTTCGTCTATCATAAAAAGCTTAAGGGCATTTTCAACCTCTTTCGAAGCTGTTTTTGTAAATCTATCTAAGGCAATATATCCAACACCATCATCCATTAATTTAGCTATAGGAACTGCTTTTGGAGTTATTCCAGCTCTTTTTATCCGAACCTCCTTTGTTTCTCCATTACTTATCAAAGACAACAAAACAGAACTATTTCTCTTTCCTTTAAGTAATTGTAGCGCAGCAACCCCAAGATCACTTACTTTATTTCCATCTATATATGTAATTTCATCCCCAGCTTTTAAACCTACTTCATCAGCAGGAAGCCCTTTAAATACCTCAATTACAATTAACTTACTTTCTGATAGATTAATAGTAGCACCAATTCCAACATAGGCCTCAGATTGGTTCATACGCGCAGACTCTACGTCTTGTTCTGTCAAGTATGTTGTGTAGGGGTCTAGTGATTTGAGCATATACTTGATTCCTTCCTGCATTAGCTCTGCCGGATTCGTTTCATCCACGTAATTCATATTAATTTCTTTAAACAGAGTGGAGAATATCTCCACTTGTTTAGCAATTTCAAAATAGTCGCTATTATAGGCGGTTGTTGAGATAAAAACTAAAATAGTCAACCCCATTAACCTTCCTCTTTTTTTATAACTTAACCTCATTCAATATTTTTTTATTAAAACGTTTTGTCATGGATGTAAATTGTACATCAAGTTCTTTTGATCTAGGCATTTCTTTCCCTACATATAATACCATCAAACAATATTTATAATCTAGTGGCTCCAATAGCTTATGGAAATGACTCTCAGTAGCTACTCTAAGCAGTCGTTTTATTTTATTTCTATCTACTGCATTTTTGAAGTGTTTTTTACTAACTGAGACCCCTACTTTATTTATAATTTCAGTCTCTATGTACACAAGCCTTAAAGGAAACGCTCCTATAGATCGCCCGCTAACAAACAACTTTTCTATTTGTTTTTTACCTTTTAAGCGCTCCATGCCTACAATGTTTTTTTCTGATTATTTTTCTGATTTATGTCAGCAGTTTCGTTATGTGCATCAATTGTAATTGTATTGACATCCTCTTTGGCAATAGCTATAGTAAAACTATACGTTGGATAGGCCCAGGCCCAATCTTTCAATATTTTCACTTCTTTTTCTACTGGTTTCTCTCCTCGCATCATCTGCAAGGGAATGTAGTAATTTAATTTTTCTCCATTATTTAAAAGCACCTCTACTTCTACAGGCATAGGCATAAGACCAATTCTTTCTAGGCTTATTTTTATACCGGTCTCCGCAGCTATTTGTTCAGACATAGCCATCAACGTCTCTATGCTTTTTACAGCATAATCAATTGTGTTAACCGTTTGTGTCCAGTCAGTTAAAAACCACCCTAACTCTATCCCCGTTGTTTTTTCAGCAGAACGAATGAAGTCATTTGGTGTTGGGTGTTTAAACGCCCAATCTTTGAAATACCTTTTAAGGGTTTCATTAAAGTTGTCTTCTCCAATAATATATTTTAATTGGGCTAAAACAAGCGCTCCCTTGCTATAAGTTGATGTGCTATAAGAACTATTATATAAGAACCTATCCGCATGCGTACTCATCGGTTGTTCTTTTCCACTTAAAGCCAGCCTGAAATAGCGGTTATAACTACTTCTCAAAGGGTCTTTTGTTTCTTTTCCTAAAATAGAATTTTCAATAATTGTGCAAGTGTATTCCGCAAAACCTTCGTCAAGCCACGGGTGTTTACTTTCGTTGGAAGCAAGTAAAAACTGAAACCAGGTATGTCCAATTTCATGTGCAGTTACTCCAACTAAGCTTTCAAAGGGTCTTTCACCTGTAATAAGTGTACACATTCCGTATTCCATCCCTCCATCTCCTCCTTGAATAATAGAATATTGCTCGTATGGGTATTTTCCAACGGTTTTACTGTAATGCCTAATAATCTCACTTGCAATAGGCTGCAGTTTTTCCCAGTTGTCTTTATATTTTTTACTCAAAGAACTTTTATAAAGAAAATGTAATACTGGACCATCAACTACCTTTAGAGTGTCGTGTGTGAAATTAGGATCTGCTGCCCAAGTGAAGTCGTGAACATTAGGTGCTTTAAAATGCCATGTCAGAAATTCTTTTTTTGTATGATCAGTTAATTTTTTAGTATACCCATGGCCAATTTCTTCTGGGTTTTGAAGATTGCCTGTTCCCCCCACCGTATACTCCTTATCTATAGTCAGTTTTACATCAAAGTCTCCCCAAACACCATGAAATTCCCTACTAATATATGGGTCTGCGTGCCACCCCTCAAAGTCATATTCTGCCATTTTTGGATACCACTGAGCCATTGATAGCGCCACCTTTTCTTCACTGTCTTTTCCTGCTCTTCGGATAACAGGTGGGATTTGACCCTCGAAATTCATATCAAATATAGCAGAGTCTCCGGATTTTATAGGCGTGTTTAATTGAACCTCTAAAACGGTTCCTGCTACATTATAGCCAACAGGAACATTGTTGTGTTTTAAGCTTATAACATTCAGAAAACCAAAATCTTCTTGTCTAAGTTTACTTATTCTATCGCCAACTCTTGAGTCTGGGTCTGCAATTGTAAGCGAACGAACATCCATTTCACTTCCTGGCTGAAAAGCATTAAAGTATAAGTGATAAAACACGACACTTAAATCATCAGGAGAGTTATTGGTGTAGACAAGTTGTTGTGTTCCGTTATAAGAACTGGTTTTAACATCTACAGAAACCTCCATAGTATAGTCAACATGCTGTTGCCAGTAACTATAATTATTTTGTGCGCTTAAAACTGTACAACTTATAAGTAGTAAGATTAAATGAGCTGTTTTTTTCATAGTAGAATAATTATTTAGATATTTTTGAAGCCATTATAAGTGCGTTGTAAGCGTTTATTAATTTCCCAGATTTTGATAATTCAGAAAAAGGAACCACATCTCTATTTTCTAAAGATACTTTTTTGTTAATGGCTAATCCTGATTTCATAAGTATTTCCTTTACTTGTGCCGCACTTAAGTTAGGATATTGAGAGAAAATTAAAGCCGCTACACCCGCTACTAATGGTGACGCCATAGACGTACCTTGCGCATACTCATAACTTTGTTTTGGGTATGTTGAGTATATTTGAGATCCAGGCGCAAATACATCCACCGTATTTTTCCCGTAGTTAGAATATCCGGCGACTAACGAGGACCCGTATCTAGGCCCTGTAGCTCCTACTTTAATAAATGTATTTGAAATTTCAGCCCCTGTTCCTATTTGGTCATTTGGAAAACTACTTACTTGATCTGTATCTTGGCCTTCATTTCCAGCCGCAGCGACTATCAAAACATCATTGTCAGCTGCATAAGCTATAGCGTCCCTAACCCATTCACTATGCGGAGAAAATCCTTTCCCGAAACTCATATTAATTACTTTTGCTCCGTTATCAACCGCGTAATACACTCCTAGAGCGACGTCCTTGTCATACTCGTCCCCATTAGGCGTATTTCTTATGGCCATAATTTTTACATTGTTGGCCGCTCCATTCATTCCTATTCCGTTATTGCGTATAGCCCCTATAATCCCAGAGACATGTGTGCCATGGCTTCGACCATTTTTTGCGGTTACATCATTATCCCCATAAGACCTATCGTTTAAATCATCTGGATTATCACCAACAACTTTCCTTCCATCAAATTCGATATTTAAATTATAATCTAAGCGGTCGTTAAAAGACTTGAGCCCTGTATTCAGTTCTTTCATCAATGCCTGTATACTGTCAAAACCAAAACCATAGGATTGTTTAATAACACTCACATGTCCAAGCAATGTTTCGTCTTCCGTATCAATGGCGTCAACCTCTTCCTTTTTGTAAATCTTTTTGTTTAAATGTTTTGCCACCACAGCATCCGACCTACTCAGTTGATCCATTATACCGTCGTACTGTGTTTTTGAACGAAGGAACTTTACACGCTCTTGTTTAAGTAGCTCTTCTGCTTCCTTAAACCTTGGATTTGTAGTCTGCTTACTAGCCAATAACCTTACGTATTCTAGTTGTTCATTGTTCGAATCACCCAGAAAGTTCCATCCGTTTACGTCGTCTATATAACCATTATTGTCATCATCCTTACCGTTATTAGGAATTTCTCCTGAGTTAACCCAAATGTTTCCGCTAAGGTCCTCGTGGTTAATATCAATACCCGAATCAATAACCGCTACAATAACAGTTTTGCTTTTGGGTTTCACCAGCTCTTTATATGCCTTATTTAAACTAACTCCGGGAACGGTATCAGCTGTAATGTCAAAGTGACTCCAAGTCTCTTTTTGCTTGTCTGTAAGCTTAGTTTCCTTAAGCGGAATTAAATCAATATTTTCAATTGGGGTGGAGGTTACTTTCGCAGTTGATCCACAGCTGGATAGCATTAATAAACCAAACCAAAAAGTTGTTTTTTGAAGGTTTTTAAATAATTTTAGCTTCATGAGTTTTTTTTAAAATAAATTATTGAAGTCGTGAATAGTATTTAAACGGACTCCTTTCTCGGTGTGTTTTACGGTTATTAGTTCGTTATGCGCGTCGTGCTCCAAAAGTAGATAATAGTTATGATCTGCGGCAAGTTTTAAGAAACGTTCTTTTTCATCTAGAGTTAGTAAAGGTCTCGTGTCATAACCCATTACAAAAGGGATGGGTATATGGCCCACAGTAGGTAGTAAATCTGCCATAAAGCAAATCGTTTTTCCTTTATAAGAAATCATAGGAATCATTTGCTTTTCGGTATGGCCGTTTGCATAAAAGACATCAAATCCAAGCTCAGACCTCTTTAATATATCATCTTCCGGGACTGGAAGAAATTTTAAATTACCGGAGTCTTGAATCGGTAAAATGTTTTCAGTTAAAAAAGAAGCCTTTTCGCGCTTATTGGGTTTCACCGCCAAATTCCAATGGTTTTCATTGCTCCAAACAACCGCATTTTTAAAAGCGAGTTCATATCCACTTCGGTCTTTATTCCATTGAACACAGCCTCCACAGTGGTCAAAATGCAGATGAGTTAAAAATATATCCGTTACATCGTCTTTACAAAAACCCACATTGTTGAGCGCCTTATCTAAAGATTGATCACCCCAACGAAAATAGTAGTTAAAAAAACGATCACTTTGCTTTGTACCCATTCCTGTATCGATAAGGATTAATCGATCTCCGTCTTCAATCAACAGACAACGAGAAGCAATATCAATCATGTTTTTCTCATCAGCAGGATTTGTCTTGCTCCACAAAGACTTGGGAACCACTCCAAACATTGCCCCTCCGTCTAATTTAAAATTACCAACATTTATGGGGTATAACTTCATATTAAGTGTTGTTAATAAGCTTATTTAACCGGACGCCATAATCTAAAAGAGCCTTGATTTCTTTAATACTTGCGATGCGTTGTTTATTGCAAATTAGCACCCCGTCGTTATTTGATTCGACATGGTAGTAGGCGTTACTTTCAAAAAAACGCACTAGTTCGTTTGTGAAAAACGCTTTTATTTCTTCAGGGTTTTCACCCCTTAAGTAAAATCTATTTGAAAAATCTTTGTGACTCTCAAAGTCAATATCTTCGTAGCCTGCTAGAGCATAAAGCCGCTCTAAGAGCCCTTCTTTATCAAGAGTAAATGCAGGAATTGTTTTAGAAGTTTTAATAAAAAGCATTGTTGTTCTAACAACCTCTTTTGCAATAAATTCTCCTTCTGAAAACGTAACATCAAAAGATCGATATTGACCGTTCTTTTCTGTCAGCTCATTAAATATATGTTCTATTTTCTTTGTTTTAAAATAGATGAAATTTTCTAGAAACTCTCCGTATGTTTTCTTTATAGGATTATAAGTTAAATCAAAATTATCAGCAACCAAACTTAAATTGGTTTGACGTTTTGTTTTATTGTCGGGCAAGATTTTTTGCAGAGTTAACATACGCCTTAAAGCAAACGGATGCTTAGATTTAGCACCTAAAACATCAAGTCCAATCACCTCAATATTTCCTCCTTTTTTATGAAATAATTCCTGGTAATCATCAACACTTTCCATCACGGAGTGATCTACGAAACCACACAACGAAAAGTCAATAATTACGTCATTATTTTCTGGAATTGCTTCTAAATTATTTTTTAGGGTGTTGAAGTTTAAGAAGCTGCAAAAATGCTTTACACTAACAAAATAACTGCCGTCTTCTTCTTTATACATTAGCACGTTAGGCTTTAATATGTTTTTCATAAACAGACCAAGACTCTTAGTAACAACCACATGAATTATAAATGTTGCAATTAGTCCTGCTATAATCCCTGAAATTAAGCCAATCTTTAAAGTTACCAGTAAAGTGGCAAAGAAAATTATAAGCTGTTCTTTTCCTATAGTAAATATTTTTCTAACAATAACAGGAGACGCTAGCTTGTACCCTGTATAAACCAGAATAGCCATTAGTGCGGACAAAGGGATTCTTGTTAATTCCGAGCTAAAAAGAAGAATAAAGACCACCAGAAAGAGAGCGTGGAATAAGTTTGAAGATCGATTACTCCCTCCATTGTTTACATTGACAGAACTTCTGGCAATTACCGTCACCACATTAAGACCCCCTAAGAACCCACTAACTACAGTAGCAAGCCCAAGAGCTTTTATGTCCTTATTTACATTAGAACGCCTTTTGTCAACGTCTAATTTATCAACCGCCTTTATGCTTAATAAAGACTCAATACTTGCAATAAGTGTCAGTGCGACCACGCTCGACCAAAAGGAAAGACTTCCTACCATTTTAAAGTCTGGCGAAGGAATTTCTCTTACAATAGTTTGAATATCTGGAATGGCAGGAATCATATAGTCTAAAGATATAGGATTTGGGGACTTAAGAACCAACTGGTAGTAATAGCTAAACCCAACAGAAACAATCACAATCCACATAGGAGCTGGTATGAGCTGTAAATATTTATTTCTTATTTTTGAATAAAATACCATAATAGCTAAACTAAGAACTCCTGCAAGTGCGGCATAAATTAACCCTTTATCCTCAAACTGAAAAACCGTTATTATTGTGTTTGGTATTTCTAACAAATAATCAATACCACTGTCTCTGACAATTTTATTTCCAAGCATTATATGAAACTGCTTCCCCAGAATAATAAGCCCTATGGCTGCTAGCATTCCTTGAATTGCCGATGAAGGAAAATAATCCGCTAGTTTACCAAGCCTTAAAAATCCCAGTATAATTAAAATGATTCCGGAGCAAATAATAGCAGCATATGTAGCTGTCAAACCAAGTGATGTAATAGCAATTAAAACCACTCCAACTAGGCCATTTCCTGGCCCAGAAATTGTTACAAAACTACCCCCCAGAACGGAAACAATGACACCCCCTACTATAGCTGTAATGACTCCAGCTATTGGCGGTGCCTCGCTGGCCATGGCCAGCCCAAGACCCAATGGTAGTGCGATAAGACTTACCACTAAACCAGAAAATATATTTTTTGGCAGTGCTTTTATAAACCCGCCAAGTGAAGATTCTTTTGATTTCATTGTACGATTAAAACATCTGTTGGTAATTCAGTTAAAATATGTTCAATATCATGAGGAAACAAACGGTCCCAAAAAGTCATTTTGCTAGGGGCGTTCATTACTAATAAGTCAGCACGTGCTACTTGCGCATAGTGACCTATTGAATAGCCGCGTTTCCCAAAAATTGGCTGAGACTTGATCATAATGTCTTTTGTAAGTTCGTTAGGAATCGTTTTTAGTATAGCCTTCACGCGCATTTCCTCTCTCATACGTAAACGCTCCTTAACTATTGTGGACTTTCTTAGTGATTTATCGTCGTCCACTTTCACACTCACTTCGTCATCACCAATTTCCTCAACAACCGTCACCCTGCTAGCCCCCAATTTATGCCCCACAAAAAAAGCAGTTGTAACCGTTTCTTCTGTCTTAGGGTCTTTTAATCCATTCACTACTATGTGGTTACAACTCACCCTTTCCTTTGAAGGGTTTATTAATAATAAAATAGAACATGTAGCCTTACGAGTAATTTTTCTAGCAATAGAACCTAGGTAGTATTTAACAAAATTTTCTTTTTTAAGGGCTCCTATTATAAGTAAGTCAACTTTTTTTTCTTCTGTAGTTGATAAAATCACTTCTACAGGATCACCCGCTTTGAAAGAAACTTCAAAATCCAGCCCTTGATCCTTAAAAGGATTTAAAAAAGATAGAAACGTGTTTAGTTTCTCGTCTGATGATTCACCTACATGAATTAACACAAGCCTGCCGCCTAAAAACAAGGCCAATCGAGCAGCTTCATTTATATTCGCTTCCAGGTTTGGAGAAAAAGTGACGCCAATCCCAATGGTTTTAAACGCTATTGTGTCCAAGTAGTTTTTTGTTAAAATATTAAGTTGAAATATAAGAATTTCTTTAAAAATACAAAAACAAGAACTTAAATTAATCGTTAAGCTTCAAAACAGCCATAAAGGCTTCTTGAGGTATTTCTACATTTCCTACTTGTCGCATTCTTTTCTTTCCTTTTTTTTGGTTTTCTAAAAGCTTTCTCTTTCTTGAAATATCACCACCGTAGCACTTTGCTGTTACATCTTTACGAACTGCTTTTACCGTTTCTCTAGAAATGATTTTTGCTCCAATTGCAGCTTGAATAGGGATATCAAATTGTTGTCGAGGAATGAGCTCTCTTAATTTCGAGCACATTTTCTTCCCAATTGTCACCGAGTTGTCGATGTGAATTAATGCTGATAATGCATCTACTGTTTGTCCGTTTAACAAGATATCAACACGAACTAATTTTGAGACTCGCATTCCAATTGGCGAATAGTCAAAAGAGGCATAGCCTTTAGAGACCGTTTTTAATCGGTCATAAAAGTCAAATACAATTTCAGCTAAAGGCATATCAAATGTTAATTCAACGCGCTCTGTCGTAAGGTAAGTCTGGCTTGTAATCTGTCCACGCTTTTCAATACATAATGACATTACATTCCCAACAAAATCTGCCTTCGTAATGATGGAAGCCTTAATATAAGGCTCTTCAATTCGCTCTAGGCTTGATGGTTCCGGAAGATCCGAAGGGTTGTTTAGTGTTAGAATTTCTTCTGGGTTTTTACGTGTAAATGCGTGGTAAGATACATTAGGTACGGTTGTAATGACCGTCATATTAAACTCTCTTTCCAAGCGTTCTTGAATAATTTCTAAGTGTAACATCCCTAGGAAACCACAACGAAATCCAAACCCTAAGGCAGCAGAGCTCTCGGCTTGAAACACTAAAGAAGCATCATTAAGCTGTAGTTTTTCCATAGACGCCCTAAGCTCCTCATATTCTTCTGTGTCCACAGGATAAATACCAGCAAAGACCATAGGCTTTACATCTTCAAAACCATCAACCGCCTCGGTTGTAGGGAAGTTGGCGTCTGTAATAGTGTCTCCAACCTTTACATCTCGTGCATCCTTTATTCCGGTGATCAGATAACCTACATCACCGGTTTTAATTTCTTTTTTAGGGGTTTGAGTAAGGTTTAGTGTCCCAACCTCATCGGCCCCATAAGTTTTTCCTGTTGCAATAAACTTTACCTGTTGATTTTTTTTAATGCTTCCGTTTTTAACTTTAAAGTAAGTTTCAACTCCTCTAAACGAATTGTAGACAGAATCAAAAACCAGCGCTTGTAGCGGGGCTTCTGGGGATCCGCCTGGAGGAGGAACAAGTTTAATGATAGCATTTAATATTTCTTCAATACCAATTCCTGTTTTGGCACTTGCAGGAATGACATCAGAAGCATCACATCCAAGAAGGTCAACAATATCATCTGTTACTTCTTCAGGATTTGCGCTTGGTAAATCAACTTTATTTAATATAGGTATTATTTCTAGATCATTTTCAAGCGCTAGATATAGATTTGAAATTGTTTGCGCCTGTATGCTTTGTGCGGCATCAACCACCAAAAGAGCTCCTTCACATGCCGCAATTGATCTAGAAACTTCATAGCTAAAATCAACGTGTCCAGGCGTGTCAATTAGGTTTAAAATATACTCTTGCCCCTCGAAGGTGTATTCCATCTGAATGGCGTGTGACTTTATGGTAATCCCACGTTCGCGCTCCAAATCCATAGTGTCAAGTAGTTGGCTCTGTTTTTCACGCTCTGTCACGGCACCCGTAAAATCTAATAATCTGTCAGCCAAAGTACTTTTACCATGGTCAATGTGTGCGATTATACAAAAGTTTCTAATATGCTTCATTTACTCTCTTTTCAGGACGCGTTGTATGCGGTGGTAAAAGTAATCAAATTTACCACACAACATTTAGATAAATTAGTTACTATCAATCAGTGATTGAATTCTTTTTATTGATTCTTTTTTTCCAATTAAATACATGATGTCAAAGACATCAACTCCTTCAAGCGCCCCCACAAGCGCTATCCTTAGCGGCATCATGACCTTCCCAAAACCAATTTCATTTTCTGTAATCCACCCCTTAACTGCGCTCTGCAGCTCATCAACCGTGGTGTCTTTAGCTTCACCAAGTACATTGATCAGTTGAGTCATAACTGTTTTTGAGTGGTCTTTCCAGGCTTTTTTTATACCAGCTTCACTATATTCAGTAGGCGCATTAAAAAAGTAGTGACTTAGCCCCCATAGTTCTGAAGGAAATGTTGCTCGCTCCTTAACGTGCTCAATAACAAGCTCAATAAACCCAGGGTCAACAGAGTTTGTTTGTGGATTGTCATTCATAAACACTGAAACTAAGTCCTCAGCGCTTGTTTTTTGCATATACTGATGGTTAAACCATTTTGTTTTATCAGGATCAAACCGAGCTCCTGCCTTGTTTACATTTTTAAGATCAAAGGTATTTATTAAATTTTCTAAGTTAAAAATCTCCTGTTCAGTTCCTGGATTCCATCCCAAGAAAGCTAAGAAGTTTATTACAGCTGCTGAGTAGTAACCTGCTTCCTTATAGCCTATTGACAAGCTATCCGTGGTTCGGTCTTTCCAGTTCAGGGGAAACACAGGAAACCCTAGTTTGTCTCCGTCACGCTTACTTAACTTTCCTTTTCCAGTAGGTTTTAAAATTAGTGGCAGGTGTGCGAACACAGGAGCCTCCCATCCAAAAGCCTTGTAAAGCAGCTTGTGAAGCGCTAATGATGGCAACCACTCCTCTCCTCGAATTACATGAGTAATTTTCATTAAATAATCATCCACAACATTTGCTAAATGATAGGTTGGCATCCCGTCTGATTTAAACAGAACCTTATCATCAAGGGTGTTTGTGTCAATTTTTATTTGCCCTCTAATTGTATCCGAAAGCATGATAGTTTGCCCTTCCGGAGCCAGAAAACGAACAACATAGTCGTTGCCGTTGGCGATTTTATCTTGCACTTCTTTTTCGGATAAAACCAAAGAATTAACTAAGCGTCCCTTTGTTCTATTATGCCAGTTATAAATAAAAGTTTTTCCATTTTCTTCGTGATTTTTTCGCTCTTTGTCAAGGTCTTCAGCAGAGTCAAAAGCGTAATATGCCTTGTTGTTTTTTATCAAGAGGTCTACATATTCCTTATATAAGTGTTTTCGCTCACTTTGTCTATAGGGACCAAAATCACCTTCTTTACCTGGCCCTTCATCAAATGGAATATTACACCAATTAAGAGATTCTATAATATAATCTTCAGCGCCATCCACATAGCGTTTTTGGTCCGTATCTTCTATGCGCAACACAAAAGTACCGCCATTTTTTTTTGCAAATAAATAATTAAAAAGAGCGGTCCGCACGCCGCCAATGTGAAGTGGTCCAGTGGGGCTTGGTGCAAATCTTACACGAATAGGGTTGTTCATTTTGTTCATTTAGAAATACAAAGATATAACTGCTAGTCACATTGCCCAAAGAAAAACGAAGGAAGCTTTAATTTAAATCATATCATCAGGAACTCTCTTGTTCATAATTCCAAACCATAAGGGGGGTATCATTGCCAGAACCATAGAAGTGGGGTAGCCGTAAGGAAGTATAGGGCTTTCCTCATGTGATTCTAAAACTTGATATTTTTTTGAAGACTTATAGTGGTGGTCACTGTGCCTAGTAAGTTCATATAGAATGATACGCCCTATCACGTGATTAGAATTCCAGGAATGAATTTTTTGAACACGCTCATACCTTCCAGAGGCGTTTTTTAATCTAAGCAATCCGTAATGCTCTATATAGTTTACGGTTTCTAAAAACAAAAAAGACACGACCCCTGTAGCTATTGCTAAACCAAGCCCCAGAGCTCCGAAAATAAGGTAAACACAAAGTAAATATGCGAACTGAATAATAACATACCAAAATACGTCATTGTAAAGGCTAAAAAAAGAGCGATTATTGTTTTTTAATAACTTCATTTGCACCTTCCAGGCCCCAAAATATTGTCTAACAGTTGATGTAATCCAAAACGAATACAGTGTTTGTCCATAGCGGGCTGTAGCGGGGTCTTCTTTTGTAGCGGCATTTAAGTGATGATTGTGGTTGTGTTCTATGTAAAAATGCATGTATAAACAAGGTAAAAGCAGTGCTTTTGACAAGAACCGTTCTATGGACTCTTGACGATGCCCCAGCTCATGAGCCACATTAATTCCATTTGTGGTCAGAACCATTCCAATCGAAATAACCAACCCCGTAAGCTCAATGGTGCTTAGATTAACGGTTGATACGACGTTAAAGCCCCAGATAAGCAACCCGAAGACAATAGGAGCATTAGCATAAAGCATCCAGTCGAAGAAACGATTCACTGCTCGTTTTTCTTTTGTTTCTTCTGATAAGTTCTTAGAGCTTACAGGCATTAGGTGCTCAATAATTGGTATGAACACAAAAGCATATACAGGCGTAAGGAACAGCCACCCACCCTTTACATACAGCCCAATAAACGCTGATAATGGGATGGTAAGAGCAAACAAATACTTCAAGTCTTTCATTAGTATAGTATTTTAACCCACATGAATTAAGGTTTGCAAACATAACAACACAAACCAATCGCAAATAAGTTTTATTATTGTAGATTTATTCCTCCTAAAGTTAATGATAATTGGATAGTTTTCAAAAGATAGAATTAAATTTAAGGCTTTTTATTCGCCAATACTACATAAGCGCTCTGTTAAGGGGCGTGCTTATGTTTCTTTGTGTTGGTCTTCTTTTTGCTCTTTTTCTGTTAATTATTGAACACTTTCTTTGGTTTAGCTCATTAGGGCGCACCCTTTTATTTTGGTTTACAGTTAGCTTTGAACTTGTTATATTTTATGGTTTTATTTTAAGCCCATTGTTCAAATTATTTCAAGTTCAGAACGGGATTGGTTTTGAAACGGCGTCAAAAATTGTCGGAGAGCACTTTCCGGAAGTAAAAGACAAGCTTTTGAATGTCTTACAGCTCAAACAACAGTCAGACCATACAGAACTGTTACTTGCAAGCATAGAGCAGAAGTCCAATCGCTTAAAGACAATTTCGTTCAAAAAAGCGGTTAATTTTTCTGAAAACAACAAGTATATAAAGTACGCTCTTTTGCCCATCCTCATAATATTTATCTTTTATGGAGCCGGCAAGCAATACGTTTTCACAGACAGCCTGAAGCGCGTTGTTAATTACCAAGCCAGCTATTCTCCACCAGCCCCTTTCGATTTTGTTGTTAACAATTCTTCGCTATCTACTCTCGAAAACGAGTCATTTACTCTTAAGGTTCTAACACGAGGTTCTGTAGTCCCTGAAACCGTTAAGATTATTTATGACAACGACAGTTTTCTGTTAAAGTCATTAAGCCCAGGCGTTTTTGAGTATCAGTTTCTCCAGCCTAAAAAGACCTTCAATTTTAAGCTTTTTTCTGGAAATGTCACATCTAAAAGCTTACAATTAACAGTTGTCCCTACGCCTGTAGTGCTTGGGTTAAGCCTTTACGTTTACCCACCTGACTACACGCGGCAGCCGACCAGGAAAATAGTCAATAACGGAAACGCCACCGTTACTGAAGGCGCCATGTTGAAATGGGAGCTTCTTACGAAGTCAACAGACTCAGTCGTGTTTTTGACTGGAACTTCACGCTCTTTTTTTGATAAGTATAATCAGCAATTTACCCTCTCTAAGCAATTTTTTAATTCACAGGGTTACACTATAAAAACTAGTAATTCAAAACTCGCCAACTTTGAAAGTCTTGATTATTTTATTAATATCACCAAGGATAAACCCCCCACAATTCAGGTTCAGATGAAACGCGACTCTACAATGGAAGCCTCTCTTTATTTTTACGGGCAGCTTTCAGATGATTACGGGCTTAGGGAATTAAACCTACATTATTTCCCTACCAACAACCCCAGCATCAATAAAAAAATCAAGTTGCCATTATCTGAAGGCAATTTTCTAGAATTCACCCATTTTTTCCCCTCAAACTTAGAGCTTTTAGAGGACACAGCTTATTCACTATATTTTGAGGTTTTAGACAACGACCCTATTCATAATTACAAGTCAACACGTAGTCGGACTTTTAAGTATAATCACAAAAGCGAGAAACAGATTGAAGCTTTAAGAGTTAATCAACAGAGCCAGGTTACGAACGCTCTCCAAAAGGCGCTAAAAGCACTCGCCCAGGAAAACAAAACACTTAAAGAGATTTCTCAAAACCAAAAGGAAACTCCCCGTCTTAATTATTCAGATCAGCTAAAACTTAAGCAGTTTATTGAGCGCCAAAAAAGTCAAGACAAATTACTTGAGACCCTTAATAAATCAATGCAAGAAAACTTAAGTCAGTTTAAAAAGACCGACAAGGACCCATTTAAAAAAGAATTACAAGAACGCTTAAAGTCACAAGAAGAATCTCTTCCAAAAAACGAAAAGTTACTAGAAGAGATTGAAAAGATTGCCAGTAAAATTAAAAAGGAAGAGTTGGCTGAAAAGCTTGATGAAATTGCGAAGCAAAGTAAAAACAAGCAGCGAAGCCTAGAGCAACTTTTGGAGCTAACAAAGCGTTACTACGTCACAAAAAAAGCTGAACAAATTAATAGTCAAATAAAAGCACTTTCAGAAGAACAAGAGCTATTGTCTAAAGCCCCTTCAGATCAAAACACCAACTCGGCCCAAGAAGCTCTTAACGACTCTTTCGATCAGGTTCGTCAAGAACTTGATGCTTTAAAAAAAGATAACAACTCATTATCTAAGCCGCTGTCGCTTCCCGACGACCCTTCACTAGAGGAGTCTATTGCCAAAGACCAGCAAGAAGCTTTGGCGAATTTAGATAAAAAAGAAGAATCGTCTGAACCAAACATCAAGCAAAGCGCGCTAAACCAAGCACAAAAAAGTCAGAAAAAAGCAGCTCAAAAACTTCAGCAAATGGCACAAAAAATGGGACAGAAAATGGGTGCTGGCGGAGCGAAACAAATGGCAGAAGACGCTGAGGTCCTGCGTCAAATTTTAGACAATTTAATTTTCTTTTCTTTTGAACAAGAAGCTTTGATGAATCGAGTTTCCTTGTCCTCTGCTAATCCCCGCGAACTTGCTGTTCAGCTGCTTAAACAAAGCAACCTTCGCACTCATTTTGAGCACGTTGAAGACAGTTTGTTTGCGCTATCCTTACGACAACCAATGATTTCTGAGCCTATTAACAAAGAGGTCACAGAGGTGTTTTTTAATATTGACAAAAGCTTAGCGTTGCTCTCAGAGAATGAACTTCAAAAAGGCGTAAGCTCGCAGCAATTTGTAATGATGGCCACTAATAAGCTGGCAGACTTGCTAAGTGAAGCTCTAAGCAATATGGAAGCCCAACTGGAGCTCTCGTCAGGCCAAGGTCAAGAAGAAATGCAACTCCCTGATATTATTAAGAGTCAAGAGGCCTTGAGCGAGGAAATGGAGAAAAAACTAGGCAAAAAGGGCAAAGATTCAGAAGGTGAAAGTGGAGATCTTAAACCGGGTAATAAGGGCAAGGAATCAGGAGATCAAAATGGCACTGAGCCCTCTTCGGGCTCTAAACCCAGTGATTCCACACAAGGGTCTGGAAATGAAGGAGATAGTGGTGAGTTGTTTGAAATATTCAAACAGCAACAAGAACTAAGAGACGCCTTGCAAGACTTATTAATGAAAAACGGATTTTCTAAATCAGACAACGCGCTTCTAAAGTCTATGAGTAAGATCGAAGAAAGCCTCATCAACAACGGAGTCACTCAGAGCACATTGGATCAGATGAATGCCTTGAAGCATCAACTTTTAAAACTAAACAAAGCAACGCTTGAGCAAGGAGAAGACTCTAAAAGACAATCAGACACGGGTGTGAGCACGCTTACAGCTGAACCTTCTGTAGGTCCCGAAACGATAAAACAATATTTTAATACTACTGAAATATTAAATAGACAAAGTTTACCTTTGCGTCAAGATATACAGAAAAAAGTTCAAGAATATTTCAAAACAAACAATGATTAGTTTTAGCATAGAAACCCAATTTGAATTCCTTAAAACCAAAGCCGCCTCTAAATGGCTTAGCTCTATTATCTCTAATGAAAGCCGTGGTGAAGGAGAAATATCAATTATTTTCTGTAATGATGACTTTCTATACAAGCTAAATGTAGAGTTTTTAAATCACGACACTCTCACGGATGTTATTAGCTTTGACTATTCAGTTGGCAATGAAGTTCATGGAGAGATATTTATTTCTGTGGAAAGAGTTAGAGAAAATGCAGTGGAATTTGAACAGGTTTTCGAAACAGAACTCTACAGGGTTATGGCTCACGGAGTTTTGCATTTTTGCGGATATAAAGACAAGACTGCTGCAGAATCTTCTTTGATGCGCAGCAAAGAAGACTTCTATCTACAACAACTAATGGATAAGCCTTTCTAAATCCCTATATTTGCAGACGCAACTGATTTGTTCCACGTGGAACATTAAACAAGTAACCAATGTTTGATAAAATTTATGATGTAATTGTAGTAGGTGGTGGCCACGCAGGCAGTGAAGCTGCTGCTGCTGCTGCCAACATGGGGAGTCAAACGCTGCTCGTTACCATGAACCTTCAAAACATAGCTCAAATGTCATGCAACCCTGCAATGGGTGGTATCGCTAAAGGGCAGATTGTTCGCGAGATTGACGCTCTAGGGGGTTATAGCGGAATTGTTAGTGATACGTCTGCTATTCAGTTTAAAATGCTTAATAAGTCTAAGGGTCCAGCAATGTGGAGTCCAAGAGTTCAAAGCGATCGTATGCGTTTTGCTGAAGATTGGAGAATGCTTCTTGAACAAACTAAAAACTTAGACTTCTACCAAGAAATGGTCACTGGCCTAGTTGTTAAAAAGGGTCGAGTTACTGGAGTAAAGACTTCTCTAGGAGTGGAAATTAGAGCTAAGTCTGTTGTGTTGACCAACGGGACCTTTCTTAATGGACTTATACATATAGGTGATAAAAATTTTGGAGGTGGCCGCGCAGGGGAAAAAGCTGCCACAGGAATCACAGAACAACTTGTAGACTTAGGCTTTGAGTCTGGTCGCATGAAAACAGGCACCCCGCCACGAGTGGACGGTAGGTCTTTAGATTTTTCAAAAATGATAGAGCAACCAGGAGACTCAACGCCTGAAAAGTTTTCATTTTCTGATATTACCAAACCCTTACAGTCTCAGCGTCCTTGCCATATGTCATACACTAGCACAGAAGTACACAATCTTTTAAAGGAGGGCTTTGATCGCTCTCCGATGTTTAATGGTCGCATACAAAGCTTAGGGCCTCGTTACTGCCCTTCAATTGAAGATAAAATAAACCGCTTCGCAGACAAAGATCGTCACCAGATTTTCGTGGAGCCCGAAGGTTGGAACACTGTAGAGTATTACATTAATGGTTTCTCAACATCTCTTCCTGAAGACATCCAATTTAAGGCTTTGAGAGCGGTTAAAGGTTTTGAAAAGGTTAAGTTTTTCAGGCCTGGATATGCTATTGAATACGACTACTTCCCCCCTACTCAGTTAACACACTCCTTAGAAACAAAACTTGTTAGTGGCTTATACTTTGCGGGGCAGATTAACGGGACAACCGGTTATGAGGAAGCAGCGTCTCAAGGCCTAATGGCGGGCATTAATGCCAGTCTAAAGATCCAAGAAAAAGACCCTTTTGTATTAAAAAGAAACGAGGCTTATATAGGCGTTTTAATTGACGACCTTATTACTAAGGGTACGGATGAGCCATATAGAATGTTTACCTCTAGAGCCGAGTACCGTACACTTTTAAGGCAAGACAACGCTGATATTCGCCTTACTCCAAAAGGATATGACTTAGGAATTGCTAGCGAAAAAAGATTAAAACGAATGGAAGAAAAGCTTTCTAAAGCAGAAGCTTTTGTTGGGTTTTTTAGAACACAAAGCGTCAAGCCAGCAGAGGCTAATCCTGTATTGGAGAGTAAGAATTCGGCTCCTATTAGACAATCAGATAAGATGTTTAAGGTTTTTTCAAGACCTAATATCGGAATCGAAGACGTTCGTAAATTTGCTGCTGTTGACGCCTATATAAATGATCATGAATTAGATCGAGAAGTTATTGAGCAAGCAGAAATTCAAGTCAAATATTCAGGATACATCGCTAAGGAAAAGAATAACGCAGACAAATTAACGCGTTTAGAATATGTGAAAATCCCAGCGGGATACGATTATTCGCAAATTAAATCTATGAGTTATGAGGCTCGAGAAAAACTTAAAAAAGTGCAGCCATCAACAGTTGCTCAAGCCTCCCGAATTAGTGGGGTTTCACCAAACGATATTTCTGTTTTGTTAGTTTATATGGGGCGATAATATAACTAAACATGTTCCACGTGGAACGCTGTATGAAGACACACAATAAACATATCACTCTTAAGGATTATTCTGTTAGCGGCGAAACATTTTCGCTTCTTAAAGACCCCTCTCTGGACTTGCTATACACCCACCCCAAGCCAAGCGACGAAGAGTTGAAGGCGTTTTATCCGAAAGAAGGCTACATTTCACACAGTAATCAATTAAAGACTCTCTTTGACTTTCTATATCATGCCGTAAGATATTTTTCTTTAAGAAGAAAAGTTAGGCTTGTAAAGCCCTTTAAAACCAAAGCAGCCACTCTGTTAGATATTGGCGCCGGAACGGGTTATTTTATAAGAGCCGCCAAAAAAAGCGGTTGGAATGTTAATGGGATAGAGCCCAATTCTGTAGCTAGAGAAATTGCAAATATGAAAGAAGCCAACACGGTAAATTGCGAAAAATCCTTAAGCAGTCTTGAAGATGCGTCTTATGATGTCATCACACTTTGGCACGTTTTAGAGCACCTCCCAAATATCGAAGAAGACTTGAAAACGTTTAAAAGATTGCTTAAGCCAAATGGTCGCATTATCGTGGCCGTTCCTAATTTCAAAAGTTTTGACGCCCTTTACTTCAAAAGTTTTTGGGCTGCATACGACGTCCCAAGGCATCTATGGCATTTTTCCAAAGAATCTATTCCCAAAATCTTTTCTAAAGTCCAGATGAAATTAGAAAAAACATATCCAATGCGTATGGACGCTTATTATGTTAGCATGTTATCCAACAAACAGAAAACAGGTTCCATCCGTTTTTTAAGTAGCCTTCTCACGGGCTTTCGCTCAAACCTCAAAGCTTCAAAGTCAGGAGAGTACTCATCCCTAATTTATGTGTTAAAAAACACTTATTAGCGTTTTAAAGGTCTTTAAGACTTAGTTGACACTCAAGCCAAACATAGGTATAAAGAAAAAACGTTTATTTATTAGGACGCTCTAAAAGCGGATGTTTTAGATAAGATAATCCAATGAAGGTCTTGATTTTCTATAGTTTTTTTCTATAACGCAACTCGTTTGAATATTTTGTGTTTTTGCCATTGGTTTTTTTTACTTTTACAAAATCAAATTAAAATATACAATTATGAATAAACTAGCCCTTTCTTTTTTAGCGTTAATAAGCCTTGCTGCATGTCAGCAACCAAAAATCGGATTTGTTGACAATGTTGTTCTTATAAATAAATATCAAGAACGTGTGGACATAGAATCTAAACTCCAAGCTAAAATTGAAATATTCAAAAAGCGGACAGACAGTCTTCGCTCTGCTTTTGAGCTAGAAATCAAAGATGCTGAAATAAGAGCCCGTAAGATGTCTCAGTCAGCTATTCAGAAGCTATCTCAAGAACTACAGCAAAAAGAGCAAGTTTTACAACAAAGAGTTCAGTTTGAACAGCAATCAATTGCTCAAGAAAGTCAAACTCTAAATGACTCAATTATTAATAAAGTAATTGACTTTGTTAAAGATTATGGAGTAACTAACAGTTTCAACTTTATATTGGGAAGTAATGAAGCGGGTAGTGTTTTGTATGGGCAAGAGTCTTCAGATTTAACTCAAGAAATTCTTGAGGCCTTAAACGAAAAATACAGTAAAAATTAAGCTTTTTTCAGGTGTAACAAACGAGTAAGTTTTATTGATAAATCTGTGAGAACAATCTTTGCATTTGCATTACGCTCTATGTGGTAACTCGCAAGTTCAATTTCTTTAGAAATTTCAGAAATATTGGAGGCGTCTATAAAAGGCGCAAAATTTTCTATTTTAAAACTTTTGTCATTTAACTTAATGAAAACCAATTCCTTAGCTCCGTAATTATAAAGTAATGCCTGCCTAAAAAACCGCAAGCTGTAATCTAAAAACTGTTTTTGAATTTCTCGTCCTGACTTAGATATCTCTTGACTCCACGCCATGAGGGTATTGATCGATTGCTTATTACTTTTTGCCTGAAATGCAGTTCTAACCCACTCTATAAACCAAGCTTCGAACTGAAGATCCTCAGGTTGCTGATTCAGCAAATCAAGCGCACGACTATAGCTGCCTTCAGACTGATGGGCTATGTTTGCAGCTAAGTTAGTTTCTGTATTATACTTTTTAATTAAGGTGTCTCTTATTTCATTCTCTGAAAGAGAGTTTAAATGCAAAGTCTGACACCTAGAGCGGATCGTTCCAATTAGCTGCTCTTCATCCTCTGTGATTAGAATAATAACAGTCTTATCTGCGGGTTCTTCAATTAATTTTAAGAGCTTATTGGCGCACATAGAATTCATCTTTTCTGCCATCCAAATTATCATAACCTTATACCCTCCGTTAAATGCCTTAAGAGACATCTTAGATACAATATCACCTGCTTCTTCTACGCCAATATTTCCTTGTTTGTTACCAACACCAATGAGATCGTACCAATCGTTGATTGAGCCATATGGGTTTGATTCCATAAAAGTACGCCATTCACTAATGTAGTTAGAAGAAATCGGTTTAGACTTCACCTTATCACTTGTAGTTACTGGATATACAAAGTGAATGTTAGGATGTGTTAACGGGCTCATATCGAGCCCCCCCTGCTGTTTCATCAAGTAGTCCGCATATGCAATAGCCATGGGAAGGCTACCAACACCACGCTTTCCAGCGTAAAGCTGAGCATGTGGAATGCGTCCAGAACGGATCCCTTTAATCAAGTGTGTTTTTAAAAATGATTGCCCAATAATATCATCAAAATTCATAAAACAAAGATAGCAGATTTAATTGAATCTCATAGTTAAACATACTTACACTAAACATTAAGGGTATACCTAACTTATTTATTGATTAGGCGTATTGGCACATAACTTTTTCTCGTGTACATTTCACAAGCTAAAAGAAATACTTACCTTTGAGGTCTTATAAAACTAACCAAACTTTTCAAAGTAATGAAAACAATACAAGACCTAAATTTTAAAAATAAAAAAGCACTAATACGAGTTGATTTCAACGTCCCTTTAAATGACCGATTTGAGGTTACAGACTCCACTAGGATTGTTTCTGCTAAACCTACAATTATAAAGGTTTTAGAAGATGGCGGAAGTTGTGTTTTAATGTCTCACCTGGGTAGACCAAAATCTCAAGAGCCAGCTTTTTCATTACGACACATCGTGAGCACGCTTGAAACTGTTTTGGGCGTTGAGGTTTTATTTTCTAGTAATTGTATTGGAGAAGAGGCTCAAGCCGCTTGTGATAATCTCAAGGCTGGCCAAGTGCTTTTGTTGGAAAACTTGAGATATCATTCAGAAGAAACAAGCGGAGATTTAGGGTTTGCAGAAGCGCTATCAAAGCTAGGAGATTTTTATATTAATGATGCCTTTGGAACCGCTCACAGAGCACATGCTTCAACTACAATTATTGCACAATTTTTCTCAGAAAACAAATGTTTTGGAAGCTTATTAGCTCAAGAAATAGAAAGTATTGATAAAGTAATGCAAACAGGAGAAAAACCTGTTTTAGCAATTTTAGGAGGTGCTAAAGTATCCTCAAAGATTACAATTATAGACAATATATTAGACAAGGTAGATCATTTAATTATTGGTGGCGGGATGACTTTTACTTTTGTAAAAGCGCAAGGCGGCAAAGTCGGAGATTCTATCTGTGAAGATGATAAAATGGAGCTGGCGCTTCAAATCTTAGAGAGAGCTAAGGAAAAAAACGTACAAGTTCACATTCCTGTTGATGTTTTGGCTGCAGATGATTTTAGTAACGATGCCAATACCCAAATAGTAGATGTTAGAGCAATTCCTGAAAACTGGCAGGGATTGGATTGTGGTCCAAAATCAAAAGCAATATTTCACGACGTAGTTCAACAATGTAAGACAATATTATGGAACGGTCCTTTAGGCGTTTTTGAAATGGAGACTTTTTCAGCCGGAACGATTGCATTGGGAGATTCAATTTCGGAAGCAACCAAAAACGGAGCTTTTTCTTTAGTTGGAGGAGGTGATTCAGTTTCTGCAGTGAAGCAATTTGGTTTTGAAAATAAAGTTAGTTATGTAAGTACAGGGGGGGGCGCAATGCTTGAAAGCCTTGAAGGGAAAACGCTTCCTGGTATTGCCGCAATTTTAAAATAAATACTGGTTAGAGTTTTTAGAAGAAACGAAGTTAATATTGATTTTATAATGCTTAGAACCTTTTTCTTTTTAGGAATATTAAACATGGGAACTCTACACGGGCAGACCATAGACAGCTTAGACCTTTTAAAAACCTCTAAAAAGGACTCTTTAAAGGAGAGTCGTTACAGTGTTTTGCAGATGGAAGAGCGTTGGCAAAACACTTTATTCGCTAATGATCTTTTTGTAGCCCTCACAGACTCCATTGCCAATCAATCCTTTGAAGCGGTTTATTATCCAGAACTTCCTACCGATACACTCAAAAAGCGACTTGCTATTTTAGATGCTAAAACGCCTTTTAATATAGCATACAACCCGACGCTTGAAAGCGTTATAAAGACACATTTAAAGTCCCGTAAAAGATCTACAGAAACTTTAATACAATTAAGTCATTATTACTTCCCATTGTTTGAAGAGGTTTTAGACAAGGAAAACCTTCCTTTAGAAATCAAGTATTTAGCAGTTGTAGAGTCTTCGTTGAAGCCGCGCGCCAAGTCTCGTGTTGGTGCTACGGGGCTATGGCAGTTTATGTTTTCTACAGGAAAACAATATGGATTGGAAGTCAGTAGCTATGTTGACGAGCGTTGCGATCCGTTGCGTTCCACGAATGCTGCCGCCCATTATTTGGCGGCGCTATATAAAACATTTGGAGATTGGGATCTTGCCTTAGCCGCGTATAACTCAGGCCCAGGGAATGTAACCAAGGCAATTAGGCGCTCAGGAGGGTATCAGAATTACTGGAATATTCGCCCTTTTTTGCCTAAAGAAACTGCTGGTTACCTTCCGGCGTTTTTAGCAACTATTTATCTTTTTGAGTATGCAGAGGCTCATGGATTTAATCTTGATAAAAAACAGATGCCAATATTAGCAACTGATACTGTTCATGTAAAACAGATGATCTCTTTAGATCATGTAGCGGAGCTTACACAAACAAAGATTGAAACATTACAGTTTTTAAATCCTTCTTATAAGTTAGATATTATTCCTGTCTTAGAAAACAAGAACTATTCTCTTAGGTTACCACTTGATAAAATTGGTGATTTTGTTCAGAAAGAAAATCAAATTTATGCCTTTGCAAAATCAGAATTTGAAGCAAGAGAAAAGCCATTGCCTCAATTTTTTGAGATTGATTCCAAAATCAGATATAAAGTCAAAGCTGGGGACTACCTAGGGAAAATTGCTCGCAAATTTAATATTAGAGTGAGTCAAATAAAGCAATGGAACGGTTTACGAACTAACGACCTAAAAATAGGACAGCGCTTAACAATATATTCACGCAACCCAACAGCAGATATAACGGCTAAATCTACACAATCAATTTCCAAAGACATCATAAAAAAAAGAACGTATTTAGTGAAATCAGGCGATTCTCTATGGAGTATATCAAATAAACTTTCTGGAGTGTCTATTCAAAACTTAAAAGAATGGAATGATATTTGGAACAGTTATTTAAAACCAGGAATGACGTTAATCATTTCGAATTAATTTATAATACGATGCAACGATTTTTAAAGGCTCTATGTTTATTGTTAATAGTATCTGCTTGTGAAAATGCAAATGACAAAACAGTCTATAAGCCTCAGTCTTCAGGTAACATTAATGATTTATCTGTAGTAATTGATAACCAGCTTTGGGAATCTTCTGTTGGGGAAGCTATTCGATCAAGTATTGGAGCTCCCTTATATGGACTACCACAGGACGAACCTCAGTATAAGTTAAGGCAAATCCCTTCATCCGTTTTTTCAGGTTTTGTAAAAAACACTCGTCTTGTTTTAAAAGTTACCAAAGGCATTGAAGCGGACACAAAATTTTATAAAGACCCTTACGCCTCACCTCAACGATTGGTTTTGGTGAGTGGAATGACAAATCAAGAAATTATAAACCAGCTTACAACTAACCAAGATAAAATAGAGAGAACTTTCAAGGCTTATGAAGTTAAAGAGAAGCAGCGCCGCTTTAGGAAATCCTTATTCAATTCCTCTGCCATCACAAAACAGTTAGGCATAGGAATCCAATTTCCGTCTATTTACAGGTTGGCAAAACAAGAAGACGACTTTTTCTGGCTTCGAAGAGACATTAAAACGGGCACAGTAAACCTGTTGTTGTATACGGTTCCATACGATCAAAACAGCACAAGAGAAGCACTTGCAGAGCGTATTATAAGAACCAGAGATTCTGTAGGAAAAAGGCATATCCCAGGACCTGTTGAAGGGAGTTACATGACCACAGAAAAGGCCTACACCCCTTTTTTTGGAACTGAAGAGGTTGCGAGTTTAAATTCTTTTAAAACAAAAAGTATCTGGCAAGTGAAAGACGCGTTTATGTCTGGGCCTTTTATTAATTATTGGATAGAAGACAAGGTTAATAATCGGTTTTTAGTAGCCGAGGGATTTGTGTTTGCACCATCAGTTGAAAAGCGCACGTATGTTTTTGAATTAGAAGCGATTATACAGTCGATTTCTATTCAGTAATAAATTCCAGATTAGCGGGACTTTATTAGTCCTTTTTTTCTTCAGAATCTTTTGTTTCTTCTTGACTGGCTTTTTTGAATTCTTTAATTCCTCCACCCAAACCTTTCATAAGCTCAGGGATTTTTTTGCCGCCAAACAACAAAAGAACGACTACCACAATTAAAATAATTTGTGGAGCTCCGATAGCCAAGGGTATCATATAAGTGTTCATATTGCTATAAATTTAGACTACAAAGTTAGCAATTATCCTTTAAATAAACAGCTATTTCAAACAATAGTCAGGTTTAAATACAATAATCGCTTAATTTTTATTTAATTTTGCCTGTAAATGGCACAAAAAAAAAGAAATAAAAAGAAACTTCAGAAAAAGCTACTCCATAAATATCGCCTAGTGGTGTTGAACGAGGACACCTTTGAAGAGCGATTTGCAGTCAAATTGACACGACTTAATGTGTTTTTTTTGACGTCATTAGCAGCAATAATTCTTGTGACCCTAACAACTCTTTTAATTGTTTTCACGCCATTACGTGAATATATTCCTGGCTACTCCTCTGCGGCATTACAAAAACAAGCATTGCAACTGGATACGAAGACGGACTCTTTAATGAAGACGATCAACATGAACGATGCTTACATCAATTCTTTAAAAAGGGTACTGCGAGGCGAGGTTAGTACGGTTGTAATTAATAAAGATTCTATTTTTAAGGCAGCTCAAGTAGATACAGATATTTTAGAGTTAAACCGCTCAAAGGCAGATTCTCTACTAAGGGAAAAGGTTCGTAATGAAGATAAATATAACTTATTTGAAACTGCTTCAACCGTAAAGGATTTTGTGTTTTTCCCACCGGTTAAGGGCTCTATAAGTTCTAAGTTTGATTTAAATGAAAAGCATTTTGCGGTAGATATTGTGATCCCGATCAACACGCCAGTTAAAGCGACATCAGACGGCCGCGTATTGTTTGCTTCTTGGACTTCAGATGCGGGCTATGTAATCATTATAGATCACGGAGATGAGTTAATCTCAGTATACAAACATAACTCATCTTTAACAAAATCTCAAGGCGATTTTGTTAAAGCTAGAGAAGTGATTGCTATTTCAGGTGCTTCAGGAGAATTAAGTACAGGTCCACACCTTCATTTCGAACTTTGGAGCAACGGAATCCCTCTCAATCCAACAAATTTTATTGACTTTTAAAATTAATTATAATGCCATCAATTAAAGCGTTTTTCGCCAAGTTATATGCCGCTAGAACCTATAAGAAAATTCAAAAATGGTCTTCAAGCCCGCTTGAGACCCAAAATCGCGTTTTCCAATCGTTAATTTCTGAAGCGGCAGCAACTAGTTTTGGGGTGGACCATGATTTTATAAGCATAAATTCTCACGAAGACTTTGTTAAGCGTGTCCCTGTCCGGGATTATGAAGCACTCAAGCCTTATGTCGATAAAGTGGTAGCCGGAGAAGCAAATGTCTTGTGGAAGGGTAAACCTCTTTACTTTGCTAAAACTTCCGGAACTACATCTGGGGCTAAGTACATTCCGATCACCAAAGAAAGCATGCCTAGCCACGTTGAGGCGGCCAAAAACGCTATTTTATTATACATTCATCAAACAGGAAACACTCAAATTGTAGACAGGAAAATGATTTTTTTACAAGGCAGCCCTGTTCTTGAAGATAAAAATGGAGTTCAGCTTGGGCGTTTATCAGGGATTGTCGCTCATTATGTTCCCAAATATCTTCAAAAAAATAGATTACCCTCTTGGGAGACTAACTGTATTGAAGACTGGGAAACGAAAGTAAATAAAATTGTTCAGGAGACAATACACGAAGACATGTCTATTATTGCTGGAATTCCTTCTTGGGTTCAAATGTATTTTGAGAAATTAGTAGATCAAAAGGGTCAAAAAGTAGGCGATATTTTCAAAAACTTGAATCTCTTTATTTTTGGAGGAGTTAACTACGAACCGTACCGCTCCAAGTTTGAAACTCTTATTGGGAGAAAAGTTGATAGTATTGAGCTATATCCTGCCAGCGAAGGGTTTTTTGCGTTTCAAGACCTACAAAACGAGACGGGTATGCTTCTTCAGTTGGATTCAGGGATGTTTTATGAGTTTATATCTGCAGACACTTTCTTTGACGCCTCTCATCAACGACTCACATTAAAAGATGTTAAAATAGGCGTTAATTACGTGATAATTATCTCGACTACAGCAGGACTTTGGGCCTACAATATTGGAGACACTGTACAGTTTACTAGTCTAGCCCCTTTTAGGGTCATCGTAAGCGGCAGAATAAAACACTTTATATCCGCTTTTGGGGAACATGTTATAACAAAAGAAGTTGAGCACGCTCTTTTGTCTGCTTTAAAAGCGACAGACATTAGCGTTAGCGAGTTTACCGTTGCGCCACAAATAGCACCCTCAACCGAGTTACCATATCACGAATGGTTTATTGAATTTGAAAACCCACCCTCAGACCTAAAGGCTTTTGCTTCTAAGATAGACGCTGCTATGCAACTCCAAAACAGCTATTATAAAGACCTTGTGGTAGGCAAAGTGCTACAACCACTAGTTATTACTCCAGTGCCCAAGGCTGGATTTCAAAGTTATATGAAACAAATTGGTAAGCTAGGAGGTCAGAATAAAACCCCCCGTCTGTCTAATGATCGAAAAATTGCGGACGCGTTGACAAAAGCGATTTAGACTAATTACTGTATATTTGCCTTACATATGAAACAAACCCAAACTAAAAATTTAACACGCACACGAGCTCAAGAAAGTTCAAATGCTATTGAGCGATTATACTTGACTATGCGTCACTTATTTAATCGTGGCTTCTATAAGCCAATGGGGGTTTCAGGCGAGACCTTAAGACAGGCATTACTGCAACTACGACCAGAAATATATGGTTCCATAGCCGGAGAAAAAACAGAACTGGAAGGACTTCTTTATGTTATTGATCGTCTTCCTATTGGAATTGAAGAATGTGTATTGATTAACCTCACCAGTGCCGAAGGGTTTGGAAACTCTCACTTTGAGGTTATTGTCCCTTCAAAAAGACGTCGAAACTGTTATCGTATCGATTTTGAGCAAATGAACATTGAGATTACTAGAGGTCGCTCAGAGATTTATGATATTTTGACACACTTAACCTTCATGTTCATAGAGTCTCATAAAATTGCTAAGCGAGTAATTATTGATGATAAAGGTACTACAACTAGAGACTGGGTAAAATTAGAAGCTGCGGTACTTTCTAAGAAAAAGTTAAGTCAAAAAGACAAGGAGCTAGCCATTACTCATACGGGTAATATCCTTGGCAGAACTTTTGAAGAAATTTTAGAAGTATATGATCAATTTTCGACAGCAAAGCGTCCCGACCATTTTTTACATCTTATCTATTGGCTAGGTAAACGCGCTATGGGTGAGATTATAGAAAACTCTAAACGAGTAATTAATTTTAGCCCGGTACTTAGAGAGCGCTTAGGACATCATATACACGGAGAGGCTTGGGCAAACACTATTAAAGAGACACTTAAGAAACATAAACTATTAGACAGACCGATCCATATTATATCGGCAAACGTGCACAGCGTAATGAACACGCTTCACGCCCCTAAAGCATTAAAGTCTCTATGTGCTAAGCATGATATTTTTACAGTTTATGAGATTTTGAGCAAGGAAGAAAATGAGTCTCTTCGCAATAAAATAAAGCAAATAGCGTTGCAAGAGGGAATGATTTTTATAAAAGACACCTCAGGCACCAACATAGACGTACAAATATTTGACTCATCTAAAATAGATTTTTCTCATACAGAAATTAATCGCGAATCTTCAACTGATGATCCGGTTGTGATTGTAATGGACTATGCATTTGGTGAACAAGCCTATGAGACGATAGACGAGCTTTTGAAGCCCTTTAAAACAGGGAAAAACCAAACGCATCTAAACGTAGATTCTATTTCCGTCATGGGTAAGGCAGGGATCTTAGAGGGCTCGAAAGGAGATATCATGATTCCCTCTGCTCATATATTTGAAGGCACTGCAGATAATTACCCTTTCAAAAACGAATTAACCGTAAAAGATTTTGACACAAAAGACCTTCAGGTTTTTGAAGGGACTATGGTAACCGTTTTGGGGACTTCTCTTCAAAACAAGGATTTGCTTAAGTTCTTCCACGACTCTACGTGGAATGTTATTGGCTTAGAAATGGAAGGCGTTCATTATCAGAAAGCAATACAGGCGGCTTCAAAAATCCGCCGTAGTATTAATCCAGACGTTAAAGTTAGATACGCCTATTATGCAAGTGACAATCCTCTTGAGACAGGAGGAACTTTAGCTTCGGGAGGGCTTGGTTCTAGTGGCGTCAAGCCAACATATTTAATTACTCAACAAATTTTAAAACAGATTTTTAACTAACACATTATGAGTACAAACTCTAACAAACCCAACACTTCAGAAGAAGTTGATTTAGGGCAGCTTTTTAAGCTTATAGGAAATGCCTTTGATCGTTTCTTCAATTTTTTCATCACTATTTTTAAGAGCATTTTCTTAGCATTTGTATGGCTCGTATTTTTGGTTAAGAAGCGTATTATTATCCTGTCTTCAGCAGTGGCTTTAGGATTTTTAATAGGCCTTTTTTTTACAGAAACATCTTCCCCAAAGTATGAGTCCTCCGTGACCATCGTACAAAATTATCCCACAGGAGAAAACTTGTACAACTCTGTTAGTTACTTTAACGACCTTGTAAGACAAAGAGACCATGAGACTTTAGGATCTGTTTTGGGTATAGAGACTCAAAGAGCGGAATCTATATTAAGCTTTGATGTCCAGCCACTGGTTAGCGACAACGACAAACTGGTGGCTTTTAACGACTATATAACAAAGTTAGATTCCTTGGCCGCTTCAAAAATTGGATATGAAGACTTTTTAAAAAACAATGAAGATTACACGCACAAACACCAACAAATTATAATTAAGTCTAAACTTAGAAATAGTTTTAAGTCTGTATTCTCAAGCATAGTTGAGTCGATTAATTTAAATCCATTTTTTGTTAACGAGCAACTTAAAGATATTCAGGAATTAACACAAACTAAAACCGCTTTAGAATTTGCATTAGTTAAATCAGACTCGCTTCAAAACACCTATAAACGAGTTTTAGAGCGAGACCTTAGCGCTAATAAAGCGTCCGAGATAGGGATTACCTTTGAAGGCTCTAGTGAGGTCGAAAAAACTAAAGAGTTTGAACTATATTTAAGCGACTTAGAACTAAGGGACAAACTTATTGAGATAGAAAGAGATTTATTGGATAAACAGTATATTGTAGAAACTATTTCTAACAAGCAGGATAGTGGATCTGCCTCTAACACAAAAGACTTTTTTGGACTAGAGCTTCCTTTGAACTTGTATATGGGGATTCTTTTTTTATTGTTGACTTTTGCAGTTTTATTAGCACTTGAGTTTTCAAGATTCATAGAAAAATTCAGAACACAAGTCAGTAATTAGCAAACTTTCAAATTAGAATTACCAGATGGAGATTATCAACACTGCACTGATAGACTGCAAAATACTTTTACCCACCATTCATAACGATAGTCGGGGCTATTTTCTTGAGACCTATAATCAAATACAGCTAAACAAAGCTCTAAACTGCGATATATGCTTTGTACAGGATAACACTTCTTTTTCAACTAAAGGCGTTTTAAGGGGGTTACATTTTCAAAAAGGAGTCTTTGCTCAGTCCAAGTTGATTCGTGTTGTCTCTGGCAGCGTTTTAGACGTCGTTGTTGATCTCCGAGAAAAATCCCCTACCTTTTTAAAGCATTTTTCCGTTGAGTTGTCAGAGACGAATCAGAAACAACTATTTGTACCCCGAGGCTTTGCACATGGATTTGTTGTGCTGAGCGATAACGCCCATATATCTTATAAATGTGATAACTTTTACAATAAAGACTCAGAGGGAGGGGTTTTATATAACGATAGAGACTTAGGGATTGACTGGAAATTAGAACAAGACCAAATCAAAGTCTCTAACAAAGACTTAGAGCTGCCAAGCTTGTCAGCCATTTCAATCGCGAACCTATGGTAAAAGTGTTGGTGACGGGGGGTCGAGGCCAGTTAGCGAAATGTATTAAGATGGCCTCTAAGCGCAGGGCAGACTTAAATATTTCTTTTGAGGATTCGTCACTATTTGACATTACTAATAGCTCTCAAATGCGGGTCTATTTATCAAAAAACAAGGACTTTGAATTCCTAATAAATTGCGCAGCATATACCAATGTAGATTTAGCGGAGAAAAACAAAGACAAAGCTTATCAAGTGAATTCAGAAGGTGCAGAGAAATTGGCAAAACTATGCAAAGAGTTTAACATAAAACTAGTACATATTTCAACAGATTTTGTGTTTGATGGCTCAAACACTAGGCCTTACAAAGAGACAGATGTACCAAATCCCTCAAGTGTTTATGGAGCAAGTAAATTACAAGGAGAGAAAAATATTATGGAAAGGTTAAGCAGCTATTTTATTATTCGGACTTCGTGGATGTATTCTGAGTTTGGGTCAAATTTTGTAAAAACGATACTAAGATTAGCGGATACGCAAAAAGAGATTAAAGTCGTCAGTGACCAAATTGGTTCACCCACAAATGCACATGATCTGGCGGATTTTTTACTTGAAATAATTTCGATTAATTCAACTAACTATGGGACATACCACTTCAGTAACACGGGGGAAACAAGTTGGTATGGATTTGCTAAAGAAGTCTTTAGGATTTGTAACGTTTCAGCTGATTTACGGCCAATTTCATCTAGTGCATATGCCTCATTGGCGAATCGCCCAAAATACAGCGTCTTAGATACTAAAAAAGGAAAAAAAACGTTTAACATAAACTCCGATTATTGGGTTGATAGTTTAAAAAAAGTAAATTTTAATTTATAAAAAATGACAAGAAGTAAAGTAGCGCTTATTACAGGAGTGACAGGGCAAGATGGAGCCTATTTAAGTGAGTTTCTTCTTAAAAAAGGATATGAAGTTCATGGACTTAAGCGCCGAGCATCTCAATTTAATACCGCCAGGATAGATCATCTATACCAAGATCCCCATGTTGAAGATAGAAACTTTTTTCTTCACTATGGAGATTTAACAGATAGCACTAACCTTACTAGAATTATAAAAGAAGTACAGCCCGATGAGATTTATAATCTTGCAGCTATGAGTCATGTACATGTTTCTTTTGAAATGCCGGAATATACAGCAAACGCTGATGGCATTGGAACTTTAAGACTCTTAGAAGCGATAAGGTTCTTAGGTCTTGAAAAAAAGACACGAATTTACCAAGCTTCCACATCAGAGTTGTATGGAAAGGTTCAGGAGGTTCCTCAAACAGAAAAAACACCCTTTTATCCCAGAAGCCCGTACGCTGTCGCAAAAATGTATGCCTATTGGATATCGGTTAATTACAGGGAAGCTTATGGAATTTATGCTTGTAACGGAATTTTATTTAATCACGAGTCACCTGTTAGAGGTGAGACATTTGTAACTAGAAAAATAACAAGAGCAACTTCAAAAATTGCTTTAGGGCTCCAAGACAAAGTCTACCTAGGAAATTTAGACGCTCAAAGAGACTGGGGCCACGCCAAAGACTATGTTAGAATGATGTGGATGATACTGCAAGCTAAAGATGCTGAAGACTGGGTGATTGCCACAGGAAAGACTACGAGCGTAAGAGACTTTATTAAAATGTGTTTTAGCCATATTGGAGTAGATCTGGAATTTAAGGGCAAGGGAGAAGAAGAGAAGGGCTATATAAAATCTTCTAACAATGAAGCCTACTCACTAGAAATTGGAAAAGAAGTTGTTTCTGTAGACCCTAAATATTTTAGACCCACAGAGGTTGATTTACTGATAGGAGATGCTACTAAAGCGAAAGAAAAACTAGGGTGGGTTCCAGAATATGATCTCAAATACTTAGTTGACGATATGATGAGTAGCGATTTGAAGTTAATGGAGAAACAACAATATTTAAAGGATGGCGGCTATACAGTTAAAAATTATTTTGAATAGTATATGGATATAAATTCTAAAATATATGTGGCAGGCCACCGTGGGCTAGTTGGAAGTGCTATTGTTAAAGACTTAGAATCAAAAGGTTATCTAAATATAGTGACCAAAACACACAGTGAATTAGACTTAACTAACCAAGAAGCGGTACAAGAATTTTTTAAATTTAACCGACCGGAATATGTCATTTTAGCCGCAGCTAAAGTTGGTGGGATAGAAGCCAACAACTCTTACAGAGGATCTTTCATTTATGAAAACATGATGATTCAAAACAACGTAATTCATCAAAGCCACGTTCAAGGGGTTAAAAAACTATTGTTTTTAGGTAGCACTTGTATTTATCCTAAACATTGTCCCCAACCCATGAAAGAGGATTATTTACTAACAGACGCTTTAGAGTATACAAATGAGCCCTATGCGATTGCTAAAATCGCAGGAATTAAATTGTGTGAAAGCTATAATTTGCAATACGGAACTAATTTCATTTCTGTAATGCCTACTAACCTATATGGTCCAAATGACAATTTTGACCTTGAAACATCACATGTATTGCCTGCGCTTATTCGAAAAATACATTTAGCAAAATTACTTTCCGAATCTAAATTTGAAGCGGTTGTTAAAGATTTAAAGTTGGATAATATTGAAGAAGCCAAAGCATATTTGAGCCGTTTTGGGGTTTCTGCTAACAGTGTTGAAATATGGGGAACAGGCACTCCAAGACGCGAATTTTTATGGAGTGAAGATATGGCGGACGCCTGTGTTTTTTTAATGCAGAACAGAAACTTCTCCGACACTTACAATGCTAAAGAAAAAGAGGTTAGGAACACTCATATAAATATTGGTAGTAGTAAAGATATTTCTATTAAGGAATTAGCAGAAATGATTAAAAAAAGAGTTGGGTTTGAAGGCGTTTTATTTTTCAATGCCGACAAGCCTGACGGGACTATGGTAAAGCTTACAGATACGACCAAGATAAATTCAATGGGATGGACACATCGTGTAGAAATTGAAGAAGGTGTTTCAGAAATTTATAACTGGTATAAAAAACAATGCTAACAAAAAAGCGCATAAACGCGATTATAGACTTGTTAAAGGATAAAAACCAACGAAAGTCATTTTATTATGTCCTAATTAGGGGTGTCTCAGTAATTTCTAACTATTTTTTTTCTATTCTTATTATAACTTTATTCTCAAAAGAGGATTATGGTTTTTTTGTTTTTGGACTTTCACTGTTTATGATGCTTAGTGTATTGACTAAGTTTGGCGTTGATGTTCATTTTGTAAAGGTCTTCTCTAAATTTAAAGACCGTGAAGTTCCAAATTGGGTTGAGACTGTAGAGTTAAAAGTGTTTTCACTTTCTTTTATAATCGCCATTACCATAAGCACTTTTTTATATTTATTTAGAGACAATTTTGACTCATGGCTTGCTTTAGTATTATTTGTTATTTCTGCGCCATTTTATGTAGCTATTTTAATGAACTCTGGAAAATTAAGAGGGGTGTCCAAGATTTCCCGTTTTGCATTTTTAAATATAGCAGGGCGAATATTATTAAGCTTATGTTTTTTTGTAATTCTGTTTTACGGCTTTTCTTTTCGGTCGTATTTTATAATATATCTTTCACATCTATTATCAGTCTTCTTTCTTTTAATTCTTTCAATATATTGGAAAAAACAAGTATTTGTACAAAGCAAAAATAAATCTAAGCTTGTCCCTGCGAGTTTTTTCAAGTACAACAGAGCTTTAATGATAAAGTCTTATATAACAGTTTTATTTTTATGGGGTGATCGATTTTTTCTGTCTTTGATATGTTCGCCTGCAGAAGTGGCAGAGTATGACGTCTCATTAAAAATAGCAATGTTATTAATGATAGTTATTGAGGCCTTAAAGTCAACGTATGCCTCTATTTTCGCAAAAAACACAGAAATTCATAAGGTTTTAAATATACAAATCAGAAAATCAACTAGGTTAGGATTCCTTTTTTCAAGCTTAATGTTTATTTTAATTGTGTTATTTGGCAGTAACTTATTATTTCTTTTTGGTCCTGATTTTGTCGACTCATACACTACTCTTTTAATAATTTCATTAGGATATTTGATCGCTTCTTTTTTTGGACAGGCAGATAATGTTTTAGAAATGTGCGGGTTAGCCCCCCACTTTGTTAAGCCCTATTTTATAATTATAACAACATCTTTAGCAGCCGGAGTTTTGCTGTCTTTGTTTTTTGGTGCCATTGGAATGGCTATAGGTTTTGCAGCTGGAAACGTGTCTTTTCAATTAGTAGCATCTCAAATAGTAAAGTATAAATTAGGTATAAAAACATCATTTTTATGATCTGGGCTCTGTTGCTTTTAGGGTTAATCTTAATAAGGAAAAGAACTATATTTAGTTTTTTCTCCCCTCTTGTGCTTTTTTACGGTTTTTTTATTGCTTCAATCCTAATAACTATATTGTATCATTATAACATGCCTAATGAATGGAAGTTTAATATTGCAAAACTTGACAACTTAACAAACGCAGAGCTATGGACTTCCATTGATGTCTTTGTCAGGATGTTAATTTATTTTACTGTTGGTGCCTTGTTTTACAAATACACATTCAAAATTCATAAAAACATTCCTTTTGAGTTTAACTTTAATCTTCCTAAAATTAACACTTTTTTTTTAGAGCTTGTTTCATTACTTATTATTTTACTGAATATTATATTAGTGTCGAGCTTATACGGTAAGGAAATATTTTTAAGAGAGAGTTATACTACAGATTATAATAAGTTTGGAGTTATGATTATGGAGTATAGTCTTCTCTTTCTTATTTTTTTAGGAGGAGTCTTATACAAACAAAGAATTATACTGTCATTATTAATAGCCTTTTTTGTGACAATTTTGTGCTTAGGTTTTGGCTCACGGATGGCGACTATTTTCCTTTTGGTATATCTGTTTGTTATTTATATCTTATATCTTGAAAAACCTCATAAATTTATTTTTCGAATTATATGGATACCATTTATTATATTATTTTTTGGATATAATCTATCTTTACGGTTCAGTGAGCTTCATGGTTTAGGGCCTTATTTATCTCTACCCTTTACAGACCCATATGCAATTATAGAAAATACGTTTTTTAATATTTATTACACGCTTGTGTTTGGTGTCTTTGCCACCCACAAAACACTGATTGAATACATCCCAAACTACCAGTATTTAACAACAAGTCTTAATCCCTCACCAGGGTTTTTAACAGATTGGTACTCTATTTATAAAAATTTAAGAATCAATCCATACGCCCCATTCACAACTATTGGAGAAATATTTTCGTACCCATTTATAGCATTCCTGTTTTACTTTTTTATAGGTGTGTTTTTTGCTTATTTTGAAAAAGTAATTCATTCTTTACTTTCTAACAGGAAGTTTTTAACGGGGTTTACTTTATTTTTACTTACCACTGCATTCATTCCCTATAGCTTTGAATATAACTTGAGGTCAGCAACAAGATATATTTACTATGCTCTAATTTTTTCAATTCTATTACGCTTATTATCTAAAATTAAATTTAAATTATGAAAATACTTATAATTGGCCCTTTCCCTTTCCCTATATATGGCGTCAGTTTGTCTAATATGGTTTTAACTAATGGGTTGCTATCAAAAGGTTACAAAGTAAAAGTTATAAATACAGCGTCTGGCAGTGTTATTGACTCAAATATAGGGGGATGGAGCTTCAGGAAACTTTCTTTTTTAAAAACCTATCTGAGCTTTTTTAAGGTTTTCCAATCGGATGTGATTTATTGCACGACTGGACAAACATTTTTTGGGATCCTTAAATATGCGCCATTTATTCTTTGCGCAAGAGCACTTAATAAAACAACGATTGTCCATGTCAAAGGAGGTTATTTAAAAACCTCTTATGAACTAATGAGTGGTCTCAAGAAGAAAATCTCAAAATCAATATTATCATCCTATAGCGGAGGAATTGTACTCTCTAAATCTCTCAAGCCTCTACTAGCGGATTTTTTGCCAGAAAACAAAATTTTCATCCAACATAATTTCATTCAAGATTCCTTAATTGTCCCTGTAAATGAAATTATTGAGCAAAAAACATTTAAATCCTTACGTCTCATTTTCCTAAGTAACTTAATGGAAGAAAAAGGGGTTTTAGAGTTATTAGACGCCCTTGATATTTTAAACCAAAAGAACATTAATTTTCAAGCTAGATTTGCAGGACACATACCTTCTGACCAACAGAGGCTTCTTTCTAGAATGGAAAAAATGAACAATGTTGAATATATAGGAGTAGTCCAAAATTCAGAAAAAACAAAGTTGCTAAGTTGGGGAAATGTATTTTGTTTACCAACATACTACCCAATGGAGGGGCAACCAATATCAATTTTAGAAGCTATGGGTTTTGGAAATGTTATTGTTACAACAAAACATGCTGGAATTCCGGATGTATGTAGTGATCAAAATGCACTTTTTGTAGAAAAGAGAGATGTTAATAGTATTGTTAGTCAAATAATGTTTTTGTCAACATCCTTTAGCTGGCTAGAACAAACGAGCTTATTTAATCTCAAACAAGCTCGTGAACTATATACGGAAGAAGCATTTATAAGCGGGATTTTGAAAATAATGAAGTCATTATCAGTAATAAATAACCGTAATTTTAGAACAATTAAAGACCATTAAAGTTGAAATACAAAACGGATTTAGCATATTACCTTTCCTTTATTATACTAGGGTTGTTTCCCTTGGCGCCATTTGTAATAAAGCCTTATTTGTTAGTACCTCTTTGCTTGACGTCTATATGTTGTTTGTCAAACGCCAAGACTTCTTATATTGAATGGAAAAAGGTTGTCTTTAGTTGCTCTCTTTTTGGGCTTTTTGCTTTAGGTTTTTTTCAATCCTCAGATATTGATAAGGCAGTAGAGTTACTACTAAGACTGTCCCCTTTTCTACTCATGCCAATTGCTTTTTCGGCAGTTCCAAGCGTTAATTTTATAAGATTTAAAAGCATATTTGTCAACACATTTATTAGTTCTTGTTTTGTTTTTTGTTTACTAGTTATAGGCTATTCTTTATCATTAGATTCAAGTGAATTGCCGTATATTTTCTCGTATTTAAGAGATAAGTTTTGGGGATATGAGGAACATCCTATTTATATCTCATTGTACTTAGGGGTGTCCATGATTTTATTAACACAATCAACATTAAAAACAAGCTTAAAATATGTTTTTTTTATTGTTTTTTTATTTACTCTTTTGTTTTTATCTAGAAAAGGAAATATTATAAGTTTGGTTTTGGTGCTTTTATTTACTTTTATTTACAGCTCTAACTTGTTTTTAAATAAAACAAGTTTAAGATTGGTATTGATTACTTTTAGTACGGTTACTTTATGTGTACTTTTGTTTAATAATTTTATTTTAGAAAGGTTTAGTGAGCTACTAGATGTTGGGGACTTTATTTATAATACAACCTCGTCTTCAGGTATCAGAAGCATTGTTTGGCGTTCGAGTGTTAGGCTTATTTTAGAAGCTCCCATAACGGGATATGGGCTAGGTGATGTACAGCAGAGTATTAATGGTCAATTAATTAATGACGGATATGAGCAATTAACACAACGTGTTAACTATAATGCTCCGGCATATTACAACGCCCATAATCAGTACTTACAATTAACACTTTCTTCTGGCTTTTTTGGCATAGTAGGATTCTTAATTGTTTTAACGTATATGCTAATAACTTTAAAAAGGAATAATGATATCGTTGGACTTAATGTTTTTATTTATATATTTTTATGTTTTATGTTTGAAAGCCTTTTAGAGCGGCAAAATGGAATTATTATGTCTGCTATATTTTTTAATTTATTTTTTTTCATTCGCACACCAAAAATTAAACAAGAATAAATAATAGTCAAAAGCTAAATAATTACACTAATCCTTATATGATTTTAGTCCGCTCAGCTTTGACTGTTCAGCTAGGGCGGTTAGTTTTCACTATTTTGTTTAAGCCATCTCTTCAAATTATTTATGGATGGCGTTGTTTTCAACTTAAAAGGACTGTCTACTGATGGAATTATTGAAATCATAGTAGTTTTAGAGTTATTATAGCTCAGTAGCCTACGTATAAACGGAAACCATCATAAATTTTTTGTAATCATGTAATCTGGCAAATTAAACTTTTAAATCAATAATAAGATTATTCGTATAAATGTTTTTATTTATATAATATTGCATTTCACAACGCAACAAATTAGTGTTTGATTTCGTTATGCTAATAAAACTACTAATCCAATAAATGAATATTCAAGAACTTAACAAGTACAGTAATCCTACAGGGTTTAGAGGTCGCTCAGTTTTGAAGGTACAGCTTTGGTGGTTAGTTTACGCTGTTTTGTTTAAACCGTCTCCTCAAATAATGTATGGATGGCGTCGTTTTTTACTTAGAAGTTTTGGTGCAAAAATTGGAAGAGATGTAATTATCAGACCTTCCGCTCAAATTACATATCCATGGAAAGTTGAAATTGGCGATTACAGTTGGATTGGAGATGATGTTGTTCTTTATTCGCTGGGTGACATTGAAATAGGGTCCAATACTGTAATTTCTCAGAGAAGTTATTTGTGCACTGGCAGTCATGACTACGCCTCAAATAACTTTGATATTTATTCGAAAAAGATTACGATAGGTTCTCAATGCTGGTTAGCTACGGATGTTTATGTAGCACCCTCCGTTTCTATTGGCAACGGAACGGTAGTGGGGGCACGAAGTTCAGTTTTTAAAAGCTTGCCTTCAAATAAAATTTGTATTGGGAGTCCTGCTAAACCCATCAAAGACAGGATTAATAACTAGTACAACAGATGAATATTACTTTTATTAGTTTAAACTTTGCCCCAGAAGATTCAGCCATAGGACTTTATTCAACTCAATGGGTAAAATATCTCGAGTCTAATGGACACAGAGTCACGGTAGTTACTGCATTTCCTTATTATCCACAATGGGAAATTAGTAAATATTATAAGAGTAAACCATGGTTTTTTCAAGAACACAGCGGGTCAATTAAACTTTTAAGGTATAAGCAATACGTTCCTAAAAACCCTTCGTTCTTTAAGCGTATACTTCATATAATTGATTTTACGATTGGATCATTTTTTAATTTATTCAAAATCAAGGAATGTGATTTAGTTATTGCAGTTATACCTTTTACGGCATCTTCACTTTTAGGTTGGATTCAAAAAAAACGTTTTAACTCAAAACTTTGGATTCATATTCAGGACTTTGAATTTGATGCAGCACTTCACTCATCAGGCAGTGATCAAGTAAGCTTTGCTTTCTCATTGTTATTTAGACTTGAGTCATGGTTGTTTAGCAAGGCTAATGTTCTAAGTACGATAAGTCATTCTATGATTGATAAATTATCTCATAAATCGAAGGTTCCCAGTTTCTATTTACCAAACTGGGTAGATCCAAACACAATCAATCCCGTAACAGCAAAGCCGCACTTGTATAACCAGTCTGATAAGTTAGTATTGTTGTATTCAGGAAACATTGGAAAAAAGCAAGACTGGCAAAGTTTTATTGAGTTTTGTAACGGTATCGACCCAAATGTATATGAAGTTATAGTTGTTGGAGATGGCGCAAAAAAGGAGTGGGTAGTTGAAAGAACAATGTGTTTTTCAAATGTTAAGCACTACCCGCCAGTTCCATATATTGAATTGTCAAACTTACTTTGTTCTGCTGACATTCATTTGTTATTTCAAAGACCTGAGTTTTTAGACACTGTAATGCCTTCAAAAGTATTAGGCATGATGGCAAGCAGCAGGCCATCGCTTATAATAGGGCATAAAGATTCTGAAGTAAACAGCATTTTTAAGTCAATTGATGTTGGATTGTTTTTTGATAAGTACTCACATGATGTTGTTATTCAATTAGACGAACTAAGCGGTCAAAGGATCAGAATGGAAGAAATGGGTAAGAACGCTAGGCGCTATGTTCTTGAACATTTTTCTAAAGAAAAAGTTCTTAATAACATGATTAAAAAAATAGAATCTATTTAGAGATATATAGTATTTCAAATCTGCGATAAGGGAATATTTTATACCTTTGTATGGCAATCAAATAATCTATGTCAAAAACAATTCTTATCTCTGGAGCCGCAGGCTTTTTAGGATCCCATCTATCTGACCGCTTCGTAAACGAGGGTTACAGGGTCTTAGGCATAGATAACTTTATAACTGGTGACAAGGATAATATTCTGCATTTGTTAAACCACCTCAATTTTCATTTAATAGATCATGATGTGACGGCTCACATAGATATTGAAGAGTCCATTGATTACATTTTACACTTTGCCTCACCAGCTAGTCCCATTGACTATCTTAAAATACCTATTCAGACCCTTAAAGTAGGCTCTTTGGGAACACATAACTTGTTAGGCTTGGCAAAAGCCAAAAAAGCACGTATACTTATTGCGTCGACTTCTGAAATTTACGGCGACCCCCTAGTGCACCCCCAGTCTGAAGACTATTACGGGAACGTTAACTCAATTGGACCAAGAGGCGTTTACGATGAAGCCAAGCGCTTTCAAGAGGCAATAACTATGGCCTATCAGCGTTTTCATGGAGTGGAAACCCGAATAGCACGGATATTTAATACTTATGGACCTCGAATGAGACTTAATGACGGTCGTGTTATACCTGCTTTTATGGGCCAGGCATTAAGAGGAGAAGATCTAACTGTTTTTGGAAAAGGGTCCCAAACTCGTTCATTTTGTTATGTTGATGATTTAGTGAATGGAATTTATAAACTATTATTTAGCGATTACTCTCTTCCAGTTAACCTTGGAAATCCAGATGAAATTACAATAATTAATTTTGCACATGAGATTTTACAACTTACAAACTCCGATCATAAAATTAGCTTTAAACCTTTGCCCGAAGGGGATCCATTAAAAAGGCAGCCAGACATTTCATTGGCAAAAAAAGAGTTAAATTGGCAGCCTGAAACAAGTAGGGCTCATGGGATGAAAATAACGTATGATTATTTCAAAAATTTACCAACAGAAAAATTACATAAAACAGAGCACAAAGATTTCTCTAAACATATAAAAAATTAAGTGAGTTTATTTAAACAAGGACGATATTCAGGTTTCATAAGACCCATTTCTTATGTTGCTGACCTTATGGTTATAAACGGTTTTGCGCTTTTTTATTTTTTCAAAGAAGTTCCATCCGTAAACTTTGTATTGTTAATCTCTTTCGGGTGGACAATTACGGCGTTAGCATCACAGTTTTATGAAGTTTATAGGTTTTCATACAGCACGAGAGTTTTTAACTTGCTTGTTATACAAACGCTACTTTTTACTTTATTAATGTTTGCCTATTCAGGGCTTAATTTGAAGCTAGAGCTTGACCCAATAATCATTGTAAAATATATACTAACAGTCTCATTAATCATTTCATTTTTTAAATATGGAATGTTCTTTTTACTTAAGAAATACCGAACATATTTCAAGGGAAACAGAAGAAACACGGTCATTCTTGGAGCTAGTAAACAAGCGGTTTTACTAGAAGATTTTTTTAAAGCTACGCCCCATTTAGGGTTTATAAACAAGAAAACGATATGCTTTAAAGACAGAAGTAAGCTGGATTTAAAGTCTATATGCGACCATATCATCGAGGACGAGATTGATGAAATTTACTGTTCTATTTCTGAGCTTAAAAACAAAGATCTTTTAGAGATAGTGACTTTTGCAGACAATAATCTCAAGACCGTAAAGTTTATTCCAGATAATGTTGAGGTCTTGTCAAAAAAACTAAAACATGATTATTATGGAATCATTCCTGTCCTAACGTTTAGAACCATCCCTTTAGATGACCCCTTTAGTCTGTTGTTAAAGCGCACATTTGATATTGCTTTTTCGTCAATTATAATCTTGTTCGTACTCTCGTGGCTTACACCAGTTTTGGCGTTATTAATTAAACTTGAGTCCAGAGGCCCTGTGTTTTTTACTCAGTTTAGAAACGGACACAACTACAAGTCTTTTAACTGTTTTAAGTTTAGATCTATGGTTTTAAACCCAACAGCAGATCATATTCAGGTCACCCGTGGTGATAGCCGTATAACAACTATGGGGAAGTTTCTTCGGAAAACAAGCATTGACGAAATGCCACAGTTCTTAAATGTTTTTTTAGGAGACATGTCTGTGGTTGGACCAAGACCTCACATGCTAAGTCATACAGACATGTATGCAAAAAAAATAGATAAATTTATGGTTCGTCATTTTGTAAAGCCTGGCATCACTGGATTGGCACAAGTTAGTGGGTTTAGGGGTGAAGTCGAAAATGATAAAGATATAATCGGACGTGTCAAGCACGATGTTTTTTATATTGAAAACTGGTCCTTTTTCTTGGATATAAAAATTATTTTCCAAACGATTTTTAATTCTTTAAAAGGCGAAGAAAAAGCATATTAATTCAAAATAATATCATGAATATTTTAATACTAGGTGCTGGAGGTAGAGAGCACACATTCGCTTGGAAAATTTCTCAAAGCCCTTTGTGTAAGCAGCTTTTTGTTGCCCCAGGAAATTCGGGAACGTCTTCACTAGCAACGAATCTTAATGTTTCTGTTGTAGACTTTGAAGGTATTAAGGAACAAGTTTTAACTCATTCGATTACCATGGTGGTAGTTGGCCCTGAAGACCCTTTGGTTAACGGTATTTATGATTTTTTCTTACAAGACATCGAGTTACAACATGTGGCGGTTATTGGACCTCAAAAAGCAGCAGCTCAGCTAGAGGGTAGTAAGGAATTTGCTAAAGAATTTTTATATCGCCACCAAATTCCAACAGCAGCCTACGAAAGCTTCACAAAAGAGACCGTAAATGAGGGCTACACGTTTCTGGAAACCCTAAAACCTCCCTATGTGCTTAAAGCCGACGGCCTAGCAGCTGGAAAGGGTGTGTTAATCCTAACAGAACTAGAGAAAGCCAAACAAGAGCTTAAAAGCATGTTAGTTGACTCTAAATTTGGAGTCGCAAGTACTAAAGTAGTTATCGAAGAGTTTTTAGATGGAATAGAGCTAAGTTGTTTTGTTTTAACTGATGGGAAGCATTATAAGCTACTTCCAACGGCCAAAGACTATAAGCAAATAGGAGAAGGAGACACTGGCTTAAATACAGGAGGTATGGGTGCTATTTCACCAGTTCCCTTCGCAGACTCGAACTTATTAACTAAGATTGAAAATAGAATTGTAAAACCAACAGTGGAGGGTCTTATAAAAGATAACCTTCCCTATAAAGGGTTTATTTTCATAGGACTGATTGTCGTTGATAATGAGCCCATGGTTATTGAATATAACGTTCGAATGGGAGATCCTGAAACAGAAGCTGTGTTGCCAAGGCTAAAAACAGATCTCGTAGAAATTTTCCAAGCTATCGATAACGAAAGTTTAAATGAGATTGAAATTGAAATTGACCCGAAAACAGCCGTAACCGTCATGCTGGTTTCTGGAGGCTATCCTGAAGCTTATGATAAAGGCAAAGAAATAACAGGAATAGAGGATGTTAAGGATTCAATAGTCTTTCATGCAGGCGCAACAAATGTAGACGGAAGGATAATGACGTCTGGAGGTCGCGTCTTGACAGTCACATCGCTTGGGGATGACTTTCGTTCTGCTCTAGAAACATCGTATAAGTCAATAGACAAAATTAAATTTGACGCGATGAATTATCGAAAGGATATCGGCTTCGATTTATAGATATGAATGTGAGGAAATGCTTTTGTCTTCTTCATTATTGTCACTAAAAGACTTTAATTGCAACATCCAGTAAACAAAGGCAATCACTCCAATGCCCATAAAAACCCATGTAGCTACGTTAGCAGCCCACCAGTTTGTTAACTCTATCTCTCTTAGTTCGTTAAAAGGGACAAACAATATGTTTTCGCAAAGCTCTTGGATGGAATTAAATAAGTCTTTCATAGGTCTTTAATTTATTGTTATTAGGGTTATTAAATGCGGAAAATAATTTAAGTATGTTTAAAACAGTCTCAACAGTTTTATAATAACCTTATATTTACCTTGCAAATATAGTCAACACTTTATATGATTACAAGCTTTTTTAAGACATCTAAACCAATTCACTATATAATTTTTTCAATTGTACTGATGTCTTTGTTTTTTCATCAACGGATTTTTGTGAGTGATTTTGAGAGTACCCTCTCAAATTATTTAAATGAAGGTGCGTGCCTTCTTGTGGTGATAGCCTCTTTTTTTGCCCTGATTTTTATAGTCACCAAAAATAATCTTACTCAAAACAATAGCTTTGCCGCTCTTTTCTTTTGTTTATTTGTTGGAGTGTTTCCACAAATATTAGACTATACGCCTACGTTAACCGCTAATCTTTTCATACTTCTTTCCCTTCGAAGAATAGTAAGTTTAAAAAACAAAGTCAACATTAAAAAAAAGATATTAGACGCTACCCTTTGGATTTGTCTTGCGACGCTATTTGACTCGTTTTCAATTTTCTTCTTTGCGCCTCTAATAATAGGTCTTGCTTTGTACTCTGTTTTTGAAATAAAAAACATACTAATTCCCTTATTCGGAATTTTTGCTTTCGTTACTCTTTGGGTCTCCTTTAGTTTTGTGGTTCATGATCAGCTCCCGAATATTTATCAATATTTACCCAGTCTTAGTTTTGAAGTACAGGATTTCATTTTAAAAAAACACACAGGATTTAGTCTTTTTATTACAATCGTCATTCTTTTTGGGATTATAAATTACTTTTTGTCTGGCTTTTTAAAAAACAGACTCAATAGACCTAGCCTCGTATTGCTTATTTTTATTATCGTAATAAGTTTTTGGGCTTTTTTGTGTAGCCACACAGAAAGTAATGAGTTGTATGTTTTTGTAGTGGCTCCATTAGCTATTCTAATGGCTAATTTTTCTGAAACTACAAAGTTTCGCTGGATGAACGATCTTATTATAGTGTCTTTATTTATAGTGACAGCTCTTCAAATACCATTTAATATCTCCTAGCACATTAATCAAACTAAATAATTCCCCTTATATTTGTCAGATAAATCTTAATAGTATGTTTTCAAGTAAAGCCAATTCCATTTTCCAAGAGGTCATTACCTCTTACAAAGTCTTAAATTCAGTAGACCAGCCCTTTCAAAACAAATACGATAAAGATCAGGATTTAATCGCGCACTTGCTTTTTAGAAAGTGCTGGATTGATACTGTGCAATGGGCTTACGAAGACATTATAAGAGATCCAAACATTGATCCTGTAGGAGCATTAAAATTAAAGCGCATGATAGACGCTTCAAATCAAGACCGAACAGATACTGTAGAGTTTATAGATAGTTATTTTTTAAACACTTACAAGGATATACAGCCTACTCCTGGGGCAAAAATTAACTCTGAAAGTCCAGCATGGGCTATTGACCGCCTGTCAATATTAGCGCTAAAGATTTTTCATATGCAACTTGAAACGGTTCGTGAAGATGCGTCAGAATCTCATCAGAAAAATTGTCTAACTAAGTTGAACACTCTTTTAGAGCAGCGAACAGATTTATCTTCTGCCATTGACGATTTACTTGAGGATATTAGCAGCGGACATAAATACATGAAGGTTTATAAGCAAATGAAGATGTACAACGATGACGAACTAAATCCAGTGTTAAGAGGAACTAAATAACTTATTTTACAGCTGTGGCGGACATTAAACACATATTAGTCATCAGGCTTTCTTCCATGGGAGATGTGGCAATGACCGTACCAGTACTTTTAGCTTTCGCTCAATCCAATCCAAAGGTAAAGCTCACAGTTTTAACTAAGAAACAGTTTGCACCTCTTTTTAGAGATGTGAAAACAGCGACTGTTATGTTGGCCGACTTTAAGGAGTTACACACAGGGTTTTTTGGGCTATATAAGCTGTCAAAACAAATACGGAAACTCAACATAAATGCAGTCGCCGATCTTCACAACGTATTAAGAACACATGTTTTAAAGTACTTTTTGTTTGGAATTAAATTTAATCAAATTAACAAGGGGCGTTCACAAAAAAGAGCACTTACTGAAGGTGTCAACTTTAGTCCTTTGCGCTCAACTCCAGAAAGGTATGCAGACGTATTTAGGAGCTTAGGCTTCAGTTTTAAGTTGAATACGCCCTCGTTTAGAGCACCAAAAAAACTAGCCAACAGCATCTTAAGTGTACTTGAGAGGTTTTCTAGTGCGGTAATTGGGATTGCACCCTTTGCCGCCTATGCATCTAAAACATATCCAATATTAAAGATGGACAAAGTGATTTCTGAGCTTCAAAGAAAACATATAATTTTACTTTTTGGTGGAGGGGCAGAAGAGTCTCTGCAACTTCAAAAACTAGCGTCTAAGTATACAAATGTGTTTTCAGTTGCGGGTAAATTCAGTTTAGATCACGAACTCGATATCATATCAAACTTAAAGGTTATGTTGTCTATGGACTCAAGTAATGGCCATATGGCTGCTATGTTGGGGGTAAAAGTAGTGACGCTTTGGGGGGTAACTCATCCACATGCTGGTTTTGCTCCTTTTAATCAGGATGTCACAAACAACGTGTTATCCGACCGGGTCAAATACCCTAAAATTCCAACCTCTATTTATGGAAATAGCTTTCCTGAAGGTTATGAATTAGCAATAGAAACAATTCCAGTAAAAAGCGTTTTAGAAGCAGTTAACAACAATCTTTAAATATCGTCGAAATCGACTTTTAATAAGGATGAAGCTGGCTCTGCTTGACAGCTTAAAACTAACCCCTCAGCCACTTCATTGTCTGTCAATATATTGTTTTGTCGCATCTTGGCATATCCTTCTGTAACCCTACAAATACAACTACTACACACCCCCCCTTGACAGGAGTAAGGCGCATCTATATCATTAGCAAGAGCTGCTTCCAAAATTGTTTGATTTTGTGGCATCATAAGGGTTGTTTCTTCGTCGTCGACAAGCATGGTAATCTCTGACTCTCCTTTGTTGATAGACTTATTTTCTGGCACTACGTTAGAAGCTGTAAAAAGCTCAAAAAGAATTCGCTCTTCGCGTATTCCTTTTTCGGACAAAATAGCGGTTGTTGTTTTTATCATCTCTTCCGGGCCACACAAATAAAACAACTGTGAAGGCTCAAGCTGGACTGTATTTTTGATAACATAATTTATGTTACTAACATCAATACGTCCAAATAACGCACCGTCATTATTAGACTCACTGTAAACAAACTGCACTTTAAAACGATTTAAGTACGCTGATTGTAACTCTAAAATTTCTTTGTAAAAAATGGTCTTTTCAGGGCTTTTATTTCCGTAGATCAAAACAACGTTATCATTGCCCGTTTCTAAAACCGTTCTGGCAATACTCATTATTGGCGTGATCCCACTTCCTGCAGCAAAAGCAACAATAGATTTTATATCTTCTGATTGTGACTCGTAAATAAAACGTCCATTAGGCATTCCAACCTCTAAGCTATCCCCAATGTTTAAGCTCTTATTTGCATACGTTGAAAAAACACCCCCCTCAATTTCTTTGATTGTAACTGTTAAGTCACCACTTTTTGGACTTGAGCTTAATGAGTAATCTCTTCGAATCTCTGTCTCGTTAATCACAGCTTTCAAAGTGATGTACTGCCCAGCCTTAAAATTAAATTCAGCGCTCAAATTAGTAGGCACATCAAAGGTAATGCTAACCGCTTTTTCGGTTTGCCTAACAATAGATTGAATTTTAAGAGTATGAAATTGAGCCATAAAATTTTTTTACAAAAATAAGAAAGATTTAATCTAAATTCCTGTTAAGAGTTCCCTAAAATTAGCTTTTAGTTTATTTTAAAATTAATGTAAAACCGGGTTTTTTGTTAGTTTTATGCAAAAAGATGATTATTTTTACGCAACGACATACTATAATATGCTATATTTTAGTTTAAGGATAACTTAAGACCTCACTTTTGAAAAACGTTTATAATTTTATACTATTTGGAGCCCTCACCTTTTTTGCTGTGACAGGGTGTTCGCGTAAAAAAGACAAATTCATAAACCGTTCTTGGCATTCTTTAAACACCAAATACAATATTCTTTACAACGGCGAGATCGCCTTAGAGTCTGGGAAAACAGATATCAACACAGCCTATACAGATAACTATTGGGAGATATTACCAATTGAACGTTTGCAAGTAACAGATGAAATTGTATTGGGCGATAAAGCTCAAAATCCCAATTTTGAAAGAGCTGAAGACAAAGCAGTTAAAGCCATACAAACGCATGGCATGAACATCAGAGGGAAAGAAAAAAACCCGCAAATAGATGAATCATATATTCTTCTTGGAAAGGCCCGGTATTTTGATAATAGGTTCATCCCTGCCCTTGAAGCATTTAATTATATTTTGTTTAAATATCCTGCAAGTAGTAATGTCAACTTGGCAAAAATATGGCGTGCAAAAACCAATTTACGTTTAGAAAATGAAGGGTTAGCCATTGAGAACCTAAAGGAGTTGATAGGATTAAATAAACTTTCAGATAAAGACAAGGTCGCTGCAGCCTCTGCTTTGGCACAAGCATATATAACAACAAAAGCTATTGACAGTGCAATAACCCAACTTCAATTAGCATCAGAACTTACTAAAAATAACGAGGAACTTGGGAGACTTCGGTTTATAGAAGGTCAGCTTTATAACTTCTTAGGCGTTAAGGACAGCGCAAATATCGCATTTGATAAAGTGATATCGCTTAAGCGTAAAACGCCCAGAATTTATATGATAAGCGCTCATTTAGAAAAAATCAAAAACTTTGATTTTATAAATGGGGACAAACTCACTTTGGAACTGTTCTTAGAGTCCTTAGAAACGAATAGAGAAAACAGACCTTTTTTAGATAAAATATACCATCAAATAGCCAACTATCACATTAAGAATAACAAAGACTCTTTGGGAGTTGCTTATTATAATAAATCGTTGCGAACAGATTCAAAAGACACCCATTTGACAGCTCTTAATTATCGGATACTAGCGGATCTTAACTTTGATTATTCCGAATACAGTTTAGCCGGCTCTTACTATGACAGTACCCTGCTTAGCCTAAAAAAGAATAGTAAATCTTTCCGTGTTATCAAGCGGAAACGCGAGAACTTAGAGGACGTTATTTATTACGAAGCTGTCGCGCGAGACACAGACAGTATTCTAGGGCTGGTTAAACTTTCAGACTTTGAAAAAGAAACCTATTTCCAGGCTTTTATTGACAACTTAAAAAAGGAAGAAGAAGCTCTGAAAAAGACCACAGCTCCAAAGACAGGGTCCTTTGGGCTTTCACCAACAGCATCCAATAAAAAAGATAAAACATTCTACTTTTATAACCCAACAACAGTCGCATTTGGAAAAAATGAGTTTGCAAGAATATGGGGTGAGCGTGCTTTGGAAACTAACTGGCGATGGTCTAATAAGACAGTCCAGAAGGAAAAGATCGCCGAAAAAGACTCGGATGAAGTACAGAAAGAAACAGACAAAAGCCGCTTCACAGTTGCTTATTATTTAGCGCAAATCCCTACTGAAAAAATCGTACTAGACAGCATTTCAAAAGAGCGAAATTTTGCATATTATCAACTAGGCCTCATCTATAAAGATAAATTCAAAGAGTATACACTTGCTCAAAATAAGCTTGAAAAGCTTTTGAAACAGGTTCCTGAAGAACGCCTTGTTTTGCCAGCAAAATATAACTTGTATAAAGTATATTCACTTTTAGGGTTAGCCCTTTCTGAAGCAATTCTGAAAAACGATATTATTGAAAACCATCCGGACTCCAGATATGCTGCTATTTTATTAAATCCTGAAGAGGCTTTGTTAAACAATGAAAACAGTCCACAAACGCTTTATAACAATTTATATGCACAATTTGAACTTGGAGCATACCAAGAAGTGATAGACGGGTGCGATTTTCAAATTATTAGGCTAGATGGAGATGAGATTATCCCTAAACTAGAACTCCTTAAGGTGACTTCCAGAGCCCGCTTATATGGCTTTGAGGCCTATAAAGAAGGGCTTAATTTTGTAGCTTTAAATTACCCAAGTAGCATAGAGGGAAAGAGAGCAGCACACATGTATAGCACTGTCATTCCTGAGTTAGCAAACAAGTCATTTGTTCAAGATTCAACACAAAAAAACTTTAAAGTTGTTTTTAAATTCAAGCAATCAGAAACAGAAGAAATTAAAGCTTTTGAAGCAGCGTTAAGCACCGCTGTAGAGGAAGATAACTATTTTAATTTGACAGTTTCTAATGATGGTTATGACACAAATACTATATTTGTAGTGGTTCACGGTCTAAAAAGCGTTCAAGGCGCCTTAGGATTTGTAGAAATTCTAGAGACTGAGAATGAATTAATAATTTCGAAGCCATTTTTTGGAATTTCTTCCAAAAACTACCAAATAGTTCAAATACATAAAAACGTAGAAACGTATATAAATTCAATTAAATAAAACCACACTATTATGTTTACAGATAACAAAAATTCAAAATCAAATCTGAATTCATTTTCACAACAAAACACAATTGCACAAGGCACTACATTTAATGGGGACTTAATTAGCGAAGGCGATTTCAGAATAGAGGGCGCTATAAGTGGTTCTTTGACAACTTCTGGCAAAGTAGTCATTGGAAAAACAGGTACAGTAGACGGGTTATTGGTCTGTAAAAATGCAGATGTTGAGGGTAAATTTAAAGGCACTTTAACCGTTTCAGACACACTCAGTCTAAGAGCATCAGCAGAAGTAGAAGGGGAAGTCCAAATTGGTAAATTAGCTGTAGAACCAGGCGCTACTTTTAACGCTAACTGCCTTATGAAAGGCTCTGTAAAAGAACTTAAAAACGAAACACTCGCCACACCTTCTCAAAACATTTCCAAAGCTGGACAATCCGCTTAAACAACTCGCAATCCTTTCGGGGATAGGAATTCAGATGGGTGTAATTATCTATCTGTTTGTTATTTTGGGCAAATGGCTTGATCAAAATTATAACCCTGAGCAAAAGTTATTTCTAATCCTTTGCACCCTTGTAGGTGTGGCCTTGTCATTGTATTTAGTCGTGAAGCAACTCAACAGAATTAAATACTAAAAACCTCAAAATACATGTTAAAACATCCCATTAACTCCTTCTCGAGTCGTCTCATATTGGTGATACTATTTGTGCTAGGAGCCCATCTGTTTTTACTAAAAAACGCAGCACTACCTTTGTTTGCAGACAAAATTTTAGAAGCCTACAGCGTTAATACTATTTTAACAATTGCAATTGTGTTTTTTCTGTACCGATTGAGAGAAAAATATCGCAATCAAATAGGGTTCCTCTTTCTAGGTAGTAGTTTTATTAAGTTTGCGGTGTTTTTTATCGTGTTTTATGGAGCATATAAGGCCAATGGAAGCATAGAAACACTCGAGTTTTTAGCCTTTTTCACCCCCTATAGTATTTGCTTAATTTTTGAGACCTTTTTTCTAAGCAAATGGTTGAATGAAATGTAGATTTCGTGATTAATCCCTTGGGTTCGATTTAGGGATAAAATAAAGCTCAAAATTGTTTTTGTTTTTGATATAAAACCATAACTTTGCAGCGATTTTTAAGTGATCTTTAAACAGTGTTATGCGAAGTAAATTAACAGTTAGATTAATTGCGTTATTATTTTTTTTACTCCCATTTTTATCTATTGCAGGTGAGAAAGGGACAGAAACGGATATCAAGTCCGAAATCAAAGCATACATTCAGCATCACTTAGAAGACACGTACGACTTCGGTTTTTATTCTTATACCACCGATGAGGGCGTACACAAATATAAAGGTTTTCCATTGCCAGTCATTTTATGGGACAATGGACTTCAGGTTTTTTCATCTTCAAAACTACACCATGGTGAGTCGGTAGCGCATGTAGGAGATGCGTATTACAAATTAGATCACGGAAAATTATACAAAACAGACGCGGAAGGCACCATCAACTACGATGAATACCACCACGCCACCAACGTAAAACCATTAGACTTTTCAATTACCAAAAACGTGTTTACAATAATGATGGTTTCATTGCTATTGCTGATTGTTTTCTCTAGAATGGCCAAAAAATATAAGACTTCTGCACTTCCATCTGGAGTTGCTAGAATTCTTGAACCAATTGTATTGTATGTCAGAGATGATATTGCGATTCCAAACATTGGTAAGAAACACTATAAGCGCTATATGAGTTATTTGCTCACCGTCTTTTTCTTTATATGGACCATCAATTTATTAGGATTGACACCATTAGGAATTAATGTCACAAACAACATTGCAGTGACGTTTTGCTTGGCATTGCTTACCTATTTGATCACGACATTTACAGCCAAGAAAGACTACTGGATGCATATCTTTTGGATGCCAGGCGTGCCTAAATTAATGCGCTTAGTCTTAGCGCCTATTGAATTATTAGGAACCCTTATAAAGCCATTTTCATTAATGATACGTTTGTATGCAAACATCACTGCAGGACACATTGTATTGATGAGCTTAATCGGCTTGATGTTTATTTTCAAAAGTTGGTTAGGGAGTTCACTATCCTTTGTATTAGCATTTGGATTAGGAATATTAGAATTATTAGTAGCAGCCTTACAGGCTTATATATTTACCATGTTGTCAGCCCTTTATTTTGGGTCGGCAGTAGAAGAGCATGATCACGATCATGCACATTAACAAATTGAATGTTTAATTTTTAATTATATATATTATGGAAATTCCAAGTATTGTCGGAGCAGGTTTAATCGTTATTGGAGCAGGATTGGGAATTGGTAGAATTGGCGGATCAGCCATGGAAGCAATTGCACGTCAGCCAGAAGCATCTGGTAAAATCCAAACAGCGATGTTAATCGCAGCTGCACTTATTGAAGGTATTGGTTTTGCTGCATTATTTGCAGGATAACAAACACCCAAAAAACAACTACAACGGTTGGTTGTAGTTGTTTTTATTAAAAAAATTAAGCAAAAGTAATTAACAATAAATGTTATTATGGAAAAATTAATTGAACAATTTTCACTGGGCCTGTTTTTCTGGCAACTGCTCCTTTTTGTAGGGTTAGTCCTACTTCTTAAAAAGTTTGCATGGAAACCTATCCTTGATGCTGTTGAGGCTCGTGAGTCTGATATTAAAGAGGCAATTTCGGCGGCTGCAGATGCTAAAAAGGACATGGAAAACCTGCAAGCGGACAACCAGAAGCTTTTAAAGGAAGCCCGTGCAGAGCGTGAAGCAATGCTTAAAGAAGCTCGTGAGATAAAAAACAACATGATTGAGTCTGCAAAATCAGAAGCACAAGAAGAGGCGAGTAAGCTAGTCGCACAAGCGCAAGCCGCCATAGAATCAGAAAAGAAAGCCGCCATAGCAGATTTAAAATCTGTTGTGGGAGAACTTTCAATATCCATTGCTGAAAAAGTACTTCGGGAAGAACTTACTGATAAAGCAAAACAAGAAAAATTAGTAGAATCAATGTTGGATAACGCCACCCTTAACTAATTAATAATGGCAGGAACTAGAGCAGCAATTAGATATGCGAAAGCCGTGTTAAGCTTAGCATCAGACAACAAGCAAGCAGAAGCCGTGCAAGCGGACATGAGGCTTATAGGACAGACGATTGCAAACAACGCTTCTTTGGAAGATGCGCTTAAGAGCCCTGTGGTAAAGTTATCAGAAAAGGCTGCTGTATTGAACGCTTTATTTCCTTCTGTGAGCTCAGAAAGTAAATCGTTATTTACTACCTTAGTCACTAACAAAAGAGTCAATATTTTAGGTCAGATAGCCACCCAGTACGGGATTCTATACGACCAAGTAAACAATAAAGAAAATGCCTTTGTAACCACTGCTATACCTATGACTTCTGAATTAGAAGCAAAGGTAATGGCTAAGCTTAAAACCTTAACGACAAAGGAAGTAACGCTCCACAAGTCTGTAGACGAAAACATCCTTGGAGGTTTTGTGCTACGAGTTGGAGACCAGCAATATGACGCGAGTGTCTCAAATCAATTGAATACATTGAAAAGTAAATTTACAATTAACTAAAACTATACTGAGATTCATTCAGAGGTATAAAATAAATTAAGATGGCAGAAGTAAAAGCAGCTGAAATATCAGCAATTTTAAAACAACAACTTTCAGGTTTCGAATCGACAGCTTCTTTAGATGAGGTTGGAACCGTATTAACTGTAGGGGATGGTATTGTTCGTGCCTACGGACTTTCTAATGCAGAATACGGAGAATTGGTACAATTTGAAGGGGATCTTGAAGGAATTGTATTAAATCTTGAAGAAGATAATGTTGGAATCGTACTCTTAGGCGCTTCTAACGTCATAAAAGAAGGTTCTATTGTCAAACGAACAGGTCGTATTGCTTCGATCAATGTAGGGGAAGGAATTGTAGGCCGTGTGGTAGATACACTTGGCGCACCCATTGACGGTAAAGGTCCTATTGAAGGAACTCTTTACGAAATGCCTTTAGAGCGTAAAGCACCTGGGGTTATTTTTCGTGAGCCCGTGACAGAGCCTTTACAAACAGGTATCAAATCAATTGACGCGATGATCCCAGTAGGTCGTGGACAACGTGAGTTGGTGATTGGAGATAGACAAACCGGTAAAACAGCGGTTTGTATTGACACCATCTTAAATCAAAAAGAATTTTACGATGCAGGGGAACCTGTATATTGTATTTATGTGGCTGTAGGACAAAAAGCGTCTACAGTGGCATTGATTGCTAAAACATTAGAAGAAAAAGGCGCTTTAGCCTATACAACAATCGTCGCTGCAAATGCTTCGGATCCTGCACCAATGCAAGTATATGCCCCTTTTGCAGGAGCTGCTATTGGTGAGTTTTTTAGAGACACCGGTCGTCCAGCATTGATTGTCTATGACGATTTATCAAAACAAGCGGTAGCCTACCGTGAGGTATCTCTTTTATTACGTCGTCCTCCAGGACGTGAGGCGTATCCAGGAGATGTATTTTACTTACACTCCCGTTTATTAGAGCGTGCAGCAAAAGTCATCAACAACGATGAAATTGCAAAAGACATGAACGATTTACCAGACTCCTTAAAGCCAATTGTAAAAGGAGGCGGGTCTTTAACAGCCCTTCCAATTATTGAGACACAGGCAGGGGATGTATCTGCATACATTCCAACCAATGTAATTTCGATTACGGATGGTCAGATTTTCTTAGATGGTGACTTGTTTAATTCAGGTGTACGCCCAGCAATTAACGTCGGTATTTCGGTATCTCGTGTAGGTGGAAATGCACAGATCAAAGCAATGAAAAAAGTATCTGGAACTCTAAAATTAGACCAGGCACAGTTCCGTGAATTAGAAGCCTTTGCTAAGTTTGGATCTGATTTAGATGCTGTTACTTTAAATGTGATTGAAAAAGGTCGACGTAACGTTGAAATTTTAAAGCAAGCACAAAATGACCCGTTTAAGGTAGAAGACCAAGTTGCAATTATTTTTGCAGGGTCTAAAAACTTGTTAAGAGCAGTGCCGGTCAATAAAGTAAAAGAATTTGAAACTGACTATATCGAGTTTTTAAGAGCCAAGCACAGTGATGTACTTGCTACTTTGAAATCAGGGAAGTTAACAGACAAAGTGACCGATACGTTAACAGCGGTTGCAAAAGAATTATCAGGAAAGTATAAAGATTAAATAGTGATGAGTTTAGAGTGATGAGTTCAGAGTTATAAGCTCATTTCTTTAATTTCATATTAATAGCTTAAAAAAAATGTCTTTAAATAACAGTCCAATTCGAGTAAAGAGTTTTCAATTTGCTTGTGAGATTGTTCATTTTACGGATAAATTAAAAAAAAATAAGGACTTTGAGTTAGCTTCTCAATTGCTAAAAAGCGGAACGAGTATTGGAGCCAATACAAGAGAAGCTCAAAGAGGAGTTAGTAAAAAGGACTTTAAAAATAAATTTGGAATTGCTTTAAAGGAAGCTGATGAGACCAAATATTGGTTAGAAATTCTTGAAGCTACAGGAAGAGAAGTTCCAACAGAAATGATGAATAAGTGTGAAGAGTTAATAAGAATTTTAGTAGCAATCATTAAAAACTCATAACTCTGCACTCATAACTTGAAACATGGCAAATTTAAAAGAAATCCGAAATAGAATAGCGTCCGTATCTTCAACGATGCAGATTACAAGTGCTATGAAAATGGTATCGGCTGCTAAATTGAAAAAAGCACAAGATGCCATCACAGCAATGCGCCCTTACTCGGACAAACTAACAGAACTTTTACAAAACTTGAGTGCCACTTTAGACGCTGATTCTGGGAGTAAATTCTCAGAACAACGCGATGTAAAAAACGTACTTATTGTGGCGATTACTTCCAATAGAGGGTTGTGTGGGGCCTTTAACTCCAATATTATCAAGAGAGCAACAGCAGTGGCCGAAAGCTATGACGCCAAGGTGTCGATTGTGGCGATTGGCAAAAAAGCCAATGACGCATTGTCTAAAAACTTTGAAGTTATTTCTAATCAAAGCCCTGTATTTGACAATCTAACATTTGATAATGTTGCTGCGATTGCAGAGATGCTCATGGAGCAATTTGAATCGAAGGCATTTGATAAGATTGAAGTTGTTTATAACAAATTCAAAAATGCAGCGACGCAAGAAATCATGACGGAGCAGTTTTTGCCAATTGTGCCCTTAGATAGCGCTTCTAACTCAAATCAAGATTATATATTTGAGCCTTCCAAAGAAGAGATTGTAGAAACACTGATTCCAAAGTCGCTAAAGACACAATTATACAAGTCCATACGCGATAGTTTTGCAAGCGAGCACGGCGCTCGAATGACGGCAATGCACAAAGCAACCGACAACGCCACGGAACTTAGAGATCAGCTTAAATTGACCTACAACAAAGCACGTCAAGCCTCTATTACCAATGAAATTTTAGAAATTGTTGGTGGGGCAGAAGCTTTGAATGGCTAGGTTAGATCATTTAATTATATCAAAAAGCTTTGCATCTGCAAGGCTTTTTTTTGTGGCATACTCTTTGTTTACTTACTTTTAATCAAATACTAATTATACAGTTCCGATGAATAATACAAGCCGCTTGTTATTTTATTTTCTTATTTCGATGAGTTTTATCAACTGCTCCACTGTTAAAACAAACACCTTTGTAGAGGCAGCTCCTTTTGTAATTACAGCCCCTTATTACAACTCTTGGATTGCGGGTATTGAAGGGGGGGGCTCAGGGATCAATGTGTTTTTGCCGGTTTCAGACATTCGAAATATAGTGGTAGACAGCATGCACTTTAGAGGTGAAAAATCTGCCGTAGAAACAAGAGATAAATTGATTATTGGTCGATTTAGACATTCTACCAATCGAAAAAAAGATATCATAATGAGCTCCAACCCACAGGACGAATACAACAACAAGCGGGTGCTAAAAAGAGATACCTCTCCTTTTAGTCTGACTCAAAACGAGTGCGTTATTAGTTACAGAGTTAAAGGCAAGCGTCTTTATTATAAACTTTCAAACCTCAAAAAAGGGGAAGCGATTGCCTATCCTTCCGCACCTCCAAAAAACCGCTAAACAACAATTATAGATTGTTCGTTAAAATGTGTATTTTTATAGGATCAAATACACTGATTTGGGCGTCTTAAAAACTTTATATAAACAAACTTTCATTTATGGGCTGGCAACAGTGATTCCAAGAATGCTGAGTTTTCTTTTGGTGCGTTTACATACCGATAAATCCGTTCTTCAAAACGTATCTGATTATGGGGATGTCTCTTTAATCTTTGCATATTTTGTGCTATTTAATGTTGTACTAGCATATGGAATGGAAACTGCTTTTTTCAGGTTTTTTAATAAAGAACCGAATAAAGAGTCCGTTTTAAGCACTTCCTCCATCTCTCTTCTGCTAACGTCACTTGTTTTTTTAGTGCTTGGGTTGGTGTTTCAACACCAAATAGCAGCACTCACACATATTCATGTCAACTACATTGTTTTAGTTATCTGGACCTTGTTTTTAGATGCTTTGGTTATTATACCCTTTGCTTACCTCAGAGCGCAAGAGAAACCTGTAAAATATACAGCAGTCAAATTGACCAATGTAGTGGTCAATCTGGGATTAAACATATTTTTACTCGTGTATTTAAAAGCACTGTCGGTTGATAATAGTATTTGGGATTCCATATATATTGCCAATTTTGAAGTCAGTTATATTTTCATCGCCAACCTTTTGGCGAGTGCTGTTACTTTATTTATTCTGTTGCCGTTTTATTTTAAAGTCACCTATAAAATCGACACCCTTCTTTGGAAAAAAATGCTGCGGTATGCATTGCCAGTCTTGGTTGCAGGCGTTGCTTTTTCTGTAAACGAAACGTTTGATCGGGTCTTGTTGGAGCGTTTGTTACCCGAAGAAATTGCTAAAACTTCTATTGGCATGTATTCTGCTTGCTATAAACTTGCTCTGTTTATGATGCTTTTTGCGACGGCTTATCGTTTAGGTATTGAGCCGTTCTTTTTTAGCCACTCAAAAACCAAAGGCGCAGAAAAAAATTACGCTCAAGTGCTGGAACTGTTTGTTGTTTTTGGCGCGGTCATATTAGTTACAGTGGTTGTATTTATAGATTTTTTAAAAGCACTTCTTATTCCAAATGAAGCCTATTGGGAAGCGATGGCCGTGGTTCCTATTTTATTACTAGCCTATTTATTTCTTGGAATATATCACAATTTATCTGTTTGGTATAAAGTAACGGATCGCACTAAATTTGGGGCTTATATTTCTGTATTTGGCGCATTGATTACCCTCGTGATCAATGGCATGTTTATTGCGCAATTTAACTATATGGCATCTGCAGTAGCGACTCTAGCTGCTTATTTTACAATGACATTGATGTCTTATTATTTTGGTAAAAAATATTACCCCATTCCTTATAATCTAAAAAAAATAGTATTGTATATTAGTCTTGCTATTCTTTTTTCAGCGCTTTCTTTTTATCAATTTAGAGAAGAGTACCTTTTTGGTCTAGGGCTCATTGCCGTACTTCTCATGATTATTTGGATCAATGAAAAATCTATGATTAAACAACTTTTAAACAAACAGAATGACGATTAAAATCATAAATAAATCAACACATAAACTACCAGCCTACGAAACAATAGCGTCTGCAGGAATGGATCTTCATGCTCATATATCCGCGCCCGTTATTCTAAAACCATTAGCGCGTGCGATTATCAAAACAGGGCTATTTATAGAGCTCCCAGTTGGCTTTGAAGCACAAGTTCGCCCAAGAAGTGGCTTGGCGGCCAAACATGGCTTAACAGTATTGAACAGCCCCGGAACAGTAGATGCTGATTACCGAGGCGAAATAGGTGTAATTCTAGTCAATTTATCAGCTGTAGATTTTAAGATTGAGGATGGCGAACGCATTGCGCAATTAGTCATTGCGAAACACGAACGTGCCGAATGGGTTGAAGTCCAAGAGTTGAACGAAACTTCTAGGGGCGAAGGCGGGTTTGGAAGTACTGGAAACTAATGAAAAAAACACAATATAGCTTAGTTGTTACTTGCGCTCTAATACTCTCTTTTGGAGCACACTCTCAAATCGAAACAGATACGATTTCGTCTGGCTCGGACAACAACTCTTATATTGAGTTTCAAGTTCATTTTTATGAGGCTTTAAAACACAAGGCTCTTGAAAATTACCCTAGAGCAATTGAAGAATTATTGTTATGCATAGAAATAGATGCTAGTGAATCGGCTATTTTTTTTGAGCTAGGAACTAATTACTTTAAGGATAATAAATTTGAAAAGGCAGCGTTTAATTTTAAAAAAGCGATTGCATTAAATGACACTAATTTTTGGTATAAAGAAAGCTTGTATCATTTGTATGTTGAGCAAGCGCGTCATGAAGATGCTATTGAAGCGCTAAAACCCCTACTGTCTAGGAGCTCTGATTACAGACAAGACTTGGCAAACCTGTATATCAATGTTGGTAATTATAATGAGGCTTTGAACGTTCTAGATACGCTAGACGCTAACTTAGGGATTAGCTCAATAAGAGATAAAATAAGAGCAGAGGTATATACCTTGAGTGGGGATGAAGACAAGCGAATTGCGCATCTAAACACTCGTTTGTTAGAATCGCCAGAAACACCCAGCAATTTTTTAAATTTAATCGTTGCCTATAGTAACATGAATAAAAAGCAAGAAGCTTTCGAGACCGCTCAAGCATTTTTGCTGCAACACCCAAAATCTCATTTAGTTCATGTCGCCCTGTATAAGTTTTATTTAGACTCTGAAGACTTTGACAAAGCGATTGAGTCAATGAAAATTGTTACAACAAGCACTGTTGTTGAGCCTGCTATTAAAGTAAAAGTATTAAACGACTTCATGCAGTTTGTGGCTGAATTTCCAGAGTATCAATCTGTATTAATTGAGGTTTCAAATGCGGTTAGTCAAAAGGCCCCCACGCGTTCTGATTTGGAACTAGCAAATTATTATTATAATAAAAATGACTATCAAAAGGCAATTCCTTATTATGAAAAAGCATTAGAGTTCGATCCTAATAACTTTAGCGTTATAAAAAACTTAGCCCTTTTATATTTAGAGACTAAACAATTTGACATCGCCTCGAGCTTTACCAATCAACAAATAGACTTTTATCCGTCGCAACCTCTTTTGTATTTAGTTAATGGCACAGCGAATAGACAGCTTAACAAGCTGGAGTTGGCGACGGACTATTTAATGATGGGTTTAGATTATGTCATTGATAACAAGGAGCTTCAACGTGACTTTTATAGAGAGCTAAGCACTGCCTATAGCTTGAGAGGAAATATTATAGAATCGGAAGCGTTTACAAATAAGGCTATTGAATTAGAAAAAACACCATGAAAAAAATAATATATATACTGTCATTAACCGCCATTTTTTTAGGCTGTAAAAGCACTAAACAACTGAAGGCTTCTGGCATATTGGAGTCCCGAATGTCTGTGAAGAAAATTGTTAAAAACCACACTAAATTTCAGTCAAATTTTACCACACTTCAAGGGCGTCTTAAAGTTGAAATGACGCAAGGAGACCGTTCAGACACACACACCTTAACGCTTAGAATGGGGTATGATAATACCATTTGGATCAATGCTTTTTTAAATATGGTACGTGTTAAAATTACTCCTGATCGCGTCCGATTTTACAATAAGCTGGATAACACTTATTTTGATGGTGACTATGCGCTGATCAATTCGTTTTTAGGAACTGACCTTCAGTTTGAAAACCTTCAAAACCTCTTGTTAGGCCAAGCGCTTTTTGAACTTGAGTCAAATCGTTTTGATAAAACCGCACATTCCAATTCTTATATGTTAACGCCCAAACAGTCTAACGAGCTATTTGATCTTATTTATTTAATCAACCCCACCTACTTTAAAATGGACTCTCAACAATTAAGCCAACCAACAAAGGGAAACCTTTTAAATATTAAGTATCATTCTTATCAAAAAGTCGACGGCTTGGTGCTTCCTGAAAAGATGACCATTGCCGCTACTAATTTGGGGGTGCAAACGACTTTAAATTTGAATTTAAAATCCGTAGTTTTGGATCAATCTTTACGGTTTCCTTTTACGATTCCAAAGGGATATAAAGCAATTGAATTAGAATGAAATTAACCAACTCACGTTTTACTTTAGCCATTCTTCTTTTGACGTTAATGCTGCATTTAAGTGGTTTTTCTCAAAGTAAGAAACAGCAGGAACTAGAACAGCGACGTCGTGAATTACAGCGTGAAATACAGCAAATTAGTACGTTGTTATTTGCGGGAAAGAAGGAACAGAAGTCCGTTTTTTCTGTTGTCGAAGATTTGAATTTTAAGATTCAAAAACGTAAAAATTTAATCAGCATAACAAACCAACAAGCAAACCTTCTAACAAGAGAGATTAATAATAATCAGACCAAAATATCTAAATTAAGATTTAAATTAAAAGCGCTAAAAGACGATTATGCTAAGATGATTGTTAAGTCCTATAAGAGTAGGGCAGATCAGAGTAAGCTTATGTTTTTACTGTCATCAAGTAATTTCCAACAAGCCTATAAACGTTTGCAGTATATTAAGCAATATGCAGACTACCAAATGCTTCAGGCAGAACTTATAAAGATCGAAACCGCTAACATGCAGTCGCTTAATATTAAGCTCTTAAAGCAAAAAAAGGACAAACAAATACTTATCAAAGAAAATAAAATTGCCAAGACAACTCTAGATCAGGAACGCCAGCAGCAAGAGTCCCTTATAAAAGACATTAAAGCCAATTTATCTAAGTATTCAGCCCAGATAAAAACAAAGCAGCGTGAGACGGAAAAGATTAACAAAGAGATTCGAAAAATCATCCAAGCAGCTATTGCAGCCTCTAACAAAAAAGCAGGTAAATCTTCTAAAATCAAAGTCTTTTCACTGACCCCAGAGCAAAAAATATTAGCGGCAAATTTCACATCCAACAAAGGGAAGCTTCCATGGCCTGTGGCTAATGGAGTAGTAAAACTACGCTATGGGAATAACCCGTCACCTATTGATCCTTCCTTAACAATTAAAAGTAATGGCGTTCGTATTGCAACTAGTAAGTCAGGACAAGTTCGGGCCGTTTTTGAAGGCGTAGTGCAAGGAGTTATAACCCCTAAAAACGGCAATAATACCGTCTTAATTAGACATGGAAATTACATCACCGTCTATAAAAACTTGTCTAAATTTTATGTCAAAAAAGGAGATAAGGTCGTTACCAAGCAAACGATAGGAGAGGTAATCACAAACAAAGCTTCTGGCGAAGCTATTCTTAGTTTTGGGATCTTTAAAGACAGCTCCACCCAAGACCCTTCAAAGTGGATTTATAAACTATAAAAGTCCTATGAAATAAGTAATAAAATTAATTGGGCTTCTCTCTCTTTTAGCGGGAGTTATTTGGATTTTTTTTAATGAGAATAGCGTTGGAGTTGGAGGTGCACTAATTGGTTTTGGTGTGGCTTTAAGCTATTCCAAAATAAAGTAACTTTTTGCCTAAATACTCAGCAACTAGTCAAAAAGCGCTTTAAGTTCAGTTGCTTCTTGTGCTTTTATTTTCCCAGCTAATAACAAACTTAATTGCTTCCGTCTCAGCGCCCCCTCAAAACGTTGAATTTCAACCTCTGACTCAGGGACTAATTGTGGAATGGCAATAGGAGTTCCCTTGTCGTCTACAGCAACAAAGGTGAAAATAGCTTCGTTGACTTTTACAGATTTTTTAGAGGTTTTATTGTCTACCCAAACATCGATATACACCTCCATTGAGCTTTTAAAAGCACGGGAGACTTTAGCTTCAACCGTGACAATACTTCCTAAAGGAACCGCATGTTTGAAGGCGACATGATTCACAGACGCTGTTACCACTATTTGTCCGGAATGTCGTTGGGCAGCGATGCTTGCAGCACGATCCATTCGAGCCAATAGCTCCCCCCCAAATAGGGTGTGAATTGCATTCGTCTCACTAGGCAAGACTAAATCAGTCATTATTGTTTTTGAGTCTTGCGGGTGCTTAGGGTCCATAAGGTTGTAATATGTAAAGGTGTATAGTACGAAGATTCGCAGTAAACGAAGTGTTTAAGTCTTCCGAAAGAATTAAGGCATGTTTTTAATCAACATCCATGCAGAACGGTTATGTGTTTTTCTAATTTTGAATAGCGCTTTTTCCGCTTCTTTTCTTGTTTCAAAACTATTATAAACAATTTGATGTAGTCCGTATTTATTGACTCCAATGTGGTGTGCATTGTAGCCTAGGTTTTTTAATTCTTGCAGTTTTTTGTCGCTGTTGGATTCCACTCTAAAAGCACCACCAACAATATGAAAGCTGCCACTTCTCTTTTTTAAGCTAACCATTACGGCAGGAAGCGGATTGTCAATAACAAAAGTTGCTTCTTGAATTTTAGCATCTAAACTTACAATCGCACGTTCTTGCGCCAAACTATTCTGTTTTTCAATTTGCGCTAGGTATAAGTTAGACCCAATAGAGCCACTTAAACCAAGGAAAATAACTGCCATTGATGCATAACGCATAAATTGTTTTGAACTTTTTCTTCTAGAAGACAAAGCGATAATGCCGTTTGATTCTCGCTCTTTAGCGGCAGTATTTCTTTCAATTAATGGAGATACTAATGTTGCCAATCCAAAAGCCTCACTCATATAATTTATATGATCTGAAGGTATAAACGTTATCACCCCTTGGTTAGAAGACGCTAACTCACCAATATTTTTAAACTCAACTGTTTCGCCTTTTTCTAAACGAGATTTGAGCTGTGTAACTTGCTTCTGAATTTTTTGATTGGCCATCTCAAAGCTAATTTTTTCTACTTCAGAAACATAGCTTGCAAGCAGCCCATCATTTGACTGTAGTTGTATGTTAAATGAAAGCTGTTTTTGTGGCGGATAAAAATCACTTGTAGCGACGTTAACTCTTGCCGAAATAGGATGAGATAAAAACGCTCCAAAATTAGGAATCGTTACACATTCGTAGCGGTATAGTAAATCACTTATGTACTGGCTTAGTTGCATGAAATCAAAGTTAGAAAATTTTTATTAAAAAAAAGACTTTTTTTAGTTTATGAGTTAAATTTACTTTCTTGAGCTAAGCTTAGCAAGTAGCTTTAGTATTTCTAGGTAGAGCCATATCAGGGTTACTAAGAGCCCAAAAGCCCCATACCATTCCATATATTTTGGCGCACCATTTTCAGCCCCGTGCTCAATAAAATCGAAATCCATAACCAAATTTAAGGAGGCGATCACAACCACGAAAAGAGAAAATCCAATACTTATCATAGACGCATTTGTAGGGTTCATAATAGGGAGCCCTCCACTGCCAAATAGGCTCATCAATAAACTAATTAAATAGACCACTCCAATCCCAGCAGTTGCAGCAAATATGCCGAGTTTAAAATTTTCTGTTACTTTAATTATTCTTGTTTTATAGGCAAATAAAAGAGCAATTAAGATGCCCAAAGTCAGGCTAATCGCTTGAGGAACAATACCTGGTTCAAATAGGTCTGCATATATTTTAGAAATGCCACCAAGAAACAACCCCTCCAGAACGGCATATATTGGAACTGTTATGGGCGACCATTCTTTTTTAAGGATAGTGATAACGGCCATAACAAGTCCCCCGCCAAAACCAATCCACATGTATTCCACAATAGGATTGCTGTAGGTGTAGTAGGCGGCAAATAATAAAATAGCGAGGCTCATAGCTGTTTTGTTCACAGTGCCGTCAAGCGTCATTACTTCGCCAGTGGTTGATTTTAAATTATTAAAAGTTTTTTTGCTAAGCGCAGGATTTCCTGATTTCATCATTTTAGGCTCAATTAACTAATGGGTTACATTACAAATTTACAAGAAAATAACAAGAATAAAGTCTGTTTATAGATCTATAGGCTCATTTTAGTTCTTCAAATGAAAAATTCACTACTTTTCAGCTTCCTAATCTGCATAACACTAAAAAACAAGCTCTTATGAATGAATCTAAACTCCTCTACGCATTAGCCCTTCAGGCCGTACCCAATATTGGCGACATTACGGCAAAGAAATTAATTAATCATTGCGGATCTCCAGAAGCTGTATTTGAAACACCTTTATCCATGCTTTCAAAAATTGAAGGTGTTGGAGGGTATGCTCTAAAGCACCTCAATGAATCTAAATACCTGAAACTGGCGGAAAAGGAACTCGCTTTTATGGATAAATACTCTGTCAAAGGTCTTTATTTTGAAGACTCTAACTACCCCTACAGACTAAAACACTGTATTGATGGTCCAATTGTGTTGTTTCAAAAAGGAAATATAAATTGGGAAAGCAATTTTGTCATTAGTATTGTAGGTTCGCGGAAAATCACTAGTTATGGTCTTTCTCAATGTGAAAAAATAGTCGAAACCCTGGCAGCTTTTAATCCCATAATTGTATCTGGATTAGCGTATGGTACAGATATAAGAGCACATAAGTCGGCTTTGAACCACCAACTTCAAACCGTTGCATGTATGGCACAAGGCCTACAAAACACCTACCCAAAACACCACCTCAAATACCGTCATTTAATTGAAAACCAAGGCGGAGTTGTAACGGATTTTTGGAGTACTGCAACTATGGAGCCCTCAAATTTTATTAAACGAAACCGCCTTATTGCAGGCCTTAGTGAAGCGACTGTTATAATTGAGTCTGCAGAAAAAGGAGGGAGTTTGGCAACTGCAGAAATTGCCTTTGGATATAACAGAGAGGTTTTTGCGCTTCCTGGTCGAACAACCGACATCCAGAGTCAAGGCTGTAACAATCTAATTAAAATCAAAAGCGCACACTTAGTGAGCACAGCAGCAGACATTCCGTTTATTTTAAACTGGACACTTAAAGCACCATTAAAAGTCATTCAAAAAAAGTTATTTGTAGAGCTAGACCCTGAAGAAAAAATAATTTATAACTTTTTAAAAGCGCAAGGAAAATCTACCTTAGACATGATCGCTGTTAGTTGTCAAACCCCAACATCAAAAGCGGTTCACCTATTATTAAGCCTTGAATTGAAAGGGGTTTTGAGACCTCTCCCAGGAAAAGCTTTCGAGCTAGTTTAGTAGCCTATTTTTTCACGCACTCGTTCCAAAACAGCATTCGCTACTTTCGTTGCTTTTTTAGCACCCAATTCTAAAGCGTGATCTATTTCGTTTAAATTATCCATGTAATAGGTATAGCGCTTTCTTTGTTCGGAGAACTGCTCACAAATTAATTCAAATAAGGCTTGTTTGGCATGACCATAGCCGTATCCGCCCGCTTCATAATTTTGTTTCATTTCGGCGATTTGAGCATCGGACGCTAGAAGCTTGTAGATTGCAAAAGAGTTACAAGAAGACCAATCTTTAGGATCTTCTAGTGCCGTACTATCGGTTTGGATAGACATGATTTGTTTTCTAAGTGCTTTATCCACTTGAAAAATATCAATTACATTTCCTTTGCTTTTACTCATTTTTTGACCGTCAGTTCCTGGAATTAACATATTTTCTTTCTGAATTTTCGCTTCTGGAATCACAAAAACATCTCCTACTTTAGCATGCACTCTTGAGGCGACATCACGAGTCATTTCTATATGCTGAAGTTGGTCTTTTCCTACAGGAATAATATGTGCATCGTACAGTAAAATATCAGCAGCCATTAACATAGGGTATGTAAATAGACCTCCGTTTACGTCTTCTAGACGATCTGCTTTGTCTTTAAAGCTATGAGCCAATTCTAGCCTAGAAAATGGAAAAAAGCAACTCAAATACCAAGATAGTTCTGTTACTTGTGGCACATTACTTTGTCTGTAAAACACTGTTTTTTCAATATCTAAACCAAAAGCCAACCAGGTAGCTGCAGTAGCATAGGTGTTTTCACGAAGCGTATTGGCCTCTTTTATTTGAGTTAAAGAATGCATGTCGGCAATAAACAAATAAGAGTCATTTTTTGGGTCGTTACTCATTTCAATTGCGGGGATAATAGCCCCTAAAATATTTCCTAAGTGCGGGGTTCCAGTACTCTGTACGCCAGTTAAAATTCTTGCCATTTTACCTTTTATTTGTCTAAATTATAAGCAAAGGTACTTTTTTTGACTCAATAGCTCAATTTTTTTAGTAGTTTTGAGCGTGATGAAATTTATTAAATATCCATTCTGGATTTTCTATAGAATATGGTTTTATGCGCTTGTAGCGGGAATTATTATCTTAATGTTTCCTTTTCTATTTATTTCAGTGTTAAAGCCCAGGTGGTATCCCTATTTTTTTAAGCTTGCTAGAATATGGGCTAAGTGTATTTTAATTGGAATGGGCTGTTATTGGCGCGTTGAACGACCGGAAGCACTAGTCAAAGGTCAAAGCTATGTGTTTGTCGCGAATCATACTTCTATGACTGATATAATGCTAATGCTTATTGCCGTCAAAGACCACCCATTTGTTTTTATTGGAAAAAAAGAATTAGTAAAAATACCAATTTTCGGATTCTTCTATAAGCGCACTAGTATTTTAGTAGACAGAAGCAGTGCTCAAAGTCGCAAAGCGGTTTTTATCAGGGCTCAAAAACGTATTAAGGAAGGGGCGAGTATTTGTATTTTTCCAGAAGGAGGGGTTCCAGAAGAATCTGTTATTTTAGACCGCTTCAAGGCGGGCGCTTCTCGTCTTGCAATAAATCATAAAATTCCATTAGTTCCTATGGTTTTTCTAGATAATAAACAAAGATTGTCTTATACCTTTTTTAGTGGAAGCCCTGGCAAAATGCGTGTTCAAATCTTTCCAGCAATCTCAACAGAACATTTGTCAACAGACGGGACATCAGAATTAACTTCCGAAGTATACGATTTAATTTCAAACGCCCTAATCACTGATTTAAAGGCATAAAAAATCCCGACGAATCGGGATTTAAAATTAAGCTTCTTTTAAGATAACTCTAATTTTTTCTTCTAGCTCATCCATTAATTCTGGATTGTCTTTAATCATTTGCTTGACGGCATCCCGTCCTTGGCCAAGTTTGGTGTCTGCATAGCTAAACCAAGAACCACTCTTTTTAACAATTTCATGCTCTACGGCAACATCTAATATTTCTCCAACCTTGGAAACCCCTTGGCCATACATAATATCAAATTCTGCTAAACGGAAAGGGGGTGCTACTTTGTTTTTTACAACTTTCACTCTTGTTTTATTGCCTAATACGTTCCCATCACTATCTTTTATTTGTGTAGATCTTCGGATATCTAAACGAACAGAGGCGTAAAACTTTAAGGCATTACCACCAGTTGTTGTTTCAGGATTTCCAAACATCACTCCAATCTTTTCACGTAATTGATTTATAAAAATCATCGTACAGTTGGTTTTGCTGATTGAGCCTGTAAGCTTTCTAAGAGCTTGTGACATTAATCGTGCATGAAGACCCATTTTAGAATCTCCCATTTCTCCTTCTATTTCACTTTTTGGAGTCAGCGCTGCTACAGAATCAATCACAACCATGTCAATAGCGCCAGATCTTACCAAGTTGTCAGCAATTTCTAATGCTTGTTCCCCATTATCAGGCTGAGATATAATTAGGTTGTCTATGTCCACCCCTAAGTTTTGTGCATAAAAACGATCAAAGGCATGTTCCGCATCAATAAACGCTGCAATACCACCAGCTTTCTGCGTCTCAGCAATTGCATGCAGTGTTAGAGTTGTTTTACCTGAAGATTCAGGTCCATATATTTCAACTACTCGACCTCTTGGGTACCCGCCAACGCCAAGGGCAATATCTAACCCTAAGGACCCAGATGAAATGACTTCCACATCAATTACAGGGGCGTCACTCATTCTCATCACTGTGCCTTTACCATAAGCTTTATCAAGCTTGTCTAATGTTAGGTTGAGGGCTTTTAATTTTGCATCTTTTTCGCTGCTCATAAGTCTTTATATATCTAGTTCATTCTTCCTGCTAAAATAAGATATCTTTTGTAAAGATTTAAAATTTTAACGAACCTTTTTGTATTATTTTGTAAATCCTATTCATTCACTTTTACAACGTATGATTTAAAATTTATTACCTTTGAGACATAATCATTATTAACTTAAAAACAAGTATAGCATGCAACTGTACAATACCTTAAGCAATATTGAAAGAGCGGAACTTATACAGCAAGCAGGTAAGGATCGTTTAACTGTCTCTTTCTACAAATATTTTAAAATCAAGAACCCAGAAGATCTTAGGAATCAGTTGTTTCTATTTTGGGATCGGATCGATGTTTTGGGACGTATTTATGTAGCTAATGAAGGGATCAATGCACAACTTTCTATTCCTGCGGATAACTTCGAAGCCTTTAAATTGCATTTAGACACTATTGATTTTCTTAAAAATGTACGTCTAAATATTGCCATCGAACATGACTTGTTTTCGTTTTTGAAACTAAAAGTTAAAGTTCGAGACAAGATTGTTTCAGATGGTTTAAATGACGACACTTTTGATTCTTCAGATATCGGAATACACGTAAACGCTTCAGAGTTTAATTCCCTTATTGAAGATGATAATACTGTGGTTGTTGACATGAGAAATCACTATGAAAGTGAAATAGGGCATTTTAAAAATGCTGTTACACCAGACGTAGATACTTTTCGGGAGTCTTTAGACCTAATTGAAGAAGACTTAAAGGATCATAAGGAAACAAAGAACTTAGTGATGTATTGTACTGGGGGTATTCGTTGTGAAAAAGCAAGTGCTTACTATAAGCACAAAGGCTTTAAGAATGTTTATCAATTGGAGGGGGGGATTATTAATTACGCCCGAGAAGTAGCGGCAGAAGGAATCGAAAATAAATTCATTGGGAAAAACTTTGTTTTTGATCAGCGCCGTGCAGAAAAAATATCGGAGGATGTAATTGCCAGTTGTCACCAATGTGGTAAACCAGCAGATATACATGTAAATTGTGCTAATGACGGTTGTCATTTGCTTTTTATCCAATGTGATGTTTGTAAAGTGTCGATGGAGAACTGCTGTTCTTCCGGTTGTATGGAGGTCAATCGTTTGCCGTCGGAAACTCAGAAATCACTTCGAAAGGGACAAGGAAATAGCAACGATATTTTTAAAAAAGGACGTGCGGATCATTTGCCACACCAGAAAGATTTAAGAAATGTTTTTGAGACATTAGCAAAACAGAAAAGTTAATTAGTGATTAATCGGTATGTTTTTTAGTGCTAAAAATCATGATCCCCCCATTTTTTAAGTCCTTAAATAATCTTATATTTACGTTTTAGATCATAAGATTAATCCGCATTTGTAACGCCACTGGCATTGACAAATTCAATATATATAGATTATGGGGTGTACAAGTTGCTCAACAGGAAAAGATGGCCAGCCTAAAGGTTGTAAAAATAACGGCACGTGCGGCACAGATAGCTGTAATAAGCTCACTGTTTTTGATTGGCTTGCTAACATGACACTACCAAACGGAGCAACCCCATTTAATTGGGTTGAAGTTCGTTTCAAAAACGGCCGAAAAGTTTACTATAAAAACCTTGAAAACCTGACTTTAAGCATAGGTGATGTGGTTGCAACTCAAGCAGCTTCAGGTCATGATATTGGTATGGTAACCCTTAGTGGTGAATTGGTTAAGGTACAGATGAAGCGCAAGAAAATATCTGAAACACCAGAAGAAGTTTTTAAAGTTTACAGAAAAGCTTCCCAAAGAGATATAGATATTTGGGTAGAAGCTAGAGATAAAGAAGAGCCCATGAAGGTAAAAGCCAGGCAATTTGCGATTGACTTAAGGCTAAAAATGAAAATATCTGATATTGAGTTTCAGGGTGATGCCAGTAAAGCAACCTTTTACTATACAGCGGATGAACGGGTAGATTTTAGAGAACTTATTAAGTTGTTTGCGAGAGAGTTTAGAACGCGAATCGAAATGAAACAAGTGGGTCTGCGTCAAGAAGCTGCAAGGCTAGGCGGGATAGGCTCTTGTGGCCGAGAACTTTGCTGCTCTACATGGCTTACGGATTTTAGGTCTGTGAGCACGTCTGCAGCGAGATACCAACAACTATCATTAAATCCTTTAAAGTTAGCAGGACAATGTGGCAAGCTGAAGTGTTGTTTAAACTATGAGTTAGATTCTTACTTAGACGCATTAAAGGCATTTCCTAAAACAGAGGTTAAGCTAAGAACAGAAAAAGGAACTGCTGTTTGTCAGAAGACAGATATTTTCAAAGGTCACATGTGGTATGCTTACGAGGGAGAGTGGATGAACTGGCACAAACTTACAACCGCTCAAGCTAATGAGATTATTGCTGCCAATGCTAAAAAAGAAAAAGTTGAAAGTTTAGAAGACTATGCTTCTGAATTAATTGAAGAGACCAAGGTTGATTTTGAAAACGTAGTAGGCCAAGATAGTTTAACACGATTTGATAAGCCAAAAAGCAATAACCGACGTAAAAATAACCGACGTAAAAACACAAATCGAAACCAGAAAAACACCCAAAAACCTAGACCCCAGAATAATAATGCAAAGTAAATCAGTCTTTTGGATACTTATTTTTGCTTCTTTAGCATTTTCATGCCAGCAAAACAATTCGTTTGACCGTTATATGTCAATCCCAAATGGCTGGGATAAGCAAGAAATAGTCAGCTATGAGTTTGTGGCCCCAGACATTCTAAAGCCGTACAACCTGTTTGTTAATCTAAGAACAACAACCGATTATAAATTTAGTAATATTTTCTTAGTGGTAGAGTTAAATTACCCTCACGGAAAAGTTACAAAAGACACACTAGAATATATAATGGCCAAGCCAAGCGGAGAGCTTTTAGGGTCTGGATTTACTTCGGTAAAACAACACAAGCTTTGGTTTAAAGGAATAGACAACGCATTTGTTTTTTCAGAAGAAGGCACCTATACGGTGCATATACAACAGGCCATGCGACTTAGAGGAAACCCTAAGGGAGTTGCTATCCTTGATGGTGTTATTGATGTGGGCTTTAGCGTTGAACCCCTTAACAAATAAGCGATTATTATGGCAAAAAAAAAGAAAACAACCCCAAGCTTTTCAAAACCAATCCGTTGGTTTTGGATATTTTTCTTAGCGTTTATACTAAGTGGGATCACTGTTTTTATTTCTGCCTCATTAGGCCTTTTTGGTGAAATGCCAGACCACACAGCACTCGAAAACCCACGGACTAATTTAGCTACCGAAATCATTTCTTCTGACGGAAAAACACTCGGAAAATTTTACTATCAAGACAATAGAACTCCAGTCGCATTTAGTGATTTACCCAAACACCTGGTAGAGGCACTTATAGCGACCGAAGATGTTCGTTATTTTGAACATGCAGGAATTGACGCTAGAGGGACCCTGCGCGCTTTTGTTAAGTTAGGAAAAGGTGGTGGTGCTAGCACAATTTCTCAACAATTAGCTAAGCAACTTTTTCATGGTGAAGGCTCACGAAATACGATGGGGAGACTCACGCAAAAAATAAAAGAATGGGTAATTGCGACCCGGTTAGAGCGCCAATACACCAAGGAAGAAATTATAGCTCAATATTTTAATATTTATGACTTCGGAAATTTTGCTGATGGGATTCGTTCTGCTTCCCGTATATATTTTGGGAAAGAGCCAAAAGATTTAAGCATTAATGAATCTGCGATGTTGGTAGGAATGTTTAAAAACTCATCACTTTACAACCCACGCCCTACACGAAATCCAGTTGGGACAAAAAACCGTCGAAATGTTGTCTTAGGCCAAATGGCTAAATATGGATACATTGATAAAGCAGTTAAAGACTCTTTGCAAGAGCTGCCTTTAGGGCTTAACTATTCTCCGGAATCTCATCGCGAAGGTATTGCAACCTATTTTAGATCCTATTTAAGGGGGTTTATGAGACAATGGGTTAATAATCCTTTGAACAGAAAACCAAATGGGGATAAATATAATATATATAAAGATGGTTTAAAAATACATACTACAATAGATTCCCGCATGCAGACTTTTGCCGAATTGGCGACCAAAGAGCATATGGCTAACTTACAAGCAGAGTTTTTTGTTCAAAATACTCCTACAAGAAATCCCACAACCCCTTTTCTAGATCTAGAACCTGAAGAGGTAACTTCTTTACTAAATTCTAGTATGAAACGCTCTGAGCGCTGGCGTAAAATGAAGTATGAACTAAAAAAACCTAACAACGAAATTATAGCATCGTTCAAAAAACCTATATCCATGAAAGTATTTTCTTGGACCGCAAAAAACAACCAAATAGACACTGTGATGACTCCTTTGGATTCTATGCGATATTACAAATCGTTTTTAAGAGCGGGAATGATGTCAATGGAGCCTCAAACAGGCCATGTCAAAGCATGGGTAGGAGGCGTCAATTATAAGCATTTCCAATATGATATGGTCAAACAAGGTAAGCGTCAAGTGGGCTCGACCTTTAAGCCGTTTGTTTATGCCGCAGCCATTGATCAACTCCATCTATCTCCGTGCGATACATTTCCAAAATCACAAATCACAATTGAAGCGCTTAAACATGGAAACATGAAACCTTGGTCTCCAAAGAATTCTGGTGGGAACTATGCAGGGTTTGAAACCTTGAAATCTGCTTTAGCAAACTCTAGAAATACAATCACCGCTCGTCTAATGAACGAAATAGGGCCTCAGCCCGTCATTAATTTGGCGAATAGCTTGGGTGTGGAACAAAAAATTCCAGCCGTGCCCTCAATAGCATTAGGAACTCCAGACTTGAGTGTTTATGAGATGGTGGCAGCCTATTCCACATTTGCGAATCAAGGCGTTTACACTAAGCCTGTTATGGTCACTCATATTGAAGATAAAAATGGTACTATATTATTTCAATATACTCCAGAAACAAAAGATGTTTTGAGCCAAGAAGTTGCTTATGTTACAGTCAAGCTTATGGAGGGAGTCACAAAGTTTGGCTCTGGACAGCGTCTAAGACATAGCGCTGCAAAAGATCAACTGGTTTATAAAGAAATAGTAACGGGTTATCCGTACGAATTTACGAATCCCATAGCAGGAAAAACAGGAACCACTCAAAATCAAAGTGACGGCTGGTTTATGGGGATGGTTCCTAATTTAGTCACAGGCGTTTGGGTAGGCGGGGAAGACCGATCGACTCACTTTAAAACTATTACCTATGGCCAGGGCGCCTCTATGGCACTGCCTATATGGGCAAACTTTATGCGTAGTTGTTATGAAGTAGAGAGTTTAAATATTTCTAAAGATGAGTTTATCATCCCGGAAGACCTTTCAATTGAAGTTGATTGTGAGCCCAAAAACAAAGAAGGAGACATAATACCTCAAGTGAATACGACGATTACACCAGATATTGATTTCTAGAAAAATCGGTTTCTTACTATTTTTTTTGTAAGTTTCAATCCTAAATTAAAACGATGATCAATAAACAAGTAGCTAATGTGAAGGAGGCGCTTAAAGGGCTTTCTAGCGGAATGACTCTCATGCTAGGGGGGTTTGGCCTCTGTGGAATTCCTGAGAATGCCATTTCAGAAATGGTTGATATGGATGTGAAAGACTTAATCTGTATTTCTAATAATGCAGGCGTAGATGATTTTGGACTCGGATTATTACTACAAAAGCATCAGATAAAAAAAATGGTATCGTCTTATGTGGGCGAAAATGATGAGTTTGAACGTCAAATGCTTTCAGGAGAATTAGATGTTGAGTTGATTCCGCAAGGAACCTTAGCAGAACGTTGTCGCGCTGCGCAAGCAGGATTTCCAGCGATTTATACGCCTGCAGGCTACGGAACAGAAGTTGCTGAAGGCAAAGAAACCCGTGAGTTTGATGGTAAAATGTATGTTTTGGAAACGGCATTTAAAGCCGATTTTTCATTTGTAAAAGCCTGGAAAGGCGACGCTGCAGGAAATTTAATCTTTAAAGCGACCGCAAGAAACTTCAATCCTAACATGTGTGGTGCCGCTACAATTACAGTTGCTGAGGTTGAAGAATTAGTTCCCGTGGGTTCACTTGATCCCAACCAAATTCATGTTCCGGGAATATTTGTGCAACGAATTTTTGAAGGAAAAGGCTATGAAAAGCGAATTGAGAAACGAACCGTTAGACAAAAAACATAATCATGCTAGACAAAATTGGAATTGCAAAGCGAATCGCTAAAGAAGTCAAAAATGGTTACTATGTTAATCTAGGGATTGGAATCCCAACCTTGGTAGCAAACTATGTTCGTGAAGATATTGAAGTCGAATTTCAAAGTGAAAACGGAGTTTTAGGCATGGGTCCATTTCCTTTTGAAGGCGAAGAAGATGCAGACCTTATCAACGCAGGAAAACAAACCATCACCACGCTTGAAGGGGCTAGTTTTTTTGACTCTGCCACTAGTTTCTCTATGATTCGCGGCAAGCATGTAGACCTTACGATTTTAGGTGCTATGGAGGTTTCAGACAACGGAGACATAGCCAACTGGAAAATCCCTGGCTATATGGTTAAAGGGATGGGTGGAGCTATGGATTTAGTAGCCAGTGCAGAAAACATTATAGTCGCGATGATGCATA
>Ga0209533_1000032_pt1 | contig 116040 bp, 115 predicted proteins | sample COG_04_FD_184748 | JGI IMG/M metagenome (GOLD analysis project Ga0209533, IMG submission 184748) | Pelagic Microbial community sample from North Sea - COGITO 998_met_04 (SPAdes) (version 2) | ecosystem: Environmental > Aquatic > Marine > Neritic zone/Coastal water | place: Helgoland, sampling...
CTGAACCATCGTCCATTACACTTGGTTCATCAATTTTGTTGATGGAACTTTCTTCTTCGCCTTCATCTTCGGATGTGTCTTCGTTACCTTCATTGTCTTTATAATACCCTCCTTTTTGTGGTTGTGGTTGTGGTTGTGGTTGTGGTTGTGGTTGTTTAAATATATTTAAACTTTTTGCAATATACTTTGCCATTTGTGTGATATCACTTTCTTTTTTTGGTTGTTTTTCTGGTTGCTGTACTTGTGGTTCTTTTTCTGTTTCGTCTTGTGGTCCTTTATTTGTTTGTGGTTCTTCTATAGATGGACTTGATTGGGGGGATTCTTCTTCTGGTGATTCTTCGTCTGACTGTGTCTCTTCCATGGATGGCGTTATATCTGATGATGTATCTTTTCGTTTGTCGACATGTTCTCTTGTCATAACAGGGATTTCACTTGATTTATCATTCATTTTACATTGATTTACTTGTAATGTCATTTGTTTCTCTCCCATTTTTTTGGGTTTAAGATATGCGATTCTTCTAGAACACATGCTTCTCAATCCAATATCCGCCTTTGATTTGTTTTCCATACTAATTTCATCCATTACCGTTCTTATTTGTCGTGTGCCGTCTGGATCTGTATATACATACACTGGATTAATAGCACCTACAATAGCACTATATGCTTGGAATATCTTTGTGTAAAATTTCGAAACATTTAAACACAACACATCTTTTTCATAACCACGATCGCTAATATTTTTTAATTGTTTAAATCCTTGTTTATCAATAATAAACAAATCTTGTGTTCCATATTTTATTCGATTTGAAACCATCGATAATGTTTTTTTATTAAGTTTTTTCTTAAGAAGTTGTTGAGTTAATATGGATACTTCTTCACAATAACTAGGGTTTTGCAATTGTTTTAAATCTTGAAAGGATTGTTCAAATATTAATTTAGATGCCAATAAATCGATGCTATCTATTAATTCTTCATTAAAATACATACTCCCTTTATTGGATTTCTTTTGACTTTGAGCGTTGCCCATATATGTTATAAATATATATAATAAAATTGAGTTAAATATAAAATATTTTAATTATTTTAAGATGTTAAATGTTAAAAATGTTAAAACGACGGTAAAGAAAAAGAATAAGAAAAAGAAAAATATATGGGATGCGTTTGACAAAGAATACAATCCAGAAACACCATTAGAATTATTATATTCTAAGCAAGATGCAATATCAAGAGAAGTATGTGAACTGTGTAATTCACATCTACAATATTCAGAGTCAAATTATCTAACCTGTAGTAATGATAAATGTAGTGTAATATATAAAGACAGTTTAGATGAATCCGCTGAATGGAGATATTATGGGGCGGATGATTCATCAAGCACCGATCCCACTAGATGTGGTATGCCCGTAAATCATTTATTAAAGGAATCATCGTATGGATGTAAGGTGGTATGCAGTGGTCGGTCGTCATATGAAATGAGAAAAATCAAGCGATATACAGAGTGGCATTCGATGCCATATAAAGAAAAGTCGCAATACGATGAATTCGAACATATTAAAGTAATGTCTAGGATAGCAGGTATTCCCGCATTAATACAGGACGAAGCGTTGCGACAACACAAAACAATTTCTGAGATGAGAACATTCAGGGGGTTTAATAGAGAAGGAGTAATCGCAGCCTCCGTATATATAGCATGTCGTATTCACAACTATCCAAGAACGGCAAAGGAGATCGCAACAATATTTAAATTGGACACAACTGCGGCTACAAAAGGTTGTAAACATGCGGTACATTTGTTAGAGAAAAATGAAACCGGATTGGAAAACAACGAAAAAACACATTTTCATAAAACGAAACCAATTGCTTTTATAGAGCGCTATTGTAGTCGATTAAATATGAATAGTGAATTAATTAAGTTGTGTAAGTTTGTAGCAATGAAAATAGAACGGCAAAATTTAATACCGGAAAATACACCCCATAGTGTTGCGGCAGGCATTGTATATTTTGTCGCTCAAACATGCAACTTAAACATTTCAAAAAAGCAAGTAAATACCCATAGTGAAATTAGCGAAGTAACTATTAATAAATGTTATAAAAAATTAGATAAAATAAAAGAAACATTGATACCAGTAAGTATCGTTCAAAAATACTCAATATAAATCCATATTTAATTTTAAGTAATATACTAGTTAAAATTATAGTCAGAAATACTTAAATAACTTTTTTTCATTATATTCTAATATATCAAAAATCCTGAAATCCAGATGATTTTGAAAAAGTGGCAAAAAAACGAGCAAGAAAAACTACTCTAAAGTGGCAAAAAACGAGCAAGAAAACTACTCTAAAAAGTGGCAAAAAAACGAGCAAAAATTGGTCTCAGAAAAAAAGGTTCCAAAAAAGGTTCCAAAAAAGGCTCCCATCGAACAGTTTTTTTACAAAAAGTTTTTTGAGATTTCGGTCCGAAAAATTTTTGAAATTCCCAAAATCTCAAAAAACTTTTTGTAAAAAAACTGTTCGATGGGAGCCTTTTTTGGTGCCTTTTTTTCTACCAAACCATAAAATTTCAACGACTACTTTGATTTTAAAGGGAAAATGGTAAGAAAAACGGAAATTGTCAAAATCGCGATTTTTTGCAAAAAACGGCCAAAAATGCCCTTTTTCTGAAAAAAAGGCACCCAAAAAGGCTCCCATCGAAAACGCATTTTTTCGAACTTGAAAAATTGGCCAAAAAACGCAAAAAAATGACGAAAAACGAGCAGAAACGAGCAGAAAAACGGCTTTTCTGCTCGTTTTTTTCGTTTTTTTTTAGAAAGCATTTCTCGAAACAAATATGATGATTTGTTGAAAAGGTGAGACCACAAACTTTTTTTTTTAAAAAAAAAAGTGTTAAAAAGTGTTAAATTTCCAAAAAAATTTTCAAAAAACTCTCAGCTACATTGGCTGGGAAAATGGAAACAAATTGTGAAATGAAAAAAAGGCACTAAGAGCATGTCGTCATAGTGGTTTTTTGAAAAATCGTCAAAAAAAGTGTTAAATAAGACTGGTCCAAACCACGACTTTTCTTGTAAATTTTTACACGATGAGGAACGGCAAACCATAATTTTTCAAAAAAACCCTCGAAAATGGTCCATTTTTTGCCGATTTTTGCGATTTTTGCCAATTTTTTTGCATTTTTTTGCGATTTTTTTAAAAAAAATTTGCGTTTTTTTCGAATTTTTTTGCGATTTTTGGAAAAAAAGGCACTATTTTGAAAAAAAGGCACCCATCGAACAAAAACATTTTTTCGATGGGAGCCTTTTTTGGAACCTTTTTTTCCAAAATAGTGCCTTTTTTTCAAAATTTCCCAAATTTGTAGTGCCTTTTTTTATGAAATATCTTGAAAAAATGGCTTAAAATTTTTATCTGTTTTTTATATAAATGAGAAAAAAAGAGCAAAAACGAGCACGAAAATGCCAAAAACGAGCAACTACAACTGAATTATATATTTGTGAAAAATGTGATTATACTACATCTCGCCAGTCCAATTATATCCGACATATTGAGACCAAAAAACATTTAGAAAAACAAGGAAAAGTGTTAAAAAGTGTTAAAAGTGTTAAAAATATCAAAAGTGGCAAAAAATTCTACTGCGAAATATGCGACTATTCTGCATCACAAAAGTCGCATTATGATAAACACAATCACACCAAAAAGCACTTAATTAAAACGAGCATTTTTTTGGGTGAAAATGTTGCCATAAATCCGACTCAAAATAAGTCACTCAATGAAAACCCAAATAATCAAGACTGTGAATTAAATAAAATAGAAGATAAAATGAATAATAATATTGAATCATTAAAGCAGCAGCTAAATACCATTTTAGAAAACCAAGACATACTTAAGACGGAAACCAACACTATTAAAAAAATGAAGTCAAAGCAGAATATTATATACAACAATAATATTTCAATCAACTTTTTCTTGGACCAGTATTGTTCGAACGCGCAACCTATACAAGGCTTTATTAATAATTTATCGTTTAAACTGGGAGACATAATGAAAAATAATGAACTGGTTGAAAACTTTGTATCAAAAAAACTATTGAAGGGTTTGGAAGATTTACCTATAACAGAGCGACCCATACACTGCACCGATCAAAAACTGAAGAATTTTCTTGTGAAAGACGAAAGAGATGGATGGGTAGAAGATGTTGCGATGGATAACAAAAGCACTTTGTATACAAAAGTAGGACAATTGCATAAAAAAGCGTATATTGATTTTTATAATGAATATGATAAGGAAAACCCGTTGCCTCATGATGTGGAAAGAGAACAATTAAAATTCAACATTTCTTCTCAAATTATAAAACAAAACGACGATGACGTTGCCAATAAAACCATTATAAAAGACATTGCTAAAACAGTGGATATATATGAAGCATTAGATTGTATTGAAAGCTTAGAAGACAAATAAATAACTCAACTAATATCACAACATTTTTATTTATCAATACCTCTATTAAAAAGTATTAATAAGTATTAAAAAGTATTAAAAAGTATTAATAAGTATTAATCATTTTATGAATAAAATGCCAGCCCCTACTAATCTATCTTGTGAGTGGCATTATTTACGCTATTAATCAATTCGTTGGAATAAATAAGTCCACCTGGCTTGTAAGTATTAATTGATTTATATTTATCGTTATTGCTGCTTTTACTAGACTGATTACGTTGTTCGACGTCGGGTCCATTTTTCAACATTAAACTGTTTGGATTACTATCATCGCCTTTGCCTTTATTTTTAATAATATTGCCAAATCCATCAATCGATATCCCTTGTTCTTTTTTTATAGCCATTCGTTCGTAATCGGGTATGTAATGATTCCATGATATAAATAGTAGATTGGGATAAGTATATTTAATTATAAATCCGTTGTGGTCTAATTTCTCCATTACATATTGCGTGCATAATTGTATGCTATATTTTGGTAAGCCTAATATAAATTCGGGAATAACAAACCAACAACACTTCATATTGTTGCGCTGTCTAGATGTTAATTTAATTTTGTGATGAACTCGTTCTAATATTTTCTGGTATATCTTTGTTTTGTTGCTATTATCTTCTTTATCTTGTGTAAATAACTCATCTAAGTTTAATTTCTCTCTAAATATATCATCCATTAATTTAAAATTAAATTAGATAAAAAACTTATAATTATATCGTGTTAATATAATATAATTATAATGATAAAATATGTTTGTTTACCATCAGGTGGTATTAAACTGATAGCATACTTAGGGATCCTAAATAAGTTAATAGAAACCGACCATTTAAACTTAAAAAATATAAAAGGATATTATGGAATATCGTGTGGTAGTATATTATCCGCTGTTTTATGTCTTGGATTTGATTTTAAACAAATTATAAACTATTTTATAGAACGAACTTGGCATAAAATATTTAATGTCGACCAAATTAATTTTTTTAATTATTTTAATGACAAGGGAATAATAAATAAGACTTTATTTGGTAAATTGTTTGAACATTTGTTTAATGCAAAAGGTATGGATATAAATACATTAACTATGTCGGAATTTTATAGAAAAACAAATGTTAAACTATGTGTTTTTGCCTTAAATGCGTCTAACTTTCAATTGAAACAATTTGATTATGAAACTACGCCGGAAATTTTGGTGTTAGATGCGTTGTATTATTCATCATGTATTCCTACTCTATTTAAACCGTATGAGTATGAAGGCATTTGCTATTTAGATGGTGGAATGCATACAAATACACCAGTTGACATGTGTGTTAAACAAGAAAATATAAAGCAAGATGAGGTATTGGTATTAGAAGTGTTAAGAAGTGATACTTTAGATAAGCGTATAAGTGTCGATGATACTTATTTTAATTACATTATAAATATATTGGGTAAATTGCATGTGAATGGCACTCCAGAAGTAAGCGCCGATGAATATGAATATCTTATAAAAATACCAACCCTTGATGATTATGTATGTGATTATCATGAAATTACAACCTCTCCCGAAGCCCGCAACGCAATATATTTAAAAGGTATTGAGGTGTGTGAATTGTATTTAGAGGCAAAGCAAGTCAAGTCAAATGAAAACAACGAAACGAATATAGTGTAGATATTGTTTACTGTTTACTGTTTACTTTTACATGCTGCGGATGAACGCAAGTTATCGCCGATAAATTCCGTTATATTTTCTAAAGTAGGCATAGCATCAAACTCACAAACAAATTCTTGATCTTTATTATCTATCAGTTGGGTATATTTCATAAATATAGAGGGAAAGCCTTCTATATTATCTTTGCCTACTAATTTTTCTTCTTCCGATTTAAAATTATCTTCTTTTTCTTGTATTGTGTGAAAAGTAATGTCAAAATTTTTAAAAGAGATTTCTTTGTTTTTAACTTTTTCTTGTAATGTTTCCCACATTTCGTGTAGTTTCTCTCCAGTTGGTCCATCTTTGTTGGAATTTGGACACCAACAAGCCCAAAATAAATATAAATCGACACGTTTTCTAATATCCGCCTTTCCTCCTTTATCTTGAACCGTTTTATCAAATTCATAATTTGCTTTGTATTCCATATTTACTAATTGGGGGCTAATATAGTTAATATACACAAATATGGCAGCGATGATAAATAATACTAAAATACCCCCCCATATCATAAATTGCGTTTTTGATATGTTTTGAACTATTTGTGGCATTTTACTTTTAATGTTATTGACGAAACCCATTATATACAAATAATTACATTTTTTTACAACAATAATTTAACGAATTTAAAAGTATTGTTATAAACTATAATATCAATTATGATAGTTCTAAATAATATAAAGTCTGATATGAGTTCTTCAATAAATGTAGTAGATATTAATAAGTCTACTACGACAAATGAATATTACAAAGAATTGTGGAAAGAAAAGTATAATGTTTCACTGAATAAAAACAAAAGCAATAGTAATGGCAATGGCAATGAGTTTTCAAAAAACCTTGTTAAATATTTAAAAGGAGAAATGCTTTCTATTGAATAATAATATTTTTGATTATTTTATTATATTAATATAGTATATATAATAATCACAATGACAAAAACATTTAAAAAACAAAAACATAAAGAAAAAAATAATAAAACAAAGAAAAAGCAAAAAATAACAAGCAAAAACGATAAAAAGAAAGTGTATAACGATAAAGATTTTAAAAGCAAAGATGGTATGTTGACAAGTGTGTGGGGTCCTAGTTTATGGCATTATTTGCACACCATGAGTTTTAATTATCCAGTAGAACCCACGGATGCTGATAAAAAATATTACAAACAGTTTGTGATGTCGTTAAAACATGTATTGCCGTGTAAATATTGCAGAATGAATCTTCGCGGCAATTTAAAAGCCGTTCCTTTAACAGATACTGTGCTAAAAAATAGAGCAAACTTTTCCCGTTGGATGTATGATTTACATGAACACATTAATACTATGTTGAAAAAGAAATCTGGATTAAGTTTTGAAGAAGTTAGGGAGAGATATGAACACTTTAGAGCGCGTTGTAGTGAAACCTCTGTTAATAAGATTATGGACGAATTGAAAAAAATAAACAAAAACAAAAAAGAAAAGGGTTGTGAGACGCCGTTGTACGGCCACAAATCTAAATGCATAATTAAAATAGTCCCTACAGAAACAAAGGAAAAAACATTTCAAATGGACAATGCTTGCATAAAACAAAAAATAGAATTGTAATCTATTACACAATTGTAGATTGTATTATAATACGATATAACATATTGTATTATACTTTAATATAGTTATTATGGCACATTTAGTTAAAAAGCAGAAAAACTGGTCAACATGGGGATAAATCCACCACTTCGTCCTTCTGATTTAATATGCGCGATTTCATGTGTTAATGCCGTAGGCTTGTTATGATTTAACATACGCGTGTCAATATTTACAGTTTCAGCTGCCTTACTTACGGTATCTAAAGTTTTATCTACCACATTGGACACTTCTGGATTTAACGAAGGTGTTTTCATACTGGGTGTCATTTTTGGCATATTTAAACTATCTTTAAACGATGGCGTATTAATCTGTGGCATATTAAACTGTGGCGAACTGGATTGAGGCCCACTCATTTCAGGAGTAATCATTTCCGGAACCATCGTATTTAGTGCGGGTCCGATTGTTTCATCTAAAGTCCCTTTCAAGTCCTTACTTAAGTTTTTATTTAATTGAGGCATTTTTTTGTTTACATTATCCAGAAATGTTTTTAATCCTTTATTAATTTGTAAATTGGGATTTTTCTTTACTGTGCGGTCATAATTATCTAGTTTTAAATTTTCTTCTACATCAAATAACTTAGACAACGATTTATTTAATTTTAATTCAGGAGTAGGCGAGTCGTGTTCATCGTCTAAACAAGTAGGACATGCAGGGGTGATCACCGGAACGATTTTGGTTTTTAAAATATACTTGTCTTTTTCATCTCCTCTGTTGTCCCTTAATTCATCTAAATTATATTGTTTGATAGGTTGATTTCTTTTTAAATCACAGATTGCCCTGTTTTTGTTGTATGGGTCTATTTTGCAGTCGATATTGTTTAAATCATTAATGTAATTAAATGGATTGTGTGCACCCATGCTCTTAATATATTGGTCGTTAAAATAAGCTTCGTCTTGTGGCCAGTATTGATTGTAGTTATTTTGTTGAGAATCATCTGTATCTTTGGAGTCATCATATTCTACATATTCTACATCTTCGGCAGATGCATATTCTAATAAAATAGAACGATCGCGATTTGGATATCCCACATTATTAATTGCAGTTAAATTCTCAATATCCAATAACAAATTACCGTTTAAATCTTTTATTTTCTTTGCAGGGTCGGTTCCATATTTATATTCTAATTTAACTGCTTGATTTTGCGTAACTGGACTTCTTAAATGAATGATCATCATTTTTCCGTCGATAGTAACTTTGTTGGGTGTTCTGGATTCATCGCCATCCACAGATATTTTAAAATCGTTTTTATCTAATTTATCATTTGGGGAGAGATGTTCACTCATTAATAGTTTTATTTTTTGCGGATCGGCATCTTCTACAACGATAACACGGACTATTGGACTAATATTATCAATTATATTATTAACAACTGGTATTTGGTCGATTGTATCTACTGTAATATCGTTTATCTTTAATTCAGCTCCGCCGTTATTTTTACCTTTGTTTTGATTGTATTTTACTAAAACAGTTTGATTGATTTTAATATCGGCATTTAATATTAATTTTATTTGTGTTTGACTAGTGACAATCGCTTGGTTTACTTTTTTAAAACTGGTATCTTCTTCAACAATCTTGTATTTAAAGTTATTTTTTAAGTCTCCTGGACTTCCTTCAATACTTGCGTCTTTTGCAAAATTTACAATTAAATGGCGTGGATTAGAAGTGTTTACTTCTATGGATATTCTATTACATCCTTGTAAACTATAAGGTTGTCCAAACGAATTGCAAGCAACGGCTGCTGGCGAACCATAATAACCAGTCGCACATTTTAACCCTCCCACTTCAAATGCGGTTTTCGAAAGATTTTCACTTGTGAATTCATAACCAGTAACATCGTTGGGTCGCGTGCAATCTCTTGCCGAATTAGGGGTTGAACCACCAGTAGCGCAAATTTCAGTGTCGGTTCTGTCTTCTTGTGCCGGACAAGCGTTGCCACCATTTTCAGGTTGTTGTGTAATTTGCAATTGTCTTGTTCGTTTTAAATTTACACAATCACTCCATTCACCCCATTTATATTCACAATCTTTTTTTTGTGCGTTGCCTTCAATTACTCTTGATGTATAAAACGCTAAAATAGCAAATAAAGAAGCAATTAATATAAGTATAATAAAAGGTAAAAAGTTTTTCATATAAATTATAGTATGAAAAAAATAATTACATTTGGTTTGATTGTATAAAGTTATAAATTAAATAAGATATATTAATCTTGCTGGTATATATATGGTAAAAAAAACAACTACAAGAAAGTTGCCTAAATTAAGAAAAATTAATAATAAAACTCGTAAATACATTTATAAAATCAAAAGTTCGTCTAGAAAAAGGCGACTTGCCATAAATGAAGGTGTAAGAATGGAAAAGAAAAAAACAGGGAAATCTATGAAAAAAGCAGCATTAGCTAAGAAAGGTCGGTTTAATATATTGCGTATTTATAGAAAAAATCGTAAACCCAAAGAATGTAAAATACTTACTCAAGATATGCGTTATATGGACCGTAAATACAATTTAGGTAAGACACGGAATATTTGCAGAAAAACAAGGAAAAAATAAAGAAAGATTACAACAATAACTAACAAATATTAAATATAATGTATAAGATAGTGTATACATTATATGTTAAGTTATATGGAAAAAGATAGATTGGAGGTGGGGATTGATGAGGCAGGTAGGGGTCCTTTGTTTGGACCCGTATATACGGCGGCAGTTATATTTCCACAAGATGAAGAGTTTTTAAATGATCTTATTGTAGATAGTAAAAAGCTTACTTCACATAGAAAACGATTAATGGCATATGATTATGTTAAAGAAAATGCGATTGATTATTCTATATTTGCGGTTGATGAAAAAATAATTGATAAATTAAATATATTTCATGCTACTTACTGGGGAACTCATCGTGCGTTAGACAAATTAACTGTTATCCCCGAACACATATTAATGGATGGTAACAAATTCAAGCCATACGATAGAGATGGAGAATATATACCACATACTTGTGTAGTAAAAGGAGATAACAAGTATGCTTCCATTGCGGCGGCCTCAATATTGGCAAAGGTGGAAAGAGACTTATTTATAGAAAATATATGCGATAAGTATCCTATATTAGAGGAAAGATACAATATGCGTAATAATAAAGGATATGGAACAAAAGATCATATGTCTGGTATAGAAAAGTATGGAGTTACAGATAAACATCGGTTTAGTTATAAAATCGTGGAACAATATTCTAATTTAAAGCCAGTGCTAACTCTTAATTAAGCGTATCATATGATAGGTAGTAATATCACCATAATACTTTACCATATTAAACATTAAATTGATGTCATTCAATAATTAAACATGATATCAATAATAGCAAATTCATAGCAAATTCATAGCAAATTCACGACAAAATGGCCTGGTACGAACAAACGGAACCTTCCTACGATGAAGTATTTGATGTAGTTAATAAAATTTTAAATAAAACAACTATAATAAACATTGATGGAAAATATGATGAAATACTTAAACAGTCAATTGATATAGAATATGCTAAATATAATAGTTTTGGTTCATGGCGTGGATTTTATACATTTACATTAAGTAGTATTATGAAATTAGTAAGAAAGAAATTGTTAGAAGAAATAAAAAAGAAAGTGGCTAGAAGAAAAATAGCCAATTCAACTATAATGAAACTATGGGTAAATCACATATTATATCGATTACCGGATAAAGAAATGGGAGAGAAAAGGGGATTGCGAGTAGATAAATGCGAAGATCACTTCAATAAATTACAACAACAACAATAACCACAACAACAACAACCACACCCACAACCACAAAATAGTGGTGTTGAAATAGAAGGCGGACTTTACTACGATTCAGATGGCGACAGTTATATGGTGTGTGATGATTGTGGACGAGTATGGGATGGATTAGCACAATGTATGTGTGATTAACGAAGATTAATATATAACCGCATAATTAAATGATTAAATTGATTTAAAAATAAGTATAATTATATTTTTAATACTCATATCTATTGTATTTATATTATATACAACAGTCACCTCTTAGCAAACACAACTAACACAACCAACCAAACCAACTAAAGAACACTATGTATGTATTGGTATTTGACACAGAAACTACTGGACTAATTGAAAACTACAGGGAATCATTATATAATACAAGCAAATATCCTTATGTTGTGCAATTAAGTTGGCTGCTGTTTGATGTTGAAACAAACAAAGTAGTTAAGGTATGCGATTATATACTAAAAGTGCCTGATGGCATTACAATAAGTAAAGAATCTTCTGACATACATGGAATTACAAATGAAATCTCTAAAACAAAAGGAAAAGACCCCAAGGAAATCGTTGCTTTATTTAACCAAGATTTAAAAACAGCAGATGTATGTGTATGTCATAATACTCGATTTGATAAGCGTATGATGCGTATTGAATTAATACGACATAATTTTGCGGATGCTATTTACAAAGGAAACCACCAATGGTATTGTACTATGGAAAACTCAACCGATGTGTGTAAATTAAAGCGATATGATAAGTATATTCATGCAAGAGAAATGTTGGAAAGATGTCGTGATACATTTCAACTAGCACGAAGTAATGTCTGTGTTACTTACTTAAATGAACTGGATACTTTAATATCTAACATGAAAAGCGTGGAAAAAGTTAGTTACAAGCGCCCTAAACTTGTAGAGTTACATCAGTATTTATTTAAAACAATACCCAATAACTTACACAATTCATTGATTGATGTCTTTGTTTGCTTTCGTTGCTATTACTACTTAGTCAATAATAAAGACATATTAAACAGTGATTTCGAGTTTAAGAAACGATTTAATGAAATTTGCGATTTGTGATTCTTAGTAAGTGAAAAGTAAATATGACAAGTAAATATCACTTAGAATAGTAATAATTATATAATTTTTTATTGATTATATAATTATTTTTTATATGGTGTGATTTATATGGTATGATTTATATGGTATGATTTATATGGTATGATTTATATGGTATGATTTATATGGTGTTATTATGGATATTATTACGAACCACACATCAAACATTCTTCTTCTTCGTAATCATCCGAACTATCTGTTTTGGTAGTCATTTTATCGGGTTCTACTGTAAATTGTTGTGGAGCGGCTTTGGCTTTTGTTCTTAGATAATATTGTCCTGTCTTTAATCCTTTCGACCAACTATAGAAATGCATGGTGGTTAGTTTATCATAAGTAGGATTTTTCATCCACAAATTCATGGATTGACTTTGGCATATAAACTTACCTCTTTCCGCCGCCATATTAATAATATGTTTCATAGGAATTTCCCACACTATCTTATATTTATCTTTTAATGCCTGTGGAATTGCTTTAATATTTTGTATGGAACCATTATCTTTTACCATTTGCTGTTTTGTATCCTCATTCCACAATCCGGTATTGATTAATTCACTTAGTAAGTGCTTATTAATAATCACAAATTCACCGGCTATTGTCCTTCTAACATAAATATTGGAAGTAAATGGTTCAAAACACTCGTTGTTTCCCAAGATTTGACTGGTGCTTGCTGTAGGCATTGGTGCTAACAATAACGAATTTCTAATACCATTTTCTTTAATATCATGCTTTAATTTATCCCAATCATATCGGTTGTTTGATACTTTAACATTCCACATGTCGAATTGAAGAATTCCATTGCTTGCCGGGGAACCTTTAAATGAACTATATGGACCTTCTATTTTAGCTATTTCCATACTTTTTTCAAGAGCAGCATGATACATAGTTTCAAAAATCATTTCGTTGACTCGCGACGCTTCTTCGCTATGAAAAGGCAGATTAAGCAACGCAAACGCATCCGCTAGTCCTTGAACTCCTATACCAATCGGTCTATTTCTCATATTAGATGTGCGTGTTTTAGTAGTAGGATAAAAGTTAATATCAATTACTTTGTTTAAATTAGCAGTCACGATTTTTGTAATATGATGTAGTTCATCGTAATCAAACTCAGGCTTCAATAGTTCTGCCACTTTTGAGTAACCGCCAATTAGTTCGTCTCCGTCGTATAATTGTGGCACCGTTTCTACACCATGTTGTTTTTTAAATGACTCAAAATCTTCTACTTCAACCACTTCTTCCGTATAAGAAATTTTGTTTTTCTTTAGTTCGTTTTTCATCATCAAGCACCAGTTGCAGTTGTTTTTAGTGTAAACTTTAATGCTCTCTGCGCCGGTATTTTTAAATGGATAAGTAGGAGGTTTTACAAATTTACTTAGCGCGATTGATGCTAGATTACAAACGGCGGTTTCTTTATCGTCACTATATTCTACAATCTCACAACATAAATTACTGCTTTTAATGGTTCCTAGATTTTTCTGGTTTGATTTTTTGTTACAAGCGTCTTTATATAATAAATATGGGACACCTGTCTCTGATTGACTATCCAATATTTTAAACCACACCTCTCTGGCATTAACTGTTCGCATCCCCATGTTTTTTGATTCATATTCCTCATAAAGTGTTTTAAAATCATCACCATATACATCAGACAATCCTCTACACACATCAGGACACATTAAAGTCCATTTTTTATTTTGCTTTACTCTTTCCATAAAAAGATCATTTAACCATAGTGCGTAAAACAAGTCTCGGGCTCGGGCTTCTTCGTCTCCATGATTTTTCTTCATATCAAGGAATTCCATAATGTCTGGATGCCATGGTTCCAAATAAATGGCAAAGCTGCCGTTTCTACGCCCCCCTCCATTATGGACGACACCATTGTGAATCATGTAGTCGTGCGTTTTCCTCATTTGCAAGTCATATAAAGTCCCGGTATAGTGGGTTTTTGTGATAGTTGATATTCTACTAAATATTAAATTATTATATGAAAAAAATTTCGTGAAAGACCCCTTTTCAACTTGTAACAATTCAGATAATTCTTGTGTTTTAGGTATTCGTAAGCAGTATGCTATTTTCTTATTTTCAATGACATCTCCGTATTTAGTAGTATGTTTTTCACCTATTCTATCTCTAATATATCCACCGGTAGGAATTCCCATTCTTAACAAAATATATCTAAGCGATTCTGCCAGATTTTTGGAAGTAGTATCAAATGTTATTTCATTTGATTTACAACCGTCACTATCAATTAAACCTTTTACAATATATTTTGCTTTTTCAATGGGTAAATTTAACCAATCACAATTGAGCTTTTTTTCTTTGTTTGAATCATATAATGTGGAATATCTAAAATGTAGTTGTAACGATTTATTCCACGAAATTCTAGTAGTATTGTTTTCTTGCGAAATAGAATATTCCACGAATTTATTTGATAGGTAATTTTCTATAAATTCCAGATTTTTTGCCTTATTTGTAGAATGAAGTGAAATATATGAACGCGTAGATGAATTATCCATTGAACCATCTCCCAGCAATAATCCATACATATAACAATCGTCCGCAGTAATTTTTGGGTTATCAACTTGATAATTAGGTTTTGTAAATACAAGCATATCGTCTTCGACTAAATCTTTTGCATCAATCCATTCCGGTACTATCAGCTTTTTATCAAGCCTATTTTTAATTACTTCATAATTAAGCCCTTTTTTCTGATTTTTTAAACAATAAACTGGGTGTTCTGGGGTGATAGAAAGGGGTTTAAATGATAAATTGTTATTAATTACTAGTAGTTCCCCTTCGTATGGATGTTCTAAGACATTTTCTATTACTTCTGGACCTTTTGTAGTAAATATACCGGTTTTGTTTGGTTCACACAACTGTATTTCTTTTGGACCTTCTGTAGTGTAAATAGTTGTGTCCGGGAGAACACATTGGTCAACATACCGCGCCGTATTATTAAATACTCGCAACATAGGAACAATTCCGTTGCTAGTTCCATTTGTTCCTCTAATATGACTACCGGCACCTCGAATATTATGGATGTGCATGCCAATACCACCGGCCCATTTACTTATAGCAGCACAATCACCCAAAGTATTATAAATTCCATGTATGCTATCAGATTCCATCGCTATTAAATAACAGGAACTAAGTTGCGGTCGAGGTGTTCCGGCATTGAAAAGAGTGGGGGTAGCATGTGTAAAATATTTATTACTCATCATATCATATGTTTCTTTTGCTTTTTCTAAATCGTCGCAATGAATACCAAGTGCAACACGCATCCACATATGTTGAGGTCGTTCTATTAATTGTTTATTGATTTTAAGAAGGTATGCTCGCTCTAGCGTTTTAAATCCAAAATAATCCAAAAGGTAATCGCGATCAAAATCAAACCAAGATTGGATGTCTTCATGATTATTTTTTACAATATTATATAGTTTTTCTGAAATAATAGGTGTTTTTATGTTATGAATATCTGTGTTATTGTATAATTTTTCGATGGCGTGTAGGTAATTTGCGTCGACCATTTTATGATGGTTTGAAATTAAAATACGACTGGCTAGAGTTCCATAATCAGGATGTGTGGTAGCCATAGAAGCGCATTGTTGTGCTGTCAATTCGTCGATTTCTTGCGTAGTAATATCATCATATAACTGATCTATGATTTTTTGACAAAGTGATGTATAATTAACATGTAATTTTGTTTTCTCCTGACTGATTGATTTAATACGTTTTAAAATTTTATCAAATGATACCGGTTCTTTATTTCCATTACGCTTAATAACACAATCTTCATATTTTTCAGACATTTGTAAAATAATATACTATTATTATTTTAAGCAATTATTATTAAACAATTATTTAAAATAAGTTATTAAATAGCGTGTTTGTTTTTTTATCTAAATTGAAATTATATACAATGAAAAAAACATTTGAATATATTTTATTAGCATTTGCTTTTTTTGCGGTATTAATGATATTTTTTAAAAGAGAAGGCTTTAGCAATATGCAAAATTACCCATCTACATACAACGAATTATTATTGAAAAGTTTTAAAACAACTGATAAAAAGGTAATTGATTCAACAACATATTCACAACAAGCTAAAAATGTTCCAAAATCAGAAATGAGTAGTTATGCACAAGTAACAAACAACATCTCTCCCAATTTGATTTCATCTCCTTGCGATGGAAATGAACCATTCCCAAGTATGTGTTCTTCTTTATACGCAACATATTAAATTGACTATTTAATAATGTAAAATCAAATACATTATTAAAAAAGCAAATATTATTAAGCAAATATTATTAAGCAAATATTATTAAGCAAATATTATTAAGCAAATATTGTTTGAATAAAAGCACAATGAAAGAAGTAGTATTAAATGATACGATAATTAAAGTAGGTTCAACTGCAGATGAAAATTGGATATTGGTTGATTCCAATAAAGAGTATACTTGGCTTCATTTAAACTCGTTTCCATCCGGTCATGTTGTAATTGAAAACACAGAGCCAACACAAGAAGAAATCATATTTGCGGCTCAATTATGTAAGCAAAATACAAAATATAGAAACTTGCGAAATCTTAAAATATGTTATACTACCTGTGGAAATTTAAAAAAAGGAGTAAAGGTCGGTAGTGTTGTTTATAATAGCAAAAGAAAGGTAAAATATATAGTTGTTTAAATATTATTTGTATCTATTTTAATAACGATTTTGTTTTTGGTGCTTTTGTTGCTTCTATTGTTTAAATAGGAAAAGTTAAAATTATCACTGGTAATATCTGTTCCGTCGTCATTAAATACGATAGGTTCTTCCGTTTTTATTTTGGATTGTTTTGATTTTGACAGTGATTTGGGAGGCGCTTTTTCCCTTTTATTTGGTTTCCGATGGTCGAAACCTTCTTTGCGTTCTTTTATAATAGTGTCCCATGTTTCAATCATTTTAGGTAATGCTTTATTATACCATTTTTCATTTCTAGTTACTAATACAATAGATATGTCTTCAAGATACCAATAAATGTTTTCAATCCAAGTTAAATGTTTATTTTTATCCATTGTTTCTGCATACCAAACCTCAAATTCTGGTTTTGTTATATTTAAGGGTGCATATTCATAGATTGGTTCTTTATTGTCATAAAATCGTATCATAATACCTTTTCGCTTTCCATCAGCAGTTGTGATAAATGTGCCATCGTTGTTAAATTCGTTTTCATTTTCATAGCTTTTAAAGATGGTTTCCAAGAAATCGCACTCATTAAGATCACACACTTCCATTTGATGCTGCATTTGAACCCAGTAGTCTTTTTTTGGTATTCCAGTTAATTTTCTACTGACAGGGTTTTTAACTTCAACCAATCTCCCATATCGAGGATTCCCTTTTTTTGTATTGATACCATCAGGGGATGCTTTTAAGAAGTCATATCTATCGTGCGTGATACATCCATATTCACTTACTTCTGTATCATACATTTCTTCATAAATCATTAACGATAACGGCTCGTATTTATGACCGTTATGAAATGGTGAGTCTATATTTACAGTTTGATATTTTTTCACATCAATAGGAACACATTTACTATATATTAAACTATTAATACTGGATTGTGTATCAAATATTTTCCATAAATTACTGGCGGTCAACCCGTCCCAACGAAATGTATACCAATCAACTGTTCTTTGTTCGGGCTGATATTTATTTTTAATTTTAGTTAGTTGTTTGGTGATAATATTGTCGATTGGTGGGGATAAAACAACAGATTCTTCATACGAACGCGGACAACCGTGTTTCATGAAATACAAATATACACATTCGTCTATCGTATCATCTAAAGTGATGTCCAAATAGTTTATTTGTTCATTGTATAGTTCAGATATTTGTGTATATATCGCATCTTTAACTCTATCTTCAAAATCATAATAAATATAGTCCATTATATTATGATTGACATATTCACCAATAAATATGTCAATTGTTTCTAAGAAATCTTCGTGATAGGATGTATCTGTAAAATCGTCGCTTAATTGAAATGAATCGTATTCATCTTTTAATTCAGGCAGATCGTCCATATGTGTCATTTAACTGTTGTCTATATAATATCATTATATTTACTTTATATCAATTTAATTAATATACACGGGTGTATTAATATGATTGTGGTTTTGCGTATATGGTATGCTTAGTCATCTTCAGTTGGTTTCGTTTTTTTATCCTTGGGTTTCTTGTCATTGGGCATCTTGTCCTTCAGCTTCTTGTCTTTTGGCTTCTTATCATTCTGATTCTTGTCTTTTGGCTTCTTATCTTTATTTTTTATTTTTCTAGGAGCCAGTGATTTTAAAGTGGACACCTTTTTATCTAAACTTTTTATGGTATATTTCTTTGTTTGTTTATTAATGATTAGCGCTGGTATATTTACAATTACTTGTGTTTCAATATCATATATAACATCTTTCACTCGCTGCAGTTTCTTTCTATCCAGTGCTTTTAATAAAAAGCTTATTAAATTGTTTTTTTCTTCTTCTGTATAGTTGTTTTTTTGCGAGTAATCTTCGGAATACTTGACTAGTTTGTTTTTCTTTGTTAGTTTACTTAGTTTACTCCAATGCTGGTTTTTACTTATAGTTTTTTCTTTTTCTAAAAATGATTCTATGTTTGTTACATGTGGTTCTTTCGATGATTGAATGTTATTCATTAACATTGTTTTATACTTTATGTTTTTAAGTTCTACACATTCATCATTATTCTTCATATACTATAATATAATTAATAGAGTTTATACCCTTTTTTATAATTAATTAACTAATAATTACAAGTTATTTGTTTAAATGGTTGTTTTAATATATATTATAATACATATGAAAAAATTAGTAATAACGGGGAAATCAAACATAGAAGCAATACAGGGTGTAAAAGAAAAAAAACGGGCTACTATGAAAGATATATCGGATAGCCGTGTATTAGATATAAAAACACAAATAGATAGTATTAAAAAAATATATGGCGAATGTGAGTTTCAGTATAAAGAGTTGTATATAGGGGAGTTGAAGCGTAAGTTATCTGGTTATAAACAGCAAGATATTAAAAAGAAAAAGTATGATAGCGATGGATTTATTAGTTTAAATGATTTAATTGAAAAAATGATAATTTCAAGACATCGGTGTTTTTATTGTAAAAATTTATGTAAGATATTGTTTAATGATGTTCGTGATCCCTTGCAGTGGACGTTAGAAAGAATTGATAATAGTATAGGACACACAATAGATAATGTAGAGATTTGTTGCTATAAATGTAATATTAAGAGGGGGACCAAAAATTCCGAAGATTTTAGATTTGCGAAACAAATGAAAATAATCAAAAAAGAGTGATGGACCGCACAAACAAAAACAAATAAGCTTGATTAATTAATAAATATTATGGTTATACATATATATAATTATAATATGATGTATCATAAATTTACAAAACCGGGCGAAAAACTTCAAAAATCTGTGAAGCGCCGGGCGGAAACAAACGATGCCGATATAAATCCCCCGTCCAGTCAAGAAAAGAGTCGTGATTTGGGAGAGAAAGTTTCAACATTTCAGTTAAATGTTGAAAGGGGTTTCACATCAAATACTACAAATGGTGGTAAATATGGCAATAATAATAGGGATACAATTGCGAATCGAATAAATCAGCGGGATTTAGTTGTGCAAAGTAATGGCAATCCTTTTCTCTCCCAAAATAATTATATAAATGACTTGATGAACCAAGAAAAATATATAAGGCAAAATAATAATTTAAATACGAATTACTAGATAACTTATATATGTCCGGCTATATTACACAAAATAGTTTGTTATTAAATAATATGCTTAGTTTCTACAATAGAGACGGTAATCTTGAGAAGATTTTGCCTATCATTAACGGAGAATCAAGTATATCTCTAAGGTTAATAGATTGGTTTGCTACTAATTATAGTAAAAAACATTTTACGGTATACAAATTTAAACATGAAACTGGTGAAGAAAGAAGATTTAAAGTGTATTTAGAATACAAATTAAAGTTGCGTGCGTATTCAAAAAAGCGATTTGACCCGTTTTGTCGTTGGGATCGAATCACAATTCCATATAATGATGGTACTCATATTCAAACTACAATAGGTCAATTAAACTTTTTTAGATGGATATTGGAAAATAAGATATTAGAGTATATTGAGAAAAATGTAAGTGAAATTACGGCGGATATGAATAAACGAAACAGCACTTCTAAAAATGTAAAAGGCAAAGTAGATAAAACAACGCGAAAAACAAGAGAGGAATTGTCGGTTTCGGCTACCAAAAGTATTAAAAAGGAAAATGTGGAGATTATAGTTTCTTTTGATTAGATTAGATTAGATTAGTATAGATTAGTATAGATTAGTATAGATTAGTATAGATTATTATTAAAGATATTACAAGTATTATCAAACTAATTTAAAAACAATTAAATGATAATAATTATAAGATGCAAATTTTCGTAAAAACTTTAACTGGCAAAACGATTACATTGGATGTAGAGCCAAGTGATACAATTGAAAATGTAAAGCAAAAGATTCAAGACAAGGAAGGCATTCCACCGGACCAACAGCGATTGATTTTTGCTGGAAAACAGTTGGAAGACGGTAGAACGCTCAGCGACTATAACATTCAAAAAGAAGCAACCCTTCATTTGGTATTGCGACTTCGAGGTGGATTGTAAATATTATATAATAATGAACTTAAATATTATATAATAATTAAAGTAAATGCCTGTAATAGATAATACTAAAAATAATAATCTCAGTAGAAAAGGACGCGCTTTTTTGGATTGGGTATTGTGTGAATCCGGTGCTGAAAATGTAACTTTTGACATGAAAGAATGCGCTCGTTTATATAATGTATACAAAGATGTGTGTAATGAAGAATCCGACTCGAGCTCAACGCAATAAATAATAAAAATAATAAAAATAATAAAAATAATAAAAATAATAAAAATAAATTTTATTATTTTTAACTATCTTATTATGTAGTCTCGTGTAATATTATCCACTATCATGTAGACCGGTGATTGTTTAGTTTACCTAAGCAAACAATCTATTCATATTTTTTACTTCTATTTTGTCTTTTTCTTCTGTAAACAACTTTTCTACAATCTTATCATCTCGCAGCCGAATACTATATGACTTTTGTATATTTTTTCTTCCCACCCTTCCCAACGCTTGTATCAGTTTTTCTTGAGTCATATTCTGCAAGTCTTTTGATAAATATCCATGACAAAACTGGTAGTTTGTTCCATAAATATAATCGGATGAGGCAATAATGACATACAATTGCTGTGCTTCTGCCAACTTTTTCATAATATCGATATATTTTACATCAGCATTACTGCTAAACACACCAATGCCCATTAACAACAGTAATTTCCACTCTTTATTTATATTTAATGATACAATATCTTCTACTATTTTTTCGTCTATGTTACTAGTAAATAAATTGCTAGGTAATTCTGTATTGGGATTCCATTTTTTATAATGTTCCTCCCTGTTTGGTATATATTCCGGACTTAATTCTATTTTCTTCATTTTCTTCATGAATTCGCCGACTTTTTTATTATACTCATTTTGTATTTTTACTTCCTTGTCATTTGACCTTGCACTATCCAACACTTTATCACTTATTTTATCTGTTCGTTCTTTTTCTTCTTTAATAATAGCATTTAACGCTCCTCTGTATTCTTCATTTGTATCAATAATATTAAGCAAGTCACTCAACACCGTTTCCGGTATGTTTGATGCTTTTAAGTAAAACAGGCCTATCTTTTCAACATCATTTGTCATAAATATAGTAGGCCCATCTGTTAATGTTTTTGCATCACTTGTTGTAATTTTAATCATGGACTTGTCACTCGATGTTGCCTTTCCTTTTTTGTATTGTTTAAAATCATTTTCAGTGATATGTTTGCATAACTTTAAGTAATATAACTTAATTGAATGGATTGTAATATCGGAGATGTTTTCAAAATACTCGTTTGGTTTATAGCGCGATTTGATATTTTCAGCGTGCTTTAACATATACACAATAAATTCAGATGCTTGTTTTACATCGATATATCGTAGTAGCGTTTTATTTTTTTCTACAAATTTAACACATTTTTTAAATGCGTTATAATCGTCGAATTCGTCGTGTAAAACTACGACACTACCTTTTGTATTTAATAACTGGATTGTTTTGTTGCAATCATAACTAACTATATTAAACTGCTCTCCTTTAAATTTGCGTTTAAATGTTGAAACCATCGGATATATCTCATCACACGACGGCAAGGTTGCCGAAGATAAAACCACACTCGGTATTTTATTATTATCCCAGTTCTTCTTCATTATTTTATGAAACAAATGTTCTTTATAATCAAGTGTAATAGTTGGTTCATCCCAATACCATAATAAGTTTTCTGGTTTATTAAATGCCATCATATAATTCATGGAAGGCAAGTATGACTGAATATCCGTTATGATGATTTCAACTTTCGCACCATTGCTATTATCTACTCTAAATATGCCACCGGATTTTCTATTTTTCACGAAATCAGATACTGCGTAATAATGGAGACGAATATCATCAGGTGTTTCGCAACCAAACGCAACTGCGACAGGGATATGAAGAGCAATGCAAGATTTTGCCAATTGAAGACCAACGTGCTTAGCCGCGCAAGTAAATATTATTTTTTTATCTTTGACTAATCCCAGTGGTGTCATTGTTTTTCCAGTCCCAGTAGGTGCTTGATACAATATCAATTTTGGATCTGAGTTGTCTTTGATTAAACTAATCATTTGACGCTGATGATTAAACAAACACACGTCGTTATATTGCGACAATAACTTGTTTTCCTCGATGTATTGATGTGAATATTTAATGAGGTTTGTTATGTCTATGCTTTCTTTAAATGTGTCTAACACATAATTAACAAATGTCAACAACAAGTAATTGATGTGTTTGATATTTTTCTTAGACAATTGTAGCAACGAATAATAATAGTAGCATTTTTTTGCGTTACTGCATTGCTTGAAATACATCTCAAGCTGCTCCATCAAAAGGTTTTCAAATATATTTTTGTTTTTTAACAGTTCGCTTGTATTTATATTTCGTATTCTAATTTTATTTGCCTTTTTTATGCTTAGTTTTTTTATATTGATACGCAACTTGTATTTTAAATTATGTTGTTTTATAATTTGGTGGATGGGTTCTTCATAAAATTTGTTGTAAAAGTATTTGTGAAAGTCTTCGTAATCTTCTACATTGATTTTTAGATAACTAATAAGTGAATTATTTGGATTTTCAGAAGCATTTATATCGTTATGTGAGTTGTGTATAAACTTAAGTATATATAATTCTTTTTTATGCACGGGGAGTTCAAGAAACTCCCATTCGCTTTTTGTCAGTTTTTGTTGAGTAAGATTCATAATGATATTAACGTGTGTTAAGTTTAAGTTTGTTTGTTTGCTTGTTTATGTAGGTATGTATATTTCATAACAAATTATTATAAATCAATTTTATAATAGTTTGTTGATTAAATATGATTGTGTAAATAGGATATGATTAAATATTCGCGAATAACCGTATACTAAGACAGTGCACCGGTCGCGCCATTTGTAAGTAAGTTATTATTTAAATAACTGGGGGGTTTAAATTTTAAAAGATCGAGTTCATCGCTGGTGGTGGGAAACTCATCTCTCCCATATATATCTTGAAGAGTTAGCCATTCAAATAATCCTCCTCTATAAACATACACGTTGTGGAATCCAAGAGATAACAGTTGGTTATGCTTTTTATCTACATTTATATCACTATGATTTCGACCATATACAATAATATTGATTGCTTTCTTTGTTTTTAATAGTTCGTTTACTGTGTTTATTTCATGGTTGATATTTAAAGTATTTTTAATTAAACAATTTTGTTCGTAGTCTGGTAAGACATTTACTATAACAGTATTTTTGTTGTTATTTTTAATGATTTGTTGGACATCTTCAAAATTATATTGTTTACTTTGTGCTTGTCCCATATATGTTAATATACATCGGTGTATTATATTTAAATAAAAACACATGTAATAATGATAAATGAAAAATAAATAGAATGAAAATAATAAAATTGTGATTAATTTTATTATTTAACAATAAATAACTATAGGTTAGGAATTTATAACCCACAATTAATGATTTTAATTATAGATTATAATATCGTTAACCCACAATTATAAATTATAAATTATGAAGTTATGATAGCATTCCACTAAGAAACTTAGTTGGAGTATGCAAGACCACCCATACCACTCATGACGCGCAATACGTTGTAGTTAGTGGCATAGACGCGCACCTTAGCGGTGGCGGTGTTTCCAATGGCAGCGGCAGAAACAACCAATTGAAGGGTTGCGTTGTCGATGCGACTGAAGTTACAGGTTCCAGATGGCTGGTGCTCTTCTGGGCGAAGGGCGAACGAGTAAACATTGATACCGGCATCTGGGGAACGAGTGTGATGTTGGAATGGTTGAACGACATCGAAGTAAGAACCTTCGCGTTCACTGAATCGGTCTTGTCCGTTAAGTTGCAACTTGGCAGTGACAACTGGATTTTCACCCCAGCAGTGCATCTTAAGGGCAGTTTCGGCAAGAACGAATGCACCAGCATCCGAAACACCAGAGGCGGCGTTGACGGCAGCATTCAATGCACCCGAAACATCGGATTCGATACCAGTTTGACCGTCTCCACTTACATCAAGAGCACCAGAATCGGCGAACATACCACTGGCATCGATAACACTTTGGACTTGAGCGTCACTGGAGAAGGCACGGATGGAGTGAGGAAGAGCATCCAAAGCATCCGTGTAGTTAAATGGCTGAGCACCCAAAGCAGAGTGCAAGTTCTTTCCGGCAACGAAAGAATCGCAGTAGCTAACATTAACATCAGGTTGGACGACCCAGACAAGTTCCTTGCATGGGTGGTTGAAGTTAAGCTTAACCTTGTTACTGGAGGATCCGATGGATTCATCACCAGTGAATTGAAGTTGTTCGATCAAATATTCATGGGGATTTTGGGCCATGCGTCGGCGTTCATCCGTATCCAAGAAGATGTAGTCAACATACAAAGATGCGGCAACAAGAGACTTGCTGTAGGCAGCAGTCGATTTCATGTTAGCACCCCCAGTTGGGCTGACGGCACCGACAGCGAACAAGCATTCGTCCAATGGGCGAAGTTCGATGTTGATCTTGACTTCGTGGTATTGAAGAGCGATCAAAGGAAGGGCAAGACCAGGGTTGCGGCAGTACCAGAATTGCAAAGGAACATACAATGTCGTTTCGGGAAGAGCCTTGCGTGGTGCGCAGACCGCTTCAGGGACCGCAGCGGAAGAGCAAGCAGTTGCAACTTCAGCGAAGTCAGGGTCGGTCAAATAAGTAAGTTGGGTTGTATTACCAACCATCTTGTTGTAACCATCTTCTTGTTCAGAAGTAAGGGTCAATTGGTTCCAGATGTGCATCCAGTCACCATATTGACGGTCGATGCGTTGACCTCCAATTTCGACTTCAACCATGGAAACCATTTGTTCACCGGGGCAATCCAACCAACGTGCGTGGGGAGAGTCCGAAGAACTGATTTCGGGAAGAGTCACTTGAAGGTAAGTGCGGTATGCCAAGTCACCGTTACGGGAAACAGTGCACTGGACCCGGCGACCGAAGTCGGCTTGACCGTTGAAGGTTTGTTCAATAGATTCCATCGCGAAGTTAGTGTGACGACGGTAAGTAACCTTCCAGAAAGTGATCTGGGGATTACCAGTTAAATACACATCTTGTGCGCCATAAGCTACTAGTTGCATGAGTCCACCACCCATATTATAATATAGGTAAAGAAAAAAATTTTGTATTTTTACACACTTTAATTAATTATATCGTAAAATACAATATAGTTAATTACCAAGTATTTGATTTATGTCTAAATTTTCAACCATAAAGCGTTTTAAATACGATTCTAAATACACTTCTTTTTCATTATTGTGCTTTTTTTTAAATACATAGCAATTCCCTGATTTTTTAATCGACCACCCTTTTTCTAAAGCATTGTATAATAATGTCATTTTCTGCAGTTTTATCAAATCAATATTACTTATTTCTTCTTTATTAATTACCATATTGTTTAGATTATCCATTATATAATGAAAAATGTTTTAATAAATTATGAATTTACGAATATATATGCGAAAAAATATTGATTTCCTAAACAATAGTGAAAATTTCTAATTAAATACATCAAAATAATATATATTATTGATGCCTAATTTTAAACCAAAAAACAAGAAAAAATTAGTAGTTAATAAACATTCAATAACAACACTAGATAACAAGCATGATGAAAAAATGAAAGAGTTTACTAAAATAACAGAAGAAGAATTGCCTAATCTTAAAAAACAAATGTCTACATTAAAAAAGAAATTAAGGACGGTGGATAATATGAAAATAGAAGACGTATTGGAAATAAAAGATACGATTAAAGATATAAAATTAAAAATCAAGGAGCTAAAGAAAAAGAAAAAGTCGTATTTACTAAACAATTCAAATTTGATATTTGAATATTTTGAAAAAAAGAAAAATTTAAGCGATGGAAAAACAAATAAAAAGAAAATACTGCATTCTTTTTTTAGTAAAACAAGCGATACCATCGATGTTAACAACAATAGTAATACTATAGTTCAGCAATACTTCAATAATATTGATAATAAACATGTTGATATGGAAAATTATAAAATCAATTATGAAATATGCCCTAAATGTTCGGGGGAATTGGTTCAGGTAGAATCAGATGGGATATTAATATGTAAAAAATGTAGTTTTCAAGATAAGTTTTTAGTAGAGCATGAAAAGCCTTCTTACAAAGAACCACCAAAAGAAGTATGCTTTTATGCTTATAAAAGAATCAATCATTTTAGAGAAATATTGGCACAGTTTCAAGCAAAAGAAACAACTCAAATACCGGAAGAAGTTATTGAAAACATTCAAAAGCAAATCAAAAAAGAGCGATTGGAAATTAAAAATATGGATAATAAAAAGGCAAAAGATATATTGAAAAAATTGGGGTATAATAAATATTATGAGCACATACCTTTTATAAAAGATAAATTGGGTATAAAACCACCGGTAATGAGACCCGAACTAGAAGATACATTATGTAATTTATTTATGGAAATACAAAAACCATATAGTAAACATTGTCCCGATAGTAGGGTTAATTTTTTAAATTATTATTATGTGTTGTATAAGATGTGTGAATTATTGGATGAACATTCATTTTTGCCTTATTTTCCTATGTTAAAAGATCCAGTAAAAAGAATAGAGCAAGATGAAATATGGAAAAAAATATGTAAAGAATTAAATTGGGAATTTATTTCAACTATTTAACTATCAAGTATTCAACTATCAAGTATTCAACTATTTAATTATAATATTTAAATTATAATTAAAATACGAAATTATGTATGATTGTGTTGTGTGTGTGTTGTGTTATCTTATGTAATTATTTACATACCCATTCGTGGGAAACCAACCAAGTTAGCACCAATACCAAATCCAGCGCCTGAGCGGGCAGATACACCCATAGCAGGGACATATGTATCTAATACCGAGAAAGTAGCGGCGGCGGTCAAAGAGATAAGCAATACTTCATCTAAGTTCAATGACCGCTTTGGAATAGCATAGGCAGCAATGGCAACCATCAAACCTTCTACTAAATATTTAACAACGCGACGCAATAGTTCTCCTAAATCAAAAACTTCTGCTATTTTATCAAACATATTATATAATAAATAAACAAAAAAAAACTTAAACAATAATGAAATATACTATATTATAATATGGTTGAAAGAGAATACCAGCATCAAAAAACAACAGACGGCAAGGTAAATCATAGATATGTTGATTTACTAGAAGAAGATAAGGCAATTTCCGGGCAAAAATTTGTGTGCGTGTCTTTCGTTAGTCCTGAAAACACTTTGAAGCGTCGTGATTTGTTTATGTTTGAATCGTTTCTAAAAGATTATGATTTTTCTAAATCGATGGGGAAATTTTCGCAATTTTTAAACTTTTTGTCATACAAATATAACCTAAACTTTGAAACGTTGATGAGTGATATGCAAGAGTTTGTTAAAAGTGAAAAAGATGATTTAAAAACGACCGATATTTATGATTCGTATAAAACATTTTTGGATAATCATGAAAATGAATTGGATGATGAGTTTAATAAGCAAAATAACTTTCAAACAAGTGTAAGAGGATTAAAGGTTCGTGGTTCTTATTCTACACAAGAAGAAGCAGAATTGCGATGTAAGTTGTTGCGAGAAGTAGATTCCAATCACAATGTATATGTTGGACCAGTAGGTGTATGGATGCCCTGGGAACCCGAAGCATATAAAACAGGTCGAGTGGAATATTTGGAAGACGAATTAAATCAATTGATGCATGAGAAAAATCTAAATGAAGCAAAGGCAAAGCAGGAATTTGAAAAGCGCATTCAAGATACCAAACGAAAGGCAATTGAAGAAAACGTGAAATTGGCTAGAGAAAGTGGTAATAAATTGACACAGCGCTTGGATAAAGAAGGAAATTTGGTGGGTGTAAATAACACTATTGAAAACGACTTGAACGAGTTGGAAGACACCAGTTCTGAAAACATTAAAAAGGCGTTGTTTGAAGGAGACAACATTGTTAGGAAAAAGAAGGATTAAATAAACAAAATAAAATACACTATAATAAAATTATAAAAAATCGTATATTTGTTATAATTGATAGCTAATAGTTGGTAGTAATGGATTACCATTTATTTTTTTTCACATTGATGAGAGGACCTTTCTTTCTTCTTGCTGCATTAGCATCATATTGTTCCTCTTCATCATCCGATCCCAATCCTTTTGACATTTCCCAAAATTCTTTTGCTCCCAATTTAAAGTCATTGTGCGACGTTGCTTTATACCAAAATATTTGATCTTCTAATCGATTTGATTTTGAATTATTTGATATTACTAAACATTCGTAATTTTCGGTGCATTGATCCATTACTTGGCAAAAACTTTCAAATGTAGCAAACATCCCCGCAAAATTTTCATATATTCGTTTACGGTTATTGATATATGGTTCGCGCAGTATAAATGTATAATCTATATTTGTTCTAAGATTAGGAGGAACACCTAAAGGATACTGCATTGTAATAACGAGCATAATTTTCCAATGCCTACCATTCATAAATAGCAGCCGCATTAATTTATCGCGAGACCATGTATTATCATATAAACAATCATCTAATATAACAAACGCGCGGGGATCTATACTTGACCGTCCATACACTTGTTTTTCCTTTTGTATTTGTTTTATTACTATTTTTTGCCGCTTTAAAATATTTTCAATTATTGCAGTATTATATTCGTCGTGAATGAAAAGTTTAGGAACTAATTTACCGTAAAATCCATTACCGGCCTCTGTCCCCGATATAACGGTTCCGATTGGAATATCTTGATGATGATATAACATATCTCTTACTAAAAAACTTTTTCCAGTATCACGCCTTCCAATTAAAACAATAACTGGACCATTTGAATCATCCAAATCAAATTTGATATTCTTCATATTAAACTTTTTTAACTCTAAATTCATATATAAACCAGCATCATAAAATTTAATAAAGTAAAACGAATTGTATACAACCATATATTTGCTGATTAAAGTTAAATAAATGTATTACTAAATTATTAGTTTAAATATAAAAATTTAATTATCATTAAATCGTATGTTTTCTTTATATTATAAGAAAAATGATAACAGTGAATTATTTAGTCAATTGAAGGCCTCGGTGTGTGCTGAAATACAAAACTATATTCCAATTTACTCTACTTTTTTTGAATTAAATAGCAGTAACTATAATTCAATCAACTTAAATAGCAAATTTTCTATTAAAAATATAAATGAAGCATATGATTTAAATCATTATTCAATCGATGTTGAAAATGAAAGTAATGATGTTTTTCATAGAAAGTCTTTTTTTAAGTTTGGACCTATACTTAATCCTTTAAAATTCTTAACTGGAAAGTATAAAACTCTAACAAGTGATTCTAAATTAACACCGTCGTTCGATACTTTAATCCCACGAGGAGACATGCATTTAAAAAAAATACATGATAAAAACAATACATCATATGTAGATGGTTTTTTTTCATATCTGAGCAGTAGTTTATTAAATCACCATAATTTTGTATTTGGAAATGATTTTTATGGTTCATTTTTGTGTGTTCAAAAAGAGTTCCATTTAAATGTATATGATGACTTGGATTATCTTTATCAATCCGAACATTTTCATGAAACAAAAGATGTTGCGTTTAAACTGGATAATTTCGACACTTCTATTTTAGATGATGACACTAGAAAATACCGTGAAAAAATTAAAATGGGAGATAACACCCAAGAATTGGTATTGGATGATTTTAATGATGATGACTTTGATAACGTGTTTAAATTAACTTCGGAAAATGTGGATAAATTAAATAAACTTAACGAAATTAATTTGGGAAACAATCTTGTATATGAAAAGGTTAAAAATAAGGTAAGGGGAGATAGTGATTTGTCGAGTAATGTTGATTCTGTAACGACGGGTTCAAATAGTTTAAGTGAAAGTGACTGTGACAGCAGTGAAGATGAAGGAAGCGAAGGAAGCGAAGGAAGCGAAGGAAGCGAGGGAAGCGACGAAAGCGACGAAAGCGAAGAAAGCGAAGGAAGCGAAGGAAGCGAAGGAAGCGAAGGACACAGAAATTCTGATGGTGATTATAGTGGTTCTGATCCGGGGTTAAGTGAGAACGGTTCGCTAGTTAGTTGTTCAAATAGTGAGATGTCGGAGTATTCTAGTTCAGCAGATGAAAATGTGAATTGTGTTATATATAATTTTCCGGTGCAAATAATATCGATGGAACATATGCATGAAACTTTGGATAGTTATATGGAAAATAATGAAATGAGCATAATGGAATGGAAATCGTGTTTAATACAATTATTATTTATTTTGACAACATATCAAACATGTTTTGATTTTACGCACAATGATTTGCATACAAATAATATTATGTATATTGAAACCGAGCGAAAATATCTTTATGTTAAATATGATAATAAATATTACAAAATCCCTACTTTCGGTAAGATTTTTAAAATAATTGATTTTGGTCGTGCTATTTATAAATTCAAGGGCAAACAATTGTGTTGTGATAGCTATAGTCAAAAAGAAGATGCGGGTGGACAGTATAATTTTGAACCATATAAAAATAACAATAAACCGGAAATATTACCTAATAAAAGTTTTGATTTATGTCGATTTGGATGTTCCTTATATGACTATTTTATAGATGATTATAGAGATGAAGATGAGTATGATGATGAAATCGTTCAATTAATAATTAAATGGACGCGCGACGATAAAAACCGTAATATTTTATACAAGAAAAATGGCGAAGAAAGGTATCCCGAATTTAAATTGTATAAAATGATTGCTAGAACAGTTCATCATTGCGAACCACATAATGAACTAAATAATAAACTATTTGATTGTTTTAAGATAAGTAGAAAAGGCATCAATAAAAAGCAAATGATAAATTTAATAAATATTGATGAAATACCATTGTATGTATAAATGTAAGTGTAATAAGTGTATGTATAAATGTAAGTGTAATAATTGTATGTATAAATGTAAGTGTAATAAGTGTAAATGTATTATATGAACATAATTGTAAAATACAAATATTATTAATTATTTTAATAATATTTGATTAATTTGTGTATGGCCAATTATGATCCAATTACTAAGTAAATTACTAAGTAAATTACTAAGTAAATTAAAAAGCGGGCTCATTTGTAAAAATCTCTGGTGGCTTTATTTTAGAAATTGAAGCACCCGAAAACTGATCAACAATCACGCTTCCAGATACAACTGATAAATACACTATAAGCGTATCGCGAAACAATATTTTCATAGGCTTTGCTTCTTTTAATATAAGTTTTGTTTCTAAATATTTTAGGATAAGATAAACAAAGGAAATCATTCCCGCCGTTATAAACACCGATTGTGCCATTTATATTTTTCAGTTATGTTTTTATGTATTATTTTACGCATTTGTGCATTTATGCATTTTATTAATTAAAGTAGTAAATTCGTAGAGTAAAGTAATTAATCTAGCAATTCAATATCACCAAGCAATATTGGAGTATCTAATTTTATGGAGTTAGACAACTCGCCGACATCATCAATATCTAATTTAATATTGTTATCGTCAAATATTTCTAAATTGTCATCTTCTTCATCTTCTTCATCTTCTTCTTCTTTTCTTCGTTGCATATTAACTTCGCTAATTTGTTCTAAACGCTCAATTGTTTTTGGTGCTTCCACTTCTTGTTCTTTATTTGTTCCCATATCCAATACACTATCCATATCATTAAAAGTTAGTAACGACTTGGTTTCGAATAGTTCTGTGTCTGAAGGGGTTGCTGTATTTGTAACATCACGGGTCGCAGATTCTGATGCTGATGTATCTGAGAAACTATTTTCTGTGTTCAACAACTCGTTTTTCTCTAATTTTAATATAGGAGTTTTACTAAACTCATCTAAACCATCGCCTTCATTATTTTTATCGGTTCGTTCAACTGACTCATCGAGTTCTTTTTCTATTTCTTTTTCACTAATTTCATGAACCACTTCTTCATCGACCGTTTCGTCAATATAAGAGCGCAATATTTGTTCAACTGGAATACTACTTCTAATTACTTCTAAAATACTTTCTTTACACAAAATTTCACACTCACGCATATTTTTTTGATATTGAAGTGGTGTAATTATTTTTTCAAACAAATACACATTTTTATACAATTTTCTGGCAAATGAGCTATATACTTGATGTATAAACAACGACAATTTGGGAATATCTAAATCAATCTTTTTTTGTTTTTGTGACACGCGAACACTTGTTAATACCTTTAATTGGGCGATGTGAACACATGTTATTAAATCTTCTAAATAATTACAACCAGTTGAACTAATAATTCTAGAAGATTCTTCCTCAATTAGTGATTCGTTCCATTTTGGAACACGAGATAGAAAATTTTGAAAAGTCATTAGATATTTATCGACTTCATCATTTTCAATACACAATCGTTCAGCATCATTAAATATTGATTTCACGCCATCAATAACAACAGGGGTTAATATACTTAATAAACGACAAGAGTATTCGTTCTTAGCTTCTGACAATACATTAATATTGTAGTCGTCCATTTTAAAATTATAAAATATTTTCTAAATCCATATTTTTCCGCATAAATACAAAATACAAAATATAAAACATCAACAACTCTTCATTTCTTATTTGCTTTCTAATTTTATCAAAATATAATAATATTAACTGATTTCCGGATGATTTCGATAAGTAATCCATTACATCTAAACAACTATACCCTTTGTTATACAGCGTTTTAGATGTATTCATACAATTAATAAGTGTATCGCAACTTTGTTTTCCTTTTATAATATTTTTTATTTTTATAAGTTTTTTATAAGACTCGGTATTATTATAATTATCAAACAACATATTATAAAAATTTACATAGTCGTTGTTTGCTTCTGGCATAGGAATATAAATACAGCAAAAACGCGACAATATAGGATTAAGAAGCAGTTTTTTATTTTCAGCAATAATGAAAAAACGGGTATTGTTGCTATATTTTTCAATACAACGCCGCAAAGCCGACTGGGCGTCCATCGTTAATTTGTCAGCATTAAATAATATGATAGACTTAAACATTATATTGTTTTTATGTTGAATATTGGTTTTTGCGAAAAATTTCAACTGGTCTCTGAAAAAACGGATACCTTTTCCATGCGCACAATCAACATACATAACATATTCTTTAATAAAATTTTGATTATTATCGTATATTTTTTCAATAAAATGGTTTAAAATGGTTCGTTTGCCAACGCCATATGGTCCGTGAAATACTATATGTGGTATTTTTTTATTATCTATAAAGTAATTAAGTTTACCGATGATTGATTTATGAAATGTATAAATGTCTGTTATATTGTTATTAAAATTATAATTAATTGTATCATTTTTAAAAAATAAATCATTCATTAATAATTATACATAATGTATTGTATTTATATTGATAATACATTATGTTGTTAGATTATGTTGTTAGATTATGTTGTTAGATTATGTTGTTAAAAATTTATGCGACACTACTTAATGATTGTGAATAAGGATTATCGTTGAATGCTTGTAATAAATTAGGATCATATCGTCCAGTTTGATTTCTCTCCCGTGTATTTTTACCACTCAGTGCTCCATATGTTTCAACACTACTTGTGCTTTTGGGCATATTAGGAGTGATTTGAGATGGAACTGTGCTTCGGTTTCGTAAATTACTTACATTTTGATTGCCGTCAAAAATAGGTTGGTTTCCTGCTTGAAATCTATCTACCTTTGATATAACTTGTTTATTTGGATTTAATGAAGTATTGTAAGCAGTATTATATACTTGTCCTTTATGCTGTGCGTTGCCAGCATTACTATTTCCAATGTAAGAACATGTAGTGGTATCGCGGTTTTGTCCGACAGATTGATGTTCGGTATTCGAGTAAGCAGCGTCAAACGCAGTTCCACCATGTTTTGTATATTCGGTATTTTCAGTTTGTTCGCGAATAGTGGTTTTTGCAATATCAGATGGATTCCACACCCTAGAATTAGATACTCCATTTTTACCTCCAGATGTGTTTCCAAGCGTTCTAATATTATGAACTACATTTTCTTTTAATGTTGGTTTAATCGCGTCTAAAATGGGAGTAACCATCGCGTATAATCCTCGTCCAACAATCCCCATTGTTTTGGTTTCACCAGTTAAAGTTCTGGAATTTGGGAGAGATTTGTATCCAGATTTACCATAATTGCCGTGTTTTTCAGTCCAACCATCGGCTCTCGTGGCGGTTCCTACATTTAAACTTTCTAATTGTTGTTTGGTAGAGTCTTGGTATTCTCCACTTTGATAAATACCACTTGCGTTAGCCGTATCACCACCTCCAAAATATTCGCGTGTAGTAGACGATCGATTTTCAGGACGAAATACATGTGTGGTTGGTGCTGCTGGTTTTTTCTCTACACCGGTTGTTGTAAAATACCTATCTGGGTTATTAATGAAAAATGTATCGGGTTTATGCTGTTCTACTTTTCCTAAAGAACCGCGAGGTCCTCTACGACCAACATGTTTTCCTAGCATTTGTCCTTTAAATGATTTTTTTGGATTACTATCTACTCGAAGTTCATCCACGGTTTTTGGTTTCCATGTATCTCGTTCTTGCATACCTGAATTAAATCCACCATCTCCTTCACTTGTAAATCCTTTGTTTAAGCCCGGGCCGACTTGGATTTCCTGCCATGGTTTGGCATTGTTCATTTTAGAAGTGACATTTCCACGCATTCGCTCCTGCATAAAGTCCGATGTAGATGGCATACCATTTATCCACTGCATATCTTTTTGTGGCTTGAAAAAAGGTGCTTCTGCTTTTTTTTCTATTTGTTGGCTACCAGACCCAGTATACAAGTCTAAAAGTCCATCCCTTGAACCAGAATCAGTTGATTGCGTAACAGATGAACCGAAAAATGGTTTCATATTGTTGTGCTTAAATTCAAATGTCTGTTTTACTTCTCCCGTCAACGATGTGTATTTGTTATAGTAGTTTTCGATTTCACTTCTTACACTTGCAGTCAGTTCTAGTTCGTTTGTATTTTTATTTAAACCAGAATACTTGTTGTTGGTATATATATCATCTCTCCCTTCTTTATTTTCAACAGGATAATTTTCCGGTGGAACTTTGGTATTTACTAAACCATCATTGTTTACATTTGAAGATGTAATACCACTAAATCCTTCTTCTTTTTTCTTATCATTTGATAAAATATACATTATACCTAAAGCGGCCATCGGTATTGCGATTTCTGCCATTATACTATATATAAATTATAATATTTTCTTTATAGTTTATTTATTATAATTTATTATGATTTATTATGATTTATTATAATTTATTATGATTTATTGTATTAAATCAGTGCATGGTATAATAGGAACATGACTGTCCTTTTCTAATATCCGTGTATTTAAATTATTTTGAAAGGTCAAGCATACATTTTCTTGTGGATTTAAGTGAAGAGGTATAGTATGATCTTGTTGAAGATCTCTATATAAAAATCCAGGATGCGTTGTTCTAGATTGACCCGTTATTTCTTTTGCGTGTGTAGAAACCTTTACTGGATTTGTTTTAAGTGGTTTTGCCACTTTGTAATGCCGTCCATATCGCTGTAATTTTTTGTCTACATTTTTCAAGTCACTTTCTATATCAATTGGATGACCATTTGAAACGGTTTGAAGATTTGCACTCCACCCCATATGTCTTATTTGGGGATCATTAAATAAGGTAGGTCGGTCACCCCATCCAGGCGTATCTAATACATATCTTCCTGGATCAGTTGATTCTTGTAACAATTTTTTTGTTCTGCATTCATCATAATTATATCGTGTAAAAGCCATTAATATATATATTAATTATTTAATTTATTTTTAATAAATAAATTAACCTATAAATTAACCTATAAATTAAACTGCTATTATTTACTATTATTTGCTATTTTCATCTCTGACATCTACTAAATTTTTTATTTTGTTTAATTGTCGTAACTTTTCTCGTATGACATTTTTAATACTAGTTATATCTCTTTCTAAATTTGTTTGACGACCATCCAATACCTTATGGTTTACATTTAAATCCTTAACTGCCTCTACCAACAAACCCATTAAACTATTATACATAATTGATTTGTATTCCCCTCCATTGTTTACTACCTCGGGGACCACTTTTTCTGTTTCTTGTGCTATCAATCCCATATATACCCTATCTTTATCTGGCAAATCTGTTCTAGTATAGGTAACTCCCCTTAACGATTCCACCTTTTCTAAAGCAAAAGGAATTGTATTAATGTTTGTTTTCAATCTAGCATCTGAACTCATTGTAACAACGCCATTTGTATTAACATACTCTACTTGTGAATTTCCTAATTGTATAACATTGTTTCCTATTGCTGTGCTTCCATATCCAATTGCAGTAGAATTTGTGCCATCGGTTTTGGCTAAATATCCTATTGCGGTTGAACCAGTACCACTTAAATCTATGCCATATCCTAATCCAGTTGAAAATTGTATAGATGAATTAGATATATCAGTAGATGAACCAATTAAAACATTACCTCGTGGTAGACTAGCATAAGATGAAATACCCTTTATCGTATCTCCAGTTGAAGTGTTCCCAATTATTATGTTGTCTTTATTATACATCAATACGGTTTTGTTTAATGATATATCACCATTTATGATATTTAAACCAACTGTTTCTGCTGGTTCACTTACTGAATATGTATTTACGGTTAAACGACCATTTAAGTTTCTAGAATCCGAATCAACACCCGCAACTGTTTGCGATAAATCATATATATCTTGCGATACACTATAAATTTTTTGAATAATTGTGTGTAAACTACCACCACTTGGTTCTGTAATATCTCCCAATGTAAATGCTATTTCTTCTAGTGTATCAAGATAATAAGGCGCGTTTCCAATTAAATCATCTATAATATGATGAATATCTCCACTCATATCAGATAAGTCTCTAATAGTTATACTGCGTTCTGTGCTAATTTCACGGTTTAATTCACTTGAAGTATAACTTGATAAATCGGTAATTTTTGAATTAATTGTTTGAAATGTTAAAGCACTTAAGTCGCTTATATTAGTTGAAACTTCGGCACTGAGCCGCGATTTCTCCAGTGATAATTCTGCGGAGGTGTAGTTGGATAAATCAGTGATGTCGCGCGCGGTTTCACTACTTAAATCACGTATTTCAGTAGAAAGTTCAACACTTAGACGGTTTTTCTCGAGCGACAGTTCGGTAGAGGTGTAGTTGGATAAATCAGTGATGTCGCTACTAGTTTCACTACTTAAATCACGTATTTCAGTAGAAAGTTCAAGACTAAGTCTGTTTTTCTCGAGCGACAGTTCGGTAGAGGTGTAGTTGGATAAATCAGTGATGTCGCTACTAGTTTCACTACTTAAATCACGTATTTCAGTAGAAAGTTCAAGACTTAGTCTATTTTTCTCCAAGGACAATTCTGCAGATGTGTAATTAGATAAGTCTGTAATGTCGCGGGTAGTTTCGCTACTTAAATCGAGAATTTCGGTGGATAGTTCAACACTAAGGCGGTTTTTTTCAAGTGATAATTCAGCAGATGTGTAATTAGATAAATCGGTAATGTCGCGGCTGGTTTCGCCACTTAAATCGAGAATTTCGGTGGATAGTTCAACACTAAGACGGTTTTTTTCAAGTGATAATTCTGCAGATGTGTAATTAGATAAATCGGTAATGTCGCTACTAGTTTCACTACTTAAATCACGTATTTCAGTAGAAAGTTCAAGACTTAGACGGTTTTTTTCAAGTGATAATTCTGCGGATGTGTAGTTGGATAAATCCGTAATATCTCGAGTGGTTTCGCTACTTAGGTCGCTGATTTCGTTGGACAATTCAACGCTGAGGCGATTTTTCTCCAAAGACAGTTCTGCGGATGTGTAGTTGGATAAATCTGTAATATCTCGAGCGGTTTCGCTGCTTAAATCACTGATTTCGTTGGACAATTCAACGCTGAGGCGATTTTTCTCCAAAGACAGTTCTGCGGATGTGTAATTAGATAAGTCTGTAATGTCGCTGCTTGTTTCGCTGCTTAAATCGCGAATTTCAGTAGAAAGTTCAACACTAAGACGGCTTTTTTCAAGTGACAATTCTGCGGATGTGTAGTTGGATAAATCAGTAATGTCGCTACTAGTTTCACTACTTAAATCGCGAATTTCAGTAGAAAGTTCAACACTAAGATGGCTTTTTTCAAGTGACAATTCTGCGGATGTGTAGTTGGATAAATCAGTAATGTCGCTACTAGTTTCACTACTTAAATCACGTATTTCAGTAGAAAGTTCAACACTAAGACGGCTTTTTTCAAGTGACAATTCTGATGAAGTGTAGTTGGATAAATCGGTGATGTCGCTGGTAGTTTCGCTACTTAAATCTCGGATTTCAGTAGATAGTTCAATGCTCAGGCGTGATTTTTCAAGTGATAATTCTGCGGATGTGTAATTAGATAAATCTGTAATGTCTCGTGCAGTCTCGCTACTTAAATCGCTGATTTCATTAGATAGTTCAACACTAAGGCGATTTTTCTCGAGAGACAATTCTGCAGAAGTGTAATTAGATAAATCAGTAATGTCGCTGCTTGTTTCGCTGCTTAAATCGAGAATTTCGGTGGAAAGTTCAACACTAAGACGGCTTTTTTCAAGCGATAATTCTGCAGAGGTATAATTCGATAAATCAGTGATGTCGCTACCAGTTTCACTACTTAAATCACGTATTTCAGTAGAAAGTTCAACACTAAGTCTGTTTTTCTCGAGCGACAATTCTGCGGATGTGTAGTTGGATAAATCAGTAATGTCGCTACTAGTTGCACTACTTAAATCACTTATTTTATGAGACAATTCCGAAGAAGTATAATTGGAAAGATCAGTTATATTTGTATTTAGTGTATTAAATGTTAGTGCAGATAAGTCAGATATATCTTTCATTGTTTCACTACTTAAATCTTTTATTTCTGTAGATAATTCAATGCTAAGTCTTGATTTTTCAAGTAAGAGTTCGGATGATGTATAACTTGATAAATCAACTATTTCAGTTGAAATAGTATGGAATGTAATAGATGATAGATCTGAAATATCTCTAACACTTTCACTACTAAGAGTTATAATTTCATTTGATAATTGCATGTAGTGTTGGTCTTCCCTCCCAGATAAATCAATAAAATCGACAAGTAATGTGGCGACTCTTCCATCACTTAAATCAGTTACATAGTTTTCTAATTCTAATAATGTATCAAGCGATTCACTTGCTCCACCTATAACATTACTAATGTCAGTGTTTATCTTATCATTTAAATTGCGACTAATATCTGCAGCATAAATATCTACATAATTTTCAATAAATGATTGTGCAGTAAGGACATTTAAAGACTGAGCCCATTGTCCGTTCACAAATACTTCTAAACTACCGGTTGTTGTATTTATGCGTAAATAACCGTCTCTAATAACGGTTGGTCTCTCTGCGCTTGTTCCAACAGGTATTCGAATAGCATGACTATCACTAATATCTAAAATAATACTATTTGGACCATCATCTACTTTTTTAAATAAAACCACATTTTCACTCGCGTCATATTTAACAATGGTTTGTTGATATTCATCTCGTGTTAATATACCCGTTAAAACACCAGATAGCTTATTCATGGTTGTTTCGGATTGGTTTCTTGCTACATCATTTACATAAGAGAAATGGTTTACTAAATACTCTGCAGTTTCACTAAATCTAGATTCATCAATATTTTTTTGTATATCAGCGTACTCATTTAAATAACTCATGTGTATATATATATTTTAAGTAATTAAAATACCACATATATCATATATGGTATTGTAAATAATGTAAATTATAAATTATAAATTATAAATTATAAATTATAAATTATAAATTATAAATTGTAAATTATAAATTATAAATTATAAATTAATTGTTAGTGAAAGGACCGATCGGTCGTTGTTTATGATTGACTACTAAAGGTTCTGGAACAAAAGCGGTTGGTAGTTCAAAGTATCGTTTAAATGGAAGTGTATTTAATTGTGGTTTAAATTGTGGTTTACTTTCTACCAAGTTTGTGCTATTAATTCCCATTAAATCACTTTCAATATCACAAGTATTATTGGAAAAAGTATTATGATAAAAAGAATTGGACATGTTACCTGGATTTATGCCTAAATCAGGTAAAAATGTTTTATTAGGCATTTTTTTGTTAATGTCCATCTCATAATTATTTACATCTTGGTTTATCTTTTTTTCTCGCAAATATTCTCTGGGTAAATTTTTTAGTCTTGTTGATGCCATTTAATATAATATGTTATTATTTTGTGTATTATTTTGTGTATTATTTTGATTTAATATTTAGGTTTATCTTACTAATAATGGGTTCTATTAAAAGGGCGGTGTGTTCATCGTTGTTTATTAGTGCAGACACAAATGGATATGTTAAATAAAAATAATCAAATGCAAAAAGAAAAATAAAGATTGTTTTATTGTCCATTTCGAAAGGCCATCTTTGCTCTAAATGTTTTTGTAACACCGGCAATATTTTTTTAAGATCGTCATTATCTTTGTATGTATCATACAACGCGTCTACTTTGGTATTTACATCATCGCTGAATTCTGTTAATTTTACAAATTCCAGTAGTTGTTTTCTATATGTAGTATCGGATTCGTCACCTTCCACCTTGTTATAGTTAACGACGATATTAGTATTATACATGATTATAATACTAATTGTGTTAGTTATGTTTAAATTATTTTCACTTGTTTAAGTAATCGTTGTCTCTAGACATATCTCGTGAAGGTAATCCACCACGAATCCATCCTTTGTTGGCTACACCTTCTACTAAATTATTAGGGTTTTGAATAGTTGCTTTTAAAGTTGGCACTAAATCAACATCGGTTGTTCGAAACGATTTTTCAGTAACTTGTCGGCAACTTTTCTTATCGGCAAAATAAGTTCCTTGTTGAAGTTTGCTTTCTTGAAGTGCGTCAGACTTACCTCTTCCTAGATAGGGAACGCTTTTAAATGGTCTTTCTTGGAGACTAATTCGGCATTTTGCATTTGTTTGTATACTTCCAATTTTAAGATTGGAATCACTTTCTACATTGCATCCATTTACACCAACAGTCCCTGGACCTCCATTATAAAATACGTTTGGTTGTTGTGTAGCAAAGCTAATAGGTTTTTTCATACCACAATTATTTTCAAAGAAGTTCTTTGTAGTATAAGAGCCAAAATGTTGGTTTTGAACATCGCTTTCTGATAATCCAACAACATCGTCATTTATACCAGTTAAATTATAAAATGTGTAATTAAAGGTGCTAGCATTCGCCATTCTTATATAAATAACATAAAGATAATTATTTTATTTATTAATTTAATATATATTATTTCCGAGTCTTCTCATGTTTTTAGAACAAGCATCTTCATCTCCTTCTTTACACGAATTCATAGAGCCATAACAAAACATAGCAAAGTCTTTTTGATTGTTTGGCACACTTGTGTTTGGCATAGAATGAAAATTTCGCATCATATGTTGATGACTTAAATTATCTCCTAAATTTTTATATAATTTTTCATCTTCTAAATTTGATTTGGCTTTTTCACTAATTTCTTTTCTAATATTAGGATTATAACTAGGAGCGGCTTCTTTGCGATTTGGTGTATCATGTATTTCAGGCAACAATACATTCATCATTGGGTTTTGTCTAGTTGGCGTTGTGAAATTTTTTTCCATAATTTTATCAAACTGCTGGGCGTTGCTTTGAAACCCTTCTTTCATTATATTTTTAACTTGTTGTGCGTCTTCTTCTTTTTTTATTTGAATAAAGTAGATCGCAACTATAAAACCCAAAGTAATAACACCTGTTACTATTATTTTGATATTTTTCGACGCAAAATATCCTAAAATAGTTAATATTATAATTGTTCTAGTAATAGCGTTTAGTTTTCTAGAAGCACTAAATCCTTTGTCGGGCAAAAACTCAGATATCCTTTCTTTTTTAAAAATAATAAGCGGATCATCTAACCAAAATTTATCCATATCCATTTAATATATAGTAATGAGTTATTTTTTTATTTATAACCAGTTAATTTTGTTGTAAGTTGCTTTTATTTTTATTTCTATTTCTATTTTTATTTTTATTTTTATTTTTATTAAGTGGTTTGCTGGTCGATTTGCTGGTCGATTTGCTGGTCGATTTGCGGGCTGCGTTGCTAACCTCTTTATTATCACCCCCTTCCATTTGAAAAGTTTTAAATATAGAATCTATTTCGCTTTGTATTTCTTGATATGTTTTTTCTGTTGATGATTTTGTAGATTGGTGTATTTGTTCTTTTGTTTGCTTTCGTTTTTCTAACTTTTTCAACATTCTATCCTTTGTATTGTTTTGTTTTGTCATTTCAGACAATTTTTGCTGCATCGCTCCAAAATTAATTTTGGAGTTCTTAGGAATCATATCGCTGGGAATATTCATCGATTTAAACATTTTATCCATATTTTTCATCCCCGGCATATTTTTCATTTGTTTCATTAGTTCGCCTGCTTCTTGCATTAACTCCTTTTCATCGATTTGTCCTGACTTTATTTTATTATCTATCTTTGAACCAATTGACTTAACCATCGTCATTAATTTGGTAGGGTTTTTAAAAAGAGTGCTAAAGATATCGTTTACATTTTCACTTCCTGATAAATCCAAATTCATTTCATCTGCGGTTTCTTCTGCTATTTCAGACGCCAATCTTCCCAATTTTCCTTTCAACAACCCACTGATGTGATCATGTATTTTTTCACTATCCGGCATGTTAAAGTCTTCATTACCAGACGCGTCTTTTTGATTAAACATAGAACCATTTTCCTGGAAAAACTGGCCAATATCATCCATCGATTCTGCTATTTTCTTTTTAAATTCGTCTTCGTCGATGGCTTCAAATAATTTTTCACTATTGCCAAAATATGAAGCATCTTTTACATTTTGAATCACGCAAAATAAAATTAATTGCAGATACTTCCAAATAATATTTCTAGTTTTTTGCGTCAAATTTTCTTTCCATAACTTGGAAAAATCAACATTAGGAAGAAACTCTGTAGTTATATTTTCATCGGTAAATATAGATCCATTATTGTATAAAATATCAAAAAATCTTGCCGGATACACCGTTTTACAATGTTGAAATAAATAACTTAATGTATCATTATCATCTAATGTAGAATACGGCTCTATATCTGGTGCTAATTCTGGAAAACTAGTTAATATATCTCCCATAAAATCATTCATTAAATTTTTAAATTCACTTGGAATTTCTTCACTGCCATTATTTGATACATCAGCCATATATAGAGATATTTACTAATATATTTAAATTAAAGTTAATTGAAATATATTACTATTTTGTATATTTTGTATATTTTGTATATTTTGTATATTTTGTATATTTTGTATCTATATATATCTATTTCTATTGCTATTGCTATTGCTATTGCTATTGCTATTGCTTTGCATTATACATTTCCCCCATTTTGGTTAAGTTATTTAAATATTTCATAGTTTTTTTCTTATTTTCATCTGATAAAGTGTCCCACGATGATTTCATTTCATTTATAAAACTATAAATATCATTTGAATCCCATTTTGTATTTTTTAAGTTAGAAGAATAGTCCATGTTCTTAAAAAAATCGAAGTTTTCAGAATAAATTTGTTCTTTAAATTTTAAACCAATAACCTTATGCCACATTTTAATTAACTTACTTGGATTAATAGATTTTATTTGTGATGAAGCAGTTCGAAATGTTCTTATTTTAATATTTTTGGGGTATACTTTTATCACTTCATCTAAAAATTCCATATAGTGGTTGGAAAATGCTTTTGATAAAGATACTTTATCCATTATGATATTATGTACTGTATTTTTTAAGTAATTATAATAAAAATATATTATAATTGTTATAATATAAAATTGACGAGATTTTTGTACCTTGTTAAACATTTACGCAACCCGATCCAGTAAACACACAACACACACGCACAACACACGCACAACACACGCACAGCACCGTTATTAATTATGGACGCAAACACAATTGAACTATTGAAGCCATCTCCATTAAAACGATTGGTCGCTGACGAAACTGCGTTTAAGGAAAATAGCGCGAATGAAAACGACATTATCCCACCGGTTGAAACGCGGTTCATTCCACTGCCGTTAAAAGACTGTCTTTATCGTTTGGTAAATGAAACAAACGTTCATGACTTTTATTATCTCGATGCCAACAAAGTGGTACAGGGAGCATACATGCTTTACATCGACGATGGTGACTGGGGAGAATTTAAAGACACCTGCACGCGTGTTCGGGCCTCTCTAACCCGACCACTACCAACTAATACAAAATGAAAAATGGAAAAACAAATACAAAATGAAAAAATGAAAAAACAAATACAAAATGAAAAAATAAAAAAACAAATACAAAATGAAAAAATGAAAAAACAAATACAAAGAACCCTACTTGGTTTTTATTTTATTTTTATTTTATTTGATAAAAAATATTATTTAATCCATAAAATTATAATGCATTGATTATTTCGTATTTAATATTTAGTATTATTTGATTCCATAGTGCGTTGTTTTTGTAATTTATCTAAATCGGTTTCTCGCACTTTATCTGGAATATAATCTTCGGGAGGTGTTTCAATAGACAGCGATTCGTTTAACGACACAAAACTATGCATTTGACGCATTCCGCCTTGCCCTTTTGCTGCCATTTCATCACTTGATTGATCTAAATAAGAATAGTCATCTGACATATTTGTTCCCATTTCAGTATATGAATATGCAGATGGTTCTAAATTATTTTGTGTAGCAATTCCGGTTTCTGCGTTGATCTTTGGCTGATAATAGTTCATGATGTCTTTTCCATACAATACACGATAACCTTGATACAATAGCAAAATAGCAGGGACTTTATGAACCGTTTCAGGAAGTAATACCTGTTTACCCCCATCGAGCATTAAATATATTTTACCTTCTTTTCTTACTCTTTTATCCACGCAAACAAAATGAATATCTTTTTGAATAGATGTTTTTGATAATTTTCCTATAATAGAACTACAGTTTTTACAATACTTACTATAATACAATACAGAACTCATTTACTAAATGGGAATTTTTTTATATAACAATTATAACGAACTATTATAATTGTTTGTAAATAATTATCGTAAATAATTATCGTAAATAATTATCGTAAATAATTATCGTAAATAATTATCGTAAATAATTATCGTAAATAATTATCGTAAATAATTATCGTAAATAATTATCGTAAATAATTATCGTAAATAAAATTGATATAAATATATTTATTTATATGTATTTTATATAATAATGAGCGGTTCGATGAATAATTCTAAATCTCCAGAAAATCAAGAGTTCTCTAGTTCAATTCCTTTACCTAAAGTTGATGGTATTGTTGAAGAACATGATATGTTAAATTTTAATGTAAGTAACACAAATGTAAGTATTGTGAATGGGTTAAGAAGAACAATAATATCTGATATTGAAACTGCTGTTATCGATACAGATGATAATTCAATTAATATCGAGCATAATACCACTATGTTTAACAACGAAATATTAAAGCAACGATTGGGTTGTATTCCGGTGTATGTGGGGGATTTAAACGACAGTGTAAAAGATTTGCAAGTGGTTATTGATAGGGAAAATCTGTCTAATTCTATGGAATATATCACAACAAAAGATTTTAAACTGGTTGATAAAAAAACCGGGAAAGAATTGACCCAAGATAAAGTAAAACAACTATTCCCCCCTAATAAACAAACTAAATCATATATACTGTTTGCGAGGCTAAAACCAATGATATCAAAGGAAATAAAAGGTGAAAAATTAAAACTGACATGTGATTTAAATATAAAAAAAGCAAGGGATAATGGAATGTATAATGTAGTGTCATCTTGTGCCTATAAATATGCGATTGACAGAGTGAAGCAAAATGCGGAATGGGAAAAAATAGAGCAAAAGATGCGCGATGATGTGGAAGAAGCTGAATTAGCAAAATTGGAAGAAAAAATAGATTATGAAAAAACAAATTGGTTTAATCATGATGGATTGCGTTATACAAAAGATGGTTCTTATGACTTTTGTATTGAAACATTGGGTATTTATACAAATAAACAAATTATAAGAAAGGCGTGTGATATGTTAATAAGTCGTTTAGGTGGCATACAAACAGCAAGTGAAAGTGGAAAGTTGTTTTCAGTAAAGGAAATGCCAGTTGCCTTAAAAGACTCATTTGATATCATACTATATAAAGAAGACTATACAATTGGTAAAATATTGGAGTATGTTATGCATTACTATTATTATAGAAATACAAGGTTACTATCATTTGTTGGATTTTCAAAACAACATCCACACGATGAAAACTCCATTATTAGAATCGCATTCACAGATGATAATAAGGATGTAGCAAATACGGCAAATGTCGTTGAAATACTACATAATTCTTGTATTATTGCCTCCAATGTATTTAAAGAGTTGAAAACCAACTTTCAATAATTAAAAATTAATATACTACTATGTTTATGCGTATAAACAATAAATAAAAATACATTTATTTTTATTTATTACATATTTACTTATTTATTACATATTTACTTACTTATTTTTCAAAATGAGTATTAAGTTGTTGACCGACCATTAAAAATGTCGTACATTTTGGTATGTTTTTTATACTATGGGCGTTAATGTAAGCACAAGTTGATCTTAATCCACCTAAATAGTCCTGCACCGTATTTTTAAGAGCGCCTCTATAAGGAACCCGCACTACCCTTCCTTCTGAAGAACGATATGTAGCCATTTCTCCATAATGCTTTTTCATTGCATGTTCAGAACTCATACCATAAAACAATTTATATTTTTTTCCATCTATTTCTTCTATGGTACCTGGATTTTCATCATGTCCGGCAAATTGACCACCAATCATAACAAAATCGGCACCCCCACCAAACGCCTTTGCCAAATCACCAGGACAAGTAATACCGCCGTCTCCTATAATTGAACCATTTACACCATGTGCTGCGTCGGCACATTCAATAATTGCCGATAATTGTGGAACTCCCACTCCCGTCTTACGACGGGTTAAACAAGCACTACCAGGACCAATCCCAACTTTAACAACATCTACTTTACCGTTAATGATCAATTCTTCTACCATCTCCTTTGATGCTACATTTCCAGCTACAATAATTTTATCTGGAAATAATTTACGAATTGTAATAGCATATTCAACTACTCGACTCATATACCCATTTGCAACATCAATACAGATCCACTTTGCTTTTGAAAAATTGACAAGTTCTTGTAAATTCAATAATGAATCTTCTCCTATACCAATTGAAATCATGAAATATTCGGGATTTAATGGAGCGGTTTCATATCTGGATTTAAAATCATCAAATGTATAGTGTTTATGTAAACAAGTAATCATTTTAAATTGTGATAAAACATCATATAGTTCAAATGTTCCAGTTGTATCCATATTAGAAGAAATAATCGGCACTCCCGTCCATGTTGCGGTTGTATTAGGAAATGTAACGGTTCTTTCCAACAATACCTGAGAACGACTTGAGATCGTAGTTCGCTTGGGTTGAATTAAAACATCTTTAAAATCTAATTGAGGGGTGTAATCAATACGCATATACAAATATTTACTAATAATATTTAACTTGTTTTGGTAAAATATTATTTGATTTACACAAAAATATAGATTTATTATTTTTACTTTTATTTTTATTTTTTAGTGGTTTGCTTTCATTATTTATTGTTCTGCCGCGATACATGCTTTATTAATTTCATTTTGATTAAAGTCGGAATTCATACAATACATCAACAAAGCAGGGTCCATCGTATTTACATACTCAATTGTTTTTCTAATAGTAACCTTATCTTTATTTGATGGAAGAGATTGTAAATATAATTGGTGCATATTAAACATATTTGTTTTGTATCTTTTAGGGAAATATTTCAATTCCCTTTCTTTTAGAATATAACACGATACATATGAACTATATAATTCATTGGTAAAGTGATGCAAGTCTTTTCTAAACTTTTGAAACTGAAACTTAAACTTTGGAAAATATTTAAGATATTCACCAACCTTTCCTTCCTGACGCAATACATAATATCGATATTGATTTTTAGTGCTATTACCTTTTAAATTTTTAACATATTCATAAGAAGGATTCGTGATTTTTAATCGGCGCATCGAATCTTGTGTTTTAATTACATAACCAGGATAAACATAATTGTAGTTAGAATCAATTATATCGTTCATTTGATTCATATATGCTTTATAAGAAGATACATCAGGAACAATAGTTGGAATTGTAATATTTCGAAATTTATGCCAATCACCGTGTTCTCCACCATCAGTTATTACAGTTGTTACACAATAGTTATTAACCAATTGGTAAATATTTACCAAATAAACAAACGCCCTGTTGACAGGAACAACTCTTACATTTTTAGGATGTTGCATCACAAAACTATAAATAAAGTTTTTGTTGAAATGTTCAAACTCAAGATCGCAGAATAGCATCGCATCTAAAAACATTGTTCTAAATGTGGTTTTTTCATCTTTATCAAAATAACAATTCGCACCAATATTACTTCTGGTAGATATTTCCCAATCGTCAATTTCCGGAGACCAAAACATATTAATCATCGTTCCTTCTATATATGGTTGACTAACATATTTGTCGTCTTCAAGTTTAGACCAATCATCAAACTGGTTAAGTGCTAATGATTTAGGAGGCGCAAAACAAACAACGCGATCGTTGTCTACAATAACCGAACGAAATAGCCCCAACGTTTCTGTATTATCAGAATTCAACCTATTTTTCTTGTATTTTAAAAGATGTAGATTATGTATTTTCTTTACAATCAAATCTTTTGACTCACAATAGTCTTTATCATTGATACGGGTGAAATCGAAATATTCGCTAAGATTATACATAATTATTATTAATATTTAGTTTATCATTATTTATTTAAATCAATTTAATAATATGATAAACACTTAATAATATTTGAATATAATTTCTAGTTATTTTATAAGACAATGGAAAAAAAAATGTCGGATTCTTTATTTTTGTCTTTAGGACAGATTATTAAAATTGTAGCACCAGATAATGGCGATTTAAACGACAATGTGTTTATGGTTAATTATATAGATGAAAAAGAAATAGAGTTATTAGAGCAAAAGTCACTTAAGAAAACAATTTTAAATGTGGCTGAAGGATTTTTAACAGAGGAATCCATAGAACAACTACTTATATTGTATAATCCAGAAAAACCAGGGTTTGCTAGGCAAAATGACTTGGTGGTAAACAGATGGATAACCATTGAATTTGGAGGAGAACTACCTACAATAATAAATGGGAAAATCACAAATCTAGAAGAAGATAGAATTGAAATTGAAAGTTATCCAGATGGTTCCTTTTTATATATTGATTTTGAATACAAAGGTATTCCTCGTGATTTACCAATTCAATCCATTAAAGATTTTAAACCACCAAAATCAAAAAAAGATGTAATGATGGAAGATGAAGGGAGTAGGGAAAGGGGATTAGAAGGAGATGTGGAAAAGGTTGTAGAAGGGGAAGGAGAGGCGGGTAAGGAAGGAAAACTGGAAGGAAAAGATATAGATACAGATGTGATGGCACAGGATGGTGAATTTGAAAGTGATGTAGATGAAGATGATATGTTTCAAGATGAAGAAGACGTTAATTTAGAAGATGATTTGATTGATATAAAAGATATTGAATTTTTAGACGAAGATTTGGGAGAGATAAGGGAAGAAGTAGAATTGTCTGAAAAAGAAAAAATATACGATATAAAAGATCAGGTCGATGACTTGATGGATGATCTGCTGTCTAGTGTTCCATCATCACAACGAACTTCTAAGTTTTTAAAACACATTAATGTTATGTTAGAAAGATACAAAGAGTTAAGGGACGAATTTTCCACTTTTGATGAACAAGGATATTTTTCAGATACTTTATATAAAACCACCGATTACAAACCCATCGCAGAATTATTAAATAACGCAAAGACGGTGTATTGGGCGTTACCTGTAGTGGAAACAAAAAAACACATATATGATATTGATGGTGAAAATGATGATATTTCAATTAAAACAACCAGTGATTTTATAAACGAATTAACTAGAATTAATAGTGAATATAAATCAAATACAATACCGGATGGACAAAACAAATACGACTATTTCTACAAAAATATTGATTTTACTACATATGATAAGCCAATGCAACAATCTGATATGCTAGTAATGGAATCATATGGTAATAATGTTATTGTTGAAAATATGGATGATTTTAAAAGTATAAATATCGTTTACGATGAAAAAGGGGAAATGGGAGAATTAACTAACGATGACCGCTTTGTAATTGACAAAACAAGTGTTGGATTAACCAAACTTAAGCCGCTGTCTAAAAAACGTCAGGGGTGTTCTAAATTTATCCCATCCAATACAGAACGTTTGCCAATTACACTGAGTGATAAATTATACATTAAAGGATTCATAACACTTCCATACGAAATAATGCAATATTCAAATATATTTTCGGATATCACACCTATATTGAAAAAAGTAAGCTATCATGAAAATCAAATTCATTACGGTAGTATTTTAAATGATAATACAGAGGTAATGTTGAATGACATATCGTCTCCTGTCAGTATACTTGATAATATTGTGTATCATTCAAATAAAACGTTAAGCGAAACACCCATTCCATGGAAAGAAGTTGTTGATAATACAACATTAAATGTAAACGAGTTGTTTAAAAATTTACAATCTGAAATAGAAAATGGTGTATCTCTTGATAGGATAACCCAATATTTAACGCCATATCATATACACAAAGATGGAATAGTTTACGATGATTACTTACGTATGAAAGATTATATAGAAAATCAAATTGCAAAATACAAAAAAGAAAAAATTAGCAACCTCATAAAATACAATAATTACATAAAATTCATTAAAAATTATGTTAAGATAAGTGATTTAGAGAAATACATTAAGTCGGCCGAGGTTAGAAAGTTGTATAATATTGATAAAGAAACGGATATGCAGTTGTTAAATAAAATGTATCGGTTAGACGATGGTCGATTGATGATGTCGATAATAGCACGGGAAATACACAATTCTTTGGATGACGCGGAAAATGACAGCAAATTAACTCCAGAAACATTAAGTGAAATAAAACAAGAATTAAAACGGAGAAGTATTGATAATAGTGAATGCGATCCAACTCCCTTAGATGATGTTAAATTGTCGAAAAAATATTTTGAATTAGACGATTTATTACAAGACAATAATAAAAATGTGGAATACGACTCGAAATACGATGATACCCCATATGATATTTTAGAAGGGTTAAACGAAGAGCGTGGTGGTGAAATATCTTATAATGACTTGGTAAAACACTTAACTGAAATGCGCGCGAAAAATCCCGAACTAGATGCCAGAAGTATGACCGACGGTTATAAAAGCGTTCAAGAAGGTGATTATGCGATACTAGAACCCAACGGTTATGAAATGCATTATTATGTTAGAAAAAATAACAAGTGGGAATTGGACGACGATAAAACAAATAAACCTGTTGATGAAATCGGATTTTGTAATGTAAAACAGAATTGTTTGAAAATAAACAAAGAATGCATGAATAAGGAAAATCAAGAACAAACGGTTGATGAATGGTCTGCTGAAGAACTAATAAAGCACTATGATGAGATGCAATTAAAAAACAAAGAAGAGATTAATAAAATGATTTCAGAAAGGATTTCACAAGGCAACGAATCGGCCAAACTACTTAAAATATTAAATAAAACGCGTGACTTAAAATACGATATACAAAAAATAAATATTGGTAAAATGTTGACTGCTGAAGAAGTTATGGTTTCGCCTCATGAAGAGTTGAAAAACAAGATATTGTCGGATTATGATATGGTCTCAAAAATGGGGAATATACTATACTTTATTAACACTTATTGTAGAGAATCGGTGGGAGATGAGTCGGTATATTGGTATTATTGCTATGAAACAAATGTGCCTTTGCTACCGACTTTTTACTATGATTTAGCAATCGGGTTTCAAAGCGGACATTATATCGATAATTTAAATGAAATAATTAGATTACGGGGAACTGCGGACGGTGATAGTATTGTTGATAAACACAGCGGATACATGATTACTAAATTGCAGTATGATGAAAATGAAGGATATGAGAAAAGTGGATTTAAGCGCGTATCACGAGCTATTCTAGAAGAAGAAACAGACATCGTATTACAGCATAAAACGGCGGAGGTGATTGTTGATAAAAAGCAAACAGAGTTAATTAAAGATGTAAAAAAAATATTGAAAACGTTGGACGAAAAACTGAAAATAGATACAAAGCAACAGCACGATTTTATTATTAAATACATGATCATTTTTATGAAAAAGTATTCTAAAAAAGAAAGTGCGGATGAAAAAAAAGAAAGGAAAGATAAAAAAGACAAGAAAAAGAAAAAAATAGATTACGAAAAAGCAAATGATGAAATTAAAATAATTTTGTTAATTAGTTTGTATGTAATCGGTATACAATTGCTTACGCCACATTTAATAAGAGCGCCCACATTTGAAGGGTGTGTAATGTCATTTGATGGATTTCCGTTGGATAAAAGCGGCGATGAATCGATTGTTTCTTATATTGCTTGTTTGTTTTTAAAACTGCGAAGTAGTGTCCGGCCTTATAATGTTTTACCAAAAACCAACCGTTCCAACTTTAATAAAGTAAAAGACTCACTGGTATCAACAATTATAAAATTCCTTAAAACCAAAATATTAAATGAGTCGGATATTAGTAGTAAATTAAATGAAAAAAGAGATTGGATGATTTTAAACATGAGTTTATCCGAAGAAGTAAGTGATTTTGATATTAAAACATGGGGAACTTTTTTACCTAGTTTAAATCCGGTTAATGTAGAAGAAACACGATGCTTATCGGGTAATTTCGATAAATTGCTTGATGAAAGTATAAGAAAAGGAGATATTAGACAATTTTCATACATTTTTAGCTTGATGGGTAAAGTAATTAATCAATCGTTTTTAATACAAGAAGATATGGAACGGGTTGTTAAAAACAGAGAAGTCGTGTTAAATACATTAAACAACATACCGTTTATGGAAAATGCGTGTTGCAATGAAACCACACACAATTTTAATTACTTTTCTGGAAAAGAACCGCTTTTGATAGAACGTAATAAAGAAATAAAGGGAATGATGGTAAAATACAACAATTACATGAAACTAATGCATGCGTCTATGTTTTACAATGATGAAAACACTAAACTTAAGTATCCAATTGTATCTAGTGATTATGATGAAACAACTGTTTATTTAAGTTTTATAAAATATTGTAAATATAATACCGGTGCTATATTAGACGATAAATTAGCAGCAATTTGTGTTAATAATGAAAGTAGTTTTAAAAAGTATGATACCTTAAGTGAGAAAATAAGCAAAATGAAGCAAGATGGGAACGCATATTCTATGGATAGTTTAATAGAACTTATCCATATTATATCTAAAAGAAATGTTATTAGCCAGGGATATATAAATGACATCGAATCTCCTAAAAAGTTATTTGAAGATAAATTACGTGATGTTATCGTTGATGTCGGAGGTGTTTTTGATATTTTAGATAAAGAAGTAGTTAGCTTATTGCTAAAAAATGTGTTAGATAGTTTTGATTTTGTTTATACTGAATCAACAGATGACGGTGTAAATGATTTTATTTTATTATTGAAATCTAAAAATACGAAGTTGTATGAATCTATATCTGATAACATCGGTGCTACCGCTGCGGGTCGTAATATAACAGAGTTTATTATGAATATGGAAACATTTAAGACTCGCAATGGTGGCGAATATTTAACAAGTGACGATGAAACAAGTTTATTTTCATTAAATTACTTGAAAAATACATTATTTAATGTTTGTGTAAAGTATCCACAACTTATTCTTGGTGGGGTGACATTTGATGAGGTCTCTAAAACAATGCCCAAACATTGGAAGCTAAGTGAGTATCATAATAACAAATTGGGAGAGATAATACAAAAAGAAGTGGGTGGTTTTTCTAGATTTGGCGATGATGGTGGCGATAGTCATTTAAACGAATATTTAGAAACGGTGGTTGAAAAAAATAATTCTTTGCACGAATTTTCAAAATACATACCAGTTTATTCGGATATTATTGGTAATCAAGAAACAAAGAAAAGTGTATTTAATAATACAATCACAATTTTGTTATATAAGCACTTAATAATGAAAGCATTAAATAATTATTTAAATATATACAACGAATTAGAAGAAGGCGAGGAAGATGAAGATATAGAATTGCAAAATCAAGTTAGTGAGATTGTTAATATTATATTGAAAACACTTATTTATCAAAAATCAACAATTAACTTATCGATGGAAGATATACAAAATAAAGTATTGAATGATAAAGAACACGAAAAAACACGCATAGTTGAAACATTTAAAAATATGAGTAAAGAAGACCGCAAATCAGAAGATTACATGAAAAATGCGAAATTAGGTAATTGGAATTTGGGTCAAACCAAATCGTTGTATATTTATAATAAAAAACAGTATGATCGCGAAATAGAAGATGAATTAGCACAAGCAATCATACAAACAGAACAACAAGTTGACAGGGAACAAACTGAATCAACACAAACGGTTCATGACGATGAAGCCGCATATGAAGATGAAGAAACCCGAATTGCCGATGTAGAGCAAATGGAGGATATGAGGATGATGGGAGAAGATGATGATTTTGGTGATCTAGACGGCGATGAAGGTTATTAACTAAATAAAACTATATCTTTACAAATAAAAATATAGTTTTATAAATAAAAATATAGTTTTATAAATAAAAACTATATTTTATGCATCTGTTAATAGTAAAATTTCTTAGTTTTACATTTTCTTATTTAAAATATTAAATTAATAGTATATATATAATAATGTTTCGCCTATTTATCAGACAAAATATAACATCTGTATCTATTGTTCTATTTGTTATTTTATTTATTGTTATACAAATAGCCAAACCATCTATTATTTATGGAAAAGATGGTTCTTTAAGACAATTTGGATTGGCTTCTAGAAAAAAAACAGTTTTGCCAATATGGCTTATTACAATATTTTTAGCAGTATTATGCTACTTATTTATATTATATTACCTAACCTTGCCTAAATTTTAATTGGACTATCGCAAGGCATACCAAGTATTGTATTCATATTAATTGTTGTAACCAAAATAATAGTTAATATATACCACACAGTTGTTGATATTATATCTTTTCTTAATAATTTATTGTAAAATTTAATAATGGTTGGTTTCGTTCCTTCATTTACAGGCACATTTAAATTATTTATAAACAGTTGGAAGTTATAAGGCGTAATCTCTCTTAAAATTATATCGATGTCTTTTCTTATTTTTTCACTTAATTGGGTGTCTGTTTTTTTAAATGTTGGCACAAACAATTGTGTAGCTACATCGTCTTTTAAATTTTTTCCAAATGACGAAAATAAGTTACCAAATGTGTTTGTAAAAGGGCGCTTCCATGAAGTAAATGCTTCAATCAACGCCCCGATTATTCCAAATATAAAAGTCATCGTTGTTGCTGCCGTTGTAAATGACTCAATATACATTGCATTATCACATCTAGCATATAACACATTTGAGTTAATGAAACCTTGGACCACCGTAAACACCGCAATTAGTATAGGAACTAATATATATGGTTTAAAGTTTTTTTTAGGTAATAACATATCTTTAGTATATGTTTTAATGCGTGTCATACTAAATCGTATAAAAGCAATAATGATAATTAAAAACAAATATACAAACCCGATTACACCACTGCTCATACCTTGAAATTGTTTTACATTTTGTTTTGCGGGTCGTTTAATTTTAACACCTTCTTCCGAATTAATTGCGTCCGCTAAAAAATCTTTGGACTTATTCGTAGCATCATTCATTTATAAATAATTGATATTAAATTATGCTGTTTTTGTGGTTATTCTAAATTAATTGAATCTAAACTTTTAATAATATCTTCATCTGTTTTTTTACACTGAATATTATTAATAGTTTCTTGGTTAATAATTACAGCCAGTCCTATTGCTAAAATATATAAAACAAATGAACCTATCAAATCTTTTCTTAATATTAAATTGTAATATTTCATAACTATATTATTGTTTTTTTCTGGTATTTTCAAATCGAGCATTTTCATTTGAAAATTATTTGGGTTTACAGTGTTTATTTGCAAAGATTCATCTCTAATAATACTTTCTAATATATTGGTATCATCATTTCTAACATTTGGGATATAGATTTTATTAACTATTGTTTTTAGAGTTTCTACATCCATACCACATAAAAAATAACCAAATGTATTATCAAATGGTCGTTTTAAAATGGGGAATGCTTCTATTAATCCAATGATTAAACCAAATACAAAAAACATGATTATGGCAGATGTCATTAATGCGGTTTGTATCATTTCAACATTGCATTTTTTAGACAATAACTGTCTATTACTAAATCCTTGTATTAAAAACATTATCATTAAAACAACTGGCATTATTATGTATTTTGTGGTGCTAGATATTGGCAACATCATACTAGCAGTGTAAGTATTTATTTTTTGTGTATAATACCTGAATGCAAAATACAATATAATTATAAATACATGAACTGATAAAATCATGAACATTGTTATATATTATATATTATTTATTATTTATACAATACTATTTTACGCTTTCTTTGTTTGTTAATTTGTTTTTCTTTTCTATTATTATTTATTAATAATTATATATTATGAATACACAAAAGGCGACATTAATAGAACCGGGTGTTCGGTATTTTATAAGCGAAACACTGAAAAATAATAGAAACAAAAAACAATACATTGATAAAATAAACACCAATATTACCTTGTTTTTAATTTTTTGCCTTATTATTGGAGGAATCTTGTATTATAAGCGGAAACATAAACCAACTTTAGAAGATTTAAAACAAAAAGAACAACTTAAAAAATATTACATATTAAATAAAATTAAATTATTATCAGATAGAAAGTTAAAAGATAGAAATGAAATTATCACCAATCTTCCTAAATTTGAAAGTGATTTTGTGAAACTTCATAAAAATTTTTATAACATTTAATAGTAAATGAGTGATGGTACAAAATACACAGAAGCATTAAATAATTATTATAGTAAAAAGCAAAAATATAGTGAACAAATTAAAAAAATACTAAAAAATGGCGGCGATATTAATGCACAAATCAAATGTATCAAATGTAAAAAAAAAGGCGGGACGGCCTTTGAAAGAATAGTTGAAAAGGAAGATGGAAAAAAGGAAGTGTATTTAATAGCAAAATGTTCTTCTAATACGCCATGTGATTTAGATATCAATATTAAACTAGCAAATTACAAATCATACGACGACTTAATAGAAATATTACATGATAAATTAGAAATTGTAAAAACAGACATTATAAAATTAAAACTAGATTTATTGTTTAATTTAAAAGACGAGGATTATGTGGTTAGTAAGTTTGAAAGGTTAAAAGACAATTTAATAAAACTAAATGGTAAATTAGATAAATTACGCAAATCATATGACGAAAAAAACAATACATTTGTTGTTAAATCAAACACAGATGGTGTGGGAGAGGTCCATGTCGATGAATATGAAAATTCATATAATAGAACAGAAGCATTAGAATATATTAACAAAGAAATAGAAAAATCAATAAGCGAGTATAATAAGTCCATCAAAAAGTATAAAGAAACAAATCGCGATACGGATTTAATAGATGTTTTTAGCCAATTTACCCAAAAATTAACTGCTTTGTTTGATAAAAGGCGGGAAATTAAATATCAAGAGGTCAACATTGAAAAAGAGAAGATCGCAACAGATGTATATAAAAACACGTTTAGTTTTAAACAAACCTCTATAGAAAATAAGGAAGTATTAATAACACAGTTTGAAATAGTGAAAAATGTTAATTAATGCCAAACTAACCAATCTAAATAAAATAACAATCTAAATAAAATAACAATCTAAATAAAATAACAATCTAAATAAAATAACAATCTAAATAAAATAACAATCTAAATAATAATATATAATGACACTATCTAAATTTATTGATATAAAGGTGTTTTTGTTGGCATTGTTTGCTGGGTTATTTTTATCATATGTTTTGTCACCAAAAAAAAGAATTATTTATGTTTACCCCAGTCCTTCAAACACAAATAAATTGTTATACAAAGACAAAGCAGATAACTGTTTTAAATTTGAAAAAGAAATCACACAGTGTCCTGTAAATTCAAAAGACATCGAAGAATATAAAGTTCAATAGGTGATATTTTATGTGTATGTAAAATTATATATTATTTGTGAAATTATATATTATTTATAAATTATATATGTATTTAAGACGACTTATATATAGTGATTTTGGAAAAGTAATTATATCTATATTGTTAGGATTGGGTTTGTCCACATTATTTAGAAAGGTTTGTAATGATAGAAATTGTTTAGTATTTAAAGCCCCTACTATTGATAAAATCGAGGGTAAAACATATAAATTTGATAATAAATGTTATAAATACAAACCATCCGCTATACAATGTAAAGACAACACAGATTATGTAGAATTTGAATAATTAATATGTGTAAATGCGTATTTTATACATTTAGTTACTATTATTAATGTATAAAATGGAATCTTCTGCATCAACCAGTGATATCAATAATTTGCCCAATGAATTAAATCCTTCTGAAAATGTTAAAATGGCCGTAAATGATACCGGTGATAATAAAAGTGTTATTGCTGAACTTTCTAAAGAGTCTATAAGTCAAATCGTAAGTGGTTTACAAGAAGCAAGTGCAAGTCAATTAACCGGACTTCCAAGTAAACATATTCCAAACCAAAATTCACAAGTTAGTTTTGATCCTAATGTTAAAATAAATCATATTCCCGATGTAGGTGAAAGGTTGAAAAACTATATAGATGATGATGATACATTTGAAGATTTAGTAAAACAATCCAAACAAAAGGAAAATAATACTGCTAGACTAGATCAAGTATATGACGAGTTTCAAACACCAATATTAGGAATGGTGTTATACTTTTTAATGCAGTTGCCGTACATTCAAAAGATATTTATTAGAAATTTCCCATCTTTGTTTAACAAAGATGGGTTCCATACTTTAAGTGGTTATTTAGTTCAAACCTCATTATTTGGAATTATGTTTTATGGATTAAACTCTCTGTCAAATCATTTAAGTGTTTTGTAAGGGATTCATATGAGCGCGGTAATCAACAATAACAAATCGGTAAATTTTATAAAGTATTTATTATAAAATTTATACCAAGATTAAGCGGGCTATTTTATTTAAAAAGGGAGATAAGCGTGGTTCGTTTATTAGTTGATTTTCTTGTTTTCTTTGCCTTCTTTCTACCCTTTTTTGCGGTTTTATTACGATTGGCGGTTTCCTTTTCTGATTTAGTCCTTGTTTTCTTTGTGGATTTACCTGTCGTTTTTTTAAAATCGTTGGTTTGTGCTGGAATATATCGTAAAAAAAACCAATCAAACTCCTTTGAATCTTTCTTATTTTTTAATTCTTTATATTTGTCTGATTTATCTGCTCGCATTTTCTCCATCGTTAATTGTTCTCCATAACAATCAATTGTGAATCTCTTTAACAAACCCTTTTGTGTCAATCTATTTTTTTGCTGAACATCAAACAAATATTCACTCATGCATATAATGCGGTTTTCATTATAATAGGGTCGTTTGACATAAGCAAATGCCAAGTAAAAACTTAGCATCGTATCTATCGTTGCGATTCTTACCGTTTTGCTTCCAAATTTAATTTCGTTGTAACTATGACATGCCAACGGTTCATATATAAAAGCGATTGTTTCTTTACCAACTTTAATTTCATAGTGAGGAGCAATTATTTCACCTACACCATTTCTTTTCTGAATCTTGATTTTTTTTATCCCCATATCAGTAAGTCTTTCTTTAATAATTCTAGCGGTGTTGCGTGGTTCAATTGAAAGAACATCAAAATCAGGTATTTTATCAACTGGTATATGTTTTATTTTTGGGTGCTGTTTTAAAACCATACGATTGGCATACGCACCAAAAAATACGCATCCTTGTGCTATTAATGAATCTCTAACTGTTATAAAAATAGAATCACCATAACTACTATCTTTGCTATTTAAACTTTCAGGTGATGTATCAGCACTTTTGTCTTTACTAATCGATTTTTTTACACCATATTCAAACAATCGCTGTATTTCTTCACGATCACAACGACGCCCTTTTAATGGATAATGGTTGTTTAATAAACTAAGACGTTTTAATACCTTTTCCCAACGACTGACATCGCCATTTGGCCTCGATAATTCTAAATACATAGACATTCTTAAATAATTTGCTGGAGTGTAGTAAATACCATCAACGATAATTGATCGTTTTTTAATATTTTTATAAATATCATCAATTAAATAAGTAATATCTGCAACCGGTATGTAATTTACAAACACTTTAAATGTTCCTGGATGCATACCTGCTTTTGCTTCCACTTCTTCAAATCCTTTTTTGTAATAAATATCGGCTAGTTCTTTTGCGTCTTTCATGGGTTCATGTGAATAAAAATCATAATCAGGCAATTCCACATTTTTATCATAAAACTGGTCTTTTAAAGGCAAGATGTTATTAATAGCCGTTCCACCATAACATATTCTTTTTTTATCTCTTAAAAATTGCTCGACTATTTCAATTATTGTTTTTACACTAGGGTTATTAATTAAACTATAACCGGTGCTTTTCTCAATCTTATCTACCGCACTTCTTAATATAGACAATTCTCGTTCTTGAAATGTTTGTCGATTCATATTATATATAAATTATATAGAATATAATTATAAAGAATATAAATTATAAATTACATAGATTGTAAATTACATAGATTGTAAATTACATAGATTGTAAATTACATAGATTGTAAATTACATAGATTGTAAATTATATCAAGTAAAATGTAAATGTATTAACTTAATTTAACTATTTTGTTGTAGTATTTTTTTTACTCTTGGATCCATTTTTTTAGGCGTTGGTAATATGATTGGCTTGTATCTATACTTATCTGATTTCATCACGAACGCAGATTCATTATTAGAAAAATAACTAAGCGCTTCTTTTAAATTAGAATCATACAAACTAAAACGCAACAACGATATTTGACAACCATTTTCTCTGTGTATTTTATGAGGAGGGTTTTGCTTTTCGTTTGTTTCATCTGGTATTACAATTTTCAAAGTTAATTTATTTTTCTTTATCATGTCTTCTTTATCTGTTTCATATTGGACATCATAATTTCTTAAAAACTCAACCCCTCCCATATCTTTATTTTCCATATTGTTGCATATGTTGGTAATTTTATATAAATCAGTTTCTTTAAATGTATTAGTATCATCATAGACTGAAATGATAACCTTTTGCTTTAAATTTTTGATGTTTTCATTTACTACATTTTTTTCTCTCCCTCCATTACCAAAATCAGCGGGCAATAAACTAGCTTGAAAGGCATCTTTAATGTTTTGAGATAAAGCATTTAGTGCAGCGGTATTATGCGTTTTTATCCTAAAATTTAATATTAAAAGGTCATTTGCGTTTTGTGTTGTTATACCATACAATGCTTGTTTACATGTTTCTAATACAGTCGGAACTTCTAAATGATTTAATGTATCTTTTGAATAAGAATTTTCATTTTTTGTATTTGCGTTTTTTAAACTGGCGGCAACAATAGGAACGCCATTTAATGAAAATATTTCAAAATCTAATACTCTGGGTCCCATTTTTATTGTATTTTCTAATATACCAACATCCATCCAGTTATTAAACACTTCACCCCCACAACAACTATTGTAACTACCCAAAATATAGTAATCTTTTAAAGAAGTCGGTCGCTTATGAACTTTATCATATGTTTCGTTAAAATTAAAGTTAGCAATCGGGCCGATGTCGTTTTCGTCCTTAAATTTATTATAATCTTTAATGTTTTTATTTAATGCGTAAATGTTGTTTGTTTTTTTATTATTTCGATTTCTAATGTAAAAAGATATAATAAGAAGCGCGGTTACGACACACATAGCTAATATAACTCGTAGGAATATCTTATTATCGCTAGTAATCATTTTATAATATTCTATTACTTGTTTTTTAAACTTCGCCAACTGTTCCGCTGACTGTTTACCCATATTTTCTAACATATCGCCACCGGTTTCTTCTATTTTTGGAATATTTGCGTTACCGGGTGTCGGTGCTTTTTTTAATATATTGGATTTGTCAAAAAAGTCAGGAAATGATCTCCTTTCATTCATATTTAATATATAAGTAGATTTATTTTATTGCGCAAATACAATAAATACAATAAATACAATAAATAATATATTAAAATTATTATTATATTATAATATATTAATTAAATGGGTGGTGGATTATTAAATTTAACATCATACGGTAATGAAAATGTAATAATAAATGGAAATCCTAAAAAAACATTTTTTCAAGCAGTGTATAAAAAACATACAAATTTTGGACTACAACGGTTCAGAATTGATTACAAAGGCAGTCGTATTTTAAACTATAATACTCCAACCGTTCTTGATTTTAAGATACCTCGTTATGCAGAAATGCTTTACGATACTTATGTATGTGTATCGCTTCCGGATATATGGAGTCCTTTTTACGAGTTTGATGCTACTTCTCAAACAACTTCCGGAACGACTCCTTTGAAACCCTATCAATTTAGATGGATTGAAGAACTAGGCACAAATATGATTCGTGAAGTAGAAGTATATTCGGGCCCTATTATTTTAAGTAAGTTTTCGGGGGAGTATTTAAATTGTTTAAAAGAACGGGATTTTAGTAATTCAAAAAAGGATTTGTGGAATAGAATGACTGGAAATATACCAGAATTAAATAATCCGGCGTTTAGTGGCAATCGTGCCAATGTATATCCAAATGCGATGTATGTAGATGAAACAGGTGTGATTCCGTCTATTCAAGGTCGCAAATTGTATATACCATTAAACTTATTTTTTTCGGATTCTAGTAAGATGGCGTTGCCATTAGTGGCATTACAATATCAAGAAATAAATATCAAAATAACTTTTGAGCCAATATCAAAATTGTATACTATAAATGATGTAGATGCTGTAAATAGTGCGAGTGGTATAAGTTATCGTCGTGCTCCAAATCCCAACGAACTTCATCATCAAATGTGGCATTTTTTAAACCCGCCGCAAGACATATCTGGAACATTGTCTTTGTACGACCAAACCAGAAATGATTGGAATAGTGATATTCATTTGATATCTACTTATATATTTTTAGGACAAGATGAAAGACGAGTTCTTGCGTCACAGTCATATAAATTGCTTATTAAACAAATTTATGAATATGAGCAACTTTCTGTCGCCGGCACGCAAATAACAGAATTTGATAGTAAAGATATGGTAGCAAATTATATGTTTCGTTTTAGAAGAAATGATGTACACCTTAGAAATGAATGGTCAAATTATACAAACTGGACATATAACAATATAGAACCGCAAAAGATTACAAACAATTTTCCGTTATTTAATTCAAAAACAATTAAAAATCCGCGAAATTTTTATATCACCGGTGCGATAGGGGATTATTTTTACAATAAAAAAGAAATATTAGTTGATATGGGGGTAGTGTTGCAGGGTATGTATAGAGAAAATGTATTGGATGCTGGTATTTATGAATATATTGAAAAATGGAAGCGAACAAGTGGTTCTGCTAAAGATGGATTGTATTGTTATAATTTTTGTTTAGATAGTGACCGTTCGGTTTATCAGCCATCGGGGGCCATGAACTTAAATAAATTTTCAAAGGTTGGATTTGAATTTAACACTTTAGAACCACCAATCAATCCCACACCAAGAACAATCAATATTATTTGCGATACTAACAACAATCCAATTGGGTTTAGAAAAACAACCGCTGATTTAAATGAATTTAGCTATGATTTAAAGGTTTTTGAAGAACGATATAATATGCTAATAATAATGGGAGGAAGAGGTGAATTGCTACAAGCACGATAACAATTCGAACATATATAGTAATCTATAATAATTATTAACTATAATAATTAATAACTATAATAATTAATAACTATAACTAATTATTAATTATTTAATGTTTGTTAAAATCCCATATGGAATCGTAAAAGTGGACACCATTTTTGGGGCGAGGATGTTGGGGTTTGTAATCGCTGCGATATCTGGTTTTACTTGGCTCAGAATCATCATATTCTGGTTCTGAAAATTGTTTGTTTAAATGTTGGTATTTTTTCTTTCTCTCCCTTTCTTCTTGATTTTTTCTTTCTTCATCTTCAACATATTTGTATCCCAATATCTTATATGTCATTTTTAAACCCGCTTCTCCATGTTCATCATATATATTTTTTAATACCAATTTAACAGGCTGACCTATTAAACTAGAAAATGTATTGAAATCCATTCCCTGTGGGCGAACTTCATTTAAAACTTTTTGATATAATTCATCTTGAATGTAAAACTCATTCATTATAGATTTTAAATCAAATCGCGACACCAATCCATCCTTATCATCATCCATGGCCTGAAATAAGTGTTTTAAAAAATAATCAGCATCCGCATCACTTGCTTCTTGTTTTTTCTGTTCTTGTTCTTCATCTAAATTATAATATATTTTACCAGTTTTTAAGTCTATATTTAGTTTTTGTATCTTATTGCAAAATAAACCCTCCTCTTCGCACATTCTAGTCATAAAATTATATTTTTCTCTTTGATCGACTAACTTTGATTTAGCTTCTTGTTCTTTTTTCACCATTTCGTTTATATCCCAATAGGTATCTTTGTCGTGTTTGCGTCCCTGACTAAATCCCTCTATTTTCTTATTTTCTATTTTCTTATTTTCTGTTTTCTTATTTTCTGTTTTCTTATTTTCTGTTTTCTTATTTACTTCTTTGGGAACAAATTTTAAATAATCAACGGGACGACGACCTCTTTCATCTCCAGTTATTATATTATTATAATTATGATAATTTGTTCCAATGACTTTTATTTTATCGGACGATATTCCTTCACCTTTTGCGATTTTAACCAGTTTGTTATCTATATATATAGATACATCGTGTTCACCCTTGTTATTATGTCTAACTTCATATTTGATTACATATGGACCTTGTTCTAGCATATATTTGTATCTTTTTCCAGACTTTCCTTTAAAAATAGAACCATCCGCGGTGTAACCATCTCTATATATGCCAAATACAACGCCATCATTTGTTTCATCCGTTGAAAATCCCCAATTACCTTGCACCGTATTGTATAAATATTGGCCTGATGGAATTGCGAGTTCAATATCGTAATTATCCATTTTATCTAAAACGATCTGTTTAAACTTATTTGAATCATATGATTTGGATATCTGTGAAACAAATAACTCAAACTTTCTTGTTTTGTAAAATTTATACAGTTTATATGAAATAATAGGTATTAGAAATATAAGTATTAAAAAAATAATAAATTTCATGTTTATATATAATCATAATAAAAAACTTTACTGTAATTTAAAACTATATCATAAAATGAATTTAGGAATACTAAACATTGTATAAATTCAGAAAATTATTATAATTATAAATAATTATAATACTTTATAATATATAATGGTAAGTAAGGTTTCGCAAAATAAAGAAGATAATAAAAAAACAGACGAACCAGACGAAACAAAAAAAACAACATCAGAAAAACCTAAAACGCGAACTAAAGAACAGCAAAAAGAATTGGACGATTTAAAAAAAGGGTTTAAAGATGCGGCGACTATGAATGATATTTATAAAACTTACAAATACAAATCAGATTGGAAATATTTGGAAAAACATTTGCAACAATGGAAAGATGACCCATATGATTTTATTGAAAATTATTATAAAAGCCCCGACTGGAAATATCACCGCCCTGCAGGCCATCATAATAAACTGGTTGATATAATTAATTCACGAAAATATAGAATAAAAAATGATAGTTATGTGGAGAGAATAATTGCAATTGCAAAGGAGATGGTTGTGTTTTTTGTTCAAATCGTTGTTGTTGTTTATTTGGGATGTTTTTTTATTTGGAACATGAATCACTCTGCCAAATCCAAAGATTTAGATTTAGATGACGAATCACACCAATTTAATGTAAATAAATTTATGAATATGATTGACATCAATATGGATGAAACGCCGTTCGCATATGAAATGGTGAAATCAATGTATGTTGGATTGGCAAAAATACCACGCGAATCTTTATATTATGTGTTTTGTCAGTTTAATAAAATATTAGAAAAATTGTATTATGGTGGTGAAGGCGGTGCTTTATGGGATGATAAAAAAACATATGGTAAAACGCCATCACATATACGAGCGGTTATACAATTATTAACCGCTGGGGTGTTGCCCGTTGTTATGTATTTTGTTGGTCTAATATTGGCAACTGTCTTTATGTTTGGTCATTTGCATTTAGGCTATATAAAAACGACAATCAACCTTGTTAAAAGTGGGTTTTTTGAAAATGAAAATTATTGGTTTTTTCAGTATAATTTAATGGCTATATTTTTGTGGATGACTGCGGGCGGACTAGCACATTTTATATTAATCCCCTCTGTAATTGGTATGTTTTTTGTTGCTGGATATATAATTAAAATGTTTCAAAATATTGGGTTGGTTAATAATGTATTTAAAAACATTACAAAATCTTATTTAGTGGTTGTGTTATTTATATTTTCTTTTGGTATTCTTCTTATACAAAAATATGGTACGTATATTCCAGATTATATGCCTATAAATGTGCTAACAAAAGGAATGATCCCAGTTGGTATAGCGGTGCCATTTGTACTCCTTCCTTTGTATTACATATACGGTGAATTTTTCGGACCTACTGTTACCCCGGATGCAACTCCTCCATCACCCCCTGCCGCATAAAAATAATATTATTAGTTTCGTAATATATTAAAGATATAATTAATATATTATTATTTAATGGGTAAAAAGAATCGTAAAAAAAAAGTTTCGACAAGCGGTAAACCATTTGTAAGTGTATGTACTCCAACATATAACAGGCGAATGTTTATACCTCAATTAATTAAGTGTTATCAATCGCAAACTTATCCAAAAGAATTAATGGAATGGATTATTATTGATGATGGAGATGAATCTGTGGAGGATTTATTTAAGGATGTTGAGGGGGTTAAATATTTTAGATATGAAGAAAAAATAAAGTTGGGAAGGAAGCGGAATTTAATGCATGAAAAAGCGAGCGGCGATATTTTAGTGTATATGGATGATGACGATTTTTATCCACCAGAAAGGGTTGCGCATGCGGTGGATAGATTGCGTTCGCAACCAAATGCTTTGTGTGCTGGAAGTAGTATTGTATATATTTATTTCAACGATTTAGACCAATTGTATATTTTTGGACCATATGGTAAAACGCATGGAACAGCAGGGACTTTTGCGTTTAAAAAGGAACTACTTGAGATAACAAGATATGATGATGATGCTGAGATCGCAGAAGAAAAGGCTTTTCTTAAAAATTATACGGTGCCATTCGTTCAATTGGACCCTAAAAAAACAATATTGGTATTCGCACATCAATATAATACATTTGATAAGCGTAAATTGTTGATTAATCCCCACCCAGATTATGTTAGAAAAACCAACTTAACGCCCAAAATGTTTATAAAAGACAAAAGCCTTTTAGAGTTTTATACTACTGTATAAGGCGGTAGTATTAATGTTTTAATGCGTCCAATTAAAAAATTGACGCGCGTTAATTATAGCACTTATAGTTAAAATAACAGACATTGTAATATACCATACTATCACCATGCCAAAATCCACCAGAATTACAAAGTGCTCTCTTTGTAAAATGACGGGTCACAATCTTAGAACATGTGAAAAACGAAAAAGTGTTGCAACTAGAAAGCAGCATACTATTAAACTTTATCACAAACATGCTCGAGTCTTGAAAGAAAGGCGTAAAGTTTTGAAAGAAACGCATAACCAATTAAATGAATTAAAAACAAGACAGATCACTATTGATATTCGTATACAGGAGATTAACAATATTATGGATAAACTACAAATCCATATGGAAAAATTAAAAAATGAGATGGCAGAAATAAGTAGTGAATTTATAGACAATCAAGAACAAATCATCAATATTAAGAAATGGCGTAATGAATTAAATAACAACTATATTTAGAATTAAAAATAGTAACTAAATAGATTTTATATAATTTTTTATTTTTTCTTGACATACTATATAATGGGTAACAGAACTAAAGGACCAGATGGTTTATATCACACAAGACGGGGTAAATTCCGTGAGTTAAAGGGATCGCGTGCAAAAGTATGGCACGGAGTTGCCGCAGAAACAAACGGTGGATTAACGAAAAGCCAACTTAAGAAAAATAAGCATGGAGAAATTGTATCTAAAGCTAAAAGTGAAAAGGGTCCTCAACTATTGAAGCGATTGACGAATAAGGGCTATTTCACTCGCAAAGGAAAGTTTGGTTTCGTCAAAAAAGTAAAAAAAGGTAAAAAGACTGCCAAGAGAAAGACCGGCAATAAAAGAAGGACTGGGAAGAAAAAGAAATAAGTGATTGTAAAACTTATTAGTAATAAATGTATAACTTATTACTAATTATTATTAAGTGTAGTAGTTGTATTTGTAATTCTATTTTTATTTTGTAGTTATTTAGGGGTTTGTAGTTATTTAGGGGTTTGTAGTTATTTAGGGTTTGTAGTTTAACAGGTTAATTACCATTCCAGTATTGTTTTAGTATTTTATTAAATATTATGTATTTTTCGGGGATATACTTAATTATAAAATTTATAAAATATGATTTAGTAGCTATTTTATTTACATTTCCAGTATGAGAAATGTATTTGCAATATTTAGTATAAATTTCATTAAATGATATGTTTTCTGTTATTTCTTTTGTTTTATCGTTATGTAGCGTTTTCACCAATTCTATAAATGATGATAATTCCCCTTTTTTATTCCACAACGAACAACTAATACCATCAATTGTTTTACCATCATTAATAATATTGAAATTGGTAAAATACGATACGATATCAAGCATCGCGGTTTCATTTAACATATTCGTCGTACAACTTATATTTAGCGGTGGACGGGTCGCTGCATATTCAATATATATTTCAACCAATTCACTAATTTCTAATTGGTCCGAGTCATTATTCTCTAACTTTTCATCTAAAAACTGCTTAACATTCGTAATATTACCGTTGTCTGGATGCGTTATACATAAATACGATGTTTGGTCGTCTTTATTATTGCCAGCATTCGGAATATTAGAATAGCACGCTGATTGCATTAAAAAATGGAACTCTTTATTGCTTATAATATCGGTCGGAAGATATTCGTTTTTTAAATATGTATACCATAAATATTCCATATTTTCATAAGTAATTGTTTTCTGTAAATCAGATTTAAAATTTTTCAGGCTAAATTGTTGGACCATTTTTTTTACAGAATTGTTTTTTAAATACAAAATGTTTTCTAATTTTTTATCGTTTGATGCTATGTATTTTTCAGAATTAAGATAGCGCTTTGAGTAATGTATACAAACCGCGCAAATATCAATCGCGTATTTGTTTAAAAATTCGGTCCACAAACTCATTTTGCTATTTGTCCGTGAATATATTACTCTATGTTCTTTTAATTTACAGGTGTTTAATACTTTATCACATACAAACCGATTTGAATTAACCAACACAATATTGCCCAATCGATTTAAAATTGTTTTTTCAAAAAGAGTTAGAAATTCTAGTATTTCACCGTTAATACAATATACTTGTTCTACATTTTTTTCCAATATAAAATCACCTAACACACAACAAAAATATTTAGCACTTTCTTTGATATCAAAGAAAACGGTCATAAAACAATTTATAACATTTTGAATTGTAGATGATTCCGGTATACAATTAAATAATGTTTCTTTTTTTAGTTCGTTAATTATTTCTGTTTCAATATCAAATTTATACTTACTTAAGCTTGGGTGCTGTTGCATAATTTCATTGTATATTTGACTGCGCAAACTATCTTCTTCGAAAATTTTGTAATGGTTTAAGTCATAATGAATAAATATATCATTTGTTTCAACGTAATAAAATATGTTTTCCATACTACACAAAAATTTATTTATAAAATACTGACGCTCTTTTAAAACGCCTTCATTATTATCAGAAACTGCTATTTTTTTAATATTACTGTCTAACTTATGAGTTATATAATAATCAATATGGTTAAGAGTATTAATATTGTCAGAATATTTTTCAAGAATAGACATAAAATCACGCGTTATTTTATTTACTAGTTTAATAGTTTCAATCGACATTATTATGGTTATTACATAATTAAAAATTAATGTTTTTAATACCTAATAGTCTTAATTAATAAGTAACGGCTTCAATTTATACCATAATATTATTGTAATACGCAAATATTTTGCTCCGCAAACACCGTTTAACTGAATATCGTTCCTTATCATAACATATTGTGTTATATAAAAACATATAAATTAATTTGTATTTGTTTGGCGGAACGGTTTTGTTATAAATTTTTAGTGTGTCGGGTAAATCGAGATTGTCTAATTCTTGTAGTTGACTTTTATATGCGTCTAAATTCACGGTATTAAATACATGCGAATTATTCAATAATATAAAATACAATATACCTACGCTCCATATATCGGTTTTCAACGTTGCATAATTAAACAATAACCATTCAGGAGATAAATACCCTATCGTTCCTGAATGGTTTTTTAAGGAAATCGCCTTCCCACCATCTAACTGTTTTGATATTCCAAAATCGATTAACTTGATATCATTTTTGTAGTCAATAATTATGTTTTCAAGTTTTATATCGCCATGTATTATATTAAATTTTTGCAAATGAGAAATTGCGGTCAATAATTGATATACTATTTTTGTTGCAACATCGTGGCAAAAATTCGATTTCAATAATGTAAATAATTCTACACCTTTACAATATTCCATGAATATATAACTATATTGAAAATATTTGGATAATTTGTCGTCTTGATTTAAAAGTGAATCATAATATACAGGCAAATGTTTATGAGCACTGTATGTTTTCATAATATTTATCTCATTTCTAACATTTGAAATACTTGTCTTTATTTTTTTACAGGCATAACTCGTTTTACCGGTGTTATAATGAAATACCACAGACGAACCACCTTCACCTATTTTTTCTTTTACACTGGAAGGGTCGTATTTAATACATAATACTGGTGTTATTTTGTATTTATTTTCTTTCTCGCTGCTATTTTGTATTATACCATTAAATTCGTCGTTGTGTGTCGTGGTTGGGTTCGTTTTTTTGAATGGTAAGCAAAACCGTGCTAGTACGTTGCACATTATAGATGTCATTATATTAATTAAACGAAGTTATCATTAAATTAATATAATTAAATATTTATTGTTTGTTTATTTGTCTTTGTTTTATTCCTTATTTTTTAAATAATTCATAAAGGCATTGGAATTTCTCTCCCCAGAATAACTTTCAATCTTATTATTATTATCATCTAACAACAAAACAGTTGGGTATCCCGTAATACTTAACTTTTTAATTAAAGCAGGATTTTCATCTTTTTCTATCTTGGAAACATTGATATTACCTTTGTAATTTGATTGAAATTTATTCCATTCTGGCATCATTTTTTTGCAATGACCACAGTTTTTCCAGTGAAACAACACGAATTTTTTTCCACCCATACCATCCATTCCTTCTTTCATGATTTTTAAGTTTCGTAAACTATTAAATAACGCATCCAATAAAAATCGAAAAGCGATAAATATCAAAATATAAACACCTATCCTAGTAATAGTAGGCAAATTTTGAATTGTTTTGATTAACCCTTTTACTTTCATTATAAATTAACATTATATAAAAAATAAACCACAAAAAAAATAAATTCTTTTAGTTATAACATGAATCAATATATCTAAACATACGCACCGTCTCCAGTTTATTAATCAAGTTTTTCTTTTGAAATGTTTCAATTATATCATCTAATTCCGTTGTTTGTTGTAAGTTGTAAAAATAACATAGTAAATCACCGCGATCCATATGAAATATTCTACACATATCTTGTATAAACACGCTGTTATTATACTCGGTTGAATATTTAGTTAACACTTTGGTAAAACGCACCTTGGTAGTATGCTGTTTTTTACACGCATATTCATTTTGATACAAATGGTTGTTATACAACGTTTTTATTAAAGATGACATTTCATTAAATATCCATATTTGCTTTTGAAAAGTAATTCTATCTATATAGTCTGCAAAGCATATGTTTTCTAGTATCTTAATATAAAACTCAATAGACTCTTGTTTTTTAGCAGTGGATAATACATCAATTATATTTTCATGAAACAACAACGCAACACTGGTTCTATTAGTATCATTCATTAAGTTAAAATGCTCATCAATCGTATAATAATTATTTAATAGGTTTTTCGTGATTATCTTTGTATCGTCGTTGTAATTTACACCAACGAATATATCATTAATGTTTTTATCTACCAGTAACTTACTATTTAAAGCGTGTAAATTAATGACAAAGTTCAACTTTCTTAAATCTCCACCGATATATTGTAACATCTCTCCCTTTTTACTATTTTTAATGTTCGTGTAATTGCCATTTTTTATTGTTTTAGATAGAATATTGCCGATTTGTTCATCGGTAGGTGTTTTGATTTCGATGTTGTCCATTGTTTTCTTTATTTCGTTTATTTTTTTATCTATATGATAGTTACCTATGCATATAATAGGATTTAATGTGATGTCTTCTTTTTTCTGCCTTCTGGTCTTTTTAGCTCGCATCAACTTTATCAGTGAATTAATGCCTCCTTTATCGCCGCTATTCATCCCATCTATTTCATCCATTACGATAGCAATTTTTTTAGTTTTTTTATAAAACAAATTCATTATATTTTTATCAGACATATTGTGCTTTGTTATTTTATCAATCGCAGATTTATTACGAACATCACCGGCATCAAATCCAATAATATCATAATCCAACCGTTTTAAAATATCATACACAAATCTACTTTTACCTACACCTGTATTACCATAAACATACATACCCCTTTTTGTGTTTAAATCATGCTTATTTTGCTCGAAATAATGTAAATAATCAATTAACTGTTGTGCTTGTTCTTTTCTACTTAAAAGATTGTTTAAATCTAAATCTTCCATCAATTATATTAACTTACCTTGTATATTTTAAATCATTATAATCTATTATTGTTTATGTAATTTTATGGATGCTTGTTTATAGTATTTTATTATATTTTATTGATTTTCTTATAATTCATTAGTAATTGTTTTGTGGTTTCACTTTCATATAAATTCGCCAAAAAGATACAATAATCTATATAAGTTTTAAACCTCTTATTATTGTAGTAAAAGTTCTTATTTTTGTTAAATGGACTATTAGAATGTGTATACAGTATGTAATCCATAAATAGATACAAGTTATTTCGTATTAAATACCTAATATAAGTATTATTTACTTTGTTATAATAAAACACACCTCGTTTGCTTTGTTTACAATGTTTGTAATAATCGTCAATATATAAATTAAAATTTGTTTTAGATAAATGAAACAAGGTATGATTGGGGAGGTATAAATAAATTTCATTTACCAGTGAATCGGGGAGAGATAATATCGCATTATGCAACTTCATTATATGATATCATAAGTGTATAATATAAAATAGAGTAGTTGGTGACTAGTCGGGTTGTTATATTTATATGTTGTTTATTTAGAACCAATCGAGTAGATGTTAATATTAATATTAATATTAATATTAAATTTAATGGTATTTATATGTTAGTAATACCATCCCATTTAACATCACATCCTTCCGCCCATATTTTTTTATCAGGATTAGTTGTTTCATTATATTTTTTGCACCCATCAGCATATGAACCTTTATTTAAATCTAAGTCGGAATTGGAATCATAAACACATTCATCATTACTATCTTTTGACCAATAATCAGGGCATGCCGATACTTCGGGTGGATATTGTTGTGCTTTTTTCAGCCCTTGCATTGCTAAACCAATGAAAAACAACATTACCGATAAAACAATTGCGCCTATTATTAATACCGTTTTTTGAAAACTCATATGTATAAAATAATAATATATTATATTTTATATATATAATTATGAGTAATGGAAGAATAGATATCATGGGAAAAACTAATTTAGATGTATTTACACTTTATGATCAAATGCCAATAAAAGAAACATCTAGTGATTTTAGAGAAGCACTCACTGGAACGAGCACACAAACAAATTTATCCAATGCTTTTTTCTCTAAAGAAAACATTGAAATTATACAAAACGCAATAAAGTCGGGGGTCTATAAGATGTCAAATCAGCGATTTGTTATTGGCAATCAAAACGAAGATACATTGAAAATAATAATGCGAAGTATATTTCTACAAAACGTCAAGCACGGACATAACGTAACACATGAAATTAGTGAATTAAATAAACTAGTATGTGAATACGCAGTTCCTCAAATATATGGAGAAGCGGATGGTTATATGAAATATAAAAGAGATGTAAGCACAATGGCGAAGCCAATTCAGCGTCCTATATCTACTTATCACACCAATACTTTAGAAACAAAAACATTTTTCTAATGCTCGATGTTAATGTGAAATGAAGACCATATTGGATTTGATTTGAAGTTTGATAATAAAAATTATATAATATTTATTATCTTAACTCGTTAATTATTTATTGTATTTAATTTATTGTTTTGCTTTTTTTTTCTTAATGACCTTTTTTGTTTTAACTTTCACAGCATCGCCAAATAACTTACTTTTTCTAACTTCTTGATATTTAACATATTCTTTTTCTAAAGCACTAACTTCATCCGTCCACATTTGTTCAACCGTTTTCTTTTTAATAACATCCAATTCTTTTTCCTTTTTATCCCTTTCCGCCAATAATTTATGGACGTTTTCTTCTTCCACACTATCAATCGTCATCGTTCTAAGATATTTATACTCAGCATCATCATCCACAACGTCATATTCGAATTGCTTTAACATATCAATAACCTGATTTTTTTTCTTTCGTCTTAAATCAATCTTATCATCACACTGTTCCTGAATAAACCTTGCTTTGTTGCTTAAAATCATAACAATTCGTTCAATATGTTTAATTAAATACTCCTTTCTTTTAACATACCCTTCCAATCGTAGTGGGAAATAGCAATCAATAATGTCATATATGTTTTCATATCGCTTGAGTTGCTGCTTATGATTAAACAAGTGCATGTTGGTTGTTTGCTTAGTAATACACAATTTCAGCTTTTTCTCCAACATATTATGATGTTCGTCTACTGCTTTAGATACTAATTTACCCAATGTATTTGGTTGAAATCTAACGACTAAATCAACAATCGCATCTGTGCTCATATCTGTTACTGATTTAATGATTGCCTTTGTTTTAGAACCTTTGTCATCCATCAGTGTTTCCAAATATTCTTTATAAGATGTAGTCCATGTGCCAATTGGCAACTCGGTGATTCTAATACTATCCGAACTAATCACATCATAACAACCCTTTATCATAAACTTGGTTTTAGTTAATTTTAGGACTTTTCCTTTAAAATTTTCATAATATGGCTCAATGTCAATGTTGCTTTTATTATCCATACCTTTAATTTTGTTTTTGATAAATTGCATGATTTGTTTTGGATTATAACACAATCCCTCATAACTATATCCGGTTCCAATACCTTTGCCACCATTCACAAGAATCATTGGTATATTTGGTAGATAGTAATCTGGCTCCACCGATAACCCATCATCATTTAAATAATTCAACAACTGCATATCTTGTTCCGGAAAGATGAGCTTTATCAACTGATTTATCTCCGTGTAAATATATCTTTCAGATGCAGCGTCCTTTCCTCCTTCCAATCGTGTGCCAAATTGGCCGTTCGGCATCAACAAATTAATGTTATTTGAACCCACAAAGTTTTGTGCTAGTCCCACGATTGCTTTATTTAAACTCGCCTCACCATGATGATATCCTGATTGTTCTGATACATATCCCGAAAACTGTGCCACCTTGATTTCCTTTGTTAGATTTTTCTTGAAAGCAGAATACACAATCTTTCTAAGACTGGTTTTCAATCCATCTACCAAATTAGGTATCGAACGTTCACAATCATATTTTGAAAAGTGAATCATTTCTTTATCGACAAAGCTTTCATATGAAACATCATTTTTATCGGTCTCCAAAACATTGTCTTTGTCATAATGCTCCAACCAACCTTTTCTGTCATCTGCTCTTTCTTTATTGAATACCTTGTCGATTGCATTATCCGAGTCATCTCCAGTATAGGAAAATGTTATCAACCGCTTATTTTTAAAATACTCTTTAAATTCCCTACTGGTGCTCGTGCCCAGACCTTTATAATATTTAATGGTCCAACCTTTGCCGTTGTTGTTTGCTTTTTTCCACTCATTATATTTGCTTTCATTGTAAAAGCTAAGTATCTTTTTTCCTTTTGTCGCTTTAAGGATTGGAGTATTCATAAACCCAATAAATTGGCCGGCTTTAAACAAATCACGCCACTGACTGTGAAACAAGTTAATACATAAGCCTTTGATATGCGAACCATCCAAATCCTGATCGGTCATAAATATCACCTTACCATATCGCAAAGACTTTATTTCTTGCTTACTGTATTCTTTATTTGTCACCAATCCCAAAATCTTTTTAATATTAGTAATCTCCACATTATCATTGATTTTCTTTTGAGGTAAATCTTTTGTATTTAGCAACTTACCCTTCAATGGAAATACACCGATATAATTGCGGTCTTCCTTTGTTAAACCAGACATAATACCCGATTTGGCCGAATCTCCTTCGCATAATATCAAAATACATTCGCTCGATTTAGCTGTTCCAGCATAATTCGCATCCATCAATTTAGGCAATCCACGAATGGTTCTAATTTTTCGACCATCATTTTTCTTTGCTGCCTTTGTATCTTTTATTTCATTTAACGTAATAGCAGCGTCCATTACGCCCATTTTAGCCAATTTATCGATAAACTTGTCGCTTACTTCACAAGTGCTTCCACATTTACTCACGGGTGTATTCATAGACTCTTTGGATTGACTATCAAATGATGGATTTTCAACCACACAATTCAAGAATAACATAAGTTGCTCTTTGATAGTAGCTTCTTTTACTACTACTTTACGTTTCTTTTCAATATACGACTGCATCTTTTTTGTAATCTGTCTTAAAACATAATCAACATGCTTTCCACCTCTTGTAGTGCTAATACCATTTACAAAAGAGATTTGTGTAAATTCATCGACTGGACTTAAGCAAACCGCATATTCCCATCTACCATTCTTGGAAGTTTCAAATACACGAGTAGTTTCGTCTTTTTTACCAATATACATGTTAATATATTGCTCAAATGTTCGGACAGGAAGTGTATTACCATTAAATTTAACAACCACTTGTTTGTCAGTAACAGCTGCGATATCATATGTTCGCTTTTTAAACAGGTTAAACATGGTAGTTGTTAATTTCTCTATACCAAACCTTTCATAATCCGGCAACCAAGACACCTTGGTATATGGCTTTACCGAAGAAGTTTCAACAATCGGTTCATCAATTGTTTCCAAATTATTTTCAAATCGTTGTGTGTATTTTTTCTTTCTTATGTGATCAACCGTTTCAATCATGCCCCATTTTGAATATATTAGCACCAGTTTAAAACCAAACCCGTTTTTACCACCCACGATTTTCTTTTCATTTTTATCGTAATTGGTAGAAGTACGTAGATGGCCAAATATCATTTCTGGTATCCATAAATCGTATTCGGGATGTTTTGCAACATCAATACCGTTACCATCATTTGTCATCGTAATCACACCGGTTTCTTTATCAACTTCAATACTTATATTTTTTACGGTAATTATATTGGACGATTTTTTTGATTTTTGCGACATTCGGACTGCGTGATCTCGGGCGTTTACGATACCTTCATCAAAGCATTTAAACAGTCCAGGTATCCATTGATATTTTGTGTATTTAAATGTGTCATCGTCTTGTAGTAACCAGTTTTTAGTTTCATCTTCGTCAACTTGGCCGATGTAAGTGTCGGGAGCATCTAATATGTGCTCGCGGTCGGTTTTCTTTTGGTATTCTGCTGCTAGGTTTTGAGACATGATTAAATATACAGTAATAAAATGTTTATCACATTATATTTAAATCAATTTTTATTTTATTGTAAGTGCGTTTGAATATTAAATAATTTTAGTATTTAAAGATTACTACTATTTTAATATATTATGACGGATAATACCAATGTATTGGAAATAAAAACAATACAAATACCTCCTTTTAGAACACTAATGACTGCTTTAAAGGATATTTTACTGGAAACAAACATTGTATTTCAACAAGATGGGATTCGTATTGTTAATATGGATAAATCACATACTATATTAGCGCATTTATTTTTACAGGCAGATAAGTTTGAATATTATTATTGTAAATACCCCAAAATCGTGATTGGTGTTAATATGTTTCAATTGTTTAAACTAATTAATTCAATTGATAATGATGATACCTTAACGATTTATATTGAGGAAAATGACTACAACGATGGTATTGTGGATAATTTGGGGCTTAAATTTGAAAATGGTGATATTAAGCAGTGTAAGGATCAAAAACTTCGCCTGATTGAGCCCGATGTGGATGATTTAGAGCTGCCTAAAATCAAGTATTCATCTATTCTTAATATGCCGTCAAGTGATTTTCAGAAAATAGTGCGTGATTTAAGTAATTTATCGGACCGTCTTGAAATTAAATCAATTGGCAATGAGTTGGTGTTTAGTTGCAACGGCCCATTTGCTTCTTGTACCCTTAGGCGTTCTGAATGTGACGGTAATATGGAGTTTATCCAAAAGCAGGGAAACGATGAGATTATCCAAGGTGAGTTTTCACTGAAAAACCTTAGTTATTTTATTAAATGCACCAATCTGTGTAATAGTATTGAAATGTATTTGGAAAATGATATTCCGTTGATTGTTCGATACAGCGTTGCTTCGTTGGGTGAAATTAAACTGTGTTTGGCTCCTCTTCCATCTCTATAAGTTACTGTTACTGACCTCGCACCAGTTCCATATCACCCTCTCTCTTAAATATTATGTTTTTAATATATATAATATTTATGACCAAATTTGATTTTAATGAGCCCATAAAATATGTTCCAATAAAGTTATCAAATAAAGACAAAGATATAGTGAAAGCTGAACTTGAAAAGTCGAGAAAAGCATATAAAAAAAACAAATATTACACTCGTAAAAAAGTGAAATCATTTCAGTCTAAAAAAAGCAAGCATATTGTTAATGCCGAAAAAGTGTATGATTTAGATACGATTAAACCTGGTAAAAAATTAAGTAAGGCGACTGGTTGCAGTATTACGGGGTTAAATAAAATAATGAAAAAAGGACAAGGGGCGTATTATTCAAGTGGTAGTCGTCCAAATCAAAGCGCCCACTCGTGGGGATATGCTCGTTTAGCAAGTGCAATTACAGGTGGCAAATCTGCGGCGGTGGATTTTAAAACATTAGAAAAGCACTGCGATCCAAAAGGTAAAGCAATGAAATTAGCAAAACTATCTCGTAAAAAGCATAAATTTGGGACACGCAGAGTGCCAAAAATAAAGGGTGGAAATAAAACGCGTAAGCGTGGAAATAAAATAAAAAGCAAAGATACGCCTGTATTAAAAAATGGCAAATATCATTTTAGTGATTTCCCTGAATTTACACCTAATTTAAGTCCACGAGATATGTTTAAAATGGGTAGTTTTGGAGGAACCTATTGGAGACCAATACAAAGCAAGTTTTATAAAAACACCCTAAAAAACCAGCACGAAAGATACCCTAAAAGTTGGTGGAAAGGCATACCTTTAGAACATTTAACAAAGCAATTCGAACAATATGACAAAAGTATCAACAAATACAAAAAAAAGGTAGGAACTACGTTGGAGTTTTGGGAAGAAAATGATTGGATTGATAAACAGGATCCATATGGGTGGGTTCAGTGGTATTGCGAGTTTTTTACAGGGCGTCGTTCGTCAGATGATAGACGCCAAATAGATCGATGGAGAAAATTAGCCGGTCCAAATGGACGATTTCGCAAATGGCTGATCACTCAAATCTTAAAGAAAGGAAGTATAGATGATTGGGATAATCAGGATATTAGTCCAGCAATCAGACAAACTTTGCAACATTGGGGATATAAGTTAACAAAAAAAGACTTGGATTTAGAAGTGAAAAGTAGAAAATAATATAATTTAATAATATATTATGTCTAACACATTGACAGAAATAGATAAAATAGACACTAGTGGCAAAACAATATATCCAGATTATAAATATTGTGTATGGTTAATACCAGAAGGCAGATATTGGTACGATTTTAATAGATCTATTATACCTCATATGTCTGTGAAAACACATTTAGAATTATCAGACGCATTAAATCTGCATAAATCAATAGTCAGCGACTTAAATCATCGATTTATAGAAGCAAGAGTAAGTGATAATTTTGTTATTACAAACGATAATGGGTTTATCGCATTAGAATATAACCTTTATTACTCGGAAAACAATTATAATTCACAGCCAATATGGTGGCCAAATGGCGCACACATGTCAATGTTATATAAATATAACAAAGGAGTTACACAATACGAAAAACAGTTTATGAATACAAATTGTTTAAAAAAACATGCGTTATTTGGAACTCCTTGTATTTTTCGTTGTAAAGGGCATTATAGCGAGTGGCAAGTTGTAAAGTTGTAAAGTTGTAAAGTTGTAAAGTTGTAAATAAGCCGTTAATTATTTAATATAATTAAAACATAAATATGTTATAATTATATTATTATATTTAAATTAAATGACGGATACTAGTTCAGATGTTACTGTAATATTAAATTACTACAATAAAACAGTTGACATGTTAGATAGGCAATTAACTGATTTGCAAAATCAAACATACCAACCTAAATATATTTGGGGGTGTTTTTTTGGATGTAAAGATGATAGTTTTATAGACGCATTTTTAAAATGGAAATCTGTTTTTCCAAATTTAAATTACATTAAATCCGATTATAATTTTAAGTATATAGGTAGGTATCAGATGGCATTATCTGCGCCTACTGAATATATTGTGATATTAGATGATGACAGGTTTCCTAGAAAAGATTTTATAAAAAAAACAGTAGACATATTATCAGTAAAAGATTGCGTGATCGGTCAATATGGGTGGATATTAAATGATAGAAAACAAGATATTAATGGATTGTTTGCTTTTCCGGCAGAGATGGTTGGTATAAAGCAGAAAAAATCGTATTTTAATTATAGTGAAATCGATTTGTATTCTAAAAATATTAAGCATTTAAATAATCATACCGCAAGTATTCCGCAAGAATATAAAGACAAATATGTCAATTATGATAAAGACGATGAATCATTGGTTCATGTCGATTATTTATGTGGCGGGTCATGCTTTAGAAAATCAACATTATGTAAATTATTTGATACTCCGGTTCCGACAGTAGAAACGGGTGAGGATATTATATTTTGTTTAAAAGCAAAAAAAAGTGGTATTCCCATATATTGTTTTGGAGCTAATACCGACGAATTATTGGTAGCAGATGACAATAATATATCATCTACCTCTAGTTTAGTTGTTTTACAGAAGCGAAGCGTGTTAATCAAACAGTTACTTTAGACTTTAGTTGCGTGGTTTTTATAAACATATCACCATAAAAATAACCATAATATCCAACTGCTACTCCTACGCAAGATCCAATAATAATTTGCTGTATTGTATGGCATTTTAAATAACTTCTAGACCAAAGAACAAATACTGCGTATAAAACAACTATTCCTCCGATAATATATTTCGAGGTGTTAGTCGTGGTTTCGTGATGGTTTATTAAAGTTAAAACCATAAATATTGCGAAAGCAACTGTTGTTTGAGAGTGTCCGGACGGCATACCATAACTGTGTTTATTTGGAGGAATGTTAATATCGCCAAATTGAGCGCTATTTTTTGAGCCAACCGGTCGTGTGCCATATCCTAAAATAGGCCAATAATCTCCTTTCATGATTGGTTTAAATACTAGGGTTTTTAATATAGTATTTAATATTTCGCATAAAACAGTAACAATAGATAGTATTAAATAAATATCCATGTTTGTTATTATATACAAAATAATACCTAATGAAAAAATAATAGCAGGAGATGCTCTTAACAGTTGAATAAATACATCAGATAATGCAATCATTATATACAAACATATATAATAATTTATTGTATATTTAACTACCAGTGTTGGCATATTAATACGCACAATTAATACAACAATTAATACAACAATTAATAATTAGATTTATGCTTTTTAAATAAACACCCATTTACTTGTAATCCGTTAATTGGGTTTATATCTCTAGGATTTTGAAAGTCTAGTGTTTTTGTCCACAATTTTATAATGCAAAATGCCTTTTTTGGACTTATTGTTATACCATTTATATTATCCATAAAATTAGTATCTTTAGATAGTGTTTCTCCTGTAATTGAGTATGACAATTCTTTCCACACTTGGACTACATTTTTATTTAAAACTTTAAATGAAAAACACCCTCCGTTACAATTATGAGGGTCTTCCCATACTGGATTGATATTGTTTCTCATCAAAAAAAGCATACAATTTTTTACCATTTTTTCAGGTATTGCGTTTGTTATGCTTATTACATCTTCAACGGTTTCCAAATTTTGTAATTTAATGTAGCTTTTAAGGCTCCAATCGGTGTTATGTGGTAAATGAGCCCATAAAACCCATTTACCAATAAGTTGATGAGTTTGGGATGAAGAAGTGTCTTCGATGGAGTTTATCAATTCCATTATAATATAATTACACAAATTATTGTTTATATTATTTTAATAATTAATAATTAATATTTAACTTATTCGATATCGCCATCGCTATCGCTATCTTTAATGATATAAGCGTCGTTTTCAAAGGCAATATATTGTTTTTTGCTTAGTTCAATCATATTAATGGAATTATCAATGATTTTTATAGTATATTCATCGTTGTCATCTATATCGATGTTAAAGTTGGATTTCATAAACCATTTTACAAACTTCGCATCTAAAATAAAACTATTATTTACTAAAAATGGTTTAATTAAAGACAGTGAAATGTCGTGTATTGATTCTTTGTGAAATAATTCAATCTGCATAAATAAATCGCTCGATATGGGTCGTAGTGGTAAATAAATATTTAAATTTAATGAAATATCATTATATTGTAGGTATTTATATTCGTCATCTACATACGATTTCAAAAATAAAATAGGCTTTTTGGTTTCATCTATCATTGATGCGTTTGGGGCATAATTGAAATATGAAAGAGTTTGCTCTGTTTTATATGGGTAGTATGAATATAAAATCATATTTTCATTTACATTTTCTGTTTGGGTTGAAATGACATTGTATGGTTGATTTGAAATTGTTAAGTTATTGTATTGTTCAAACACTTCTTCCATTTTAATACAACATAAATGATAGTTATTTACGCCGGAAAAATACAACTTAAATATGTTTCGATTAAATTGTTCTTTATCTGTTAAGTAATGAATAAATAATAAAACACCGCTACCTATTGTAAAGTAAATAAACATATTATGTATTATTATTATATATTAAATTTAATTACTTTTAATTAAATTTAATTTACTTGTATTGTTATATTTAAAAAGTTAAAAGTTAAAAAGTTAATAACTTAAAACTTATATTAAAAGGCTGGTTAAACCTTTAATGTTTATATTTTGATGTTTAAGCATTTTTAAAAACTCTTGCTTGTTTTTATCGGTTTTGATTTTTAAATAAATTTCTTGTATAACACGCTTCATACAAAGTTCGTATTCTGTATTTGTTGGTTTGTTTGCACAAGTTGATGCTTGTAATGTAAAATAAGCACTAGTGTCATTTTCATTTAATTTAACCAAAATGTTGTTTATTTTATCTATATGCTGCTGTCTTTTTTTATATAATTTTGAATTGTTTTGATAATAATTACTAAATCCGGATTTTGTATTCATGAAACCAATTGACTCGCTAATAAGAGAGAATGGATCATAACTGGTTCCACTTAAGTCAGCTGTTCCAGTAGTTGATCCACTTAAGTCAGCTGTTCCAGTAGTTGATCCACTTAAGTCAGCTGTTCCAGTAGTTGAACCACTTAAGTCAGCTGTTCCAGTAGTTGATCCACTTAAGTCAGCTGTTCCAGTAGTTGATCCACTTAAGTCAGCTGTTCCAGTAGTTGATCCACTTAAGTCAGCTGTTTCATCTGAACCGGGTTGTCCATTATTTGAGTCGGTGTCGCCCGTAAATATTGTATTTTTTGTTTTTAGTATATCATTGTCGTCATTTTTATTACCATTAACATCTTCGGAATACAAATAAATATAATGATTTTTATCAGAAGTATAATCTGTTATTTCACAAGTATTGGGGCCTTCAACTAATTCTTGTGAAGTAATGCCATTTTGAATACTTGATACGGTTAGTGCTGTCGAGCCAGATTGCACTGCTTTACACCATACTTTGCCTCTTTCGTTGCTATTAAACGAAACTTCTATTTTATTACCTTCCTCGTTGTAAGAAGATGAAATTTCGGTTAAAACGGGTGATGTTTTATCTAATTCCTCTTTTTCTTTTTCTTTTTGTTCATCTTTATCAACTAATACTTCCCCATCTTGAAGTATTCTAACTTTTTTTGTTTTAGGATCTATTCCGAAAAATGTTAAAATATAAGTAACAATTATTGACATCAAGATAAAAGGAATAAATACAATGACCCACGAGACTATTCCTAAACCTGATTGACATAAATAATTTAATAATATTGTAAAAATAAAGGCGACGAAAAACTTCACCAAGGCAACATTAAAATCTCTTTTGAAAATATCTATTGTAATTTGAGTTATTGAAAATATTAAATAAATTAAAGCAGGAGTGCATAAATTCTGCAACATTATATATTATATATTACTAAAAGAAAATTGCCTTCGATTTCTTAAATTTACCCACTATTTCTTCAACATCCCCGTCTTCACCCACACGATAAATATCGCCATCTACGCTAGAACTAGTATAATATAGTTTTCCCTTTATCATAATCTCTTCTACCTCTAACTCGTCTTCTTCATCTTCTTCTTCTTCTTCTTCCGGTTCGTCTTCTTTATCTTCTTCTTCTTCATCTTCTTCTTCTTCCGGTTCATCTTCTTCTTCTCCATCTTCTTCTTCATCTTCTTCTTCCGGTTCATCTTCTTCTTCTCCTTCTTCTTCTTCTTCATCTTCTTCTTCCGGTTCGTCTTCATCTTCTTCATCTTCTTCCGGTTCGTCTTCTTCATCTTCTTCTTCCGGTTCGTCTTCTTCTTCATCTTCTTCTTCTTCATCTTCTTCCGGTTCGTCTTCATCTTCTTCCGGTTCGTCTTCTATTTTTTGATTTTCTTTGTTTAAACATAATGTGCTTTCACTCCAAGCCTTTAATCCGGCAGATGAATTGTATACAGTTTCCACGCTGGGAGAAACATCCATATTATAATATAATCTATAATTATCAACCGCCTTTTTACAAAGCAACGGTTCATTTTCAATAAAATGTTGTATTTCTTTAAACTTCTCCTCATTTTCGGATACTGCTTCTGTTCTGGTGTAACAATCATCAGGCATACTTTGACTTTCAATATCGTCTGTTAAATTTTCGCAATCCAGGTCATCTTCTGATGTTACAATACTTTCCATTTCGTCTTTATTTAGTTCTATAATTTCTTTTTCTATTTCGGAAACATCATAATCTTTTTTGTGAATATTTACTTCTTTTATCTCCAAATTAATATTATTATCCGATGGTTGTTTTAATGTTGCATCATACCGAGCATTTAATTTAGATAAAAACTCCATTTTATAATTTTCTCTTACAATAGCCAACTTAGTTTCCAATTCTGCTACTTGTATTTTTAATTTTCTATTTTCATTCATTATATCTTGAACAAATGGAATATTTAAAATTGCTGTTTCCGTAGAAGTTCTACCCTCTACAATTGGTAAAAGCACATCTTTTAACTTATTTGTAATTATATAACCAACATCATCTACAATTTTATATATATCTTTTGAACTCGCCATATAATAATTTTATCCGTTTTCCGTTTAATATTATTTAATATATTATTAAATATCTATATATGAGTTCGACTACTCGCGAAAAAGAAGTTATTAATTTAGTAATGAGGCAAACCGATTATACCGAAGAAGAAGCAAAGACGATGTTAAAAAAATGGAACAACAATTACATCAATGTAATTAAAGAATACTTAAACCCTGATTTTGACCAGCCTACGCAAAAAAGCAAACCCAAAACATTAAATCAACAAATGATGGGAGAGATAAGACAATTCATGGATGACGTGTATGTTAAGTTTGAAAACAGAAAAAAATACAATCAGTATATCAATGTATTAAGGGAAATGCACCAAAAAAAACAAGAAGAAGAGAAAAAGAACGCAGAACCCAAATCGGATACAGAAATGGCAGTTGAAACCGCCTCTGAAACGGTATCTGAAGCCGCACCTAAAATTAAAATAGAAGAAGTTGAATAATTAATATTTAGAATACAAATTAAATATTAATTAAATACAAATTAATTAAATACTAATTAATTAAAAATATTTCGTTTCTCGTGATTTAAATTGTTGCTTTTTAAGCGATAGTTATTTGAATTTTGCATTACAGGCGCAATCTGTTGATGACTCAACAAATTGTTATTAACATTGGGTAATTCGTTGTTATCTTCATGAAGTTCGGGAAGCACTTTAGACATCGGCTTATCCACAATCATTAATAATTTGTCGTTGTTTAACAACTTTCTATACTCTTGAATCGTTAGATTACCATAATATTTAGTAAGTGTATAATATGGAGACGGTGCTGGTTTGATATTTATTCCAAAAATCTTACCATACAAATCATTGATCATTGAATATCTCTCCCATAAAACGGAATGATCTAATTGTTCGTTTCTTAAAAAAGCAACCGCACATTGTGGACTACAAAAACAACCATACACATCATATACTCCACTCTTTATTTTTGAAGGAATATAAATGGCTGGATTATCAAATTCACAAGTGCACCAAAAACAAGATGAACGCTTGTCTGGTAAGCAGTTATAATGTAATTGATATTGTAAATTGGTCAATTTTTTCCACACTTCTTTAATATTTATATTGTCATCATTATGTGTTTCTTTACAAGAATTACTACACACTGGTTTTAAATCATGCGTTTTAAATCGTTCATTTGCAAAAGTAACTGGAGGGGGAGTAGAATCTAATGAACCAATATTCTCAAATGTCAAATAGTTTAATTTTTGATTAGCCATCAACGAAAACGGATCTGGTTGCGAAATATTAGGGGTATACTTATTATTTGTTAACGAGATGTCTTTTTTTTCCAATTGTTTGGTGTTGCATTTCAAATGTAAAATAATATTTGTTTCTATATTTTGTTTAAGATTCGTTAAATCGGGCGTTTTCGACACGATCTTTCCACCACGAGGTTTTCTACCCCGTTTTTTTGGAATTTTTTCCTCTTGCGTTTCAACCTTTTTTTTTGGTTTACGTCCTCTCTTTTTTTTAATAATAATATCACTATTAGTTGACATATATGAGTATTTAAGTATTGAATATTTAAGTTATTTTATTTAAACAATTAAGTAATTTAATTTACATATTGTAGCATTACCGTAGTTTAATTTACATATTGTAGCATTACCGTAATTTAATTTTCTATAGTTATTTTAATATGTTGTCTGAAAAACAGACCTACCTTAACATTAAAAAATATTTACCATCTGATAATAGAGTATTATATAAAGATAACAAAAAAAACACATATTTTAAAGAAATATGTGCTGAATATTCACTTAAACGAAATAGTTTTAACCCAAACAAAAGCAATTCTTCTCCAAACATGTTCATCGGTAAACTAAAAACGAGATACGAATCATATTTTAATTAATAATTTAATCAATTAATTTCTACAAATGATTGTCTACAAATGATTGTCTACAAATGATTGTCTACAAATGATTGTCTACAAATGATTGTCTACAAATGATTGTCTACAAATGATTGTCTACAAATGATTGTCTACAAATGATTGTCTACAAATGATTGTCTACAAATGATTGTCTACAAATGATTGTCTACAAATGATTGTCTACAAATGATATCATATAGTTTAGCAAATAAACGTCGCGAATATCACTATGTGAAATAAACTCCAATATTTCAAACTCATTTGCACCACAAACAATTTGAGATGTTTTTATGACATATAAGAAAAAATCCAAAATAAATGATTTTATCTCCATATTATGCTCTATGCACATTTTTTTTATATAATTAGTTCGTGTTTTTCGATTGCTTTTCTTTAAAGTCGAAATAAATGATTGCCACTTAGTATCTGTCATTATATTTACATTTAAACCTCCGTCATCATGATTTCCTTGTATAAAGTTAATCATGCTTCTAATGTCAGATTTAAAAAGGCTGATTATTGCCCTGATATTATCATCTGAAATATTTATTTGTTCTTTTTCAATTATATTTTTAAGAAATGTAAACACATCTGTTTCAGGAAGTTGAGAAAATCGCAAATGTATAAATTCGTTTTGAAGGGAAGAATCTATTTTACTTACATAATTACATATTAAACAAAAACGAATATTATCTGAATATTGCTGTATCAAGTAATGCAGCGCTTGCTGTGCGTTTTTAGTCATGTAGTCCACTTCGTCTAAAATTACAAATTTCAATCCTTTGGTAAAAAATGTTTTTGTATTCACAAATTGGTTAATTTGGTTGCGTATAACCTCTATACCCCGTTCATCCGATGCATTTAAATGTATTTTTAAAGAAGTATCTTGTTGATTGTATACTTCTTGGTATTTTTCTATCAAATTAATAATGGTAGTTGTTTTACCGGTTCCAGGAGGACCATAAAACAATAGATTGGGAAATGTATTTTTTATAATTATATTTTGTAATATTGTTTTATTCATATCATCTAATACAATATTTTCAAGAGTAGATGGTCTATACTTTTCTACCCAAGGACTATGATTCATTATATATGTTTCTTTAATTACATTTAAATTGATATTAGTTAAACAATTAAGTTTAACATCCAATTAATATTAAGTTTTAAGCATATAAAACTATTTTATAAATTATAAGAATGGCAACAGTTTTTGAAGGCGGGTATTTAAAGGTAATTTTGGGACCGATGTTTGCAGGTAAAACTACAAATATTATTACCGAATTTAACAAGTATAACTGCATGGGATATAAATGCGTGGCAATTAACCATTCGATTGACGATCGTTATGGTGAAAAAGTAATTTCAACTCATAATAAAATAAAAATACCGTCTATAAATACGGGCAAACTATATTTAAAGCACGACGAAATCATAGAAAATAAAGTGCTGTTTATCAATGAAGGTCAGTTTTTCGAAGATTTATATGATTTTGTAAATGATATGCTAGGGCAAGATAAGATAGTGTTTGTGTGCGGGTTAGACGGCGATTACCAACGCAAAAAATTTGGCTCAATTTTAGACATAATACCTTTAGCAGATGATGTCGTAAAAGTAAACGGAATATGCCATCATTGTAAAAAAAGAAAATCATTATTTACACATAGAACAGTTAAGTCAGAACAACAAATCGTAGTTGGAAACGAGAATATTTACATGGCTTTATGTAGGCCTTGTTACAAAAACTTAAACTAACTAATACAAGCAATATAATTAATACAAGCAATACTAATTGCATTCTTTTTATATTAATTTTAAATTGATATAAAAATATATTTAAAGAAATTAATATAGACATATTAACTTAAAGATGAATGAGTTAGAACAAGAATGGATGAATTTTACAGAATACAATGATTCTGCTGTAGTTAAAAATACAAACGTTTCTACTATAGATGCAAAGCCTTCTATCATTCCTGAATGTAGTGATATATACATTTCCACAAAAACTAAGATATGTTATTTAAACTCTCCGTTGGATATATTTAAGATATACTGGCAATTGCCGATTTTAGACTATCACGTCCAATCTGAAGGCATCATAAAAAAAACCGTTAAAATTAATTGTGAAAATAAAGAAGACAGCGATCGATTAGATCAACTAATTGAAAATGAAATTGTTAATAACAAAACAGTTAATATATATGAAATTAATAAAAATACAAATGAAAATGAGGGAAAATATAAAGATATACGAAAGGTTACGATTGGAATATCTAAAAAAGACCTTTTAAACAACCGGAAAAAAAAGAAAAGCGCATTTTACAATTGCTTTGCTATCATATACAGAATATGGTATCAAGATAAATTTAAAGAAATACATTTGAAAGTATTTAATACTGGGAAAATAGAAATACCTGGTATCCAAAACGACGATACCATGTATTATGCACTTGAAATACTATGTAAAGGATTGACAATACTAGAAAATCGGGAAATCACTTATAACAAACATGACATACAAAATGTATTAATCAATTCCAATTTTAAATGCAACTACTTTATCAACCGAGACAAACTTTTCAACATATTGAAATACAAATACAACATTCATAGCTTATATGACGCTTGTTCCTATCCTGGAATACAGTGTAAATACTATTACAATTCCAATAATAATGGAATATGCACCTGTTCTACTAAGTGCGGATTTAAGGAAAAATCGAATATTAAAAATAAAGATGTTAGATGCACAGAAGTATCATTTATGATATTTAGAACGGGTAGCGTTTTGATTGTAGGACATTGTGACGAATATGTATTAATTTACATATATAATTTCTTGAAAAATATATTATTAACTGAATTTGATAAAATAAACATCGCGGTTGAAAATGATATTCATGCGAAAAAAACTAAGAAAACAAAATTAAAAAAGAAAACGATAATGGTGAAAACTACGCCTCCTAATATGTGTAAAGTAATATAAGAAAACTAAGATTATAAGTAATATATCAATTCAATAAACTATTTACAAATTTTACACGGTTAAAATTATTTTTTATAGAATATTTCATAAGCATTTTATTTAATTTTTCATACTTTATTTCATCCGATTTTTGAATAAAATAATCGAGCGTTTGAAATATTACTGGAATACTTACATTATTAACAATTAAAAAGTTATATGTATCCGTTGCCATGTCTTTTAAATTGATACTCTTTTTTTTTGTATATCTTTCAATTAGTTTAATGGTTTTTTTTCTAGTAAATTCAACTTCTACATCTTTGAATTCTGTGATTCCATTAAATAAAGCATATTCTGCTATAAATATAAATAAATTTAAATCTTCCAAAATATTATCAATTACTACGGCTTCTTCTGGAGTATATTTCATTTTCTTTTTATATTCGATATTGATATCAAATATTGTTTTCTTATAAACAAACAACATTGCATCTTTAGACGATAATTGTAAAAAACTATTCCCTTCTTCGCCAATTTGCTCAATAAATTCAATATAATACAAAAACGATTTATTAAGATGCTTGTATATTAATTCGGTGTTTCTTGTGTATAAAAAAAGCACGTTCATTACATTTTTCAACATCGATATCCCTTTTTTAATTACCTTAATTGAATATTTGCCATTTTTTTCCATTATGTTATTCTTAAATGTGTGTAAATAATCAAATATTACCGACATAAAAGCGGTGTAAATGTTTTTTATTTCACTTTTATCAATATTAACTGGCATATAATTATTTTTATCTAAGATGATATCTTTGCTAGTAAGTTCCATATTAAATATAATATATTTTATTATATAAATATTAACTTAAAGATTTAAATATAATACAATATAAACGATGGAAACCGAACAGTCAAATTCTCAAGCAACAACAACAACGACAACGACAACGACTCCTGGTAGTTATAAACTACCTTCCGGTGTTACTCTGCAACATTGTGCTAAAATCGCAATTGTAGAAGACCGTCCAATTATGTTTGATTATTGGACCTCTTCCTGCGATAAAGAAGTTCTTATTGGTATCCGTGAAAGTGGTGAAAAATTGCTTGTAAAAAATGAAGAAGAATACACCAGTCCAATTTCAAAGATTTACAAGGTAGAAGAAGAATACATTATTATGACCGAAAATTCTATTTATGTTGTATCCGCCGATATCCCTACCAAACGCGTAAAGTAAATATGATATGTTAATTATTATAATTTTAAACATTAAATTATAATAATTTTAAACATTAAATTATAATAATTCCCTTAATTTGTTTCTTACCTCTAGATCTATCGTTTCGGGGAATTTCACGCTAAAATTTATGATTAGTTTGCCAGTATGATTTTCACGGGTCATACCTAAATTAGGAAGACTTGTGTTCGAATTATTATTAATAACACAAAAATTTGTTTTAGTATCCACCTTATATTTTTTACCATTTATATGCTGAATATTCATTTCAATACCGGTTAGCGCTTCTTTTAATGAAATTGTTTTGTTATATATCAAATCAACGCCTTGTCTAATAAATATAGTTTCGTTTTTTATAGTAAAAACTATTTTAATATCACCAAATATACCATTTACTTGATTTCCTTTGTTTTTCAAAACAATGATCTCATGGTTATCAATTCCTCTAGGAAATTTTACATAAATGTTTTCTCGTTCGGTTGTTTTATCGTTGTTATTCACAATATTTCGGTTTATTTCTAACGGAATTATACCACCACTATATGCTTCTTCTAATGTAATAGTAACTTTTTCGGTTATTACAGAAGGCCGTTGGTAAATAGGATTTCCATTATAAAATACTTTAAATCGCGTATTTGATTGATTACTAGGATGAGTTGGTTGTTGAGACGGATGATTAGGGGGAGTGTGAAATTGATGATTCGTTGGAAAATTATTTTTAAAAAACATCGACATAATATCGTTCATATCACCTGGGTTGATATTTCCATTTATATTCATACCTCCCTTTTGTTGCGCATCATATATATGTCTTTTTTGAGCGTCGCCCAACGTTTGATATGCTTCATTTATTTTTTTAAATTTTTCAGCATCGCCACTTGGTTTATCTGGATGAAATAAAAGCGACTTTTTACGATATGCTTTTTTTATTTCATCAGATGAAGAACTATTAGATATACCTAAACATTCATAATAGCTCATTTATTATTATTATACAACATAGTTTTATTACCAATTAAACACAAATATACTTTATTAATTTTTAATTATTAAACATAATTTTACAAATTGTTGTATAGTAATGTCTAAAGATAATCCACCATTGATTTTAAAGAAGTATCAGCCATCTACATTTGATGGTTATATTATTCATAAAGAATACATCGAGTTATTTAAAACATTTATCCGATTAGGAAAATTAAACATTTTATTAATAGGTAGTCCATGTTCCGGTAAATCAACTCATATTGAATCAATTATAAAAGAGTATTATCAATTAAACAACATACCGCCTGAAAATTTATTGTATATTAATAATCTACAAGACCAAGGCATACAATATTATCGTTCTGATGTTAAAAACTTTTGTCAGATTAAAAGTTCCGTTAAAAATAAGAAAAAATTCGTAATTCTAGACAATTTAGACACTATTAACGAACAAAGTCAACAAGTTTTCAGAAATTACATCGATAAGTATAGTGATAATGTCTTTTTTATGGCGTCTTGTAGTTACAAACAAAAAGTAATTGATAGTATACAATCGCGACTTACTATTCTTAAATTAAAGGCGGTTTGTTTTGATGATTTAAGAACCGTATTGAAATATGTTAAGTGTAACGAAAATATAAATATATCTTCAGAAGCAGAAGGTGTATTATTAAATATATGTGACTATTCGATAAGAAAACTTCTTAGTTATATTGAAAAGTTTAAACTTTATAATAAGAAAATAGATGCTAATAATGTAAGATTAATATGCAATAATATTAGTTTTAATGATTTTGATAGATATACGGGTTATTTAATTAATTTAGACATGCCAAAATCTATAGATGTTATAAATTCTCTTTATGAAAGGGGATATTCGGTATTGGATATATTTGACAATTATTTTACATATATAAAATACAACTCGGATCTATCACACGACAATAAATATAAATTAATTAAGTTAATTTGTAAATATATATCTATTTTTCATACAATACACGAACATAATATTGAATTGATTATGTTTACTAAAAACGCAATTGATGTATTTAAAGATAATAGTTAAAAGTATAATAATTTAATATGTAAATATAATATCTTATGAGTCAAGTATTTAAGAATGTTTTTTCACAAAATCTATTGTTTGATTTCTTGAATTCGTGTTGTGAAAAATCAATGGATAAACAATATGAAAATTACTATGAATTCAATAACACATCATTTAAAAAAGCTAAATATGAACAAGATGCGTTAGAAACATTTTATAAAACAATCAAACCGTATTATCATAAATCAAAAAGTTTTTATATTGATAGAGAGAAAACATATAAAAATTTTGTCACTATAATACGACAAATATGTAAGTTTTTAAAAATTGCATATAAATCTAAGATTAAGTATAGAAATTCAGATTATTCTATTATATATTTTATTGATTCAACGAAAACGCTAGATGATTGCTAATATTATTATCGGATTCCATTATTTGATGCGAATTCAAACGAACAAACCAATTGTATTTGGTTCGTTTTAGTAGCTCTTTTTTAGGTATAACCATACAATAGCAATTTGTAGATGTTTGGATTGGAGAGCTAGATAATAAATCTTCCAACAATATCTCTTTACCGTTCCGGTCTTTCATTCCAAATAGTTTTGAGTTGATGACATTTATCTCATTTTTATTATACAGTTCAAATAGCTTGATATTGAAGCGACCTAAAAAGTCCATTTCAGCCGTATTGTCTTTTGAAATTAATGTTTGCCAATATTCAATTAATTGTTTTAATACATCCGATCCTTGACGCGCGCCCATAATATCGGAATCTGGAATAAATTTTAAAGCATCTGCTGATTTGTTCCTGGAAATACTTTCCACCGCAAAAAAGTCTTTGTCGTGTAAAAACATATTCATAATAGGTTTGACATCTTCCATGACAATCGTGCTGTTTGGTAAACACATTCCGCCATATTTATACAACAATCGCACAAATGCGTATTGTCTAACATGACTTTTGATTGGGTCTGCTAACTTGTTTAAATCTATATCCCACTCTGGCATCAATCTTGAAAAAGAATCGTCATCAATCAAACAAATTTTAAAAGATTTGGAGCAGTGCCTCATTATAGTATTAATACATAGCTCAATATATCCTTGGTTTACCATTTTGGTATTTCTAGATGAAAAAGACAACCAGTTTCTAGAATTAATTTCGGAACCGCTATGCACCCACAATACAGGTTTATCATCCTGTTTACTTTCTCCATTCAATAAATAATGCTGAATTAACCTATCATGTGTTTCTTTACTATCTATATCATACTTTTTTAAATATTTATCATATAACATCCCAACTGATGTTATAACAACAAAAGCAAACATGTAATTAACAATTTTCATATCTATATAATTATTATATATAAAAATACATAATAATTAATTTACATTCATTATTAATTTACATTCATTATTAATTTACATTCATTATTAATTTACATTCATTATTAATTTATTGTAAGCATGAGTTTCTTTATCTAGAACTCCAACTGTTTTAGATTTCGCCACCATCTTTCATTTAATCGTTTTGCTTCTTCTTCTTGTTTTAATAAATCGTATGCTAAATTGGTGGCCACCTTTTCCGAACCATAATTTTTCCTGTTTAATATAGCCTTTGAATGTTGCTCCGATAAAGGATTTATATTTTGCCTTGATCGCGCCATCTTAATGTCCTCCATATTTGAGTATTTTTCCTTTTTTAAATAATCATCGTGCGTCACCGGAACAACCGTTTCTGTATGCGCTTTCTTTAAATCTTCATATGCAAGCTTACTAAACATACCAGATGAATAACTAGACGGCTTGTTTCTATCTAAATCATATCCATTACCACTCGTCATTTCTTCTAAATCTTTTTTTACAACTAAGTCCCGACACTTTTGCTTTTTATCATGAAACAACCGGTCAAAATCGTTTAAGGATGCTGCGGTTGGTTTGTCGCCGTCGTCAGAAGAACGAAACCATTCATCATAACCTCCACTCGCCTTTTCGTCAGTCATCTTCGTCTTTTCAAACATCTTGTTGAACCACGCATTGAAATCCTTAACCGACTTCCCCTGCAACTTTTTCGCCAACAACTTTTCATCGTTTTTTACATTATCGTTTAAATAACTATATTCAACATCGTGCGCGCATTGATGTTTCTGTTTTTTGAAATAATACACCCTTTCAACAGTCTTATACGCTTTGTTGAAAAATATAAAATATTTATTATCTATGTTGGCTCGGTCGGGGTGCATTTTCACCACCATTCGTTTTGCCGCTTTTAAATCATGCTCCGCGAAATCGTATTTTAAATGAAATAAATTAAGTAAATCTGTTAAATTATAGTTTTCAATGTCTAAATCATGAGCATCATTCATATAATTAAAAATAGAATTAAAATATAGTATTTTTAATTTATTTTTTTACATAACTATTGGTTTTTTCAAAAAACTTACTGATATCTTCAGCAGAAGATGACGATAATATTTCATGAATGTCACCATCAATATAACTAACCATCGTTGGAATAGAACGGATTTTTAAATAAGAAGCAATATTACTTCCTTCGTCTACATCGACTTCCACATAAGTGATTTTCTTATAATGATCCATTAATTCACTTACATAGGGAGAGATACGCTTGCATGGACCACACCATTCCGCCTTAAATTTTATAATTACAACATTGTGCTTTTTAACTAAGTTTTTCAATTCATCGCGGGTTTTTAATTGAGCCACCATATACTTATTATATTAAATTACATTTTAATATAATAATTTAATGTTTAATATTTTTAAAACTTAAGTTGTGTGCTGTGTGTTGTGTGCTGTGTGTTGTTGTATGTATAATACTAATGCACGGTTTCAAATAATGACTTTATTTTCTTAACACTTAACTGCGGTAAATTTGGATGCGCCTCCCACATGTATTTACAATAAGACCATTCCATATCATATTCCTCTAAATAATAATCACCTAATTCTTTCAACAATATATAATGATATTTTGAAGGTAAATAACTTAACTTTTCCTTAGGTAAAACATACGCCAGTTGAATATACTCATTTATATCATTTGTAGGGGTTTCAATATTTAATATGTCGTAATTCCAATGTGGAATATACCGATTTAAATCACGCAACAACGGTGGATAGTGATAATTATATTTCCAATTCCAATCAATATCATTACCACTATAATAATTAAACGTCCATTCAATACCTTCCAAATAATTTATACATATTTTTTTCACATTGTATTTGTAATTATTACAATGCAGTAATGTGTCATAATATCGGCGCTCCCAACCATAATTTGTTGGATCAATATACAATTCTTTTTCAACATTGGTGATCGGCAACATATTATACTTTTTCATTTGCTCTTCATATGTAGAACATTGATAACTACGCTTCGATAAGCGTTGTCTATTATTATGTTCCCTAATAAAATTATCTTTCTCATTTTCCGCCAACACATTTATTACTTTTGACAAATTTGACCACTTGATCTTATTATCGCATATTATTGTTTTGGTTGAATTTCCTAACACTTGCTTATACGCATTCATTAGTATTTCAATACCATATGTCCTAATATTTACAGAAGGAAAATGAGGCAGAAAATCGTTTCCTAGTAGAAAGCAAAGAAACATATAATCTTTTATTACATTTGTTGACTGTGTCGCGGGTGCGTGTGTCGCGGGTGAGTGTGTCGCGGATGATGCGACAGTTGCTTGAGATTTCATCGCTGTTTTCATATTAGATTCTATACCACGAGATAACTCATTTAAATATATCATATAGTTTTCATTTGGAATTAAAGACGAGTCAATTGATTTTATAAACTCCGGTGTCTCTCTAAATAAATAAATTTGATTGGATACATCTAAATGATTTAATCCCAACATAATTAAATCTGCATCTAAACCATACACCACCATCGGTTTATTTTTTAATTTTAATCGGTTATCTCTCATATACTTAAATATCTTATGTTCTCCTTCTCCTACCTCATTTGAACCGCTTACTATGTAATATGAAGTTGAGTTGGTGTTAGAGTTGGAGTTGGAGTTGGAGTTAGAGTTGGAGTTGGCATTGGCGTTGGCACTAGTAAAATGATCGCATACACTTTTATTTAGTAAACACATAAAATTAGTTCCCGGTGTAATACTTATTTTATCCCATGATTCAACATATTTAGGATTTAATTGTTTGTTTAATTTTACCTCCAATAGTGATTTATGTCGTCGTGTTCGTTGCTGTTCTAATTTCGCAACCGGTGCAACTCCATCAAATGATATATACACTTTTTCACTTGGTGAAATAATACGTATATACTCTTCTATTTTCATTATCGTGTTTTTTATTAAGTTGCTTTCAAATTCGTCTTTTTTATTTGCATCATACTCATTTGACATTTTATGCAGACAATCATATATTATTGAATTACTATCCAAAAACATATAATCTATTTTAGTATTTTTGCTTAATTTCTTTATAATATTTCGGTGATTTTTCACAATATATGAAAAATAACTGGGGATACCCATTAATTTAATGAGATGTTAATTAAAATTCGCAATTTATATTTAATATATTTTAATTAATCTATAAAATCATTATCTAATCAATATATACGATGGTGAAAACTGTAAAGGTGAAAAAATCGAAACTGGTTAAAAACCAAAATTCGATAAATTTAAATCATTTAGAAAATGAGATTCAATATTTCATTAAAATAATACAAGATACAATTCTATACATACAAAGGTATAAAACGTTTGGTATTATCTCGTCTAATAATGTTTACAATTCTATAAATAACTTAACAAATATTTACAACGATTTAAATTCCATGATTTTATGTATTGAAAAATCAAATAGCAATAGTATATACAACAAATTAGTAGATATAAGGGAGAAATTAGTTCAGATATTTAAACACAACGGCACCAAACAGGTAGAAGACCTTTTAAATTTATACTATGGTTCCGACTTTATTAAACAACAGTGTTTAAAGAAAAACAAGGAAAAATACGATATTATTGGCAAATATTGTCACCCTATATCTTTTATTTCTTTACCATGGAAAGACCACAATAAACCGAAAGATGACATCAGTCGCAAGGTAATTGCTAAAAACAGAATTGTAGAAGATTACCTTATAGTTGAAAATAGTGAAACACTGGAATGCTTTGACATGGCACGAACCAATTCACATTTTCAAACAAAAGTATACGGCTTAAAAATATGTTTTCAAAATCCGGTTAAAAAAGAAACACTTATCGTTAAATGTATTGTCGATAATATTACTTATCATTGTATTAATAACGGGTTTGTTAATAACAAAACAAAACAACTTGTGTTAAATAAGCCAAAAGAAGGACAATACGATAACGGTGATTTTAATCGGTTTGTTGATTCGCTTACACTAAAACAACTTCTTGTTTATAGCAACGATGAGTTATATCACAAATTTATTGGCTGTTTAAATCAAAACATATTGTTTAAACAAAAAACGGTTTCCACCATTATTAAAGAGTTTATCAATAGTGATTTATTTAAACAGCGAACAATACTAATTCAACTCTTATTAAAACACAACGACCCAGAGTTTAAATATCTTTCTTATTTACTATATGATTTATTATCGAATGACTCAAATGGAAATGTAGATACATACGAACAAACTCTTTTATATGATTCTCTCCCTTGGAATGTTAAAAAGTTTTTCCGCGACGCAATGACAGCCACCATTAAATACACCACCAATCTTAGCAATTTCAGCATGAGTGACATACCGATCGAACAACAAATTTGCATGCTTAAAGCAAACGACAGTGTTAAAGAAAAAGCGATGGTAAAACTAAAAGAAATAAAGGCGAAATCAGACGACAGCGGATCAAAGGCACGCCAATTTTTAGATGGTCTTCTTAAAATTCCATTTGGTGTTTACAGAAAAGAAGAATTGCTTGATTATATCGGTGATATTAAAAAAGAATACAACAGTATCGTTACTTATATGCAAGAAAAAGATGACCTATTTTCAGTCGATCCATGCAACTCCAATATTGATATTATGAGGTCTTGCCATTATATTAAAAATACATATATACACGCCCTTAAAAACAAGCAATTGAATCGATTGACCGAATTATATACGGTTCATAAACGGGACCAACTAGTTTCCAATATCTGCTATATTAATAGTTACTTTAAACAAAAAGATATTGTTAATAACCACATCTGCCATTCAGGAAAGAAAATTACATATATGAAAGAAAAAATTTTAAATGTTATTAATACTTGGAAGCACGACTCGTCTTTTATAGAACATTTAATACAAAAATACAAAAACTATAATACCAATATTGATACCGGCAAAATTATAAGCACTATTGATGATATTGATAAAAAATGGAAAGATATCGGCACAAACATCCGCAAAGCAACCAACATATTAGATGATGCTGTATACGGACACAGAGACGCAAAACGTCAGATAGAGCGAATTATTGGACAATGGGTTTCGGGAGAAGAAAACGGTTATTGTTTTGGGTTTGAAGGACCGCCTGGAGTAGGAAAAACCAGTTTGGCAAGAAAAGGGTTGGCACATTGTTTAAAAAATGAAAAAGGAGAAACTAGACCATTTTCCTTTATTGCGTTAGGAGGCGCCAGTAATGGAAGCACATTGTCCGGTCATAATTACACCTATGTTGGTTCAACTTGGGGTAAAATAGTAGATGTGTTAATGGAAACGAAGTGCATGAATCCAATCATATTTATTGATGAATTAGATAAAATTAGCCGCACCGAACAAGGAAAGGAAGTAATCGGCATACTTACACATTTAGTTGATTACACTCAAAACAAATCATTTCAAGATAAATATTTCACAGGAATCGATATTGATTTAAGTAAAGTATTATTTGTATTTTCTTATAACGACCCTTCTTTAATTGATAGAATATTGTTAGATAGGATTCATCGCGTAAAATTCAATCACTTAACCCTTGAAGATAAACTAGTTATATGTAAAAAATATATATTACCTGAACTAGAAGACAAATTAAACTTACAGAATAATATTGAAATGTCCGATTCCACATTAACACATATTATAGAAAACTACACAAATGAATCTGGTGTTAGAAAGTTAAAGGAAATTTTGTTTGAAATTTACAGTGAAATTAATTTAGATTACTTAAATAACTACACCAAGTATTTAGAAAATACAAACACAACTTCATTGACAAATGAAATTATTGATACAAAATACCTTAAAAAACGATACAAAATCACACACAAAACAGTTCATTTAGAAGCAGATGTTGGAATTATCAATGGATTGTGGGCAAATGCGTTGGGAATGGGTGGTATTATACCTATTGAATGCAACTTTTTCCCTTCTACTAATTTTCTGGACTTTAAGTTAACTGGATTACAAGGAGATGTTATGAAAGAAAGTATGAATGTAGCAAAAACATTGGCTTGGAAATTAACTTCGGAAAAAACGCAGAAAATGTTGTTAGAAGATTTTGAAAAAGTGAAATCATATGGTTTACATATTCATTGCCCGGAAGGTGCCATACCCAAAGATGGACCGAGTGCAGGAACTGCAATAACAACTGTACTATACAGTCGTTTAAATAAACTTAAAATACCAAACAATATTGCCATTACGGGAGAGATCGATTTAAGAGGGAAAGTTACCGCTATTGGTGGATTAAATTTAAAGATTTTAGGAGGAATTCGCGCAGGTGTAACCACATTTTTGTTTCCAGAAGAAAACATTAAAGATTTTGATTTGTTTAAAGAAGAACATAACGATAAAACCATTTTTGAAAAATACAAATATATACCTGTGAACAATATAAATAGTGTATTGGAGATTGTATTTGGTAGCGAATAAATACTAGAAAAATAATTAATTAATAATTAAAAAAATACAAGAAAAGGGGAGAGATGTGAGATTGATATAATGTTATATTAGGCATAGCCATGTAAGGATATACAATATAATATGTAAAATATATAAAAATATATATTATATATAAATGGCGATTGCTAGTAGAAAATTATTAGGAGCAACCGGCTTATATGAAATGATATTGCTAACCGCACCAATTATAATAACATTTATTCTTTTTTTGGGCGATGGAACTGGAGCAGGTGCTTTTTTACCAGGAATTGTGTGGTTATCGTTTCTTATAATTGCTTTTGGTATAACGCGAGGCTTATATCAAATACTTGGTGATAAAATAAAAGGTGAGCGTTCGGATTGGGATGTTAACAGTGAAAAATTGGATTGTGGTTTATTTAAAATACCATCATGGATTGGTCCATTAAATATACCATATCGTTTAGTTTTTTATGGGTATACTATCACTTATTTAATAATTCATGCTTTTTATGGTATGGATAACATTTCAAATGGCATTTCAATATTAACCGTTGTAGGATTGCTGTCTGTTTTAGATATATTTCGACTTCAAAAAAATAACTGCTATATTGGTAGCAAAGATGGAAACAAAATATTAAGTTACATTAAATCTGGATTAGGCTTTGGGATATTATTTGGACTTTTAGGACTTATTACAAAAATAGATCCAGACGACCCAACTTGGTCTTTTTTTAAATCATAAATATAAGTAAATTCATACATATAAGTAAATATTATACAACGTGAATTGTGAATATTATATAATATGTAATATGTAATATGCAATATATTATATAATTATATATATAATATGCCCGATAGAACTTCTCCATTTTTAGACTGGCGGGGTGTTTTAAATATTATAGGATTAATGAGTCCTGTTATTATTACTTTTTTGGTTTTTTTTAGCGGGGCGATTAGTGGATTAATGTGGGCGACTTTTTTAATTCTTACACTATCTATGGCTGCATTAGTAAATGAACGATTTATTACCATTACCGGTCAAGATATTGAACCTGAAAAACTATTGAAAAATATGTCTTATAATTGTGGTGTGTTTAAAATACCAGGAGACAGTATTCAAAGTGTTCTTCCATTTCGCATTATTTTTCATCTTTTCACATTTACTTATCTTTTATCGAACGCAGGAATGGGGGGGTCTTTAAATGGACCTTCAGTTGGGTTTATAGTAGTGCTTGGGTTATTATCGCTAGGTGATATTATTCGATTGTCCAGATCAAAATGCTATGATACAAAATCATTTTTTTCCGCAGGATTGTATGGTATAGTTTTTGGTTTGATTGGATTAGCATCTATGGAAATAAATCGTTTGCTTGTATTTTTTAAACCAGAACAAGGATTAACACAGTGTTATAGTAAGGATATATGTCAGTAAACATGTACTCTAATAATAACATTAGCACTAATAACATTGATAACAATAATAATTATTAAGTTTACATTATAATTATTATTATGTAAAAAGGCGGAACCATATCTCAAGCAATTCCTTATTTAGCTTTCTTAATAGCATATCGCGTTTCCATTGGTTAAAGTTTAAACTGTAATATGGTTTAAAAAAACATTTTCTAAATTGGATATATCCACTTAAGGGCACATATGACTTGTATTTCGATAATATACTTTTATCAAATACTTGCTTTCCAGCACGACGAGATACTTCATTGTGGAAATTAAATAAATAGTCAATCAACTTTTCCTTTGTATTTATCATATTGTCTGTTGTATTATTCATTTTTTGAACGGCATGTAATCGACATACTTCACACGGTAAATTACAGCAGATCTCTTTAATGATATTAAAACACCTTTTATAATTAGTATTGTAATATCCTTCATTTACCTTTTCTGCAAACCCATGGAAAAAATACCATGTTGGAACAGACCAATCTGCTTTAGACATGTTTTATATAATCTATATAAAGATAAATTAATATATATTTTATCACAACTATTATGCCTACATCATCGGAATTGTTTAATAAACTATTAAAAGAATCCATGGAAAACCTAACAAATGTTGTCATAGATAAAGACGGGAAAATGACCGACACAAACGCTGGTCCCGAACTTGAATACTGTTTAATTACAGGAGAACCCTTAGAGAAATCACATATTACACTTAATTGCAATCATAAATTTAATTATGTGCCACTCCATAATACAACTGTTCGTTGGAAAGAAAACGGCAAAAATAAATATTATTGTAAGCAAAATAAAATAAACATGAATAGTAATATTATTTGTCCGTATTGTAGAAGTCCTACACCAGGTGTTTTACCATGGTATGACTCAATGAATGTTCCAAAATTAAAATACATTAATACTCCATTTAATATGTGTTTCATGTATAATAAATGCGTGCACAAACTAACGTCTGGAAAACGAAAGGGAGATGACTGTGGTAAGCGATGCGCTGCGTATGACCACAATAGCCCTCACTCCACATTTCTTTGTGGCACACATAAAAAATATCATACAAAATACGACAATGATGGCCATTTAAAACCGACTAATACTAAACCGACAACTAATTTGGGTGTTTGTCAGCATTTGTTATTGAGAGGTAAAAGAAATGGAGAGAAATGTGCTAACCCCTCGAAAAGATATATTACAAATGAGAATGGTATAAAAACATATTATTGTAGTTATCACTTTAATAAGTATCAATCTAAATAAAAGTATATGTGATTGATAATTATTGAATTTATTGACTTGTATGCTTTATATGATTGTATGTTTTATTGGATTGTGTTATTACTTTCGCATCATAGAAAGTCCAATATATAAAAACAAACCAATCATGACACCCGAAATCTTTTTCTTAATAAAATTACGGGATACATTCATCCATGCTTCTTTCTGCTCTTGCGAATTTAAATGCTTTATCATATAATCAGATTTAGGTTGAAGATAATATGTTATACTTGCGGTCATCATTAAAACAATACCACTCGCACACACTCGACTTGTGGTGTTTTTAATTAAATACAAAGTTGGGAGAGATAATACCACACCGGCAGCCAATCCATTTAAATAATGATTTAGCCGTTCTTTTCGGATTTTACTATAAATCTCTTTTTGGTCGTCATCCATTAAACTTACCATTTTTTCTAAATCTCCATGATAAAATATAGTAATACCAAATACAGCTAAGTAAGCGACTAATATAAAGTATAGGATAAAACAGTAGCAATTGTTGAATATGTAATTAATCATTATATATTAACATAACAAATTTATTGACGGTAAATATTCTTGAATTTGATAATAATATTATTAAATTACTTAAAATATTATTTATATATACTGTATAATGTCACAAAATGATTTGGTTGAAAATGTAAAAACATGGTTAACTATTGATAATGATATAAAAAAACTACAGAAGGCAATAAAGGAAAAACGAAATCTTAAAAAAAATATAACAGATAATTTGGTAGATATTATGAATCAAAGGGATATTGATTGTATGAACACAGCACAAGGTCAGCTAATAAAAACTACTAAAAAAGTGAAAGCACCATTAAGCAAAAAACATTTGATTGATTCTATGCAGAAATATTTTAAAGATGATGGAGAAAAGGTCAAAGAGTTGTGTAATTATATTTTAGATAGTAGAAATGTTAAGGTTTCTGAGAACATTAGAAGAAAAATGTAATAATATTTAACATTAAAATAACAGTATTAATTATATGAGAATAATTATAATTTTGGGGATTGTTATATTTAATATAATTATCGGGGCTTTTACAAATTATTTTCCAGACTTAATTGATAAAGAACGTTTTTTACCTTACTTGTTATGGTTTAACGCAATCGGTGTATTTGCTCTTATTATACCGAACCGTTCAATTGATTATCTTTTTAAAAATGATCTTAACATCGAGTAAATTATTGATAGGATTGAATCCCAGATAATATTAAAGGTGGTGTTGGGTCTTTAAGTTGAAAACATTAATATTATTAAATTGATTTAGATATATTCTACTATATTAAATGAAAACATAATGGAACGGCGTATTAATAAAAAGATAGAAGAACATTTCATCCACTTTAAAAATGGAATCATCGAGAGGTTGAAACAACAACACGGAGATATTCAAAGTGACAGCGATGTGTATAAACTTGTAGAGTTTATTTATAACTATCCTAAAATATCTGTAGACCAAGATGACATTAAGAAGCGTAAGCGAGTTAAAAATGTCGTTCCATTTTGCGACAAATGTATGGCACTTCGTGCTACCGGTGAACAATGTAGCAGGCGTAAAAAAGACGGGTATTCGTTTTGTGGAACGCATACCAAAGGCACACCACACGGCCATGTTGAAAACAAGCCTCCGGCAAATCCATATACAAAACGAACGGCGTGGATTGAAGAAATTAATGGTATAAGTTATTACATAGACAACCACAATAATGTGTATGATAGTTCGGATATAGTAAATAATGTAACCGGCCCAAGAATAATTGCGAAATATGAGAAAAATGCTTTTGGCGTGTATTCTATCCCATCATTTAAACGGCTATAAACAATAATAATAATAAACAATAATAATAATAATCGACGACAACCAATATACTTTTTATTATAATTTTAATTATTAAATAATAATATTTAAAATTACTTTTGTTAATTATATTATTGATGGATAAAAATACACAAAATGATATAGATAATTCATCCAAACAAATGAAGTCATGGCATCCGCAACAAGAAAAGATTTTAAAGAATTGGTCTGAAGTAGGCAGTAGTTACAGATACCTACATGGTAAATCATTCAATAAATATGAAAGATGTAACATGTGTTTTAGTTTACCCGTTATTATACTCAGCACATTGACCGGTGTTGCCAACTTTGCTCAATCCAGTTTTCCGGTTGATGCGCGACCAACTGTAAGTGTTGTTGTGGGCTCTCTAAATATTATTGCAGGTTTAATTACCACTATAGCACAGTTTTTAAAAGTAGCAGAACGAATGGAAGGTCATCGAGCAGCAAGTGTTGCTTATTCAAAGTTTTCCAGAAATATTTCGGTTGAACTAAGTTTACCAGTAAAAGAAAGGTTGATTGATGGAACCGAATTTTTATCCGTGCAGAGGAGTGAAATGGATCGATTAATTGAACAAAGTCCTAATATCCCAGAAGACATAGTTAAACTGTTTGACAAAACATTTATTAAACGGGACCGCGAAGGCAATAAATTAAATGACGACGACGCTTTTTATAAACCAGAAATACTTGATATTAGACCCGTGGAAATTTATAAGAAAACAAGTAAAGAACTAGAAGAAGAAGAAGAACAGAAACGGTTGGCTGATATGAAGCGTAATAAAGAACTACAAGATATCATCATTAAAGATGAAACTAAAAGAAGAAATGAAATATATAATGATGTTATGAATCAAATAAAAGAAGCAAAGAATATAAATGAAACAAATACTCTCGTAGATACAAGTGAACCACATTCGATTGAAGTTGAAATGCAGAATATTATGCAAGATCTTAATATGAATGAACTTAACGATATGGGCTTTGATATTGAAGCAAACGCATTTATTAGTAAAGAAGAAACGATCGATAAAACAGGCATAAATAAAGAACAACCAAAAACAGTATCTACAGACGCAATTGAAAATAGTAAAATATCAATTGAAACAATCGAGGCAAAACTAGAACTGCCGTCACCTACCCAAGATGAACCGGTCTCAGAAGTTAAACATGTCAAAGAAGATGAAACAACAATTGAAATAGATTTGTCTAGTAATGATTTATCTGGTAATACTGTTCTGCAAAAAATAGATATTGAATAATAAATTAAGATATACTTAAGATATACAATAAACTAAATAATATATAATTTTTACGATTATTATATATTATTTTTATTATTTTCGTTTGTGTTGTTTATCTACATTTAATACACATTCAACAGATTTAGATGGTCCATGTCCATAAAAGTAATACATAACACTTGTGGTTAATATCATCGAACTTAGTAAAAATAAATTATTATACATATTAACAGTTTATTAATATATATATTAAGAACTATTTAATTCATTATTTGTTTCATCAATATCCTTGTTATTTATTAAAAAATATCTATCGTATTTTTTTTTACCAGAAGAAGTATAACCGGCACTTTTGCGGATTGGCTTCATATAATATCCATTTGATTTTAACAACTGCCTGATAAAATTTAAAAAAGGCCATCGTTGACGGTTATTTGTTGTTTCTTGCAAAGATGTTATTGATGATGTTGAAAATATGGCGTCCAGTTTCACTATGTTTTCACTTAAATCTTGATATTTTTCGATGTTATCGATCAAAACACTACGCCTTATATATATATTTTTCAATGTTGTTTCGGATTTATCTATAATGTTTATACTTTTTAAAAAGCCTATTATTATATTTTCATTATCCATTACTTAATAAATCTTATTTGTCTTTAAGTAAAAATAATTTTGAAAAAAAGGTTCCAAAAAAGGCACCCAAAAAGGCACCCAAAAAGGCACCAAAAAAGGCACCAAAAAAGGCACCCATCGAACAGCCGCGTGTTTTTCGATGGGAGCCTTTTTGGGTGCCTTTTTTTCGAAAATAGTGCCTTTTTTTCGGATTTTTCGGATTTTTCCTGATTTTAGTGTTTTGTATAAATATTACCATATATCGTAATAAAAAATTTACCGATTATAAAGTATGGTGTCGTTGAAAAAATGCTCGAAAAAAAAAGGCACCAAAAAAGGCTCCCATCGAACAGTTTTTTTCATAAAAGTTTTTTGAGATTTCATTTTGGACAACCCCCGACCTTGTTCTTTTTCAAATCTCAAAAAACTTTTATGAAAAAAACTGTTCGATGGGAGCCTTTTTTGGTGCCTTTTTTTCAAAATCATTTTTTTTCAAAATGACAATTCTTATTTTTGTGACGAATTGTCGTCAGAAGCCAATGCAACGCCTTGAAAAAGTGGAAAAATGGCAAAAATGCGTTCCTCGTAAAAAAAGGCACCAATCGGCAAAAAAAATGCAAAAAAATGCAAAAAAATGAAAAAAAAAATGCAAAAAAATGCAAAAAAATGCAAAATTTCGAAAATCGGACGAAAAAACTACTCAAAAACTACTCAAAAACTACTCTAATTTTGTATTTTTTGGTGTTTTTTTCAAAAAATAATTATTACCATTTTTGCTTTCAAAAACTCGCAGAAAAAATTACGCAAAGCATAAGGATTTTTAAAAAACCAAAAATTAGAGTAGAAAATGGCACAAAAGTGGCAAATTTCGTGCCTAATTTTTTGAGAGCAAAAAAAATAAAAAATGCGTTGTGGTTGGGTTGAATTGCAAAAATATCGCCAAAAAACCGCTCGATAAAATTTTGAAAAAAGTGGCACAAAAGTGGCAAATTTTTTTTTATTTTCCTCAACCACCAACACATTTTATTACGGTAAATAGTCATAAATCCGCTTAGTAATTTCCCCCTGAGACGCTAACGAAAATCACGAAATTCATCGAAAAAATGAGGTTTTTACACTTATTTTTTTGAAAATGAAAGCATTTTGATTTGGTGAAAATCATATAAAATGAAAATCATGGTTTGGTTATTTTTTAGATATTTTGAAAAAAAGGCACCAATCGAAAATTTTTTTTTGTTCGATGGGTGCCTTTTTTTCCGGAGTAGTTTTTGATGCCACAAAATCAATAAAACATACTTAAATATTTTTTTCTATTAAAATGTAAATGGAAGGGAAAAACTACTCAAAAACTACTCAACAATACAACTGTGAATTATGTAATTATATATCGTCTAGTAGCTCTAACTATAATAAACATCTTCGCACCAAAAAGCATTTAGCAAAAGTAGGAAAAGTAGGAAATGTGAGTAGAAAATGGCAAAATAAAGATAAAAATAGTAAACCAAAATATTTTAAAGTATGCAAGGTTTGTAATTACAACGCACCTAAAAAATACAATTGGGATAAACATATTGAGACTATAAAGCACAAAAGAATGACGATGAAAAGTGGCAAAAAGTGGCAAAAAGTGGCAAATATTGATGATGCTAGTGGGTTTAAAACAGAACAGCAACCCATATCAACTCAACCAATGCCAATTGCCACAACCGAGCAAAGTGGTCTTGACAAACTGGAACAATTAGCAAAACAAGTATCCTTGTTGACAAGCACTCTTAATAAAGTAGTAGAAACGCCCGCGCAAACAATCATTAACAACAATCAAACAAATAACATTTCATTTAACTTGTTTTTGGATAAGCATTGTCATAACGCACAAAGCCTGCAAGACTTTGTAGATAACATAACGTTTAAATTAAATGATATATTAAAAGAAGATCATGTAATAGAGAATTTCGTGTCTAGGAAAATGATTCAAAATCTAAGCGATATACCAGTTACAGAACGGCCTATACACTGTACCGATCAAAAAAGAAAAAATTTCTTTGTTAAAGACAAACATGAAGGGTGGGTAAAAGATATACCAGGCGATGAAATAAACAGCCATTTATATGATTCAGTTAATCAGTTACATAAAAAAGCATATATGGACTTTTATATTGAATATGATAAAATAAACCCATTACCACATGATACTACTACTGAAAACATAAAATGCAAAATATCATCTGAATTGTTAAATAAACCAACCAAAGTTGTTATCAGCGACATAGCAAAAAATGTTGATATTAAAGACATCATCGATAATGTTGAAAATGAAAAACTTAAATAATATTGTTTAATGCTTTAACTATATATCTTATAATTCATTTTCATATTTCATAGCAATTATACACAGTTTTATCTGTTCGTATGTTATATCATCGCCTACTTCTTGTTTAATTGGTTTAAGGTAGCTTGTTCCAACTTTGGCTATTGCTGCTTTAATCATTTGCTCTTTTTCTTCATCTAACTTGTAATAATCAAAGTCAATATCAACATCTTCATCGTTTTCAAACATATTTAATATATGATTGTTGACTGTTAATTGTGTTAATTTCAACCGCGCTGCAATTTCATCCGGCGACAGTCCTTCCTTATAAAATAAACGAACCGCATCCTTATTTTTCATTTTCTCTTCCTTCTTACATTTTTTCTCTTTTTTTCCATTATAAGTATATGCATTAAATACATTTCTAAGGGTGCTTTCATCCATTTTAATTTCGCACATAATAGGCAATACATCTTTTACAGGTGTTCCTCCAATCGCAATAACTACACCAAAACTGCGCTGTGGTTTATATCTTTTTAATATATCTTTTGATATCAATATATTAATAACATCTTTTACCCACTCATCCGTCCTAGCCGGTTCTATTATGTGTTTCTTACTTATTTGAACCATTTCAACTGTTTTTTTCAACCCAACGCTGAACCCTTTCGTCATATAAAAGTCTTTAATTGTATTTACTATGCATATAACTTCTTTTGTTATATCATTTGATAATGATGATTTTTCAGACTTACAGTTATCGCACATTCCACATACATCATTTGATTGGCATTCCAATGGCATTTTTTCATGTTCGAAATAATATTCAATCATTTGTTGTCTACATATTCTTTTATTCGTCAAGTAACTATATATCATGTTTAATCGCTTCATTCTTATATTTGATTGAGATTCTGCCCCTTTTGACATTAAATAAGAACACGTTGACATATCGCCGTCGCTGTAATAAATAGTTGCTTTACTTGGTAACCCATCTCTCCCCGCACGACCAATTTCTTGATAATATGTTTCAATATCGCTCGGCATTCCATAATTAATAACATGCCTTATATCTGCCTTATCGATTCCCATTCCAAATGAAATAGTCGCCACGATCACTAATAATTCATCGTTTATAAATTTACGATAGCTTTCATCTTTTTGATTTTTCGTCATTCCACCATGGTAATATGCAGTCGATATACCTCTAGCAGATAAACTGTTTGCGATTTTCTCACAGTCCTTTCTAGTCGATGTGTATATAATAGTCGGCTCTTCATATTTACATTCTGAAAATCGCCATTTAGGCAATACATTAATACTAAGATTATCTCTTCTTGTTCCCAATAAATATTCGCAAGAATCCTTCAGTCCAATAAATTTGTATATATCTTTTAATACACATGGCGTCGCAGTTGCCGTGATTGCCAATATCGGTATATCAGGCATGTCGCGTTTTAAAATCCTTATTTTTTGATAACAAGTTCTGAAATCATGGCTCCATTGTGAAGCACAGTGTGCCTCATCAACCGCAATTAATCCAATCTTGTTTTGTATTAATTTAAAGGCGGGGATGCGGTTTATTATAAATTCTGGGGTGGTATATATAATGTCGTAGTTACCATATTCGGATACATTAATGCTAGTTTCTGAGTTTAAACTGGTTGCTTTTATATGTTTAGAGTTTAAATACATACATTGGTCGTTCATTAGTGAGATTAGGGGAGAGATCACAATTGTAATTTTGCCGCTGTAAGTAGTGGGAAATTGGTATAATAATGATTTACCTCCTCCAGTTGGCAACACAACCATAACATCATTTTTATTTAAAACATCCGTGATTATTTCTTTTTGATATTCTCTAAAAGACTCGTGTCCGTATACTTGTTTTAAGTGTTGTTCCATATTGGTTATGTTCATATTGCATTTATTAAGTTAAAGTTTTAAAATATCAATTTAATTCGGTAAATATGCAACAATAATAACACAATTATATTTAAATGTCAGTTAGTTTAAATATAAATGATACACAACAACCCGATGATATATCTAGTAATAACAGTATATGTTACAAAAACGAAGAAGACTCCTTAAATTGTGATATGCATATTGAATTGAGTAGGTGTGATAGCGAACCGTTACCATCAACTCATCGATCAAATATAACGTTGAATAGCCCAATGTATAAATACAACGGAAAGAAAAAGCCATTAAATATTCTTAATTCTGATTTGAACATACAAGTAGATACTATTAATCCGCTTGACTTATTGGATTATGATTATGAGGAAGCTATCACATCTACAAATGAACATTACAATCGTGTCTCTTATTCTGGGGTAGAGAAGAGTTTAGAAACATTGTATTCAAACCCGAATGAAAGTGCGTCATCTGCTATGGATATATTGGCAACATATATGAGAGGGCAAAAGTTAATTTATATGGAGGCCAAAGACTATTGCGAAACATACTTAAATTATTATATGATGCCGGCTATATTTTTATCTACTAGTGCATCTGTATTGTCACCATTGTCGGGTGACATTTATTATGGTACATTGTGGATGGCGGTTATAAATGCAATAGTAACCTTTTTACTTGCAATAATCAATTATATGAAGTTGGACGCTAAGGCGGAGGCACATAAAATATCAGCACATCAATATGATAAATTGCAGTCGATGTGCGAATTTTCTTCGGGTTATTTTTTATTGTTTGGTGAAAATGGGAGAGAAGATATGGAAAAAGACATACAAAAAAAGATATTGGATATAGAAGTTAAGATAAAGGAAATTAAGGCAATTAATAAGTTTTTGATACCAAGACAAATAAGATATTATTATCCAAAGATTTATAATTTAAATGTCTTTTCACTGATAAAAAAAATAGATAATTGTAGAAAAGACTATACAACAAAATTGCGTGATATAACAAATCGAATAATTCACCTAAAAAGAGAGGTGTGTGTGTTTGAATTAAAAGAAGAGAAGAAGTGTAAGTTGAATTTAGCATATAAGACGAAGGAGCA
>Ga0209533_1000033_pt1 | contig 114653 bp, 87 predicted proteins | sample COG_04_FD_184748 | JGI IMG/M metagenome (GOLD analysis project Ga0209533, IMG submission 184748) | Pelagic Microbial community sample from North Sea - COGITO 998_met_04 (SPAdes) (version 2) | ecosystem: Environmental > Aquatic > Marine > Neritic zone/Coastal water | place: Helgoland, sampling...
CTGTAGTAGCAACTTTTAATCAAAATAAAAATATTCTTTCAGGTACTGTTTCAGACATTGATAGAAAAACAGTTTTAGATGGTTTAGGGGAAGCAGGAAGTGTTTTTAGATCTACTATTTATGAAAATGGTTTCTCTAGCGAAAGAAGTACTGTTACAAAAACAGCCTTGTTAGCTTTCTTTTCAATTACAAAAGAGTATTTAGAACATACAATTAAAGCAAACAAACGTTCAGATAATTTATACCATGCGTATAATTTAATGACTATAGAAAATGATACGGAAGTATCTGTTTCTTATTTACCTGAAATGTTAGAAGGACAAGTGGCTGTTTTAAGTGCAGGTTATTTATCTTCTAAAGAAGCTATAGACGTTTTAGACGGAATGAAAGAAAGTGCTTTATTTAGAGAAGATCAATACAGTTATATTTTATATCCAAATAAAGAATTGGCACGTTTTGATGAGAAAAATGTTATTTCTAAAACAGCAGTAGCACACTCCAAATTATTAACAAAGTTAATAAGTGACAATAATACCCAAATTATCAATCAAGATGTTGCAGGGAACTACCACTTTAATGCTAATTTTAATAATGCAAATAGCTTAAAAGAAGCTTTTGAAGAATTACCTGAAGTATATTCAGAGTTGTTAGAAGATGAATCAAAATTAGTATTAAATATTTTTGAAGAGGTTTTTAATCATAAGGCATTTACAGGTAGATCTGGAACTTTCTTTGGTTATGAAGGTTTAGGCTCTATATACTGGCACATGGTTTCAAAGTTATTATTAGCAGTCCAAGAAAACTGTTTAATAGCTGTTCAAAATAATGAAAGTGATGTTGTAATTGGAAAACTTTTTGATCATTATTATGAGATTCAGGCGGGTATTGGAGTGCATAAGTCTCCAGAATTATATGGTGCGTTTCCAACAGATCCATATTCACATACACCAGGAGGAAAGGGTGCACAGCAGCCAGGGATGACAGGTCAAGTGAAAGAAGATGTGTTAAGCAGAATAGGAGAGCTTGGTGTTTTTGTAAGTGCAGGTAAAATTATTTTTAATCCAAAATTATTAAGGACATCTGAGTTTTTAAAGACCCCTAAAAATTTCAAATATACAGCAATTAGTAAAGAAGATAAAACAATTGAGTTAACCAAAGGTTCTCTTGGTTTTACTTATTGCCAAGTCCCCGTAGTTTATAAAAACAGCTCAGTACAAGGTGTTAAAGTATTTTATACTGATAGAAGTGTAAAAGAAATAAAAGACCTAATTCTTGATGAAAGTACTTCAAAATTAATTTTTGAAAGAACGGGAACAGTAGCTGAAATTGAAGTTTCTCTAAAGAGGTAAGTATTTATTATAAATTAAATATGAAAATAAATTTTAAAATAGGCATATCGATTTTAGTTTTAATTTTTAGTTTAGGATGTAGTTCAAAAAAAAATAAAAAGACAATAAAAGAAGAAATGACAGCAGCTAAAATATTAGGAAACCCAGACTATATAGCAATTTCCTACGGAGGATACAGGCAAAAATCAAGAGAAATACAGCCTACGATTGTAGAAATAAAAGAGGGTATGAAAATATTATTTGCCATGGGAATTAGAATTGTACGTACTTATAATGTGCAATTACAGCAGGCTCCTAATTTATTAAAAGCAATAAGCGAACTTAAAAAAGAAGACCCTTCTTTTGAAATGTACGTAATGTTAGGTGCTTGGATAGATTGCTTGAATGCTTGGACAAATAAAATACCGAATCATCATATAGAAAGCGATCAAAATAACGAAGAGATAGATAGAGCTGTTGCTTTGGCAAAACAATACCCAGATATTGTAAAAGTAATTGCAGTAGGAAATGAAGCGATGGTGCGCTGGGCAGCTAGTTATTACGTGCAACCTAATGTTATTTTAAAATGGGTAACGCATTTACAAGATTTAAAAAAATCTGGAGAACTCTCTTCTGATTTATGGATTACCAGTTCAGATGATTTTGCTTCTTGGGGTGGAGGAGACCCATCTTACAGAACACCAGATTTAGAAAAATTGATTAAGGCAGTAGATTATGTATCCATGCATACCTACCCGTATCATAATACACACTATAATCCAAGTTTTTGGAGAGTTCCTGCCTCAGAAAACGATCTTACAGAACTAGAAAAAATAGATGCAGCAATGCTGCGGGCGAAGAAATTTGCAACAGATCAATTTTACGAAGTACAAAAATATGTAGAAAGTGTTGCCAAAGACAAACCGGTTCATATTGGTGAAACAGGTTGGGCTACGTATTCAAACGGATTTTATAGTGATGAAGGTTCTAGAGCATCAGATGAATATAAAGAAGCATTGTATCACAACCATTTAAGAGAATGGTCTAAAGAAAATAATGTTTCGTGTTTTTATTTTGAAGCATTTGATGAACAATGGAAAGATGCTAATAACCCAAAAGGTTCAGAAAATCATTTCGGATTAATCAATTTAAAAGGTGAGGCAAAGTTCGCTTTATGGGACTTGGTGGATCAAGGAGTTTTTGAAGGTTTATCAAGAGATGGGAAGTCAATTACCAAAACTTTTAAAGGAAACAAAAAAACTTTAATGAGTTTTGTAAAATCACCAAAATAGAAAATAGCATGCAGTTAAAACGAATAAAATTAATTTTTAGCGCTACACTAATTGTACTCCTTATGGGTTGTAATAAAACAATAGAGACACTGCAGATTACTGTTTATGAAACATCAGAAAGTGGAAATAAATTAACAAAAATAACTGACTTTTCTAGTGTTGATAACCCAATTATTGTTACTGTTTTGCCTGAAGAGAAGTTTCAAACGATTACCGGTTTTGGAGGCTCATTTACAGAGTCTTCCGCGTACTTGTTAAATCAAATAAGTAAGAAAAATAGAGATACTATTATAGAAGCATATTTCGGAGAATCTGGTGCTAAATATTCTTTAACAAGAACACACATGAATTCTTGTGATTTTTCATTAAGTCAATATTCATACGCTCCAGTTGTAGGCGATATGGAGTTGAAACACTTTTCTATTCAAAAAGATAAAGATGACATTATTCCGATGATTAAAGACGCGATGGCAGTTTCTAAAGACGGATTTAAAATTTTATCTTCTCCATGGACAGCTGCTCCTTGGATGAAAGACAACAACGCTTGGGTAGGAGGTAAATTATTACCAAAATATTATGATACTTGGGCATTATTTTTCTCTAAATACATAGACGCTTACAAAAAAGAAGGGATAGATATTTGGGGATTTACCGTAGAAAATGAACCTTTAGGGAATGGTAATAATTGGGAAAGTATGCATTATTCTCCTGATGAAATGACAAATTTTGTGCAGCACCATTTAGGACCAAAATTAGAAGCAGATGGGCATACTGCAAAGATTTTAGGATACGATCAAAACAGAGAGCATTTAAAAGAATGGGTAGATTCTCAGTTTAAAAATGAAGCCACTTCAAAATATTTTGACGGTACTGCAATTCACTGGTATGCTAGTACTTATGATTATTTTTCTAAGGAGTTGCAATATGCACACAAAAAAGCACCGAATAAATATTTAATTCAGTCGGAAGCCTGTGTAGATTCAGAAATTCCAAAATGGCAAGATGATGCTTGGTATTGGAAAAAAGAAGCAACCGATTGGGGTTGGGATTGGGCACCAGAAAAAGACAAATACTTGCATCCAAAGTACGCACCTGTAAATAGATATGCGAGAGATATTATTGGTTGTCTAAATAATTATGTAGATGGATGGATTGATTGGAATATGGTTTTAGACACGCAAGGTGGCCCAAACTGGTTTAAAAACTGGTGTGTGGCTCCAGTAATTGTAGATCCAGAAAAAGACGAAGTTTATTTTACACCTATCTTTTATACACTGTCTCACTTTAGTAGATTTATTAGACCCAATGCCGTGCGTATTGGTATTCATAATCCTGACAAAGATTTATTAATAACTGCCGCAAAAAATGTAGACGGAACAATAGCAGTAGTTGTATTTAATGAAGGCAAAGTAAAGAAAAACATGAAATTAATCATTGATAGCAAAAGTGTTGCTATCTCTATATCTGAACAAGCAATTCAAACGATTATTATTCAATAATTAATGAAATTAATTAACTAAAAGATTACAAAAATATGTCAAATCAAAATACAGCCAAAAAGAGTAGCGTTCCTATGGGCCAAAAAATAGCTTTCGGCCTCGGAATGTTGGCTAATCAGATGTTTCCTGCTGCATTGCAAATTTTCATGGTTGTTTTAGTCCAAGATTATGGTTTTTCGACTTTTTTGTGGGGAATTTTATTTTTTATTCCTCGTCTTTTTGATTCCTTTACAGATCCAATTATGGGTTTTATCTCAGATAATACTAGGTCTGTCTGGGGTAGGCGAAGACAATATGTTCTTTTAGGAGCTATCATTATGGGAGTTGCTTTTTCGCTTATGTGGCAAATGTATGTAGCAGATGGTTTAAATTATAATTTTGCTTATTTCTTGATATGGTCTTTAGTCTTTTATTTAGGGCTCACTATTTTCTCTGTCCCATATGTAGCAATGGGTTATGAGATGAGTGATGACTTTCATGAGCGTACAAATATTATGGCAATTGCACAGTCAATTGGTCAATGGGCTTGGGTTATAGCTCCTTGGTTTTGGGTAGTAATGTACGATGATGATTGGTTTGGAACCACAACTGAAACAACGCGAACTTTAGGTATCTGGGTTGCTATTTTCTGTGCTCTTTTGGCGATGGTACCTGCGTTGTTCATAAAAAGTAAATCAACGAAAGAGGATGTAAGTTTAACGCCGTTAACATTAAAAACAATTAAGGGAAGTTTAAAACTAATTGTAAATAATTTTATAGAAGCTTTTAAGATTTCAGCTTTTAGAAAATTGTGTTATTCAACATTTTTAATCTTTAATGCTTTTAATGTAGTTGCCGGTTTTTCTTTTTTTATAGTAGTTTATTATTTATTTAATGGTGATGCAGGAGCAGCAGGACTTTGGCCTACCTTGTTGGGAAGTGTAGGTGCATTAGCTACTACTTTTTTGGTTATACCTATTGTGGCTAAGATGTCGAAGGCTATTGGTAAAAAGAAAGCATTTTTAGTTTCACAAGGTATTTCTGTTTTAGGGTATATTATGCTTTGGTTTTTATTTATTCCGGGTAAGCCCTACATGTTTTTATTTGCATTGCCTTTTTTCTCTTTTGGTATTGGAGGTTTGTTTACCATAATGATGTCTATGACTTCAGATATTATAGATATTGATGAATTGAATACAGGAAAACGAAGAGAGGGTGTTTTTGGTGCAATTTATTGGTTGATGGTAAAGTTTGGTTTTGCATTTGCAGGATTGGCAACAGGTGCTATTATGGCATTCGTAGGGTTTGTGCCAGATACCGTAAATTCAGAAGCCTCTATAACAGGAATACGCTTTTTCTACTCAGGTTTACCAATATTGGGCACACTTGGTGCTATGTGGATTATGCGTAATTATGATCACACGGAAGAAAAAGCATTAAAAATTAGCGCAGAGCTTCAAAGAAGAAAAGCACTAGAAGAGGTCACTTCAGGATATGGTGGGGGCAGATTGGCTGGACTGCTTGAAAATGCTGCATTATTGCCAGCTTTTCAACAAATAGCTTTTAGCAATAAAGATTTAGAAGCAACCAAGAAAATGTTTGCAATTACCTTAAATAAAACTTTAAATGGACTTTGTTTTAGTCCGTATATTGAGGGACAAGTTGCTGGTGATATCTTAACAGAGAGTCAAATTCGCAAAAGAATGGACGTTATCTCTTCTTATACAAAAACAGTACGTTCTTTTGCTTGTACAGAAGGGAATGAGATGATTCCAAAAATAGCCAAAGAAAAAGGTTTGAAAACAATAGTTGGTGCTTGGATTAGTAATGATAAAGAGAGAAATGAAAAAGAAATAGCAGCATTGATTGCACTTGCAAAATCTGGAGTGGTAGATATTGCGGCAGTTGGGAACGAAGTGCTATTAAGAAATGACATTTCTGAACAAGAATTATTAACTTACATTACAAGAGTAAAAGAAGCCTTAAAAGGGTTAGAAATCTCTGTTGGTTATGTAGATACCTATTATGAATTTTATCTAAGACCTAATTTAGTAGCAATATCAGATGTTATATTGGTAAACTGTTATCCATTTTGGGAAGGTTCTAGCATTGAAGAGTCTTTAACAGATTTAAGACAAATGTATTCAATTACAAAGCAAGTTGCCGATAGTAAAAAAGTAATTATTACAGAAACAGGTTGGCCAAGTCAAGGTGAAAGTGTTGGAGATGCGCATCCTTCTCAATTAAACGCCATGAAATATTTTATTCAAACCCAAGAATGGGCAAATACATCAGAAATTGAAATGATGCACTTCTCTTCTTTTGACGAATCTTGGAAGGCAAGAGTAGAAGGAGAACTAGGTGCTCGTTGGGGAATTTGGGATAAAAATGAGAAATTAAAATATAGTTAATACAATAAAAAAAAGATCGCCGAAAATTAGAAAACAAAAACTAATTTTTAACATTTTAATCATTTAAATAAAATATAAATAATGTCTTACAGAGAAGAGCAATATTTTTCGAAAAGTCAAGAGCGTTTTGCAGAATTAGGAATTGAATTTAGTACGCATGAAGGAGTCGATTATACAGATTATTCGAATAAAGAGTTAATAAAGCTCTGGAGAGATACATTAAAAAAAGGCATGCACGGTCTTTGTTTTAGCATGTATGAAGATGGTCAGAGGCCTGGCGATGTTATTACGGAAGAACAGGTAGAAAGAAGGATTAAAATTATAAAGCCCTATGCCAAATGGGTGCGTTCATTTTCTTGTATAGAAGGTAATGAACACATACCACGTATTGCGCATAAGCACGGTATGAAAAATATGGTGGGTGCTTGGTTAAGTGATGATTTAGAAAAAAATGAAGAAGAGATTATTTCTTTAATTCAACTAGGAAAAGAAGGTTGTGTAGACATTGCGGCTGTAGGAAACGAAGTATTGTATAGAAAAGAGTTAACACTTGAGCAATTGTTAGGGTATTTGAAACGTGTAAAAGAAGCATTGCCTAACGTTCAAGTAGGGTATGTAGATGCATATTACGAATTCTCAAGTCATCCAGCATTAGTGGAAGCTTCTGATGTGATTTTAGCAAACTGCTACCCATACTGGGAAGGCTGTAATATTGACCATTCTCTAAACCACATGCAACAAATGTTTGGACAAGCGAGCCATGCAGCACAAGGTAAAAAAGTAATTATTACAGAGTCTGGCTGGCCAAGTAAAGGAGAAAGTTTAAAAGGTGCACATTCTTCAGAAGAAAATGCGATGAAGTATTTTATTAATGCACAAGCGTGGTCTGCACAAGAAAATATAGAACTCTTTTATTTCTCTTCTTTTGACGAGTCATGGAAAGTAGGTGCAGAAGGAGTTGTGGGAGCTTACTGGGGCTTATGGGATAAGTATGAAAACTTGAAGTTTTAATTAGTAAGTTTTTTTAAAAATTGTATAAAGTAAGTTTTCTAATTTCTAGAAAACTTACTTTTGTTATATAAGGTGCATGGAATACTAAAAAAAAAACAGTGTTAAATATGCTTGTTTTGTAATAAAAAACAGCTAAAATATTTTTATATTTACTCTTTAAATATTTCCGATTATGAAAATAAATTTTTTTATTCTAAAAGCATTATTTGCAGTATGTTTGTTGATGGTTTCTTGTCAAAACTCGAAAAGAGATTTATATCCTGAAGATTTAATTGGTGGTTTTAAATTATTATCAGCAGAAAAAACAGGTATTGATTTTAATAATGGTATTAGAGAATCAAAGTATTTTAATCATTATTTCTATGGTCAAATATACATAGGTTCAGGCGTTGCAATTGGGGATATTAATAATGACGGATTACTGGATGTTTTCTTTGCAGGAAGCCAAGTTATTGATAAATTGTATTTAAATAAAGGAGATTTTAAGTTTGAGGACATAACTAAAGAATCAAAAATATCTAAAAACCCAGGTTGGTCTTGGGGTGTAACCATGGCAGATGTTAATGCAGATGGTTATTTAGATATTTATGTGAGTAGAAATGGAAATTCATTAGATATAGAAAAAAGAAGAAATCAATTATATATAAATAATGGTGACCTCACTTTTACAGAATCAGCCATTTCATTTGGACTGGCAGATATTGGTTTTTCTACACAAGCTGTATTTTTTGATATGGATAATGATGGTGATTTAGATATGTACCAAGTCAATCAACCAGCTGATAAAAAAGTAATGCTTATTAATGAAATACCAGCTAAAGATTATGAATATTTTAGAGATAGAATTTATAGAAATGACAATGGAAAATTTAAAGATGTTTCTGATGTTGTAGGTATATCTAGAGATTTTGGATATGGTTTAAGTGTTAGTGCTTCAGATTTTAATAATGACGGTTGGACAGATTTATATGTTGCTAATGATTATGCAGAACCAGATTTTATGTATTATAATAATGGAGATGGTACTTTTAGAAATGTGATTAATGAAGAATTAAAACACATTACTCAATTAAGTATGGGAACTGACACTGGGGACATCAATAATGATGGTTTAATTGATCTAATTACTACAGATATGACGCCAGAAGATCATTACCGTTCTAAAACAAATATGGCTTCTATGAGTGAAGAAAGGTTTAATACTTTGTTTAATGCGGGTGCGCACCGCCAGTACATGGCAAATTCTTTACAAGTAAATACGGGTTTAGGTAGTTTTTCAGATATTGCAAATATGGCAGGAATTTCAAATACCGATTGGAGCTGGGCTAGTCTTTTAGTAGATTTAGATAATGATGGGTGGAAAGATATTATTATTTCTAATGGGATAAAAAAAGATGTTGATAATAATGATTATAAGTCTGTATTAAAAAATTTAAATAAAAATACTACTGCAGAAAAATTATTTCAATTTAGTAAAGACGCTCCTTCTCAGCCAGTTTCAAATTATGTATTTAGAAATAAGGGGAACTTGCAATTTGAAAAAGTAGCAAAAAAATGGGGATTTGATACTCCTAGTTTTTCAAGTGGTTTGGCTTACGGAGATTTGGATAATGATGGCGATTTGGATGTTGTAGTTAATAACATGGAACAAACAGCATTTGTATATGAAAATAAGGCTACCGGAAATTTTTTAAAAATTAATTTAGAAGGACCAAATAAAAATAAATTTGGTATTGGTGCAAAAGCCATTATATATTGCAATGGAAAAATGCAGATTGTAGAAAACAATGTAACGCGCGGTTTTTTGTCATCAGTCGCACATGGTCTATTTTTTGGACTAGGAAAAGAGACTTTAATTGAGAGAGTTGAAGTTATTTGGCCAGATGGCAAAGTTAATGTTTTTAAAAATATTGAAGCAAACAATACACTTATTGCAAAATATTTAAAAGCAAAAATTATTTCTGAAAAGGTTGAAAAAGCCAAAACATTATTTTCTACTATTAACGCTCCAGATATTGGACTTAACTATATACATAAAGAAAATGATTTTGATGATTTTGCTGAAGAAATTCTATTACCTCATAAATTATCAACAAACGGTCCTTTCTCTTCAGTAGCAGACGTTAACGGAGATGGTTTAGAAGATTTCTTTATTGGAGGTGCAGCAGAACAAAGAGGTGTTTTGTATGTACAGATTAAAAATGGAAAGTTTGAAAAAAGTAAATCACAACCTTGGGATAAAGATAAGAGTTCAGAAGATTTAGGATTACTCTTCTTAGATGTTGATGGAGACGGAGATCCAGATTTATATGTCACAAGTGGTGGAAGCGAATTTAAACAAGGAGATAAACGATTAAAAGATAGACTGTATTTAAATGACGGTAATGGTAATTTTTCAAAAGATTTAAAAGCAATTCCAGCAATTTACGAAAGTACTGAATGTGTAAAAGCTTCTGATATAGATAAAGATGGAGATTTAGATTTATTTATTGGAACTAGACTTATAACAGGTAAATATCCATTTCCAGCTTCTAGTTATTTTTTAATAAATAATAATGGTAAATTTAAAAGATCCGAAGAAATTATAGCTAAAGGCTTCAATAATATTGGTATGGTAACAGAAGCTGTTTTTAGTGACATAGATAAAGATGGTGATGAAGATTTACTAGTTGTTGGAGAATGGATGAAAATTATAATATTTGAAAATAAGAATGGAATATTTGAAGATAATTCTAAAAAGTTTGGAATTTCTGAAGATAGTAGAGGCTTATGGTGGTCTATAACCGCAAATGATATAGATAATGATGGTGATGATGATTATATTTTAGGGAACCTCGGTCGAAATAATAAATTTAAAGCAACAAAAGAACATCCTTTTAAAGTATATGCGAATGATTTCGACAATAACGGAACTAATGACGTGATTTTAGCTAAATATTATAAAGGGGATTACGTACCAATGAGGGGTAAAGAGTGCACTACGCAACAAATGCCTTATGTTTCAGAAAAGTTTAAGGACTATCACAGTTTTGCAGCATCTACATTAATAGATATTTTACCAAAAGAGAAAGTTAAAGACGCTGTTGTTTATGAAATTAATAATTTCGAAAGTATAATTTTAATAAATGAAGATGGTATATTGAAACGTCAAGTTTTACCAATTCAAGCCCAAGTTAGCCCTATAAAAGGTTCTATTGTTGATGATTTTAATGCTGATGGTTATAAAGATATTCTTGTTATTGGTAATCATTATGGTGTTGAGGTAGAAACTACTCGATATGATGCGGGTTTTGGTTCTCTTTTATTAGGTGATGGTCAAAATAATTTCAAATTCTTACCTCCAACATCTAGTGGTTTACATATACCAAAAGATAGTCGTTCAGTGCATCAAATTAAAATAAATAAAAAGAACACTTTGATAATTACGAACAATAATGATTCTTTAGTCTTACTTAAAAAAAATCTATAAACCATCTTTTTTTCAAAACTTGAGCCAAAATTTTGTTATTATAAAGTTTTTATATTAAAACTTATATTAAATACTATTTAGTATAAAGTGTTTTACCACAACAGTACCCATACATTACTCTTTTTTAAATTAATAATTAATTAATATTTCATTTAATTCATTGTTGTAGATCCTTTTATTTACTAACTTTTTTACTGATTTCGTAAAATATGTATCTTTTTTTTACTATGTATGTTTTTTGATGTGGTCTTTAACTTGAACTTAACAATTGGTTCTTATTATATTACAGAATATTAAAATGGATTTTAATTTTCAAAAGAAATTCATTAAATAATAAACTAATTAAAACATATTTAACATGAAAAAAAATTACATTTTTACTTTACTATTAGCATTTTGCTTTAGTAATTTGTCATTTGGGCAAGAAATGCTTTTAAATGGAGGTCTAGAAGATTGGGCCGATGGAAGTCCAACTAGTTGGACCAAAGCAGAGGTTTTAACGCAATCTACAGATGCACATTCAGGGTCTATTTCTGCTGTAAGAACTGGTGGTTCTGGGACAAAAAAGTTAAGCCAAACAATTACTGGTGTTATTCCTGGAAATAGCTACACTGTTAGATTTTGGTACAAAGTTACCGCTGGTGACGAAACAGATGTAAGAATTTGGTGTACTTGGAAGAATGGATCAACACCTGTTTACCATGCAGGAACAAGTTCAAGTGCAGGTGATGATGAGTTAAGAAACAATAACGGTTATTTAGATAATAATGGTGGTGTTTGGACTAAACACGAAGTTACGGTTACTGCTCCAGCGGATGTGGATTCATTTTACTATGAAGTTAGATCTTATACTGGTTCCACTGCTCATTGGGATGATTTATCTTTTGTTAATAATACTGTAGTATCTAACCAAGTTGTTTTAGAAGATTTTGAAGATACTGCACCTGTACTTTCTACGGAAAATGGTGTCACAGCAACGATTGCTGCAAACCCAACTGTAAGTGCAGAGAAGTCAATGAAAATTGTTACCGGTGCTGGTGAATCTTGGCAAGGTGGTAAACTTATGATGCAGACGAACAAAATAGATATGAGAACCTCTGACAAAACTCTTTCCGTTAAAATATGGTCTGATGCAGCTAGAGATTTTCTCTTGAAATTAACAGACGGTGATGGAGGAGCAGGAAATGATTCTAAAACTTATGTAGCACATTCTGGTTCTGGTTGGGAAACTCTTAATGCTGATTTTAGCGTTAGTGCCGATACAGGTCAAGGAGGTATTGTTGCTAATGATCAATATTCTGGTCTAACTTTTTACCCTCTTTACAATAATAGTGGTACTACAGCTGGTGGATGGTATGCTATACCAGATCCTGCTTACACAAATTATATTGATGATATAAGTGGTATTGCTGGAGACGCTATTGGTGGTGATTCTGCTGCAACTGTTTTAGAAGACTTTGAAAGTGCTGCACCTGTACTTTCTGCGGAAAACGGTGTTACAGCAACGATTGCTGCAAACCCAACTGTAAGTGCAGAGAAGTCAATGAAAATTGTTACCGGTGCTGGTGAATCTTGGCAAGGTGGTAAACTTATGATGCAGACGAATAAAATAGATATGAGAACCTCAGACAAAACTCTTTCCGTTAAAATATGGTCTGATGCAGCTAGAGATTTTCTCTTGAAATTAACAGACGGTGATGGAGGAGCAGGAAATGATTCTAAAACTTATGTAGCACATTCTGGTTCTGGTTGGGAAACTCTTAATGCTGATTTTAGCGTTAGTGCCGATACAGGTCAAGGAGGTATTGTTGCTAATGATCAATATTCTGGTCTAACTTTTTACCCTCTTTACAATAATAGTGGTACTACAGCTGGTGGATGGTATGCTATACCAGATCCTGCTTACACAAATTATATTGATGATATAAGTGGTATTGCTGGAGATGCTATTGGAGGCACTTCTGATGGTGACTACTGTGAAAAAGTAGTTTCGCATTTAGGTATTGCTTCGGGGCAAGAAGCTTCTGAGATTAAATTGACGGTAGTTAATTCTGGTGAGAAATCAATGAAAGTTACTATTGAGTCTAATAATGATGACGCTGTTGATTTGATGGAGATCCCTGGAGATGTTACAGGTTCACCAACCCAATCAGCTGTAGATGAATCTGTAGCGGGTAAAATGAGTATTACACTTACTTGGGCAGAAACGGCACCTACTGACGTAGCTTTAAATATACTTTGGAGTAAAGTTTCTACAGAAGGTAACTGGCAATTAGGGGATGCACCAACTACATTTAAGTTTGATGCAACCTGTGCTACTGCAAGTATAGATGATAAGTTATTAGTAAGCTTTTCTATGTATCCAAACCCTGCTTCAAGTAGCTTAAATATTTCTGCTTCAAGTATGATTAAAAATGCAGTTATATATAATATATTAGGGAAACAAGTAATGAACTTAAGTATTAACAAAAATAGCGAGTCTATAAATGTTTCTAACTTAGCTTCTGGTATGTACTTAATTAAATACACAACAGAAAGTGCTATTGGTACAGCTAAATTTATTAAAAAATAAATAAAGTTTTTATTTTATTAAAATTAAACGCTCAAATCAATTTTGAGCGTTTTTTTTATGCCTCATATTTTCAGCGATTTATTTAATAACATCAAAGGAATTTAATATCTTTATTTTTCAAAATATAATCCAATTGAAAACTATTCTAAACTATGTTTCTTTTTTATTCTTCTTGTGGCTTATTGCAGGTTGTTCTAATAAAGAAATGGGAACTTCTAAGGCAAGTAATGCTTTAATACATGAAACAAGCCCTTATTTATTGCAACACGCCTATAATCCAGTAAATTGGAAAGCTTGGAATTCTGAAACTTTAGCATTAGCAAAGAAAGAGAATAAATTAATTGTTATTTCTGTAGGCTATTCTGCTTGTCATTGGTGTCATGTAATGGAAGAAGAGAGTTTTGAAAACGATTCTATTGCTAAAATTATGAATGCTAATTTTATTAGCATAAAAGTAGATAGAGAAGAAAGACCAGATGTAGATAAAGTATATATGAATGCTGTGCAGTTAATGACCGGTAGTGGCGGCTGGCCTTTAAATTGTATTGCATTGCCAGATGGTAGACCCATTTTTGGTGGCACTTATTTTACGAAAGAGCAATGGTCTAAAGTATTAATTAGTATTTCTAAATTATATAAAGAAGAACCCCAAAAAGCAATTGCATTTGCAGAAAACCTAACCAAAGGGATTCAAGAATCTCAGTTAATTACTCTAAATAAAAAAACGCCAAATTTTGAAGAAAAAGACATTGTAGAGGCGGTAGATGTTTGGAAAACTCAGATAGACACACTATATGGTGGATTTAAAGGTGCTCCTAAGTTTCCAATGCCAAATTCTTTAGACTTTTTATTAAGATATGGGCATCAGTTTAAGGATACAAAAGTAGCGGCATACCTAAACAATACATTAACAAAAATTGCCTATGGTGGTATTTATGATCCGATTGCTGGAGGATTTTCTAGATATGCTGTAGATGAAAAATGGCACATTCCCCATTTTGAGAAAATGTTATATGACAATGCCCAATTGGTAAGTATATACGCAAAAGCATATATAGTTAACAAAAACGATTTATATAAAGAGGTTGTTATAGCATCTTTAAATTTTATAAAAGAGAAACTAACAGCAGAGAATGGAGCATTTTACTCATCATTAGACGCAGATAGCAAAAATAAATTAGGAGAAAAGGAGGAAGGAGCCTTTTATGAATGGACGGAAGCAGAACTGCAATTAATTTTAGGAAATGATTTTAAACTTTTTAAAGACTTTTATAATATTAATAGTTACGGTTTTTGGGAAAAGGAGAAGTATGTTTTGATAAGAAATTCCTCAAAAACAGCATTTGCTGCAAAACATAAACTATCACTATTTGCTTTAAATGATAAAATTAATACTTGGAAAAAAACTTTAAAAACCGCAAGAAATAAAAGAAGTAGGCCCAATTTAGATGATAAAGTACTTACATCATGGAATGCATTAATGATACAAGGTTATGTAGATGCTTACCGTGCTTTTGGAAACTTAGAATATTTAGAAATGGCTCTTAAAAACGCTAATTTTATAATCGAAAAACAAAGAAGAAAAGACGGAGGTTTGAATCGGAATTTTAAAAACGGATTGAGTACTATTAACGCATATTCAGAAGACTATGCGACAATAATACAAGCCTATATTTCTTTATATGAAGTTACCTTAGATGAAAAATGGTTGACCACTTCGACAGAATTAATAGAGTATTTATTTACCAATTTTTTTAACGAGAAGAATGGTATGTTTCATTTTACTTCTAAAGAAGACGAAAATTTAATTGCTAGAAAATATGAAGTTATTGACGGAGTAATACCAGCATCAAACTCATTAATAGCGAATAGCTTGTTTAAATTAGGGCATTATTATAGCAATAATAAGTACTTAAAGACTGCAGAGCAAATGCTAAACAATATAAAGAAAGATGTTAAAATAAGTCCAGGTAACTATAGTAATTGGCTCCATCTAATGACCAATTTTACAAAACCTTTTTATGAGGTTGTGGTAGCCGGTAATGAAGCTTTAGAAGTAAATAAAAGTTTAATTAAAAACTATAGTCCTAATATTTTAATAGCCGGAACTTCAGAGGACAATAATTCATTACCATTATTAAGTTATAAATTTAACGAGGATGAAACGTTTATTTATGTTTGTGTTAACGGTACTTGCAAGAAGCCAGAAGTAAATCTTGAAAAAGCACTATTAAATATTAAGAAATAATAATAGAAATATTCATTTTAAAGCTTTAGAAGAAGTATTTTTGCAGTATTAGAGATGAAAGCATAAAATTAAGGCAGTATGGGAACATTAACAAATAACTACATATTTAAAGCATTAGAAAACTATCCGTACGATTTAGAAGAAGTTATGGAGGCGTTAAATTATGCCTTATCTGCGGATGATAAGAATACAATGGCCTTAACTTTAATGGGCAGAATGTATGCTGAAAAGCTTTATAAATACGAAGAAGCTATTGGTTACTTTAAATTAGCCTTAGCAGAAGATATTCGAGCTTTTGAGGTATATACACCTTATATTAACACGCTTTTATGGAATGAAGATTACAAAGAAGTAGAAGAGTTTATTGATTTTGGATTGACTGTAAAAGGCTCTGATAAAGCCCTTTTATATTTAAAGAAAGCAAATTTATATGAGCAACTAAAGGATTACGAAAAAGCCTTAACCTTTATCAAATTAGCAAAAGAATATACGTTCAATTCAGACTTTATGGTAGACGTTAACGTTGAAAAAGATAGAATTAAGGGAAAAATGCCGGAGAAAAAGAAATCTAAATCTTTAAAAAACTCAAGCAAGTCTAAAAAAATAAAAGATAACGTAAAGAAATTATAAATATATTTTTAATTTAAAAGTATATTTTCTTTTATTCTAAAACAACGCTCTTCCCCCAAATACAGCGGATTACCATATTTTTCAGACCAAAAACCGTCTAAAATATCTTTAGAAATACATCGATAGACCGCAACACCTTTATATATAGTATTTTCATCACCTTGATAGTTAAAGTTAATCACTAAAATATTATCTCTAAAAAAACCAGTTCCGAATTGTTCCTGACTTTTATGTATCATCCACTTTGCGACAATTCTATTTTTCGCGTCTAAATTTAAATCTAGCGTTCCTTTGTATGTTTTTTTAGCTTCATCTTGATTGCTACCAAGTATTTGAAATTGGCCAACTAGATCTTCAATATTCATTTATTTGTGTATTTAATTGCTGCAAAGATATAAGAATTTGGTATCTTAATATTTAAGGTATTTCTGTTTATTTAAAACTATAAACTATTATAATTTTAAAAAGAGTTAAATAAATTATAGTAATTTAAACCTTAACAATAAAGCGTATTTAAATCCTTTCAAAGGATATTTTAATACAATACAAAATATTTTGGTTTTAGAAATGAATAAATTCTATATTGGCAGTGCTGTAAAAATTTATTGAGTAGACAGTTCTAGAAAATCTATTATAGAATAAAGAGTCATTTTACTACTTGGAAAATTAAATTAGAATAAAATAAGTATTTGGTATATAGTTGTTTATATTTTATGAATTAGTTTAGGCAGTAAAAAAATATCAAAAAAATAATGAAGCATTCATAAAATTATTCAAGAATGAGAACGGATAAAATTTTAATAACAGGTGCTGGTGGACAGTTGGGCACTGTGTTAACAAAGCAACTGCAAGAGAAACATGGTTTTGACAATGTAATTGCATCAGATTTAAGGTTAAATTCAAATTTTGAGGGCTGTTTTGAAGTTTTAGATGTTACTAATTTTGATGCCTTAAAGAACTGTGTATTAAAGAATGAAATTACTCAAATATACCATCTCGTTGCAATTTTATCTGCGAAAGGAGAAGAAGTTCCCTTGCAAACATGGGATATAAATATGGGATGTTTATTTAACGTTTTAGAGGTTTCTAGACTATGTAAAATAGATAAAATATTTTATCCAAGTTCTATCGCTGTGTTTGGTAATAATATAGAAATGGATAGTACACCGCAATCACCAAACCTAACGCCGTTAACGGTTTATGGCATTAGTAAGGCTTCAGGAGAAAATTGGGTAAATTATTATTGTAACAAGTATGGTCTAGATATTCGTTCAATAAGATATCCTGGGGTTGTAGGATATCAATCTTTAGCAGGTGGCGGAACAACGGATTATGCTGTAGATATTTTTCACAAAGCTGTTAGAGAGGAAGAAGTTTTTAGTTGTTTTTTAAAGGCTTCAACGCAATTACCGCTAATTTTTATAGATGACGCTATAAGAGCAACTATAGAATTAATGGATGCTCCTGCCCAAAATATAAAGATAAGAACATCTTATAATTTAGCCGGTTTTACGTGTACCCCAGAAGAACTTTATAACGCCATAAAACAAGTGTATCCAGACTTTAAAATAGCATATAATCCAGACTTTAGGCAAGTTATAGCAGATTCTTGGCCGAATAGTATTGACGATAGTTCCGCAATAAATGATTGGAATTGGAAACCTAAATTTGATTTGGAATCTATGACGCACGTTATGATAAAAGAATTAAAGAAAATATACAAAATTACAGCAGTTTAAAAAATAAAGATATGTACGGAAAAATTAAAGAGCATTTACAACAAGAAATACAAAGCATAAAAGATAATGGTTTATTTAAGGAGGAGCGCATTATAACATCGTCACAAGATGCGGTTATTAAAGTTTCTACTGGAGAGGAAGTTCTTAATTTCTGTTCCAATAATTATTTAGGTTTATCTAACAATAAAGAGGTTGTGCAAGCAGCAAAAGATACTTTAGATTCTCATGGTTTTGGAATGTCTTCTGTCCGTTTTATTTGTGGTACCCAAGATATTCATAAAAGTTTAGAAGTAAAAATAGCAGAATTCTTTCATTGTGAAGACACGATATTATACGCAGCGGCTTTTGATGCCAATGGAGGTGTTTTTGAACCATTATTGTCTAAGGAAGATGCTATTATTTCAGATGCACTAAACCATGCATCTATTATAGATGGAGTGCGTTTATGTAAAGCTGCTAGATATAGATATGCAAACAATAATATGGAGGATTTAGAAGCGCAGTTAATTGCTGCTAATAAGGAAAATCCTCGTTTTAAAATTATTGTTACAGATGGTGTGTTTTCCATGGATGGTGTGGTTGCTAAATTAGATAAAATATGCGATTTAGCAGATAAATATGATGCTTTAGTAATGGTAGATGAATGCCATGCTTCTGGCTTTATTGGTAAAACAGGACGTGGAACTATAGAGTTAAAAAATGTACTTGGTAGAGTAGATATTATTACGGGAACATTGGGAAAAGCTTTAGGTGGAGCAATGGGAGGTTTTACAACAGGTAAAAAAGAAATTATAGAAATATTACGTCAACGCTCTAGACCATATCTGTTTTCAAACTCTTTAGCACCAACGATAGTTGGAGCTTCATTAAAGGTTTTTGAAATGATAGAAAATGATACTTCTTTGCGCGATAAATTAGAAGCGTATACCACTCTTTTTAGAACAAAAATGGAAGCAGCTGGTTTTGATTTAGTAGGCGCAGATGCTGCAATTGTGCCAGTAATGTTGTACGATGCTAAACTGTCTCAGGTTATGGCAAATCAATTATTAGAGGAAGGTATTTATGTGATTGGTTTTTTCTTTCCAGTGGTGCCAAAAGACAAAGCAAGAATAAGAGTACAGTTATCTGCAGCGCATACAAATGAACATATAGACAGAGCTGTAAACGCTTTTATTAAGGTCGGAAAAAAATTAAAGGTTATTAATTAATGCGATAAAGCTCATATAAGAATTATTTATAGATGTGTAACACAAAACCAACATTAGTAATTTTAGCTGCAGGAATGGGGAGCCGTTATGGCGGATTAAAGCAAATGGATTCATTCACTCCGGAAGGAGATACTATAATTGATGTTTCTCTTTATGATGTGCTTCGTTTTTTAACAGATTATTTTAATAATGATGTCTATTATAAAGTAAACTATCCAGAACACAATTTAGACAGGGCAAGAAATCAATTTAAATTAATAAAGAGCTTCTCGGAAAAAATAGAGAATCAAAAGTAATCTAAGTTTTTAAGTATAATAGTCTTTTCATATCTTTGATGATTAAAGCAAATAAAAATAGTTACTAAAAATAGAACACTATAAAATGTTTAGAAAACTAGTATTTATCTTTTTTTTATCTTTTGCAACAAGCATTTTAGGTCAGTTTTCTAATTTACCAGGAACTCCTTTTATTAAAAATTTTCCTCAAAAAAAAATAAAAATATTTGATACTTCTCAAAATATAAATGGAGAAATGTATTTTGCAACTGCTGGTTCTTTAGTCGAGTTTGACGGTTTTAGATTTACAAACTATAGCATTAAAGAACAAACAGATCTTAGAGCTGTTTTGTATATAGATAACCAACACATTTATACTTCTGGTCATGGTGGATTTGGGTTATGGTCTAAAAACAATAAAGGTATTTTAGAATATAAAAGTTTATTTTTTAAATACCCAACTAAGACAGAACAATTATTACCTACTTTTTCTAATATTATAGAGATGGATGGAAAGATTTTGTTTCAATCTTTTCGGAGTATTTATATATACAACCCGTTAAATGAAAAATTGACTATTATAAATGCTTTTAAGGGATTTAGTGGTCTTTACCTTTCAAATAAAAGAGCATTTGTGCAAGATGTTTCAATTGGATTATTTGAATTAATTAATTTTGAAAAAAAAATAATTAAAGGAACGGAAACAGTAGATATTGAGGTTATTGGTGTTTTTGAAGAAAAGAATGAGAGTCTTTTAATTGTGACAAAAAATAAAGGGTTTTGGACTTCTAAAGATGGAGTTTTGATAAAAAAGGATTGGGAAGTTAACCGTGAAATTGAAAAATTTATAATTACTGATGTAGAAGCATATACTAAAGATAAATTTATTGCAGGTACTTTAAGAAACGGATTTTATATTATTTCAAATAAGGGAGAGAAAATTGCTCATTTTAATAAAAGTAATGGATTAGAAAATAACGCTACTCGTAATGTATTTAAAGATAGTAATAACAATGTTTGGGTAGGTACAGAATCTGGAATTAGTTATGTAGAGTTAAACAGTAGCACAAAATATTTATTAGATACAAAAAGTAATTTTGGTACTGTTTATACAAGTTTATTAAAAGATTCGCTTTTATATTTGGGTACCAATCAAGGGCTATTTGCTAAAAATATAAATAAACCACTTTCTGAACCTAAATTAATTAATAATAATACACAACAAATCTGGCACATTGATGAAATTGACGGCCAAATTATGGTAGGCGGTCATAAAGGGTTTTCTGTTATGGAAAACAACTTTTTAAAAACAATTCACTCAGAAGGTGGTGGTTGGGTTTTTAAAAAACATCCAAAAATAAGTAATATTTTATATGTTGGATTTTATTCTGGAATCGCTGTTTTTCAAAAAATAAATAACCAATGGAAGTTTCTTAAAAAGTTTGATGCGTTTGCTGAATCTTCTCGTTTTATAGAATTTGACCAATATGGACAGTTATGGGTTGCACATCCATCAAAAGGATATTATAGATTAAAATTATCATTAGATGGTCTTAATCTGAAAGAAATAGAGTTTTACGGTGTAAAAACCCCTAATGTAGAAACGTATGCATATTTATGTAAAATTGATGGAAGCTTGGTTTTTTACAATCCAAAAGGATTCTTTTATTTCGATGCTTTAGAGAACTCATTCATTAAAGCAAAGTATCCTTCCGAGATTTTTAAAGGGATAAACAATATCAATTATATTCATCAAGATGATAATGTTTTTTGGTATGCTACTCCCAATTTATTTGGATACCTTATAAGAAGTGGTAATCTTTTTAAAAATACTAAAGAACCTTTTTATACTTTTTGGAGTAAGCATTTAAATGATTTTAATAAGTTTAAAAAAATAAATAAGAACAGTTTTGCGATAGGAATAGATAATGGTATTATTTTTCATGAATTTAATTCAAAAATAAAGAAACCAGTAAAGTCTTCTTTAACACTTAAATCATTAAAATTTATAAGTGCTACAGATACTATTATTGGAACTATTACTGGTAACAGTGAGTTGAAAATACCTAATAGTTACAATTACTTAAAAATAAAAGTTGCTTTACCTAATGTACCACTAAGTAACTCCAAACAATTTCAATATAAATTAAAAGGGTTAGACGATTTTTGGTCTCCTTGGATTTATGATACTGAAATTAACTTTCCAGGATTAACCGCTGGAGATTATATTTTACAATTAAGAGTATCAAAAGAGGATAGTATGTCCCAAAATATAGAAATCCCTTTTCATATATTGTATCCGTGGTATATAAGTAATACTGCCAAAATAATTTATATTTTATCTTTCTTGTTTATTTTTATTAGCTATCGAAGTTTTTTACAACGTAAAAACGAGAAATATGTGAAAAGGTTAAAGCTTTTAGAGAACCAAAAAAGAGAGCGTCAAAAAGCAAAATTTGAGCTAGAAAAATTAGGAATAGATAAAGAGTTATTGCTTTTAAAAGAAGAAAACTTAAATCTAGAAATTAAAAAGAAAAATGCTGCATTGGCCTCTTCTACTTTAAATAATATCAAGAAAAATGAATTGTTAGCTGATTTGGTCATTGATATAAAAAAAATTGACAAAGAATTAGTAAATAGTTCTTTACATTTTCCTGTAAAAAAGGTAATTAAAAAAATAAACAATCATCTCTTAGATAAAGAAGATTGGTTAACCTTTCAACTTCATTTCACAAATACACACGCTAAGTTTTTTCAAAACTTACAAGAAAAACATCCAGAATTATCTTCCAATGAAATTAAACTAAGTGCGTATTTAAAACTAAACCTTTCTACAAAAGAGATTGCTTCATTAATGAATGTTGCCATAACAAGTGTAGAACAAAGTAGATATCGTTTGCGTAAAAAAATTAATTTAGATAAAGACGTAAATCTAGTTAACTACATTCAGAAAATTTAATACAATTACTAAATTTCTTCGAGTAATAATTTTAAATCTTCTCCCAAAGTTGATTATGGGTTCTCTATTCGTGTTTTGTAAGGTTCTTATATAATGGCATAAAGTGTAAACTCAAGTGTCTAATTTTTTTTAGACATTTTCTAGTATTAAACAGTATACCTAAAGAATGTATTATTGCATAGAATGCACTTCTATTATTTTTATATACTTGAAACAGTACATCTTTCATTTTAGAGCGGTATAAAATGATTGATACAAATAACAATATGGCTTTTTTATGAAATTTAAAATAGAGTCATAATTCTTGGGATAGTATCTAATATTATGGAGTAGAATCTGAATACTTTTTAAATTAATTATCGCAAAGGAATGCAAAATTAAACAATTATTATAATTAAATTCTTTAAATAAGGTTTCTGTATCTGCATATAATTATGTAGGTGATGATTGTTCTAATAAAAATAAATTTGATAATTACTCAATTCAAATAAACAATAAGTAACTCATTTTGAGTAATTTAATAACTTTAACAAAGTTTTTGTAGAGGTGTAAAGTTTCAGTAAATAGTTTTTGTAGAGGTTAAAATGTTGCTTAAAACTTTATATTAATTTTATTTTGTTTTGTACTATTTTTTTAATCAATTGTTGTTACAAATTTCATGTTTTTTTGTACAACAAACAACAATTTAATTAATAAGTATGTGTATTATTTTAACTTTAATAATTTATATTATGAAACAAAAATTACTTTTAATTCTATTGGTAACTTTAAGTGCTGTGCAGGCGCAAGAAATTACGCATGTAGATTTTGACACAAACAATTCAAATATTGTTTTTAATAGTTGGAACACTTCTTCAACTTTTGCAAAGATTTTAAATCCAGCCCCTGACACTAATAATTCTTCTGAATTTGTAGGTCAGTTTACTGCTGGTAATGACAATGATATTGGTATTGGAGTAATAGGTGCTTCTGGTGTATTTACAGCACCTTTTAATTTGAGCTCTAACTCCATTTTTAAAATGAAAGTTTTTTCTACAGAAGAAGTTGACGTTATTTTTCATTTAGAAAATGATCCAGATTGGGGAAATAATATTGAAGTAACTGCTTCTGTAGGAGCTTCTGATATTAATCAATGGACAGAGTTAATCTTTGACTTTAGTAGTTTTTCTAACATTTTCATGAACAACATAGTTCTTAAAATTGGTGGTTCAAATACTGCTCAAGGAGATATTTATTTCTTTGATGATATTAAAGGTCCTGAATTATATACATCACCAGCGCAAGAATATAATCCAACAAATAGTGCAACAGATGTTTCTATTGCTTCAAATTTAGAAATTACTTCAAATGGTAAATTTAGAAATTTAGATGATTCAGAAATAACAGACTTAACCTCTAAGGTTGCTTTAAAGGTTGGAGATGCAAATGGTACAGATGTTGCTTTTACTCCAATAATTAATAGCGATAAAAACAAAATCACCATTGATCCAGCAAGTGATTTAGACAATTCTACAACGTATTGGTATGGAGTTGTTGATGGTGCAATAGAGTATTCAACTGATGCGCCAGTAACAGGAGTTGCAGCAAGTTTTGCAACGAAAGCTGCTGTAATTGGAGATATTAATGAAATGCTTTTTGATTTTGATACCACTAATGCAGATATTGGATTTGGTTCATGGGGCGGAGTTGGTTTTGCCAAAATTGTAAACCCTGATAAGTCTGGAATTAATGTTTCTGATAACGTGGGTGAGTATACTTATAATGGAAACGATGCTGGTTTAGAAAATGATTTAGTCAATGATGCTACACCATTGTCTCCATTTGATTTTTCTGAAACAGCTTTCATAAAAGTTAAAGTTTGGGTAAGTAAGCCGGTGGGTGTATCTATTAAGCTTCAAAATTACCCTGATTATGGTCAAGGTTACGAACAAATGATTGAAGTTACAGAGATCAATACTTGGGTAGAAGTCGTTTTTAATTATGGAGCGATTACTGCAACAAATTATGACAGAGCTCAAATCTATTTTGATAAAGATGCTAGCGGAGGTTCTTCGATTGGAGATAAATATTACTTCGATGATTATTTAAAAAGTAATGTGCCGCCTGCCGTTGAAAATACGTATTCTCCAACAAGTGGTGCAACCGATGTTTCTGAGTTTGCAACACCAACGATTACCTCTAATTTCCAGTTTAGAAACTTAGACGATAGCTCAATAACAGATGTTTCGAGTTATGTAGAATTAAGAAAGGATGATGCATCAGGTGAACTGGTTGCGATCACTGCTGCTTTAAGCACTGATAATTCTTCCATTATAATAAGTCCTTCAGACATATTGGCCGTAAATACAACCTATTGGTACGGTATTAAAGATGATGTAATTGAATACAAAGAAACCAATACAGCAGTTACAGGACTTTCGGCAACATTTACAACAGTTGCGACTGCTGTATCGATGGTAACTTATAATGATTTTGATGGTGCTTCTTTAACAACAGTTTCAGAATCTATGGGAGAAACTCCAGGAGCTTATGAAACAGTTACAGATCCTGCAGGTGGAGCTAATATGGTTACTAAGTGGACAAAAGGAAGCTCTTGGGGTGGATGGGAAAGAATACATTTTCAATTAAACACCCCTTTTGACGCAACTAAAGATGACATCTTTTCTTTCAGAGTGTACTCTTCTGTTAAAACAAATTTTATGTTTAAAATAGCAGATGCAAAAGAAGATAGCGATCAAAATGCGAATCTTGAGATCTGGGGAGATATTATAGCAGCAAATCAATGGCAAACAATTTATATAGATACCTCAGAGTTAGCTGATGGGGTTAGTTTTGACCACGTTTTTATCTTTATAGGTCCCGGAAATGGAGATATTACAGGAGATTTTTACATAGATGATCTAAAAGGACCCCAATTACAGGGTACTGCATCTATAAATGATTTTGATAAAACGATTTTTAAATTTTATCCAAATCCTGCTAAAGACATCATAAACTTTATCAATATAGATGGAAAAAAAGAAATTAAAATTTTTGATATTAATTCTAAACAAATTCTTAAAAAGACAATAAATAGCAACGAGTTGTCAATTGAAAAGTTAAAACCTGGTTTTTACTTTATGGAAATTAATGGACAGTATAAAAAGTTAATTAAAGAATAAATCTTTAAATTTATTATTTTATGGAATGAAAGAGAATCTCTTTCATTCCGTTTTTTATAAAGTAAAATATGAACAAATTTTCAATTATTTTTATCAGACTATTCTCAGTGATCGTTTTCTTTTGCTCATTTTCTTTGTTTTCGCAAACAGTCATTGTCTCTGGAGAGATTGTAGATGTCTCAGGGAATTATCTTCCGGGAGTATCAATATTGGTAGAAGGAACAACCAGTGGAGCTTCAACAGATTTTGATGGAAAGTACATTATCAATATAAAGACTCCAAATGCAACCTTAATATTTCAATATTTAGGTTTTGAAACTCAAAAAATTAAGGTTGGGAATCAAAAGAAAATCAATCTAATTTTAAAAGAAAGTTTCGATCAATTAGAAGAAATTCAAGTAGTTGCATTTTCAAAACAAAAAAAGAATAGTGTAATAGGTTCTATCACTACCTTAAAAGTATCAGAATTAAAACAACCTACCTCAAATATTACAAATACACTAGCAGGTAAAATTTCGGGATTAATTTCATACCAAAGATCAGGTGAACCTGGAGCAGATAATGCAGCCTTTTTTATTAGGGGTGTTACAACTTTTGGCTTTAACAACAGTCCTTTAATTCTATTAGATGGCCTGCAAATAACTACTTCTGATTTAGCACGTTTAGAACCAGATAATATTGCTTCTTTTTCAATTATGAAAGATGCAACTGCTACTTCATTATATGGTGCCAGAGGAGCAAATGGTGTGGTACTGGTAACTACTAAAATAGGAAAAAAAGGAAAAGCTAAAGTTTCTGTACGTTACGAAAGTTCAATGTCTAGTCCGTCTAAAATAAATAGTTTTTTAGGAGCAGTAGATTATATGGAATTATACAATAGAGCGCAGCGATCTCGTGATCAATCTGCCAATCTATTATATTCTAAGCAAAAAATAGAAGGGACAAGAAATGGTTTAAATCCGAACATTTATCCAGATGTTGATTGGTATAGTGAACTCTTTAAAGATTTTGCAGTAAATAAAAGATTGAATATAAACATAAGTGGGGGTGGAGAGGTTGCTCAATATTATTTGTCTGTTACGAATGCAAATGAAACAGGGCTGCTAAAAGTAGATCCTTTAAACAACTTTAATAATAATATTGATATTAATAGGTCTAATTTAAGAGCAAACATCAATATAAATTTAACTAAAACAACCAAGGTTGCTGCTAAGTTTTATTCTTTATTTGAAAGATATAATGGACCAATAGTAGGGGCTTCAGATATTTTTTACCAAGTAGCACAAGCAAACCCTGCAAATTTTCCAAAGACTTACGATACAGATGATGCAACCGCTAATTTTAATCATACGCTATTTGGGAATAAAGGAAATGGTGGGTTTCCAAATCCATATGCTGAGAGTGTGCGCGGATTTAAAGACCGTTTTTCAAATACTACTTTGGCACAATTTCAGATCAACCAAGATTTAAGTTTTATTACTGATGGTTTAAAATTAAGAGCTATGGCATCTGTAAGAACGTATACAGAAAACCAGAATGAGCGAAGCTTTACGCCTTTTTATTACGGATCTAATGAAATAGAGACACCACAGGGAGTTGTAAATTCTTTATATCAAATTCAGGAAGGTACAGAGTTTTTAAACGACCCAACTATAGGGAACAATGGGAATAGTAATTTTTATTATGAAGCAGTATTAGAATATAATAAAACATTAAAAGACAAACACGAATTTGGTGGTTTATTAGTAAGTTATTTCCAAGAAGCTTTAAATACTATTGGTGGTGGTAATACAGCCTTTTCTACTTTACCTTCAAGGAATATGGGAATTTCCGGAAGGGCTTCTTATAATTATGGAAGTAGATATTTTGGTGAATTTAACTTTGGTTACAATGGGTCAGAAAAGTTTGCAGAAAAAAATAGATTTGGTTTTTTTCCATCTGTAGGCTTTGGTTGGATAATTTCTAACGAAGCTTATTTTGAAGAAAACATTCCATCGATTAATTTATTAAAATTAAAATATACCTACGGTTTGGTTGGTAATGACGGTATTTCAAGTGCTAGTGATCGTTTCTTTTATTTATCAGATGTAAACCTGAATAATGGTGGAACGGGCTATACTTTTGGAACCAACTATAACAATTATTATAATGGTTATATTATTAATAGATATGCCAATGAAAACGTTACTTGGGAGGTTGCAACCAAAACAAATATAGGTTTAGAACTCGGACTTTTTAATAAAGTAAATATCATTGCAGACTATTTCACAGAGCAACGTAGAAATATCTATATGGAGCGCCAATACATTCCAGAAACTTCGGGTTTAACCACTTCTATTAGCAGTAATATAGGTGAAGTGAAAACACAGGGTATCGACTTGTCTATGGATTATAACCATGCTTTTAGTGGTGATTTTTATATTACGGCAAGAGGTAACTTTACGTATTCAACAAATAAAATAGAAGTAAATGGTGAGCCAGAATTTCAAAATAAAAATCTAAGTAGGTTGGGGTACCCCGTAAATCAACAATGGGGGTATATCGCCGAGCGCTTATTTGTAGATCAAGAAGATATTGATAATTCTCCAGAACAATTTAATGGATTTTCAACTATAAATTCATACTTACCAGGAGATATAAAGTATACAGATATTAATCAAGATGGATTCGTAAATGAGCTAGATCAAGCACCGATTGGGAAACCAACTGTGCCAGAGATTGTTTATGGTTTTGGGGTTTCTGCAGTGTATAAGAATTTCGACCTTTCTGTATTTATGCAAGGCTCTGCAAGGTCCTCATTTTTTATAAATCCAAACGATATTGCCCCATTTGTAAATGAAAGAAATGCTTTAAGTATTATAGCAGACAACCACTGGTCAGAAAATAATCCAAACCCAAATGCCTTTTGGCCCCGTTTATCTACCTATGAAATTGATAATAATCAGAAGCCATCTACTTGGTGGCTTAGAGAGGGCGACTTTTTAAGGCTAAAAAGTGTTGAATTTGGCTATACAATACCAGGAAAAACAGGAAAAGTTTTTGAAAGTGCAAAAACGAGGTTATATCTTACTGGTTTGAATCTATTAAATTTTGCTAAGTTTAAATTATGGGATCCTGAAATGGCTGGGAATGGACTTGGATATCCACCACAAAGAGTTATAAATATTGGCGCTCAAGTAAATTTTTAAAAAATAAAAAAATGAATTTAAGAAACAAATATTTAGCAATTATTTTATGTAGTGTATCACTATTTATAAGTTGCGAGGATTATTTAGATATTGTGCCAGACGGAACACAGGAGTTAAGTTTACTTTTTAATAGAAAAGAGACTGCATACAATGCATTGGCAAATTGTTATAGTTATTTGCCTCAAAATGACGGTACTTATGCGAGTTATGTATTGTTAAGTGATGAATTGGCTGTACCCATACCTAAAGAACCAAATTCCATTAAATTAATGAAAGGGCAGCAGAGTGTCTCTTCGCCATTGATGGGTTATTGGTCTGGGTTTTCTGCGGTAGGCAGAGGACAAGGCTCTTTATGGGAGGGCATACGTAGCTGTAATACTTTGACTGAAAATATAGACTTGGTAGTTGATATGACGCAAGAGGAAAAAAATCAATGGAAAGCTGAGGTAAAATTTTTAAAAGCATATTTTCACTTTTTATTGGTAAGCAACTATGGTCCTATACCTATTGTAGATTCAAATTTATCTATCTCTGCTTCTGATACTGAAGTGAGGTTAGAGCGCAAAACAGTGGACGAGTGTTTTAGTTATATTCTAGAAACGATAGACGCTGCTATTTTAGATTTACCAGAAAAAGTACTTGGAAATAATGATGTTGGTAGAATAGATAAAGTAATAGCTAAAGCGATAAAATCAAAGGTACTTTTATATGGTGCAAGTCCATTATTTAACGGAAATACTTCTATGTATTCAAATTTTGTAAATGTAGAAGGTGAGCATTTTTTCAATCAAAACTATGAAAGTTTAAAGTGGGAAGAAGCGTTACAAGCATCTAAAGATGCTATAGATGCCGCAATTTTACAAGGGGCAGCAATGTATTATTTTACAGATACAGCACCTCTTTTTGATACTAGTAATTTTCAATTTAAATTGGTGAGAGATCAATATAATAATCGTTTTGCAATTACAGATCCTTGGAATTCAGAATTGTTATGGGGAAATTCTAGCCCGGTTACAAACGGACAATATTGGCAAATTCAATCTCCTGCGATGATGAAAGACCCAAGTTCATCATCTGTTGAAGCTTCATGGCAATGGCTAGCTCCAAGTCTTAGAATGGCGGAAACCTATTATACCAAAAATGGTTTGCCTATCAGTGAAGACTTATCTTTTGAGTATGCCGATAGATATAACACAACAACTATTGCTTTTAACCAACGAATTTATGCGAAATTTGCAAACAAAACTGCAAAACTAAATTTAAATAGAGAGGCTCGTTTTTATTCAGCTTTGGGTTTCGATAGAGGTATTAATAGAACTTGGGGATCAATTTGGAATTTAAAAATGAGAAAAGGAGAAACCCACGGTAGAGTTGCAAATACGGGAGATTATTTGGTAACAGGCTATGCGCTTAAAAAGTTAGTACATCAAGACTCTGAAGGAGATACTTATAATAAAGCAATAACTTATCCTTGGCCAATGGTGCGCTTAAGTGAGTTGTACTTAAACTATGCAGAAGCGTTAAACGAGTTTAGTGGGCCTTCTCAGGAAGTATATGACGCGTTGAATAAGATTAGGGAACGTGCAGGAATACCCACAGTAGAAGAAGCATGGAGTAATGTTAACTATGCGGCAACTCTAAATAAACATACAACCCAAGAAGGTTTAAGAGAAATTATTCAACAAGAGCGAATGATAGAATTGGCTTTTGAAGGACATCGATATTATGATATTAGAAGATGGAAGTTAGCAGAAAAATATTTTACGACACCTATTCAAGGCTGGTCTGTAGATGAAGATTCGGAAACGAACTACTATCAAATAATGGATGTTAGCCAAAGATCTTTTAATGCTCCTAGAGATTATTTGCAACCTATAAGTTTTACAGAGTTATCAAGAAATCCAAATTTAATTCAAAATCCAGGTTGGTAAAAAATAGTATTATGAAAAAACAAATAAATAAAGCACTGCTTTTTTCAATCTTTATGCTCGTAACAATTATTTCTTGCACTTCGGATGAAAACTTGGATACGAATCCCCCGGGGATAGTTACGAATATAGAAGTAATACCTACAAATGGTGGAGGTATTATTAATTATACTTTGCCTGCAGATGATGATATCTTGTATGTGAAAGCAGTTTATATGAATTCACAAGGAGAAGAGGTGTTTAGGGTTTCTAGCAAGCATACAAGTACTCTAGAAGTAAATGGTCTCAATCAAACATCCGCAGTAAAAGTGAAATTATATGTGTTAGATGAAAGTGAAAATATTTCTGAATCTGTAGAGATAGAGTTTATTCCTTTAAAATCATTTATATTTTTAGTGCAAGAAAGTATCCAAATTATATCAGATTTAGGTGGGGTTAAAATTACTTGGGATAATATCGCTGCAAAAACAGTTTTTGTTTATATTCATATATTGGATGGGGCAAACGAAATAATTAGAATATTATCATCAAATAATACCAAAGAACTTCAATTTATTAGGGGTTTAGAACCTAACGAAGTCACTATTTCTATAAAAGTAGAAGATTTTGATGGAAACATTACAGAATTAGAAGATAAAGGCAGGTATACGCCATTATTTGAAGAAAAAATAGACAAATCTACCTGGACTTTAGTAAGCGGAAAATCTATCAACGGAGATGCTTATGAGGGAAGAACTGTTAATTTTTGGGATGACATTGTGGATACTGTGGAGACAGATGCTGACAATAGTTATTTTATTGCCACGAGAGAGAATAATGGGGGAAGCTTAAATTTTCCATTAGATATTGTAATCGACTTTAATAAAAATGTAAAAATACAACGTTTTATAGTTTGGCAAAGAGCATATTGGTATAATGGTGGTGGCGTAACGTATCACTATCAAGAAGAAAATCTAAAATCTTTTAATTTGTATTCCAGTACAGATAATCAAACTTGGAATTTATTAGGAGAATTTGATATTGGTGACCCTAGAGATGGCGCGGGTAATATACCAGCTACTGCTTTTCAAGCGGCTATAGATGGGCACGAGTTTAGTTTAGATAACACTTCTGATGCTTTTAGATATCTTAAATTTCAAATGACTTCTAATTATGGAAGTACTCAAATAACAGTAGGTTCTGAAATTACCCTATTTGGTTTAGACAATCTATAAATAAGAATTGAATAATTTTATGATAAAATATATAATGTTGTTTGCGTTTTGTTGCACAGTTTCTTTCAATGCTCAAGGTTTAAGAACTTTAGGAAAGAAGATAATTAACTCAAGCTCAGAGGAGGTGTTGCTAAAAGGTGTTGGTTTGGGTGGATGGATGTTGCAAGAAGGCTACATGATGAATTCTTCTGGAGCAGCCGATGCACAATACGAGTTTATAGAAAAGCTAACAAACCTAATTGGTGCAGATGAGACCGCAGAATTTTATACCAATTGGCGCAAAAACTTTGTAACCAAACAAGATGTTGATACGATAGCAAAATTGGGTTATAACAGCATTAGACTTCCGATGCATTATAATTTATTTACGTTACCTATTGAATCGGAGGCCGTTGCTGGTGAGAATACTTGGTTGACTACTGGTTTTGAAATGGTGGATGAGCTCTTAAATTGGTGTGAAACCAATGAAATTTATTTGATTTTAGATTTGCATGCTGCACCGGGTGGCCAAGGAAAAGATGTGGCAATTTCAGATTATGACGTTTCAAAACCTTCTTTGTGGGAAAGCGAACTAAATAAAAGTAAAACAGTTGCTTTGTGGGGGAAATTGGCAGAAAGATATAAAGACAAAGAATGGATTGGAGGCTATGATCTACTTAACGAGGTTAATTGGCCCTTGGGGACAAATGTACTGCGGGATTTGTATGTTAGAATTACCAATGAAATTAGAGCAGTAGATTCTAATCATATTCTTTTTATAGAAGGAAATGGATTTGCGAATGACTTTTCTGGTTTAACGCCTCCATGGGATTCAAATATGGTCTACAGTCCGCATAAATATTGGACGTATAACGATACTGCTTCTATGCAATGGGTGTTAGATATAAGAGAACAACACAATGTGCCGCTTTGGCTTGGAGAATCTGGTGAGAACTCTAATGCTTGGTTTACAGAGGCCATAAATTTGTTTGAAGATAATAATATTGGTTGGGCTTGGTGGCCTTGGAAGAGAATTGAAACTATTACTTGCCCTTATTCTATTAATTCTAACTCCAATTATGAAGCGATTATTAATTACTGGAAAGGTGAAGGGACAAAGCCATCAGTGGCCGATGCCGTGCAAGGTTTGAGTCAGCTAACTACAGACTTACTGATAGATAATAATGTGTATTATAAAGATGTTGTAGATGCTGTTTTAAGACAGCCGCAAGATGAAACTCATATTCCATATGCAGATCATCAAATACCAGGGGTGGTTTATTTGTCAGATTATGACTTAGGAACCAATGGTATTGCCTATTATGATGTGAACTATGCAAATTACTCCCTTTCAGGCGAGCCGTATGAAGCTTGGAATTCAGGATGGGCTTATCGTAACGATGGTGTAGATATTCAGACAAACTCAGACAATACAAATAGCAACGGATATCATATAGGTTATACGAAAGAAAAAGAATGGTTAAAATATACAGTAGAGGTTATAGAAACTGGTTTTTACAATATAAATTTTAGATATGCAACGACGCAATCAGGAGGAAAGGTCAAACTTTTTGTAAATGATTTAGATATTGTAGGAAATGTGAATTTAGGGAATACGGGAGGTTGGAGTAATTTTGTAAATCAATATATAGAAAACATTTATTTAGAGGCGGGTAATCATGTTTTAAAGGTTGAGATTGAAGGGAGTTCAGAATTTAATATGAGTAGTATTGAGTTTTTAAAATCAACAGATGCAATTCCAGATTTTGAGGTATTAAGTGCGGGCACGAATGGTGATGAAAAATCAATAAAGATAGTTTTAAATCATCCAATAAACCAAGCAGACATAGCAAATAGTTTGTTTGAAATAATGGTAAATAATAATTATAGAGCCATAGAATCAGTAGAAATAGATGCTTCAACTACTAGGTTTGTAACAATAAAGTTAGAAGATTATTTGTTTTATCAAGATGAAATAAAAGTAAGTTACAATGGTACTATTATTACATCAATATATAACTCCTTATTAAACACATTTGCTAGTTTAGTAGTGGATAATAACCTAAGAACTAGATTACTGATTCCTGGAAAAATACAAGCAGAAGATTTTATAAATCAAGTAGGTCTACAAACAGAAAATACGACAGATACTGGAGCAGGACAAAATATAGGGTATACAGATGCAGGAGATTATGCAGAGTATTTAATTTATATTTCTGACAGTGGTAATTATAATTTAAATACTAGAACAGCAGCGCAATCAAATACAGGAAAAATCGAATTCGAATTCATCAATAATCAAGGAACTCAGAGTCTATCAATAATAGATTTGCCAATTACAGGTGGTTGGCAATCCTGGCAAACTACGTCTACTCAAACTGTTTTAAATACGGGTATTTACACCTTAAAGATGAAAGTATTAAAGAATGGCTTTAATCTAAATTGGTTTGATTTTGAATTTATAAGTAGTTTAAGTGTTGCGGATTTAAAAAACAATATGATATCAATTTTTCCAAACCCTGTTTCAGATCAATTTCAAATTAATCTAAATAATAAACAAAAGATTCTAAATCTAGAGATTTTAGATGTGAATGGACGTATCGTAAAAAAGATAAAATCTAATTCATCAAGGAATACCTATCAGCTTTCAAATTTAAAAGCAGGAATTTATTTTTTGCTGTTAGAGACTGATAAGGGCCGCCTTGAAAAGAAAATAATCAAAATATAAATTGTAACAGTAATTGAAAAGAATCATTGCATTTTTTAATATTATATTTTAATTTTCTTACTTCCTTTTGAAATATATAAAGGAAGTAAGGGAATAGTATTTAAAAATTAAAGAAACATTTTCAATTCAGATATATCTAAATAAATTAACTCAATCGAACTCAAAATCTCCTATGAAAAATAAATTTTATTACTATCTATTAACGTTCTTTGTACTCGGGATTTTAAATATTTCTTGTAACCCGAAAAGTAAAAAAAAGACTATTAAGGCAGTGGTGCCTGATATTTGGCAGATAGATTTTATTGATAATTTTGATACTTTTAACCCAAATAATTGGCAAGATCAGCGTATTTGGGTTAATAACGAAACGCATTGTTATGTGCCTAATGGTGAATTTGGAACAAGAGAAGTTAGTGGTGGTTCATTAAAGTTGAAGGTTGTAAATACAGGTAAAAAAAGTCCTTGCGATAATTTAGATAAGTTTGGAAAACAACATCCAGAAACGCAATATGTAGCGGGTAGAATTACCACTAAAAATAGAAAAGAATTTGTCAAAGGAAAATGGACAGCTAGGCTAAAGTTAGGTAGTAATGGAGAACCGAGTATGTTTCCTGCTTGGTGGATTCTTGGTGCACAAAATAATGAAGCACCAGTAGAAGATGTAGATGAAAATATTTGTTGGCCTTTAAAAGGTTCTGGTGAAATAGATATTTTTGAGCATCATGGGGATCATCACAAAAATCAATTTACAGCAGGTGCTATTAAAAGTTTGGAAATTTGTGATAAAGGAGATTGGTGGAGCTTGCGAAAAGGATTTGATGTTACTCTAAATGAATACCATGAGTATTCCGTTGAATGGGAGGCGAGTGATCTTGTTTATAAAGTGGATCAAAAAGAGATTTATCGAAATAAAGGAGAAGGCGACAACTACCCAGAAAAAATGTTTGCTATTCTAAATTTTGCCAAAATTACAGATACACCAATGAAGGGTGAGTGGGTAATGGATGTTGATTGGGTTAAACATGAATTTCGAAAAGAAGGGAATACCAAATAAAATAAATCTGTAAATAAGATATCTAAATCGGTTTCGTAAGTGTTTTGGTGCTTTTTACAATAGTAAATTAATGTTATTAAAATTCTATACCTACTTTAATCCTCTGAAAATAGAATTAGTTAAAAACACAGATGTATGGATATTGTAAATAAAATGTTTAAAAAATATAAAATAGTATGTTTCTTGATTCTGATTGCAGCGTGCTCAAAATCAGAAATTAAAGAAGAAGTCTATAAAGTTGAAAACCGCGCAAGAGAAAACTATAATAATAGAACATTGCAAGTATATACAACTGCAAGAGGTACAGCTTTAAGATTAACAAAAACGAGCGAGCAAACATTTAAGGATAAAGTACAGCCTTTAGAAACTGAAATTGCTGTTTTTGTAAATCCTAAAAAAACTTTTCAAGAGTATTTAGGCATTGGTGGTGCCATTACGGATGCCTCTGCTGAGGTGTTTTCAACTTTAAATAGTGAGCAGCAAGAAAGGGTATTACAATCTTTATATGGCAAAGATGGTATTGGTTATAATATTATCAGAACCAGTATTCATAGTAGCGATTTTGGCCTAAGTAGCCACACTTACATTGAAGAAGGAGACTCTTCTTTGCAAACATTTTCAATTAAAAAAGACAAAGAAAAAAGAGTTCCTTTTATAAAAAGAGCCATTGCTTTAATTGAAAAAGAAGATTTGGTTTTTTATGCAAGTCCTTGGAGTCCACCAGCTTTTATGAAAACGAATAAGAATATGTTGCAAGGAGGTAAGTTGCTTCCAGAATTTCGTCAATCTTGGGCAAATTACTATGTGCAATTTATTAAAGCGTATGAAAAAGAAGGTATTCCGGTTTGGGGATTAACTATTCAAAATGAACCAATGGCTGTGCAAAGGTGGGAGTCTTGTATTTATACAGCAAATGAAGAACGAGATTTTCTAAAAAATTATTTAGGACCTACGTTAGAAAAAGCAGGTTTAGGAGACAAGAATATTGTTGTTTGGGACCATAATAGAGACTTAATTTCAGACAGAGCTAATACTATTTTTGAAGATCCAGAAGCATCTAAATATGCCTGGGGGATAGGTTTTCATTGGTATGAAACATGGACAGGTGGTTTACCTAAATATGATAATTTAAAAAATATTAAAGAATCCTTTCCTTCTAAAAATCTCTTATTTACAGAAGGCTGTGCTGAAGGCTTTAATTCTGAGAAATTACAGTTTTGGCCAAATGCAGAACGATATGGAAATTCAATAATAAATGATTTTAATAGCGGCGTGGTTGGATGGACAGACTGGAATATTTTATTAGACGAACGAGGTGGTCCAAATCATGTTCAAAATTTTTGTTTTGCACCAATTCATGCAGATACAAAAACAGGACTATTAACATTTACTCCCACCTATTATTATATTGGTCATTTTTCTAAATTCATTAAACCAGGTGCCTTAAGAATAAGCACAACAACCAGCAGAACTGCCATAGAGAGTACTTCTTTTAAAAATAAAGACGGTAAAATAGTAACTGTGGTTATGAATAAAACAGATGCTAAAATGGGTTACAAACTTATTGTAGGCAATAGTGAAACATTTTTAGAAATAGAACCGCGTGCTATGCAGTCTATTATTTACTAATTTTACTTTTTTTAAATTCAAAAAAAACATGAATAATAAGGCATACACCATTTTTATAAGTTTTATAGTTGCATTAGGAGGATTCCTTTTTGGTTTTGACGCAGGAATTATTTCTGGAGTAATGTCTTTTGCAGGACCTGAGTTTGATTTGAGTGAAATACAAGCTGGTTGGGTAGTTAGTGCTCCTTCGTTTGCAGCAATGTTTGCAATGCTTTTCTCAGGCCGTATAAGCGATTTAATTGGACGAAAGAAAACACTTATTTTTGTTGCTTTTTTATATGCAATTTCAGCAATTTTATCTGCCATGGCGGGTTCTTATGAAATGCTATATATCGCAAGAATTATTGGAGGTATTGCATTTGGTGCGGCATTGGTTTTAGCTCCAATTTATATTGCAGAAATTTCAACAGCAGAAAATAGAGGCAAGTTGGTTTCTTTGCAACAACTAAATATTGTTTTTGGTTTTTTTGCGGCATTTTTAAGCAATTATTTTTTCAATAAATACAACACAATCGATAGTGCATTTTTAACTGATGAAAACGTTTGGAGATGGATGTTAGGAGTAGAGTTAATTCCTGCAATCATATACTTTGTTTTCTTGTTTTTTGTTCCTAAAAGTCCGCGTTGGTTGTATTTAAATAATGATTTTGCAGAAGCAAAAAAAGTTTTAATTAAAATTCATGGTGTTGATCGCGGAAGTATAGAGATTGCTGCGATCGAAAAAAATATACATTCAGACGAAAACAAATCTAAATTAAAAATTAAAGACTTGTTAAAATCATCATTACGTTTTATTTTAGTAATAGGCTTAGTTGTTGGTGTATTGCAGCAAATAACGGGTATAAATGCAGTGTATTTCTATGCAACTTCTATATTTAAACAAACAGGTATTGGAACAGATGCTGCTTTCTCGTCAGGAGTTTTATTAAGCACAATTTCAGTAATTTTTACTTTTGTAGCTATTTATTTAATTGATAGAATGGGCAGAAGACCGTTGTTGTTAATTGGTACCGCAGGTATTGCAGTTAGTTTATTGTTATGTGCTTATGGTTTTAATGAGGCAACATATCAATTATCAAAAGAAGAAATCAATCAATTAGAATTCTCTGATTCTCAAAAATTAATACCTTTTGCAGATAAGTTATATGAGAGTGATGTCGAATTTAAAAACGAATTAAAAGAGGTTTTAGGTACTAAAATTTATAGTAAAAATGATGGCGCTATTTTAGAGGCAGCAACCACTATTAATGCGAATTTAATATTAATTGGTATTTTAGGTTTTATAGCCTGTTTTGCGTTTTCATTAGGTCCTGTAATGTGGGTGCTTTTATCGGAGTTGTATCCAATAAAATACAGAGGTTTGGCAATTGGTGTTATTGCTTTTATTAACTCTTTAATAAGCTCTTTGGTACAATTAGTTTTTCCTTGGGAATTATCTAATTTAGGAAATGCCTTAACTTTTTTCTTATTTGGTGCAGTTGCTTTCATAGGATTCTTTATACTGTTAAAAATACTACCAGAAACCAAAGGAAAATCATTAGAAGAATTAGAGCTAGAGTTATTAAAAAATTAAATTTATAGACTTCTATTTTTTTTGAATATTTTAATTTAAAGTCATTTAGTATTGTTCTTTTTTCTATAAAAAATACAAACAACATCAATGTACAAGCATTATCAAGCGGCGTCTATATCATTAGGATTTCAGACGGTGTGCATCAAACCAATAGAAAGTTTATAAAGAATTAATACAGACTTAAAATAATTTCATAAGGTGAGTTTTTTTTATTAAAGGCAAATCTTCTTCCTTTAAATTTTTGTTTAATAAAACTAAACTACTTTCCAATACAAAAATTCCCAAAGATATGTCCTAAGATATCTTTGTCTACATCATATTCACCGGTAATGTTTCCTAAATGGCGCAAGCACTCTCTAATATCAATAGAGAACAGGTCTGTAGAGATTTCTAAGTCAATTCCTTCTTGCACAGAAGAAATTGCCATTAAAGCATTGTTTAAGGCTTCAAAATGTCTAGAATTTGTTACAATAGTTTCATTATTGCTTAAGGCACCAATATTAACCAAAGAAGTTAATTCAGTTTTAAGTGTCTCAATGCCTGTTTTGTTTTTTGCTGAAAGTAAAATTAAGTTTTCAATTTCAGATTGCAGGGTAGTGGTTTCTGCAACAGAAAGGGTATCTATTTTATTTGCAATAACCAACACACGCTTGTTTGGAAAACGTGTTTTAATGATTTCTATTTCTGCTAAAAATTGATTTTTATTTTTATCAAATTTATTTGCATCAATTAAGAAAATGATCAATTGCGCGTTGTCCGCTTTTTCATATGCTTTTTTAATACCGATGCTTTCTATAATATCTTTTGTTTCTCTAATTCCAGCAGTATCTATAAATCTAAAAGCAACACCGTCTATAATTATTTCATCTTCAATAGCATCTCTGGTAGTTCCGGCAATATCAGAAACAATTGCCTTTTCTTCATTTAAAATTGAATTTAACAAAGTAGATTTACCAACATTTGGTTCTCCTATAATCGCAACTGGAATTCCGTTTTTCATCGCATTTCCAAAAGAAAAAGAATCTATCAAGCGTTTTAAAACAAAAGTGATTTTTGCTACCAATTCTCTGAATTTTGCTCTGTCTGCAAATTCTACATCTTCACCAGAAAAATCGAGTTCTAATTCAATTAACGCAGCAAAATCTAACAATTGTACACGCAACTCTTTTAATTCATTGGTAATACCACCGCGCATTTGCTGTATGGCCATTTGATGACTGGCAGTAGAGTTAGAGGCAATTACATCTGCAACGGCCTCAGCCTGACTTAAATCCATCTTTCCATTTAAAAAGGCACGCATGGTGAATTCACCATTATCTGCCATTCTACACCCTTTTTTAAGAAATAATTGAATAATTTCTTGCTGTATAAAACTAGAACCATGACAAGAAATTTCTACTACATTTTCTCCCGTATAAGAGTTCGGATTCTTAAATACAGAAACAAGTACTTCGTCTAAAATAGTATTGTTTTCTATAATATGACCTAAATGAATGGTATGTGTTTTCTGATTTAATAAGGACTTATTTTTTCTAATAGATTTAAAATTCGCTTCAACAAAATGAATCGCATTTTCACCTGAAAGTCTAATTACAGAAATTGCACCAACACCAGCTGGGGTAGCTAAAGCAATAATAGTATCGTTTTGAATCATGTTGCAAATATACGGCGCTTAATTAAGTTGAATTATTCTTTTTATGCTAATATAATATGAGTTAATTTAAAGCTCTTTTAAACGCAATAAATCTTCATGAAATAAGTATTTATATATTCTTAATAATATCTTCATATTCGTGGTAGAACCTTTCGAATTTGGGCATAGTTTCAACAAAGAACTCAAAGCAAGTGCGCCAAGTATTTTTATTATGAATGCTAAATTTTCCTTCAAAGGGAACATAAATTCTATGAATTGTTTTTCCGCTATCCAATTCAAATTCGTCATTAAAAATAATTTGTGGAATATCGGTTTCTAATAAGACTTTTAAAGAAAGCATCTGGTCATAGTAAAGTAAGTTTACTAATTCATCCGGATTTTCTATATCGATGCATACTGCTGCATTTTTTCTATCTGCTACAAATTTTAAAGAAAACCCTTTTACTTGCGTATTATATAGTAGCCATTTCTTCGGAAAAGACTTTCCAAAGCTTGTCCAAAATTCTTTTCGTAATAAAGCAGCTTCTTCTTTGCTAAACATTTATATCAATTATGGGTTATCGATTATTATTTATCCATGAATTTTAGCAACGTTTCCGCGCTCAATCATCATTTCAGCTTCAAAAGCTAACAATGCGTTCCATTTTTCGTCAACAATAGCTCTGTCTTGATATTCTCTTGCAAATTTTAAGAAGGTTGTATAGTGGTTTGCTTCAGAAATCATTAAGTTTTTGTAAAACTTAGAAAGCTCTTCATCTTCCATGTTTTCAGAGAAAACTTTAAAGCGTTCGCAACTTCTAGCTTCAATTAATGCAGCTACTAGCAAGCGCTGTACAAGTGCATTTGTTCTGTCTTTTGTCTTGTTAAAAAACTTTTGAAGTCTAATAGCATAGTCATTCTTTTGCTCGCGCCCTAAAACCATGCCTCTTTTTACCATTAATAAATGCACCATTTTAAAATGTTGCATCTCTTCAATAGCAATGTTACTCATTTCTTTTACAAGTTCTGTTTCTTCAGAATAGTTGATAATAATAGAAACTGCATTAGAGGCGGCTTTTTGTTCTAAAAAAGCATGATCTGTTAATATTTGTTCTAAGTTTACTTTAGCTATATCTGCCCAAGAAGTTTCTGTATCAAATTGTAATCCTAACATTTTTCTATAATTTTTTTCAAACTCGCTCCAAAATAAGCCAGTGCTTTAATTTCTTTAACACTTGCTAACCTTTCATTACTTAGCACTAATAAGCCAACGCTGGTAGCTTCTATATGGTATTGTTTATTGCTTTCAAAGAACAAAATTAGTTCATCTGTAAAAAATGCTCTAATTTTTTCTTCATTTTTTCCTGATAAATAAAAACGTTTGCTAAAGTCTGGATGTGCATCAATGTCGATATCTTTATAACCAGAAAAATGCAAGATGTATTCAAAAATACCTTCTTTGTCTAGGGTGAATTTTGGGAGTTTATTTTTAGTATGAATGTGCAACATTGTTGCTTTTATAACCTGTTTAGCAATCATTTCTCCTTCAGAAAACTGAACATCAAAAATAGTACAGTCATTATTAGTTAAAACATTTGAAACTTTATCAATTTTACGAGTCTTAAAATATCCGAAGTTTGGCAGCTCTTCCAATTCCAGATCAGAAAATGCTTCGTAAGAAAACTGCATTTCTTCACTAATTTTCTGAATAAATTTTTGTCTTTTGGTAAGTACTCCTTTGTTAGGAACTCTATGTTTAGGTAATATTTTTCGAAGTGCAAATGGATGCTCACTTCCGGGTTTAGAATCATCCAATCCAATCACTTCAAAATGACCACCTTTTCGCTCAAAAGTTTCAGAATAATTATTCATATTTTCCATGACTGAATGATCTACAAAATCACACAAAGTAAAATCTACAATGGCTTCCTCGGTTTCTGGTATTTGATCTAATTTAGATTTTAATTTGGTGTAGTTTAAAAAGCTAGAAAAATTCTTTACACTCACATAATATATTCCTTCTTCGGTAAACATTAAAACATTTGGTTTTAAAATATTTTTAATAAATAATAAAACGTTTTTATTGATGATTACGTGAATTATGAATGTGATAAGTATACCTACTAAGATACCGGTAATCAGACTCGTAGATATTGTTACTAAAAGTGTTGCTACAAATATTAATAATTGTTCAGATCCAATGTTAAAAACCTTCTTTAGATTTTCTGGAGCTGCTAATTTATAACCTGTAAATACTAAAATTGCTGCTAAAGCAGATAGTGGAATCTTTCGTAATTCAGTTGCAAAAAGAAGAATAAAAGCAACTAAAAACAACGCATGAAAAAAGTTTGCAGATCTATTGCTACCTTTATTATTTACATTTACAGAACTTCTTGCAATTACGGTAACTACATTTAACCCTCCTAAAAAACCACTAATTACGGTGGCCAAACCTAAAGCTCTTATGTCTTTATTTACGTTAGACCGTCTCTTTAATGGGTCTAATTTATCAACGGCTTTTATACTTAATAAACTCTCTATGCTTGCTATTAGTGTAATTGAAATAACAGCACTTATAAACTCTAATTGGTATACTTTTTCGAAGTCTGGAAAGGCAAAGTTGGATAAAATATCATTAGGTAATGCAATTAGTAAATTCTTGTCTATTGGATAATCTGTAGCGGAAAATACATCGAAGTAGTAATAAAGACCAACGCTTAGAACAACAATCCACATAGGTGCAGGAATTAACTGAAAGTATCTATTTCTAATCTTGCTGTAGAAAACCATAATTGATAGGCTAATTATTCCAATTAAACCTGCATAAAACATGCTAGAATTATCTGTTTTTACAAAGTTAAAAATTCCCTCAGGAACTTGAACTAATAACTGGACAATGCTTCCTTTTGCATCTAGATTTCCAAGCATCACGTGAATTTGTTTTGCAAAAATTCCAATTCCTATAGCGGCTAACATTCCTTGTATGGCAGAAGATGGGAAGAAATCTCCCAAAGCACCCATTCTTAAAAAGCCAAGAATTATTAAAAGGATACCAGAAATCACAATAGCTGCAAGTGTATAAAGATACCCTTGATACATATCTCCGTTTCCTAAAACGGTAATAGCAGAAAGGATTACAACTACTAGACCATTTCCTGGCCCCGTAATGGTTACTTTAGAGCCACCAATCAAAGAGACTACTATACCACCAACAATTGCGGCAATAATACCTGAAATAGGCGGTGCTCCTGAGGCTAAGGCCAGTCCTAAACCTAAAGGAAGGGCAATAAGGGAAACCACGAAGCCAGAAAAAAGGTTTCTTGGAATTTCTCCTATGAATGTTTTTAGGGTATTTTTTTTATTCATTTATTTTACAATTAAAACATCTGTTGGTAATTCAGATAAGATATATTCAATATCATGTGGAAAAATTCTATCCAGAATACCGATATTTGTTGGAGCGTTCATTACTAGTAAATCAGCCCTTTTAATTTTAGCATAATGGCCAATAGAGTATCCTCTTGTTCCAAAAATACTTTGCATTTGTATAGAAATATCTTCGGAATCAATATTTTTTAAAATATTTTTTACACGCTGATCTTCTCTGTTTTTTAGACGTTCTTTTATAATAGTTGCTTTTCTTAAACTCTTATCATCATCTACTTTTACTTGCAATTCACTTTGACTAATTTCTTCAACAATTGTTACTTTTTTACACATCAAATGTTTAGAAAATAAGACTGAAGTCCGTATTGTTTCTTCTGTTTTATCATCTTTTAAGCCGTTGACAACTATGTGTTTACATGCTTGTCTTTCAATAGATGGTTTAATTAATAGTAAAATAGAGCAAGATGCTTTTCTCGTTAGTTTTCTAGCAATAGAACCTACGTAATATTTTAATAAATTCTCTTTTTGTAATGCTCCTAAAATTAGTAAATCTATTTGTTCTTTAATTACAGTATTTAAAATAACCTTTACAGGTTCTCCTTCTTGCCAAACTGTTTTTATTGGTTTTTTAAGTACCTCTGCTTCGGAAAGAATTTGCTGTAAGTCAGTTTCTTTTTTATTTGTTTTTTCACCAACATGTACGCCAATTAATTCGGCATTAAACATGTTACAAATTCTTACTGCCTCAAATAAATTTGGTTTCAAATTTGGAGAGAATGCAATACCAATTAAAATTTTATGAATTTTTTGCAAATGATGTGTTTAAAATTATTCTATCTGCACAAGATAATAAACTTTATAAGAATTTTTTATAGGAAATAAAAAAACTATAAAATTATTTTTTTGTTACAAATCTAATTCAAAAGCCTGACGCAGTTTTTCTAAAAGAGGATTCTTCTCTTTTAGTTTTTTGTATTTTTCATCTGGTGTGTAGGCAAACTTTTTTTCTACAGCTTCATTGAGCAGTACAACAATAGCAATGCCATAATTATTCAACTTTTCTCTAAGGAAATTCATCAACTTGGGCCTGCCTTTTTTAAACTGATCTTGCATTAACTTATTAGGAACTGTAAAGGAAATTTGAAAATTTGCACCTAAGGTAGGAATGTCTGTACCAATAATAGATGCAATACTGCGCTCTCCTTTTTTATTTAATAATTCCACATAAGATTTCCAGAGTTCTTGTAGTTTCTTTTCTGTAAACGCATCTTTTGGGTGGTTGTCAAAATTCTCTTGTACAGCCGTATTTTTGGTGTCTTTCTGCTTGTTAAAGCCTTTGAGAGAGTATTTGCTAGGCTCTTTTGCTAAACGTCCTAAGTTCTTTAAAACAGGTCTTTCTAATGCAGGTTTTGGTTTTTCTACAATTGCAGTGGCAGGTGTTTTTACTGTTTCTGTTTTAGTAACAAGAATTTTGGCTATTTTCTTTTTAGTAGGTGAAAGTGATTGGAAAAAAGTAGCAGGGATTATGTAGTTAGCTGACTTTTTTTTTTCTCCATCAAAAGTGATAGAGGCAATCTGCATTAAGCTAAGTTCTACCAGCAAACGCTGATTTTTAGAAGCTCTATAGCTTAAGTCGCAATCATTGGCCTTTTGAATAGCTTGCATTAAAAAAGGAATGCTCGCTGCAGTAGCTTGTATTAGGTATTTCTTTTTGGCATTGTCTCCAACTTCCAATAGTTCTAAGGTTACTTTGTCTTTGGCAACTAACAAATCTCTAAAATGACTTGCCAACCCGTTTATAAAGTGATGTCCTTCAAATCCTTTTCCTAAAACAACATTAAAGGCATTTAAAACTTCCGGTATTTTATTGGCTAACAATAAATCTGTCATGCCAAAATAGGTATCATAATCTAAAACGTTTAAGTTCTCTGTAACCGCATCTCTGGTTAGGTTTTTTCCTGAAAAACTTACCACTCTGTCAAAAATAGATAAAGCGTCTCGCATAGCGCCATCTGCTTTCTGAGCAATTATATGCAAAGCATCATCTTCTGCAGTAATATTTTCTTTCTCACTAATTGTTTTTAGATAGTTTTTTGCATCTAAAACGCCAATTCTTTTAAAGTCGAAAATTTGACAACGAGATAATATCGTAGGAATTATTTTATGTTTTTCTGTAGTTGCTAAAATGAAAATAGCATGCGCTGGTGGCTCTTCCAACGTTTTTAAAAATGCATTAAAGGCTGCCTGAGACAGCATGTGTACTTCATCTATAATATATACTTTGTATTTACCAGTTTGTGGTGGTATTCTAACCTGGTCTGTTAAACTTCTAATATCATCAACAGAATTGTTAGAAGCAGCATCTAATTCAAAAATATTGAAAGCAAAATCTTCTTCTTCGGCATTTTCTGCGTCTTGTTGATTGATTCTTTTTGCCAAAATTCTAGCACAAGAGGTTTTACCAACACCACGCGGACCTGTAAATAACAAAGCTTGCGCCAAGTGATTATTTTTTATAGCATTCTCTAACGTATTTGTTATAGCCTGTTGGCCAACTACGTCCTTAAAGTGTTTAGGACGGTATTTACGTGCTGATACTATAAACTGCTCCATGAATGAGATAAATGTTTTAACAAAAATAGTTATCTAAAGCCTCTCAAGCAAAAAGGTTTCTTAACAAAATGCTAAAGTTGTAAACAACTGTAAAAAGATACGTAATTTTACGACTTATTAGAGGATTTAAAGTTTGCTTAAAGGACTCATGTTTTTTACAAACACTAAAAAATAGAAAGATGAAAATTATAAAAACGATTTTAGTAATTAGTTTTGCAATAGTATTGGTTTCTTGTTTTGGTTTTTCTGAAAAGAAAGAAAATAGCGAGAAGACAGAAAAAACGGAGTTTATACCTCAAGAAGGTGCTAGTGTTGCGTATTTTGCAAGCGGATGTTTTTGGTGTGTAGAAGCTATTTTTGAAAGTGTAAACGGAGTAGAAGAGGCGGTTTCGGGGTATGCTGGCGGAAAAACATTAAATCCAACCTATGAGAAAATAGGAACCGGAAAAACAGGACATTCAGAAACAGTTGCAGTGTATTATAACCCCAAAAAGGTATCTTTTAAAACTTTAGTAGCTGTCTTTTTTGGCTCTCACAATCCAACGACAGTAAATGGGCAACACCCAGATTATGGCACACAATACCGTTCTATTGCTTTTTACAAAACTCAGAATGAAAAGAAAATTATAGAAGATGCCATTATCAAATTAAATGCAGAAGTGTATAAAGAAAAAATTGTAACAGAAGTAACGCTATTTAGTAAGTTTTATAAAGCAGAAGACTATCACCAAGACTTTGAAAGAAGAAATCCAAACCAGGGTTATGTAAAAGCGGTTTCCGTACCAAGATTAAATAAATTTAGAAAGAAGTTTCCACAGTTGTTGAAAAATGATAAACACTAGATGGTTTATTCTGTTATATAAAAAAAAAGCAACTCAAAGAGTTGCTTTTTTTTATATATTATTCTGATTTCTCTACTTTGTCAGCAATAATTCTTTTTTTCATGTTGGCAACTTCCCAAGCGGTATGAAAAACCAAACGTGTTCTGTTTTCTAACAAATCATAGTTAATTTTGTCTGGCGTATCTGAAGGTTTGTGGTAATCTGCATGTGTGCCATTAAAATAGAAAATAATTGGCACATTATTTTTAGCAAAATTATAATGGTCAGATCTGTAATAGAATCTATTAGGATCATTTTCATCATTATATTTATAGTCTAAATTAATGTTCATGTATTTTTTGTTTACTGCTTCAGAAACATCATGCAACTCTGTACTTAACTTATCTGAACCTATTAAATAAACATAGTTAGGGTCTGCTTTATGTCTATCATCAATTCGACCAACCATATCAATGTTCAAATCGCACACCGTATTCGCTAGTGGAAAGATAGGATCTACATCTGTATAATATTTAGAACCTAATAAGCCTTTTTCTTCTCCAGTTACATGTAAAAATAAGATAGAACGTTTTGGTCCTTTTCCTGCTTTTACAGCCATTTTAAAAGCCTGTGCAATTTCTAGCATAGCTACAGTTCCAGAGCCGTCGTCATCTGCACCATTATAAATTTCACCATCTTTAATTCCTTCGTGGTCTAAATGTGCAGAAATTACTACAATTTCTTCTGGCTTTTCTGTTCCTTTTATAAAAGCAACTACGTTTTCAGAATCTTTGAAAGTACCTCTTCTTACGTTTTTATTAATCCACTCTGCAGGTACTTCTTGAAAATAATCATCGCCGCCTAAAGGAGAAACAATACCTTCAGAGACATAAAAATCTTTTAAATATGCGACCGCCATCTTTTGTCCAGGTTCACCTGTGTCTCTTCCTTCAAATGCATCTGAAGCATAAATAAACAAATGTTTTCCTAAATCTTTTGCAGTAATTGATGCTGCGTATTTTACAGCCTGATCTACGTTTGCGTCCTCACTAGAAGTCGTTTTACTAGAGCCACAAGCCATAAAAGCAACTGCACTAGCCATATATAATATTTTTTTCATTGATGTAAAAGTATTTGTTTGTATTAGTTTAGTCTTCAAAAGTAATAAAAAGTTGCAATAATCTCAAAACTAAGTTTTGTTAATTACAAACTGTTGTAAGGATTTGTTAAATTTTAAAAGGTTATTTGGAAATAGTTTATCAAAGGCATTTTTTGCAATTAATGCTTCTGTAGTGCCAAATTGAAGGTTGTTTTCTGTTAGTAAAATAATTTCATCAGAAAGTTTTAATGCTAAATTTATTTCATGAGAGGATACAATAATAGTCTTATTTGTTCGCTTAACTAATTGCTGCAATAATGAAAATATATTTATCGTTTGATGCATGTCTAGATGTGCAGTGGGTTCATCTAAAATAATAACGTCTGTGTCTTGCGCCAAAGCTCTGGCTATTAAAACACGTTGCAATTGGCCATCACTTAATTCATGAAAACGTTGGTTTTTTAAGTGTCCAATTTCAGTTTGCTTAATAGCGGTTTCTATCTTTTCTAAATCAGTTTTAGAAAGCGTATCAATCCAATTAGTATAAGGTTGTCTACCCAACGCAATTAGTTCAAAAACAGTTAGCTGACTTTCAGGTAAACGCTCTGTTAATACTACACTTAGTTTTTTAGAAAGATCATTTTCAGAATAGGTATTTAATTTTTTTCCTTCAAAATAAATAGCGCCAGTAATAGCTTTTTGAACTTTACAAAGTGTTCTTAAGAGTGTCGATTTACCGATACCATTTTTACCTAAAACACTAATTAGTTTTCCTTTTTCTATAGAAAGGTTTATGTTAGAAAAAATAATGTGGTCTTGCTTTTTCTGTGGATACCCAATTGTGAGGTTTTCCGTTTTTAAGATGCTATTTTCAGAGTTTTCTATCATTTAAACAAATAATTTCTTTTTTCTAATGAGCAACCAAATAACAATTGGAGCACCAAATAAGGAGGTAATTGCATTAATTGGTAAAGTAAATTCACTAGTTGGTAATTGTGATATAGAATCGCAAATTAATAGAATACTTGCTCCTAAAATTATTACAGCGGGAAGCAGTATTTTGTGATTAGAGGAAACGAAAATCATTCTAGCAATGTGCGGCACTGCCAATCCTACAAAAGCAATTGGACCTGCAAAAGCGGTAATAACTCCTGTTAAAACACTTGTAATTAATAAAATGATATTTCTATTCTTTTTTACATTAATACCTAAGCTTTTTGCGTAATTTTCACCTAGTAGCAAACTGTTTAAAGGTTTTATAACTGCCACCGTTGCTAACATACCAATAACGTAAATAACCATAAAAACTAAGATTTCATTCCAAGAAAGGTTGCCAAGGCTGCCAAAGCTCCAAAATAGAAATTGCTGAATTTGTGCAGCTTCACTAAAATACGCTAAAACACTTATAACTGCAGATGTTAAGCTGCCAAACATTAATCCAATAATTAAGATAGACATGGTATTTCGAACCCTATTTGCTGCTATAATTACTGCAGATAATACCAAGAAAGCACCTGCACTAGCTGCAATTGGAAAAGACCAATTAGAAACAGAGTGTGCTAAGAAATACCCACCAAAAAGAGAGGAGCCTAAAATTAACAATGCAACGCCTAAACTTGCGCCAGAAGAAATACCCAGTACAAAAGGCCCCGCTAATGGGTTTCTAAATAGTGTTTGCATTAATAAACCAGCAACAGACAATCCAGAACCTACTAATATTGCAGTAATTGCTTTTGGTAATCTAAAATTTAAAATAATAGTTTGCCAACTTTCTTTTACGCTAGTATCTCCTATTAAGGTGTTTAAAATATCTTTAAAAGGTATGGTAACAGAACCTAAACTAATATTCATAGCAAAAAGTACAATCAGTAATACTGATAAAAGAATAAACTGTTTATTATATGATTTTTGCTTCATTTTTATGCAAGACTTCACATGTTTTAAAACATGTTAGATCTAAATTTTTATTTATAATTCGACAAAAATTCAACTAATTTTTGAACTGCAATTCCTCTATGTGAAATTTTATTTTTTTCTTCTGAAGTCATTTTAGCAAAAGATTGATTAAATCCTTCTGGTTTAAAAATAGGATCATATCCAAAACCTTTTTCGCCTTGTTTTTTTGTTAAAATTTCGCCTGTACAAATGCCTTCAAAAAGAAATTTCTTCTCATTTATATTTAAAGAAACAGCGGTTCTAAATTGTGCTTTTCTATTGGTTTTTGTTTCTAAATCTACTAATAATTTATGCATATTATTTTCAGAATTAGAAGGTTCGCCAGCAAAACGCGCGGAATATACCCCAGGTTTTCCATCTAAACTTTCAACCTCTAGGCCCGTATCATCAGCAAAACAATTAAAACCAAATTTTTGAGTAATATAATCTGCTTTTAAATGTGCATTTCCTTCTAAAGTGGTTTCAGTTTCTTCAATTTCATCAAAACAATTAATGTCTTTTAAGCTTAAAAGTTCAATAGAAGAAGGAAGCATTTCTTGTACTTCTTTTAATTTATTAAGATTGTTAGTTGCAAATACTAGTTTCATAAGGTAAAAATAGACAATTAAAAAGTCAGAGCATATAAATAGTTAAATAAGCTGTATTACTCATGATGATAAGGTTCGTTTTTTAAAATTGTAAAAGCTCTGTATATCTGTTCTACAGTAAAAAGACGAATCATTTGATGAGAAAATGTCATTTTAGACAAGGATATTTTTGCAATAGCTTTTTTATAGACGGTATCAGAAAAGCCATATGGTCCGCCAATAACCAATACAAGTTGTTTAATTCCTGAATTCATTTTTTTTTGAAGATATTGCGAAAACTCAATAGAGGTAAAGTGCTTGCCCTTATCATCTAGCAATACCAAATCATCTGTATTTTGTAGTTTTGATAAAATAAGTGCGCCTTCTTTTTCTTTCTGCTGCACTTCACTTAAATTTTTCACATTTTTAATATCAGGAATAACTTCTAATTCAAACTTAATATAGTGCTTTAGTCGGTTTTGGTACTCTTCAATTAACTGAATTAAGTGTTTGTTATCTGTTTTACCAATGGCAAGTAGTTTAATTTTCATACTTATTTTAAGTTTATTACTTTATTAAATTTTCAGCATCAGGAGAAAATTATACCAAGTAATTCTAATTATATTGAACACAAATTTATTGGTTTTAAAACATAAACGAGATAGAAGTAACAAAAAGTTGAAAATCATTGTTATTTTTGCATATGAATAAGAATTAAATTTGTCTTTAAAGGAGTACTTTGAAAAGGAATTAGAATGTATTAATTTTGTAGTTTAGATTTGTGTTTTAAAGTGTTGTATTAAATGAATGATAATTATTTCGATAGCGAAGAGTATACAAAAATTGATTTCACAAAAACGAACATCAAGAAAGGAGAGTATGACAATTGCACCTTTGTAAATTGTGATTTCCAAAGCATACATGTCTCTAATATTCAGTTTTTAGAATGTAAATTTATCGATTGTAATTTTAGCAATGCCACAATAAAAGAGACTTCATTTAAAGAAGTTAATTTTATCAATTGTAAAATGATTGGTTTAAAATTTAATGAGGTGCATCCGTTTTTATTACAGATGTCATTTGAAAAATGTCAATTAAATTTCTCGTCTTTTTATCAATTAAAAATACAGAACACAAAATTTATTTCTTGCAATTTAGAGGAAGTAGATTTTACAGAGACAGTTGCAACGGGCTGCACATTTGAGAACTCAAATTTGAAAGGAGCAATTTTTGAGAATTCAAATTTAGAGAAGTCTGATTTTCGAATGGCACTTAATTTTATTATAAATTTAGAGGTAAACCGCCTAAAAGGAGCAAAATTTAGTAGTCAAAATCTATTTGGATTACTATCTGCTTATAAAATTATTATTGAATGAAAAATAGATACTTACTATGCTGTGCAATCCTTTTTTTTTCTTGCAGCAGAAAGCAACAAGATATTCCTGTTTATAAATATGCTCTTGAGCAGAAAGACTCCGAATATTATCTTTTAAATAGCGATTTAAAGAACGGAGTTGCAGTATTTAAATATGCAAATGCTAACGATGTACTTCAAAATTTAGATTTAAAATTTATTATTGAAAAAGAATCTTTAAATTTAAACCAAGAAACGTATACAATAACCTCCAAAACATATAGCTCTGCAAGTTTAGAATTTAAAATGTACCAGAAAAAAGATGTTAAAAATAACATTAGTACCTTAGTTTTTAATAAAGATTACGGCCTTTTAGCAAGTGTTAGTGCTAAAGCAAACTTTGTGTTATTAAAGGATACTCTTACTGCATTAGAGAAAGAAGTGTTTTTTAAAGAATTATTTATAAATTTAAACAAAATAAAATTTTAATAAGTTTTTCACTTCTGTGTAGAAATCTAACAGACAAAACAGTATGTCAAAAGAAATAGAACACAAATTAAACAAGATACCGGTATTAAATATCTTAGTAAAATTTGGCAAGAAAATTAAAATTCCAGGTTTAGAAGGCATGTCTTTGTATGATGTCTTAGAGTTGTATATTATTGGTATTGTAGAAGGCGCTTTAACTACAAGGGCTGGCGGAATAGCCTACAGTTTCTTCATGGCAATTTTTCCATTTTTGTTATTTATTCTAACCTTAATACCGTACATACCTGTAGAGGGTTTTCCAGAAGGTTTATTCTCTTTTATCAAAGATGTTTTACCACCTCAAACTTTTGATGCTGTAAATTTAGTAATTGTAGATATTGTAAATAATCAATATGGTGGTTTGCTTTCTTTTGGTTTTTTAGTATCTATATTTTTAATGACAAACGGTATTAACTCAATTTTTAGTGGATTCGAATATTCTTATCATGTAAAAGATGTTAGAAATATTTTTAAGAGTTATTTTGTTTCCATAGGGGTTTCTCTGTTACTCTCTTTTTTCTTAATTGTAACGGTTGCTTTGGTTATTTTGTACCAAGTAGCTTTATTAAAAATAGACGAAAAGGGTTGGTTTAATACCACCGATTTAGATTTATTTTATTATGGAAGAGGAATACTGTTTTTAGTAATGATATTTACTATTGTTTCATTACTATTTAGATATGGCACAAAACAAGGTAAAGAAACAAGGTTCTTTTCTGCAGGTGCTCTTTTAACAACAATTGTATCTTTGTTTACCTTTTATTTATTTGGTATTTATGTAGTGAAATTTGCACAATACAACCAATTATACGGCTCTATTGGTACGCTGTTAATTTTAATGCTATTCGCTTGGCTAAATGCAATTATTCTATTATTGGGTTTTGAATTAAATGCTTCTATCTACAGTTTAAGGCAAAGAAATAAAACAGATATAACTGCTTAAAAATCACAACTTTTTCACGATATTTGTACTCGCAATTTTGAATCTTAAATCGTGAATTTTGAGTGATTAGTTTTGAGTGGCAACATTAAAAACTATAAATTAAGAACTAAAAATCAATTAATGAAACCAAGCATTCCCAAAGGAACTAGAGATTTTTCGCCAATAGAAGTTGCAAATCGTACATTTATAATGCATACGATTAAAACGGCTTTTGAAACTTTCGGATTTCAACCCATAGAAACACCAAGTTTTGAGAACTCAGGGACGTTAATGGGTAAATATGGGGAAGAAGGAGATCGACTTATTTTCAAAATTTTAAATTCAGGGGACTTTCTAAAGAAGGCAGATGATGCACTTTTAAGTGAGAAAGACAGTTTAAAAGTAACTGCTCAGATTTCTGAAAAAGCGCTTCGTTATGATTTAACAGTCCCATTTGCAAGATATGTTGTACAACACCAAAACGAAATTACATTCCCTTTCAAAAGATACCAAGTACAACCCGTTTGGAGAGCAGATAGGCCTCAAAAAGGACGTTTTAGAGAGTTTTTTCAATGTGATGCAGATGTTGTAGGTAGCAAGTCTTTGTGGCAAGAGGTAGAGTTTATTCAATTATATGATGCGGTTTTTAGCAAGCTTGGTTTGGCAGGAACTACTATTAAAATAAACAATCGGAAAATACTTTCTGGTATTGCAGAGGTTATTGGTGCAAAAGATAAATTAATCGATTTTACGGTTGCTTTAGACAAGCTAGATAAAATTGGTAAAGACGGTGTTGTAAAAGAAATGTTGTCTAAAGGAATTACGGAAGAGGCGATTGAAAAAGTACAGCCTTTGTTTGACTTTACAGGCTCAAATATAGATAAATTGACTTCTTTAGAGAAGATGTTATCAACTTCGGAAGAAGGGCAAAGTGGGGTAGAAGAGCTTCGTTTTGTGATTAATGCAATTGGTGAATTAGGTTTAGAAACAGCGGCTTTAGAAGTTGATGTAACTTTAGCAAGAGGGTTGAATTATTATACAGGTGCAATTTTTGAAGTTGCTGCGCCAGAAGAGGTTAAAATGGGTTCTGTTGGCGGTGGCGGAAGATATGACGATTTAACAGGAATCTTTGGGTTAAAAGATGTCTCTGGAGTTGGAATTTCTTTTGGATTAGATAGAATTTATTTAGTTTTAGAAGAGTTAGGTTTATTTAAAGTAGTTGATTTACCAAAACCAAAAGTTATTTTCTTAAATTTTGACGCTACTACAGATGTTTTAAAAATGAAAGCGATTCAGAGTTTAAGAGTAAATGGAATTAAATCCGAGTTTTATCCAGATTTAGGTGTAAGCAATAAACAAGAAAAGCGTCAATGGAAGTACGTTGCTAGCAGAGCAATACTATTTGTAGTTTCTAAAGTAGAAAATGATGTTTTTACATTAAAAAACATGAATTCTGGTGTGCAAACAAATTGCTCTTTATCAGAATTAGTAGAAAAATTAAAATAATACGTTGTAAACACGTAAATTTGCACTTTAATATAGAATGAAATGTTTGAATTGAACAGCAAAATGAATGACGAGAGAATTGAAGAAATAGGGGAGAATCATGTGGCAACTTCGGCAGAAAACCCGATAAGACCAGATGCATTTGATATTTCTGACGAAGAAAAAATAGTAAAAATTGAAAAGTCTGTAAAAGATATTTTACACACTTTAGGAATGGATTTATCAGATGATAGTATTCAGGGAACTCCAAAAAGAGTTGCAAAAGCGTTTATAAACGAAATGTTTATGGGCTTGAATCCTAAAAACAAGCCAAAGGCTTCTACGTTTGACAATAATTACAATTATGGTGAAATGCTAGTAGAGAAGAATATAGTCCTGTATTCTACTTGTGAGCATCATTTATTGCCAATCATTGGTAGAGCGCATGTTGCTTATATTTCTGGCGGTAAAGTAATCGGGCTCTCTAAAATGAATAGAATTGTAGAGTATTTTTCTAAAAGACCACAGGTACAAGAGCGTTTAACAATGCAAATTGTTCAAGCAATGCAAGAGGCTTTAGGAACAGAAGATGTTGCTTGTGTTATAGATGCAAAACATTTATGTGTAAATTCTCGTGGTATTAAAGATATTGAAAGTTCAACTGTAACGTCAGAGTTTGGTGGAAAATTCAAGGAGAAAGAAACAAAGAAAGAATTTTTACAATATTTACAAATGGATACGCCCTTCTAAGTTTTAAAATAAAGTAAAAGACAATAAAAAAACCGTTTAGAAATAATTTCTAAATGGTTTTTTTATTCATAATAGTAAAAAAGAGTTAATTATTTCTCATAGAAGTTTAGCAGTTAAAAGATATCGTCGAAGAAAAAAAGATCGATTTAGAGCTTAATTTGAACTTTATAAATTATAATACTGCATCAAAAATGATATATTTTCTATACATAGACACAACATTTAAGAAGATTTTTTTTATTTTACTATAACTCTTGAATAGTAACTGGTATATTAATTGTTTTAAAAGAAAGAAGCATTGTATAGTGTTTGTATTGGTTATTCTTTTTTTTAAGGTTTAATAAAAGTGTTTATTTGGTTAACTATATTGATAAACCAATAATATTTAAATTAAACTATTTAAAAAATGAAAAAAATTTCATTATTTTTAATTGCCTTACTCTTTTTTATACATGGGCAATCTCAGAATATTGTTCTTAACGGAACAAAAGAAGCTTCTTCTAAAAGTAGTAAATCTACAAGTATCTTAACAACTCCAGGTGTAGATGCACCAACACCTCCTGCACGTCTGGGTTTAGATGTAATTTCAATATTTAGTGATACATATAATAATATATCTGATGCTAATTATAATCCAAATTGGCAACAAAGTGGTTTTAGTTCTGCTAATTCAACATTCGAACCTGCAGGTTCTGGAAATGTAGTATTGGCATATCCAAACTTTAATTATCAAGGAATAGAATTTAATGGAACTCAGGATATTAGTGCCATGGAATTTTTACACTTGGATATTTGGACTGTTGATGGAGTAACACCTAGAGTATTCGTTATAAGTTCAGGTACAGAAATTCCTCATGCAATTCCAAATGGAGATGGAAAATGGCAAAGTATTGACATTCCTATTGCAGGCATTACAGGAGATCTTACAAATGCTATTCAATTTAAGTTTGATGGAGGAAATGGTTCAACAAATGCTATTTATGTAGATAATATTTACTTTTATAAAAGCCCAACTGCTTCCGGAACAGATGCAACCTTAAGTGCTTTAGAAATAGATGATGCTTCAGTTGAGGGTTTTACACCTAATAAAGGATCATATTCTATTGAATTGCCAGGAGGAACAACAACAGTGCCTCAAATAACATTGGCTACCACTTCAGATACTTCAGCTTCAGCAGCGATAACTCAAGCGACTTCAATTCCTGGTGATGCTGCTATTTTGGTAACTGCACAAGATGGCACAACGACTAAAAGTTATACAATATCTTTTTATATTGGAGCACCAAATATAGATGCACCAACACCACCAGTTCGTAAAGCTTTAGACGTAATTTCAATTTTTAGTGATACATATAATAATATATCAGATGCAAATTATAATCCAGATTGGCAACAAAGTGGTTTTGGTTCTGCAAGTTCAATATTCGAACCTGCAGGTTCTGGAAATGTAGTTTTGGCATATTCAAACTTTAATTATCAAGGTATAGAATTTAATTCTGTACAAGATATTACTGCTATGGAATTTTTACATTTAGATATTTGGACTGTTAATGGTTTAATACCAACTATATCTGTAATTAGTTCTGGTACAGCAATTCCTCATACATTTACAAATGGAGATGGTAAATGGCAAAGTATAGAAATTCCTGTTGCAGGTATTACAGGTGACATTACAAAAGCGATTCAATTAATGTTTAATGGAGGTAATGGTTCTTCAACTGCTATTTATGTTGATAATATATATTTTTATAAAAGCCCAACAATTTCAGGTAAAGATGCAACTTTAAGCACTTTAGAAGTGGATGGGGCTTCAGTTGCAGGTTTTACACCAAATTCTGAAACTTATTTGGTTGCTTTACCTGGTGGAACTACAGCAGTTCCTCAAATTACTATAGCAACAACTACAGATGCTTCAGCTTCGAGAGTAATTACACAAGCTACTTCAATACCTGGTGATGCAACAGTTTTAGTAACGGCACAAGATGGTACAACTAAAAAAACTTATAAAGTGTCCTTTTTTATTGGTGCGCCAAATGTAAATGCGCCAACACCACCTGTTCGTAATTCCATAGATGTAATCTCAATTTTTAGTGATACTTATAACAATATATCTGATGCAAATTACAATCCTGATTGGCAACAAAGTGGTTTTGCATCAGCGAATGCAGCATTTCAACCAACAGGTTCTGGAAACGCAGTATTGGCTTATACTAACTTTAATTATCAAGGAATAGAATTCAACTCTGTTCAAGATATTTCTGCTATGGAGTTTTTACATTTAGATATTTGGACTGTAAAAGGTGTAGTTCCAACAGTTTCTGTAATTAGTTCTGGTACAGCAATTCCAAAGACAATTCCAAATGGAGATGGTCAATGGCAAAGTATAGAGATTCCTGTTTCGGGCATTACAGATGACTTAACAAGAACAATTCAATTAATGTTTAATGGAGGTAATGGATCTTCAACTGCTATTTATGTAGATAATATATATTTTTATAAGAGTCCAACAACTGCAGGAAAAGATGCAACATTAAGTGCGTTAGAAGTAAGTGGAACTTCAGTTTCTGGTTTTACACCTAATTCAGAGTCTTATTTGATGCCTTTGGTTGGAGGAACAACATCTGTTCCTCAAATTACTTTGGCAACAACAACAGATGCTTCAGCTTCAAGAGTAATAACACAAGCTATCTCAATTCCTGGCGAAGCTACTGTAGAAGTAACATCTCAAGATGGTTCTGTATTAAAAACGTATAAAGTATCTTTTTATATTGGAGCACCAAATATAAATGCACCAATACCACCTTCTCGTGAAGCGTTAGATGTAATTTCAATTTTTAGTGATTCGTATAACAATATCATAGGTGCAAATTACAATCCTAATTGGCAACAAAGTGGTTTTAGCTCTGCAAATACAGAGTTTCAAGCTACAGGATCTGGAAATGTATCACTTGCTTACACCAACTTTAGTTATCAAGGAATAGAATTAAATTCAGAACAAGATTTAACTTCTATGGAATTTTTACATTTAGACATTTGGACAGTTAATGGTGTAAAACCTAGTGTAATTGTAATAAGTTCTGGTAATGAAATACCTCATTCTATACAAAATGGAGACGGTCAATGGCAAAGTATAGATATTCCTGTTGCAGGAATTACTAGCGATATTACAAAAGCTATTCAATTAAAATTTATAGGAGGTAATGGTTATTCAACTGCTATATATGTAGATAATATATATTTCTATAAAGGAGTAGCACTTGGAATAAATGATGTTGAAACTTTGAGTTTTAAAGCTTTTCCTAATCCTAGTAATAGTAGTTGGACAATCAAAACTAACGATATGGATATTACTTCTATTAAAGTATTTGATTTACAAGGCAAAACTGTGTTTTCATCAACACCAAATACAAATACAACACTTATTGATGGGGCTAATTTAAAAGGTGGACTTTATTTTGCTCAAATAAAAACAGTATCTGGAGTTAAAATTATGAAGCTTATTAAAAAGTAGATTACTTAATTAAACTAATTCTATAAAATTAAAAAAATGACATTTATTAAACAAACAGTAATTAAAGCGATTTTTCTTTTTTTAATATTATTTTGTGCTTTTTCCTTTTCAGCGCAAACAACTCAAGTTGGTAGTGCAAGTTATACAAATTCTTATCCCGGTGCAGATTCTGCTGGTAGAAACGGCTATCCTTCTGGAGCTCCACAATTATCTGGAAATGCTTTAGGAAAACCTGTACCAACAAACGATTGGTGGTCTAAATTGGTAAAAGAAAATCATGCAGATAATTTATTCAATTATCCAATGACATTAAAAACAACCAATACAGGATTAATTGTTACTTACATTCCTTGGGGTGTTATTGGAGATTCTGCTCCTATAGAAATTGGTTTAACAGGGCTAAATACAACAAAAACTACAGTTTCAGATTATTCAGATTGGACAGTTACCATGAACTGGAAGGATACTGATAATGAGTTAAAAGCAACTTCTGGTATTGGAATGCCTTTTTTATATTTTGAAAAAGATGCAGACGATATTGTAGAAATTAAAGTGAATTCAGGTTCTGTAACAGTTTCTAATGAAATGTTAATTATAGAAAATGCTTCTGCTGGGCAAGATTTTGTTTTTTATGCACCATCAGGAAGTACTTGGTCTAATTCAGGAAGCGTATATACTTCAACTTTAAATGGAAAGGATTATTGGTCTATGGCTATGTTACCACAAAATACAAGCAATGTAAGTGGAGTAGCACAAGACTTTAAAAAGTTTGCCTATGTTTTTCCAACAAATACAACAACTTCTTGGAGTTATAATGAAACTAATTCAAAAGTAACAACCACATTTACAGCAACAACAGCTATAAAAGAAGGAACAAGTTCTAATATGCTTTTAGGATTGTTACCACATCAATGGTATAACTCAAGTACAAATTCTCCGGTGCCAAGTGCATATACTTATGGTTCTGTTAGAGGAGAATTAAAAATGTTAGATGGTAATAGTTTTACTGTAGAAAACACATTTAAGGGAATTTTACCAACAATACCGTATTTAGCAAATTATAGTGAAGGCTTTAGTCCGTCTGAAATGGATAATAAAATTTCTCAAATAGAAAATGATGGATTGGCAACTTGGACAGACTCTTATAATGAAGGGCAAGTAATGAACCGTATGATTCAAACAGCAAGAATTGCGGATCAAACAGGAAATACATTAGCAAGAGATAAAATGATTACAACTATTAAAGAGCGTTTAGAAGATTGGTTAACTTATCAATCTGGAGAAAAAGCATTCTTGTTTTATTACAATAGCACTTGGTCTGCAATGTTAGGTTACCCAGCTGGTCATGGACAAGATGGTAATTTAAATGATCATCATTTTCACTGGGGATATTTTATTCATGCAGCCGCTTTTATGGAACAATTTGAGCCTGGTTGGTCTACAAAATATGGGGATATGATTAATATTTTAATCAGAGATGCAGCTTCTACTGATAGAAATGATACAAAATTTCCTTTTTTAAGAAATTTTAGCCCGTATGCTGGTCATAGTTGGGCAAATGGTTTTGCAACCTTTCCGCAAGGAAATGATCAAGAATCAACTTCAGAAAGTATGCAATTTGCATCTTCTTTAATTCATTGGGGAGCCATTACAAATAACGATGAAGTTAGAGATTTAGGAATTTATATTTATACAACAGAACAAACTGCTGTAGAAGAATATTGGTTTGATGTATATGAAAGAAACTTTCAATCAAATCAACAATACAGTTTAGTATCTAGAGTTTGGGGAAACTCATCTGATAATGGTACTTTTTGGACTGCCGATATTGCAGCTTCATATGGTATAGAAATGTATCCAATTCATGGAGGCTCTTTTTATTTAGGACACAATCAAGAATATTCTAAAAAACTTTGGAACGAAATTGTATCAAATACAGGAGTTTTAAGCAAAGAAGATAATGATAATTTATGGCATGATACCTATTGGAAATATTTATCATTTACAGATCCACAAGCCGCAGTTGATTTATACAATGCGTATCCAGAAAGAAATTTAAAGTTTGGTATTTCTGATGCACAAACGTATCATTGGTTACATTCTGTAAATGCCATGGGTGTTATTGATGCAACAATAACTGCGGATTATCCTATTGCATCGGTTTTTATAAAAAATGGAGAAAAAACCTACGTAGCACATAACTATTTAGATTCAGAAATTATAGTTACTTTTTCTGATGATTTTCAATTAACTGTTCCTGCAAATAAAATGACTACTAATAGAGATATTGATGTTTCTGGTATTATTTCTTCAGATTTTTCTCAAGCTTTTCCAAACGGAAGTGTAAATTTATTAACAGCTATTACTGGAGCAGGCGTTACTAAAGTTGAATTTTTTGATGGAGCAACTTTAATAGGAGAAGATACAACGGCACCCTATGAATTTAAAGTTGAAAATTTAACATTTGGAGTTCATGGCGTTTACTCAAAAATATATGTTAATAATGAATTTAATGTTACAAATACTGTAAATATTCAAGTGGGTGAACAAGTACCTTATTTAGGTAGTCCTATTTTAATTCCTGGGGTTATTGAAGCTGGTTTTTATGATGCTTTTGAAGGGGGTAACGGTCAAAATATTTCTTATGTTGATACTTCAATTGGTAATAATGGAGATTTTAGAACTGATGAAAACATAGATGCAGTTTCTAACAATCAAGAAGGAGCAATTGTTGGTTGGAATGCAGCAGGAGAATGGATGGAATATTCTATTGATGTTCAAACGGCAGGAATTTATGATTTGAGTTATAGATTTGCTTCTGGAAATTCAAGTGGAGGTGGACCTTTCTATTTTGAAATTGATGGAAATAAAATAAGTTCAGATATAACTATTCCTAGTTCTGGAAGTTGGGAATCATGGAGGACTAAAACAATTTCTGGTATTGAGCTTCCAAAAGGAGAAAGTGTTTTAAGGTTATTTATAGAAAATGGAGAGTTTAACATAGGTAAACTGACTTTTACTTATAAAAGTTCATTAAGTTTTGTACCTCCAATTGCAAGTGCAGGAGAAAATATTTCTCTTACTTTACCAAGTTCAACTACAACTTTAAATGGTTCATTAAGTAACGATCCAGAAGGAGAATCAATTTCTTATAACTGGGAACAGGTATACGGTCCGTCAATTATAAGTTTTGATAATAATACAGATGTGTCTCCAATGATTTCTAACCTTGTTGAAGGTGTGTATAAATGTAAATTAACGGTAAATGATGGTATCTATACAGACTTTGATGAGGTTTTAGTGATTGTATCAGAAACTGGAAATTCAAGTCCATCAATAGCAATTACATCACCAACAGAAAACCAATCATTTGCTCAAGGTTCAGAAATAATTATTGCTGCATCAGCATCAGATATAGACGGAACAATTTCTAAAGTAGAATTTTATGATGGTACAACAAAATTAGGAGAAGACTCAACATCACCTTATAATTATACTTGGGCCAACGCTAGTGTTGGAGATCATCAAATAAAAGCAATTGTAACAGATAATGATGCTGGTGAAGGAGCTTCGCAAATTGTAAATATTACTGTAGTAGAAGTACAAGTGTGTTCAGAAACTTCTAATGAAGCCCAAGAAGGGGCATTTTCAATAGGATTTACGGCTGTTTTTGAAACAGTTGGTACAAATGTGAACATCACTTTTGAATTGTTAGATACAAACAGATCTGGCGTAATTGCTTATTTATGGAAACAAAATCCTTTTGGAGAAACACAAATGGATAATGTGGGAGGTTTAAGATTCAAAAAAACACTTGGAGGTTTAAATTCAGGAGAAACTATTACGTATGGTTGTAAGTTTGCTTTTGCAGGTGGTTTAGCCGTTACAAAATATATTTCTTACGAAGTTGGCAGTAGTTGCGGCTCTTTAAGTATTGTTGATGAATCTTTGGATACTCAAATTGTTATGTACCCTAATCCTGTAAATAATAAATTGTTTATCAAATCGAAATCCGAAGATCTTATTAAGGTTGAAATTTATTCTGTATTTGGAAATTTAGTAAAAAGTACTACTAAAAATTTAAACGAAATAAATGTAGAAGATTTATCAAGTGGTTTATATTTAATTAAAATATTTACTTTAGAAGCAAGTGTTTCAAAAAAACTAATAAAAAATTAAATTTTAAGATTTTTCATCTTTAGCTAAAATGTAAAAAAACCGATTAGAATTTCTAAACGGTTTTTTTATATATTCTAATAATAAAGAAAATTAAAGTAAACTAATTTTGTATTACAACCCATTCTCCTTTTTCTAGTAAAGGAATAGCTTGTTTAAACTTTACTTCTTTTTGTTCGCCGCTCATTACATTTTTTATCGTAACACGCTCGTTTCTTCCAATTTTTGGTTGGTCTCTTACAACAGTCTCAATAGGTTCAGATTGCTGTCTAGAGTTTGAAATAGCCTGTTCACTTGAGTTCTGAACATCTGCTTTACTTGTGTTTAAACGCTCTTTTTTACGATCTCTAGCCTCAGAAATTTGATTGGATTGTGCCGGTAATTCTCCTTTAAATAAGAAAGACAATACTTCTTTATTAATTTCATCTACAGTAAGCTTAAACAATTCAAAAGCTTCGAACTTATAAATTAATAAAGGATCTTTCTGCTCATAAGATGCATTCTGAACAGAATGTTTCAGTTCATCCATTTTACGCAAATGGTCTTTCCAATTTTCATCTATGATTGCCAGCGTAATATTTTTCTCAAAATCTGTAACTAAACTTTTACCTTCAGTTTCATATGCTTCTTTCAGGTTGGTAACTACTTGTAAAGACTTGATTCCGTCTGTAAAAGGAACTACAATACGTTCATATTTATCACCTTCATTTTCGAAAACATCCTTAATAACTGGAAATGCTAAAACTGCATTTCTTTCAATTTTATTTTTATAATGTTCAGAAACAATATCAAATAATTTATCTGCAATTTCTTTTTCTGTTAATTTTCCGAACTCTTCTTCAGAAATAGGAGAGGTCATTGAAGAAAACTTAATTAACTCAAACTCAAAGTTCTTAAAATCTTTAGCTATTTTATTGTTATTGATAATAGATTCGCATGTTTCGTAAATCATGTTTGCAATATCAACTTGCAAACGTTTACCATCTAAAGCGTTGCGCCTTCTCTTATAAACAAACTCACGCTGAGCGTTCATAATGTCGTCATATTCTAACAAACGTTTTCTAATTCCGAAGTTATTTTCTTCTACTTTCTTTTGTGCTCTTTCAATAGATTTAGAAATCATAGAGTGCTGAATTACCTCCCCCTCTTTTAATCCCATTCTGTCCATCATTTTTGCAATTCTGTCAGATCCAAAAAGACGCATTAAATTGTCATCTAAAGCTACGTAAAATTGAGTTGACCCAACATCACCTTGTCTACCTGCACGTCCACGTAATTGTCTATCTACACGTCTAGAATCATGTCTTTCTGTACCAATAATAGCCAAACCACCAACATCTTTTACTTCGTTAGTCAATTTAATATCAGTACCACGTCCTGCCATGTTTGTTGCAATAGTTACTACACCAGGTTTACCTGCCTCTGCAACTACATCTGCTTCACGTTTGTGTAATTTTGCATTTAAAATATTATGAGGAATTTTACGCATTTGTAACATTCTACCTAATAATTCTGATATCTCCACGGAAGTTGTACCCACTAAAACAGGGCGCTTTTGTTCTACTAAAACAACAATATCCTCTATTACTGCATTGTATTTTTCTCGTGCCGTTTTGTATACTAAATCTTCTTTATCATCTCTTTGAATAGGTCTATTTGTAGGAATTTCTACAACATCTAGTTTATAGATTTCCCATAATTCGCCAGCTTCAGTAATTGCAGTTCCTGTCATACCAGACAGTTTACGGTACATTCTAAAGTAATTCTGTAATGTAACAGTTGCAAAAGTTTGAGTTGCATCTTCTATTTTTACATCTTCTTTTGCTTCAATCGCTTGGTGCAAACCGTCTGAATAACGACGGCCGTCCATAATACGGCCCGTTTGTTCATCAACAATCATTACTTTATTTTCCATTACTACATATTCAACATCTTTTTCAAAAACAGTATATGCTTTTAAAAGTTGATTCATTGTATGAATACGTTCACTTTTAATACTAAAATCTTTGTATAGTTCTTCTTTTTGACTCGCTTTTTCTTCCGGTGTGTTTTCAGAAGTATCAATCTCACCAACCTTTACCCCAATATCTGGTAAAACGAAAAAGTTCTCATTGCTCGTTTTTTCTGATAAGTGGGCAATACCTTTATCTGTTAAATCTATCTGGTTATTTTTCTCTTCAATAACAAACCACAACTCTTCATCTACTTCCGGCATTAACTTGTTGTTGTCTGCCATATAATAGTTTTCTGTCTTTTGAAGAATCTGTTTTGTTCCTTCTAGAGATAAAAACTTAATTAACGCTTTGTTCTTTGGTAGTCCTCTAAATACTCTTAATAATTGAAAACCACCTTCTTTAGTATCTCCTGCAGCAATTAATTTTTTAGCCTCTGCTAAAACGCTTATTAAATACTTACTCTGAATACCAACAATATCATTTACTAAAGGCTTTAACTCATTAAATTCGTGTCTGTCTCCTTGTGGAACAGGACCTGATATAATTAACGGTGTTCTAGCATCGTCAATTAAAACAGAATCTACTTCATCTATAATTGCGTAATTTGGTGCTCTTTGAACTAAGTCATCTTTAGAACTTGCCATATTATCACGCAAATAGTCAAATCCGAACTCGTTATTTGTTCCATAAGTTATATCTGCGTTGTATGCTTTTCTTCTTGCATCAGAGTTTGGTTGGTGGTAATCGATACAGTCTGTAGAGAAACCATGAAACTCAAAAATTGGACCCATCCAAGCTTTATCACGTTTTGCTAAGTAATCATTTACAGTAACTAAATGCACTCCGTTTCCGGTCAACGCATTTAAATAAACAGGCAAGGTAGAAACCAATGTCTTTCCTTCACCAGTCATCATTTCTGCAACTTTTCCTTGGTGCAAAACAGAACCACCAATTAACTGCACATCATAATGAATCATGTCCCAGGTAACAGGTTTTCCTGCAGCATCCCAAGAATTTGCCCAAAAAGCTTTGTCTCCTTCTAGGGTTATATGGTCTCTTTCTCCAGATAGCTCTCTATCAAAAGGCGTTGCCGTCACTTCAATTTCTGTACTTTCTACAAAACGTTTTGCAGTCTCTTTAACAACTGCAAAAGCTTCTGGCATAATCTCTAATAATGTAGCCTCAGAAACCGTATATGATTCATCCTTTAAAGTATCTATTTCAGCATAGATATCTTCTTGTCTATCAATATCTGCTTTTATAGCCTCTTCTTCTAATGCAGCAACAGTGTCATCGAACTCTTTGGTGGCGGTTTTTATTCTTGTTTTAAACTCGGTAGTTTTTGCTCTTAACGCATCATTAGATAGTTTAGAAACCGCTGTTTCAAATTTATTAACATCGTCTACAACTGGTTGTAAAATTTTTAAATCTTTCTGTTGTTTGTCTCCGACAAAAAGTTTTATTACTGAATTTAAAATACTCATTATATCTATGTTTTTATCAGCAAAAAATGAAGCTGAATTATTGTTTTGTATATCAGGGTTTTACAAGCTAGAGGAATCATATTTACTTTTGTTAAAACAAAAACAAAAAAAAAGCCTCTATAGAGACTTTTTATATTTAAATTGTTTTTTTAGTATTCATCCTCGTTCCAAAGATAATCATCTTCAGTCGGATAATCTGGCCAAATCTCAACAATTGAGTCATATGCGTCACCTTCATCTTCAATATCTTGTAGGTTTTCTACTACTTCTAACGGAGATCCAGTTCTAATAGCATAATCAATTAACTCGTCTTTGGTTGCTGGCCAAGGTGCATCTGCTAAATAAGATGCTAATTCTAATGTCCAATACATTTCTTAATGTTTAATTTTGTGCAAAAATAATTTTTTTGCTGAATTATGCAAGTCTTTTTTAAGAAATTTATTGTGAAGTTATTTTAAATTTTTATGAATTACTTAAAATCAGTGCTTTAAGTAAAATATATTTTTTAAAATTTCTTCAGCTCGATAAAAAAAGAACGTTTTAATTTTTCTCAGGAATCCACTTTAATTCTTCTATTTGTAAATCTTTAGACAATTTTCGTGCCAATACAAAAAGGTAGTCAGACAGTCTGTTTAAATATTTTAGTATGTCATTATTTATAGCTTCTTGATCATTTAATTCTACAGATAGACGTTCTGCACGTCTGCAAACGCATCTAGCAACGTGACAAAATGACACTGCTTGATGGCCGCCAGGAAGAATGAAATGGGTCATTTGAGGAAGTGCTTCGTCCATTTTATCGATTTCATTTTCCAAAAAAAGAATAGACATATCATTAATTTTAGGAATATTTAAACGCTCTTTTCCAGATTTCAAGGTTTCTTTTTCTGGTGGAGTAGCCAACATCGCTCCTAAAGTAAATAATTCATTTTGAATCTTTAAAAGCGCTTCTTTTGCATCCGTTGAAATTTCTTGATCTTTTATTAAACCAATATATGAATTTAATTCATCTACAGTTCCATAACTTTCAATACGTAAATTATATTTTTTAACTCTTGTACCTCCAAATAGGGCAGTTGTTCCTGCATCACCAGTCTTTGTATATATTTTCATTTTAATTGCTTAATTGTAAAGTACCAAAGTTACAAAGTTTAAAAATCATAACATTTATTATTTACATGTTTTAATAGATTACTAACTAGACTCTTATTTTAAAATGTTCTTTTGCCTGTTCTTTTCTAAAGAAAATTACTCCAAAGTAGAAAAGATCTAAACTAACTTTTACTTTTGGATGATTTTTTATAGATGACCAGTTTTTTATGGTTTCTGAACTCTCATAGATATCATTAAAAATAAAAAAAGAGTTGTTATTAATTGTTTTCAAACAGGTGTTAAAAGTTTTAAGGGTTATTTGATTTTTGTGAAAGTATATACAATCAAATTTTCTATTCAGTGTAACTTCTGAAATTTCTGTAGGAGTATTCGCTATAGTCGTAACACATGTATTCCTAGAATTCATTGCATGCTTAATAACTGCTAAATCTAAAGAACGAGTAATTTCTAAATTATTTTTCGGCTTAAAATAATGAATAAGTTTTAGTAATATTTTCGCTTTTTTATGAGAATTTTTTATTTTTTTATTTTTAAGTAATTCATTATTAGATTTTTGAAAGGTTTTCCATGAATTTTTATCTATTTTTTTATACAAACATTTTGTAACTAATTGATAAACAAAAGGAGAATGCACTCCGTGTTGATTGCTAGATTTTAATAAGAATTGAAAGTATTTTCTTTGTCGGTAGAACATGTTCTAAAATGAAAAACGAAATTAAAATAAAAATATAGCTTTACACTTATAAAAAGTATATTTGTGATGGTAGTGCTTTACTTTAATATTTAAAATTATTTAAAATGGTTCCAAAGACAGAATATGCTCCTTATTTTGAACGATATATGCAATTATCTGTATTAAAAGATAAAACAATTATAGAATGCTTAAAAAGTGCTCAAGAGGAATTTGAAAGCGTATTGCGTAATTTACCAGATAATAAACATAGTTATTCTTATGCCGAAGGAAAGTGGTCGTTAAAAGAGTTGATACAGCATATAATCGATACCGAAAGAGTTTTTTGCTATAGAGCTTTGAGTTTTGCAAGAAATGATCAAACTCCTTTGCCCGGATTTGATCAGGATGTTTTTGTTGATAATGCTACTACAATCGAAAGAGATTATTATGATTTATTAGATGAAATGAAAGTTTTAAGAAAATCTTCCATTCAATTGTTCAAAAGTTTTTCTAAGGAAGCTTTGTTAAGAATTGGAGTTGCTTCAAACAATAAAATGTCTGTTAGAGCTCTAGGATATTTATTTTCGGGGCATCAAATACATCATATAAATATTGTGAAAGAACGGTATCTATAATGCATAAAAAATCTGAAGTTTTATCTTCAGATTTTTTAATTTTAATATTTTATTTTGTCTTGCTTTTCTGTCCATTTCTCAAAGGGTTCTAATGCAATTTTTCTTCCTACTTGTTCAAACGGAATACTTCTTTCTTCATAAGGAAGAGGGATTTCTTTATAAATAAATGCATCATCAAAACCTATATTTGCAGCATCTTGTTGGTTGCTTCCATAATATACTTTGTCTGGTCTTGCCCAGTAAATTGCTCCTAAACACATCGGGCAAGGTTCACAAGAAGTATAAATAATACAACCATCTAATTGAAAAGAGCCTATATTTTTACAGGCATCTCTGATTGCTGTTACTTCTGCATGGGCAGTTGGGTCATTGGTAGAAGTTACTTTATTATTACCACTTCCAATAACTTTGCCATTTTTTACTATAATACAACCAAAAGGGCCACCTTCATTATTACTCATTCCTTGCAAAGCAGCCTTTACTGCGGTGCTCATAAACTCTTTATGATTTGTCATAAACTTCAGTATTTTATATTTAGTTGGTGTAGCCAAGTATTTATTTTTTAAAGGCTACCAGTCATGTTTTCTGGTTTTACCCATTCGTCATATTCTTCTGCGGTAACATAACCTAAACGGACAGCTTCAATTTTTAATGTTGTGCCGTTTTCATGGGCAGTATTTACTATTTCTGCAGCTTTATAATACCCTATTTTGGTATTTAAAGCAGTTACCAGCATTAAAGAATTGTTTACCAATTCTGTAATTCTAGAATGATTAGGCTCAATACCTGCAGCACAGTTTACATCAAAAGATACACAAGCATCTCCAATTAATTGAGCAGATTGTAAAACATTTGCTGCCATCATTGGTTTAAAAACATTTAATTCGTAATGCCCTTGTGTACCACCAACAGTTACTGCAACATCATTACCCATAACTTGAGCACAAACCATAGTAATAGCCTCTGCTTGCGTAGGATTTACCTTTCCTGGCATAATAGAACTTCCCGGTTCATTTGCAGGAATAATTAATTCTCCAATTCCAGATCTTGGTCCAGAAGCCATCATACGAATATCATTAGCAATTTTATTCAAAGAGACTGCTACTTGTTTTAAAGCACCATGTGTTTCTACAAGGGCATCATGTGCTGCTAAAGCTTCAAATTTATTTTCTGCAGTTATAAATGGTAGCGCTGTAAATTCTGCAATATATTTCGCAACCAATACATCATAGCCTGCAGGTGTATTTAATCCAGTTCCTACAGCAGTTCCACCAAGAGCTAGTTGACTTAAATGTTCTAAAGTATTATTTAATGCTTTTAATCCAAAGTTTAATTGCGCTACATAACCAGAAAATTCCTGACCTAAAGTAAGAGGAGTAGCATCCATTAAATGGGTTCTTCCAATTTTAACAACGTCTTTAAATGATTCTGATTTTGCTTTTAATGTATCTCTTAATTGCTCAATCCCCGGAATTGTATTTTCTACAATTTTCTTAAAAGCAGCAATATGCATTCCTGTTGGAAACGTATCATTGGAAGATTGCGATTTATTTACATCATCATTTGGTTGAATGGTTTTTTCGCCTTCACCAATTATATGACCTGCAATTTCATGAGCTCTGTTGGCAATAACCTCATTTACGTTCATGTTAGATTGAGTTCCAGAGCCTGTTTGCCAGATTACTAAAGGAAACTGGTCATCTAGTTTACCTTCTAAAATTTCATCGCAAACTTGTGCTATTAAATCTCTTTTTTCTAATGTTAATACCCCTAATTTACAATTTGTATACGCTGCAGCTTTTTTCAAATAAGCAAATCCATACACAATCTCTAAAGGCATTGAAGCTGCTGCACCAATTTTAAAATTGTTACGCGAGCGTTCTGTTTGTGCACCCCAATATTTATCTGCAGGAACTTCTACATTCCCCATGGTGTCTTTTTCAATTCTATATTTCATAATAAAAGAGTATAATTTTAAGATATACAAATTTACAAAAAACTAAGCAGATTCGTTATTAACGAGTAGTATAAAATACTATTGAAAAATTTTAGTTTAAGATAGCAGAATTTGAAAATATGTCTTATTTTTGCTTTATAAATTATTAAAAATATTATAATGTTAGATTTTTCTCAATTTTCAGGATTGGTTTTATTCATGTTTGTTTTTACAGCTGGTTTCTGGTTGTTAATCTTTTTATTAACATTTGTAGTGCCTTATTGGATTGGTGGAACTATATGGGAGAATTTAAAATTAAAAAAAGAAGCAAAGCAAGCTGCCGAAGGTAAGTAGTTTTCTTAAAATATATTTTATAAAAAAAACTCGTTCAATACATTGATTGAGTTTTTTTTGTTTCAGACTAGGTGTTAAATTATGATATTTTTGAGTTTTTTGTTCTAGTTAGATTATCCCTCAAAACTTTCACCGCCATTTGTTTCTCTTCCTCCGTTTACTTTTTTCTTTTTTTGATTGAAGCGGTATACGAAGCTTATTCTAAGTTGAGGCTCTCTCCATTGGAATTCTGAATACTGTTCTAAGAAGTCTGGAATTATTGTTTTTCTCTGGCTGATTCTGGTATTAAAAACATCACTAAAATTTAAACTTAAAGAAGCTCTTTCATTAAATAAATCTTTACTTGCAGCTATATTTAAACTGAAGACACCTTTACTTATAGTCTGTGCGTTTTCCGAAGGTCCACTATAATTCGTGTTAATCTGTAAATCTACTGCACCAGGTAAGGTGATTTTTTGATTCAATCGAATGAAATAAGAGGTGTTTTTAAAGTCAAAATTTTGCGTAACATTAGTGCTAGTATTTGTGTAATCTCCTTTGCTAGTAACATCGTATAAATTAAAATCACTATTTATATTCCACACTTTAAATGGTTTATAATTTAGTGTAAGCTCCAGACCTGTTCTTTCTTGTGTAGACAAATTAATAGGAAACCTTTTTGTAATTGGGTCACCATTATCTGTCAGCATACCTGTATCCTCTTGAATTCTTTCCCAATTATCATTACTAATATTATAATAAATAGATGTACTTAGTGTAAATTTATCCCACCGTTTTAAATATCCTAAATCTATGGCATCAGTAATTACAGGATTTAAATCTATATTACCACTGTAGACATTACTTTCACTGGATCTACTTGGAAATGGATTTAAACTTCTACCTCTGGGTCTTCTTATTCTTCTGTTATATCCTAAAGTAATATTTTCTCCGTCTTTAAATTCAAAACCAAGGTTTATGGTAGGAAATAACTTTCCATAATTTATTTTATTTTTGGTAGTACTTATTTCTTGAACAATTTCAAGAGAGGTATGTTCATAGCGCAAACCAACTAATAGAGATATTCTATTAAATTTTTGTCCATATTGCACATATGCTGCGTTTATAACCTCTTCATAGTTGAAAGAGTTATTTAAGCCAGTATCTGGAATAAGCGGCCCGTTATTTTCAAAATCTTCTCTTTCGGCTAAGTAGAAACTATTAAAAATATCTCTATAATTTGCTCTATAGCCAGCTTCATATTGAATATTTTCACCTACGGAGTTTACATAATCAATTTGTAATAAACCGCTGTTTTCATTTTGATTTTCAAGTACTTGCTCTAAATCATTCAATAAATTTACTTGGGTATCTATTTCTGTAATATCATTTAAAATATCTTCTATTTCTGTAGAGTATTGCCCATTTATAGAGAGCTTTTTTCCATTATTATTAAAATTATTTACATAATCTAAAGTATACTGAATTCTTTGTTCACTTTCACTTTCGCTTTCAGTTCTAAAAGTAGCTTCATTTAAGTCTCCTAAAACATTAAACCGCTCGATTTTATTTGTGTTTACATCATCATCATTACCTCCATTAAAAATAATATTTCCAATAATACTAGAATTTTCAGTAAGGTAATATTCGGCACCAAAACTTGTAAATGCAGACCTTCCTAGCCTTCCGAAATTTCTATTTTCTATAACTTTTGCATTTTGTGCTGTATTCGAAAGAAAGTCTGAATCGCTAAAAGCATTTCCAGGAGTTTCATTGTATCGAAAACCGGTATTTGTAAAAAGGTTCCATTTCTCTGTTCTCCAATTTGCATTAAAAGCAGTTCCTGCTCTAGCAGGGAAACCTAAATCTAGTTGTAAGGATCCATTAAAACCTATTAATTTGTTTTTTCTTAATATAATGTTTAAAATCCCAGCAGTGCCTTCTGCATCGTATCTCGCAGATGGAGAAGTAATAACTTCTACTTTTTCAATAGCTTCTGCAGGAATTTGTCTTAATGCTTCAGCTCCATTCATCCCTACCAAAGCACTTGGTCTTCCATCAATTAATATGGTTACATTTTCATTTCCGCGCAAGCTCACAGTTCCTTCAACACTTACTTGCACTGATGGTACATTACCTAAAACATCACTTGCATTTCCACCACGAATAGATAAATCTTTACCAATATTAAATATTTTTTTATCTAAACGAATTTCTACAGTAGTCTTTTCTGCTACAATAACTATTTCATCCAAACCATTCGTGGCTTCAGATAATTTTATAACTCCTAAATCTTTGTCAGAAATAATATTTTCTTTTGGAAATTTTATAGATTGGAAGGAAATAAAAGCAACATCTATAGTATAGGTTGCTTTTGGTATTTCAATAGAAAAAGAACCATCTAAGTTTGTTACACCTCCAGAAATCTCTTTGGTAACAGTGTTTTTTATAATAATTGTGGCATATTCTAAGGGTTGTTTGCTTTTAGAATCTATAACTTTACCAGAAATTATAATCGAATTTGAGGTATTTGATTTTTGAGAAAACAGTGTTGCTATTGTAAAAAAGCAACAAATAAATAAAGTAAATTTTTTAATCAAAATTTCGATGTTTTTCTATTTAGACTCTATATTTTCCTTTTAGTTTAACTTTTCTTTAGTTAAAGAAAAGTTAAACTAAAAGGAAAATAATTTAAAGAATACTAATAATATTTTCTGGAGGTCGGCCAATAACGGCTTTGTTGTTATTAATTACAATTGGCCGCTCTATTAATTTAGGATTTGATATCATCGCTTCAATAATTTTAGCATCTGACAGTTCCTTTCCTTTAAAATGCTCTTTCCAAATTGACTCTGTTTTTCTAATTAGTTGAATAGGAGTGATCTTTAATAATTTGATCATCTCTGATAACGTTTCTGCTGATGGAATATCGTCTAAGTACCTTACTATTTCGAATTTTTTATTAGACTTTTCTAAAATGGCCAAACCTTCTCTAGATTTTTTGCAGCGTGGATTATGGTATATTTTTATCATTTTTTTTAAAGTTTATGGATTTGTGATTGCACGTGATTACTTTAAACTTTTATTATAAGCTAACCGTTTTTCTGCCCATTTTTCATTAAATAAGATTTTAAAAACGGATCAATATCGCCATTCATAACATTATCTACATTCCCGGTTTCATAAGCAGTTCTAACATCTTTTACTAGTTTATAAGGATGCATCACGTAATTTCTAATCTGACTACCCCATTCATTTTTTAATTTACCAGATTCAATTTTATCTCTTGCTGCTTGTTGTTTTTGTAATTCAATTTCATATAATTGAGATTTCAACATTTTCATTGCAGTAGCTCTATTGTCATGCTGAGAACGAGAATTAGAACAAGAAATTTGAATTCCAGAAGGTTTATGTGTCAACTGAACTTTTGTCTCAACCTTATTTACATTTTGTCCGCCAGCACCACTAGAACGGGCAGTTACAATTTCTATATCTGCAGGATTTATGTCTATTTCAATAGAATCGTCAGCTACAGGAAAAACATATACAGAACCAAAAGTTGTATGACGTTTACCATTAGAATCAAAAGGTGAAATACGCACCAACCTGTGCACTCCATTTTCTCCTTTTAGCCAGCCAAAAGCATAATCCCCTTCAATTTCTATGGTAATCGTTTTAATTCCTACCACATCGCCTGCCTGATAATTGAGCGTTTTTAATTTAAAACCTTGCTTTTCTGCCCACATCGTGTACATTCTAGACAACATTTCTACCCAATCACAGCTTTCTGTTCCTCCGGCACCCGCATTAATTTGTATGGTTGCAGACAAAGAATCTCCTTCTTCAGAGAGCATATTTCTAAACTCTAAGTCTTCTAGAAAAGTATTTGTAATTTCAAATTGTTCTACAACTTCCTCTTCTTCAACTTCACCCTCTTTATAAAAATCATATAATACGACCACATCCTCATTTAAAGTAATGGTTTTATGATAATCTTCTACCCATTTTTTCTTAAATCGTAAGTCCTTCATGAAAACTTCCGCCGCTTTCGGATCGTTCCAAAAATCTGGATCCACCGTCTTTTCTTCTTCGTTTGCTATTTCTACGAGTTTTTTATCAATCTCTAAATAAGATTTTAATTTCTCAATTCTAGAAGCGATATCTTTAAGTTGGTCTTGTGTAATCATAAGCTCAACAAAAATAAATGAAATTTTAAGATTTCTCGTTTTAAAAGTTGATAGATATTTTATAGATTTATAGAAAATTAACAAAACATGAAAAAAGCACTATTAATTCTTTTTTTTATTACTTTTTCTATTAATGGGTTTTCACAGTTTTTTATTGAGAAAATAGGAAATAAATTACAAAAAGGAATCACTAAATATGAAGGCTATTTTACTTTTTATTATGATGATAATTTAGATAAAATATTTCTTCAAATAGATGATTTAAATACTGAATTTCTATATATACGTTCGCTATCAGAAGGAATTGGTTCTAATGATATTGGTTTAGATAGAGGCCAGTTAGGAGGCGGAGCAGTTGTTTACTTTAAGAAAATTGGTAATAAAATTATGCTCATACAACCCAACCAAGATTATAGAGCTATTACGGAAAATATAGATGAAAAAAAGTCTGTGAAACAAGCTTTTGCAAAATCCGTATTACACGGATTTAAAATTGAAAAAACGAATAAAAATACTTTTTTAGTAGATGCTACTAATTTTTTTATGCGAGATGCACATGGAGTTTCAAACATATTGGCTAGAAATAAACAAGGAATTTATAGTTTGGATAAGAGTAAATCTGCTTTTAATATAGAAAGAATAAAAGCGTTTCCAAAGAATGTAGAGTTTGATGTAATACTTACCTTTAAAGGAACTCCCAAGGGGTATAATATTAGATCTGTAACTCCAGATGCAAGTTTGGTTACTATTAATCAACATCATTCTTTTGTAGAATTACCAGATAATAATTATCAGCCTAGAAGATTTGATCCACGTTCAGGTGCGAATATGATGTCTTATTTAGATTATGCAACTCCGGTAAATCAGTCTATTACAAAAAGATTTATTAGAAGACATCGTTTAGAAAAAGTAAATCCCAATGCCGAAATATCAGTGGCTAAAGAACCAATTATTTATTATTTAGATAGGGGTACACCAGAACCTGTTCGTTCTGCATTATTAGATGGAGGACGCTGGTGGAATGAAGCTTTTGAAGCAGCTGGTTACAAAGATGCTTTTCAAATGAAAATGTTGCCCGAAGGTGCAGATCCTTTAGATGTCCGTTATAACATGGTGCAATGGGTGCATCGTTCTACGAGAGGTTGGAGTTATGGTGCAAGTATTTCTGATCCAAGAACAGGTGAAATTATCAAAGGTCATGTTAGTTTAGGGAGTTTAAGAATTCGTCAAGATTTTTTAATTGCACAAGCATTGCAAGCTCCTTATGCTAAAAATAATTTAGATGACAATTTTGCTTTACAAATGGCAATTGCAAGAATTAGACAATTATCTGCTCATGAAATAGGCCATACTTTAGGTTTTGCACATAATTTTGCAGCAAGTAGTAACAATAGGGCTTCTGTAATGGATTATCCACACCCGAAGTTTACTTTAGAAGACGGAAAAATAGATTTTTCTAATGCCTATGGCACTAAGATTGGTCTTTGGGATAAAGTAATAGTTGCCTATGCATATCAAGATTTTTCAAAAGGTAAAAATGAAGAAGAAGAATTAAATGCCATTCTAGAAGATGCTTTTGCAACCGGATTAAAATACTTGTCAGATTCAGATGCAAGGCCTCAAGGAAGTGCAAGCAGTTCCGCTCATTTATGGGATAATGGGGGCAATATTCATGATGAATTGTATAACATTCTTAAAATAAGAAAAACAGCAATAGATAATTTCTCTGCAGATAATATAAAAACTAGTCAACCTTATTCTATTTTAGAAGATGTGTTTGTTCCATTGTATTTCTTGCATCGTTTTCAAACAGAAGCAACCGTAAAATTAATTGGTGGTTTAGACTACAGTTATGCTGTTAAAGGAGGCGCACAAACAATTGTAAAAAGAGTTTCTGGCATTACAGAAAGAATTGCATTGCAAGCCGTTTTAAAGACCATAATGGTTGAGGAAATAGCAATTCCAGAAGAGAAATTAGAATTATTTCCACCAAGAGCAATGGGGTTTGGTAGAACTAGAGAATCTTTTAAAAGTGACTTAGGTGTTGAATTTGATGCTTTTGGAGCAGTAGAAACAGCAAGTGAAATGACATTGAATTTGCTATTAAACCCTGAAAGAGCTTCAAGACTAATTGCGCATAAAAGTTTAAACAATAACCAACTAGGTTTGGTTGAGTTGATTGATGAATTAGTTGTTAAAACCATCAATATAACTCACGAGAATTCTTATTTTCAAGAATTACAAAACGTAATAAATACAAAGGTTTTAGAGCAATTATTTTATTTAGGAGCTTCTAAAAATCAGTACCAACAAGTAAATGCAATTGTATTATTTAAGTTAGATGAAATTAAATTGAGTATCCAAAATAAAAATACCGAAGGAATTCAACATATATATGATAAGGCAATGGTTAAAATGATTGATAGTTTTATTAAAAAACCTACATCGTTTAAAAAAACGAAAGCTCCTCAGATTCCAGATGGCTCGCCAATTGGAAGTTATAAGCATTAATATAATATAAGAGTTACACAGAGATATTTAAAAATTTTAGATATTATTGGAATTAAATACAAATAAATAGATGATTATAGACCTAATTTCAGATACAGTAACAAAGCCAACAGCAAAAATGTTGGAGGTAATGATGCATGCAAAAGTTGGAGACGATGTTTTTAAAAGTGATCCCACCGTAAATGAATTGCAAGAAAAAGCGGCAAAAATGTTCGGAATGGAAGATGCATTATTTTTTCCTTCAGGTACAATGGCAAATCAGACAGCCATAAAACTGCACACCCAACCTGGAGATAAATTAATATGCGACAAGTATGCCCATGTTTATAATTACGAGGGTGGAGGAGCAGCATTTAACTCTGGAGTTACTTGCAAATTAATTAACGGACAAAGAGGTATGTTTACTGCTGCACAATTAGAAGAAGCTGTTTTTGGTAGAGCAGACATTCATGTGCCTTACTCCAGGTTGGTATGTATAGAAAATACTACAAATAAAGGAGGTGGTGCGTGCTGGGATTTTTCTGAATTAGAGAAAATTCAAAAAATAGCTAAAGAGAATAACTTAGCTTTTCATTTAGATGGTGCGCGTTTGTTCAATGCTTTGGTAGCTAAAAAAGAGTCTCCAAAACAATATGGCCAATTATTTGATACCATCTCTATTTGTTTATCTAAAGGCTTAGGAGCGCCAATAGGTTCTATTTTATTAGGTTCTAAAAAGGATATAGCAAAGGCTTTAAGAATTCGAAAACTTTTTGGTGGAGCTATGCGGCAGGTTGGTTTTTTAGCATCTGCAGGTATTTATGCTCTAGATAATCATATAAATCGCTTAGAAGAAGATCATCAAAAAGCAAAAGAAATTGGTGCAGTTTTAGAATCTGTTTCTTATGTTACTAAGTTGGAAACTATAGAAACTAATATCGTTATTTTTTATGTGGATGAAAAAATAGGCGTAGCTAAATTTATTCAAAAAATGAAGGATAAAAATATTTTATTGACGCCAATGGGTGAAGGTAGAATTAGAATTGTTACGCACTTAGATTATACCAAAGAAATGCATGAAATTCTTTTAGAAGCGCTTAAGAGGTTTTGAAAAATAAAAATTTTTAATCTATAGAGTTGGTGCCGAATTAAGAATAGTTTGATTAACTATTTGTATCTAATTTTGCTAATTCTTTATAATTTGTATTTAATTTTTTTAATAAAAATCCGTACAGCAATTGGTAGAATAAACATAAAATTCCTAAAATTAATAAGGTGGCAATCAGTGATGCAAAAACTATAAAAAGAATTTTTTTATTATTTAAATCTTCTAAGTTCGTTTGAATAGATGCAATGGTAGCCACAACCATGACTAATAACATATAACCGAGATTAAAAAGAACGTAATTTCTAACAGTTTTTCTAGTTTTAATTATTTTTTTCATTAAGTTGCTTGTAGAGTCTGTTGTAGAAATTCTTTTGTAATTCAAATAGAATATTACTAAAAAGTAAAATAAAATGGTATAAGCCACAATTTGAGAATAAAAAATAAAATTCATCAAACCTAATTTCTCGTATTCAGCATAAGCTTCATCCATATCTATAAAAAAATAGATAGAATTTAAAATTACAAACTCAAGAATACCAATTATAAATATCCATTTTACAATAGAGACTGACCTTGAGTGTGCAAGTTTGTAAATCTCAATAGTAGAGCGTTTACTCGCTTGTTCTGGTTGATTTTTCCAGGCTTTTTTATAGTTGTCTAATAAATCCATAATTATGGGTTTAAGATGTTTTTTAATTTTTCTTTTGCTCTGTTCATTTTTACTCTTGCATTTACATTCGTAATTCCTAATGTTTCCGATATTTCTTTATAAGGTTTGTCTTCTAAGTATAAAAAGATAAGTGCTTTTTCTATGTCATTTAATCGATGAATTGCCGCGTAAAGAGCATTTAACTGCACTTCCTCTGTATCATCATAGGGGGTAGATTCAATTTTATAAGAAACAGCACTAAAATCTTGTGTTTTTACTTTTTTAGTAGATTTTCTATACAATGAAATTGCAGTATTTAATGCAACTCTATACATCCATGTACTAAATTTAGAGTCGCCCCTGAATTTGAGGTAATTCTTCCAAACCTGTATGGTTATTTCTTGAAACAAATCATCATGAGCGTGTTTATTCGTAGTATAAATTCTACAAATTTTATGAACTATATTTTGATTTCTTTCAAAGTCTAATAAAAATTTATTTTCTAAATCTTTTTGCAATTATTAACTTATTTATTTATCTATTAGTAATGTAAATATATTAAATGTTACAATTTTATGAATAAATATTTTATTGAGTTTAAAATTTTATATATTTGATACAAAGAAAAATTGAAATTGGACAACATTCAGAAAGATTTTACAATCAAGGACCTTGAAAATATATCAGGAATTAAAGCACATACAATTCGTATCTGGGAAAAAAGATATAATTTATTAGAACCTAAAAGAACAGATACTAATATTAGATATTATTCTCATGAAAATTTACAAAAGATTTTAAATGTTGTTTTATTAAGTAAAAACGGTTTTAAGATATCTATAATTGCAAAAATGTCTAGAGAAGAAATGCTATTGCAATCTAGAGAAGTTGCTTTTGGCAGTAATACAAATGATGCTGCAATTAATGATTTTAAGTTGGCAATGTTTCAATTTGATAAAGTATTGTTTGATAAAACATATAATAAATTATTATTAAAAAAACATTTTGAAAAAATTGTAAAAGATGTTTTTATTCCTTTTTTGAATCATATTGGATTGTTATGGCAAACAGATACTATACTGCCTGCCCATGAACATTTTATATCTAATTTAATAGCCCAAAAAATTCATTTGAATATAGAACTTATAACAACTATTGTTAACGAATCAAATAATACATATGTATTATTTTTACCAGAAAATGAAATCCATGAATTAGGTTTGTTATACTTAAACTATGAGTTGCTTTTAAAAGGAAATAGAACTATTTATCTTGGTCAGAATTTGCCATTGGATAATTTAAAATGTTTTTTTGATTATCAAGAAGATTTATGTTTTATAACTTCATTAACTGTGCAGCCTTATAACTCCGAAATGGAAAATTATTTTAATCAGGTTGAAAGTCTTCTTGAAAGTTCTAAACATGAGTTTATTGCAGTTGGTAGAAGGACGTCTTTATTAAAAGCTAAAGATTACAAATCCAATATTTCTTTCTTTGATAGTATTGCAGATATATTAAAAGTTATATAATTTATTTTATCTTCAAATTTGTTTAGTTTTTTGGTACCTTTGTTAAACAAATATATTTAATGAAAAAAGACATTCATATTATTGGTTCTGGTTTCTCTGCGCTGTCGGCCTCTTGTTATTTAGCAAAAGAAGGATACAATGTTACTGTTTTAGAAAAAAATGAAACTTTAGGAGGAAGAGCAAGACAATATAAAAAAGACGGTTTTACATTTGACTTAGGGCCTTCTTGGTATTGGATGCCTGATGTATTTGAACGTTTTTTTGCAGATTTTGGTAAAAAACCTTCAGATTATTACGTTCTAGATAAATTAAGTCCAGGATACGAAGTTTATTTCGGTGAAAATTCTTCACTAAAAATTTCTGAAAATCTAGAGGATATTTACAAGATGTTTGAGTCAGAAGAGAAAGGAAGTGCAAAGCACCTAAAATCTTTCTTAGATTCTGCAAAGGCAAATTATGAAATAGCCGTTTTAGATATCGTCTATAAACCGGGTATTTCTCCACTAGAATTGGTTACAACCAAAACTGTGGCTAGAGTTACTCAGTTTTTTTCTAACATTAGAAAAGAAGTAAGAAAAAATATAAAAAGTAGTAAACTAATTAAAATTTTAGAATTTCCGGTATTGTTTTTAGGAGCAAAACCAAGTAATACCCCAGCTTTTTATAATTTTATGAATTATGCAGATTTTGGTTTAGGTACTTGGCACCCGAGAGGTGGAATGTATCAGGTAATTGAAGGCATGGTTTCTTTAGCAATCTCTTTAGGTGTAAATTTTGAAGTAAATGCTAATGTAGAAAAAATTTTAACAGATAAAAAACGAAATGTTTCTGGTTTGTTGGTAAATGGCAAAACCATTGAAACTAACTTAGTTTTAAGTGGTGCAGATTATCATCATACAGAAACTTTATTAGATGAAAATTTAAGACAGTATTCAGAAAAATATTGGGATAAGAAGACATTTGCACCTTCTTCGTTGTTATTTTATGTTGGTTTTGATAAGAAAATAGAAAACGCAAGTCATCATACTCTATTTTTTGATACAGATTTTGATTTACATGCAGAAGAAATTTATGATAGTCCTAAATGGCCAACAAATCCATTGTTTTATGCTAACTTTACTTCTATGACAGATAATACTTCTGCACCTGAAGGCAAAGAAGCTGGGTTTTTCTTAATTCCACTAGCACCAGGAATAGAAGATACAGAGGAACTAAGAGAAGCATATTTTCATAAGATAATAGATAGATTTGAAAAATTAACAAATCAAGAAGTTAAAAGTAGTATTATTTTTAAAAGATCTTTTTGTGTGAAAGACTTTAAAAAAGAATACAACTCGTATAAAGGAAACGCTTATGGAATGGCCAACACATTGCTGCAAACTGCTTTTTTAAGACCGAGTATTAAAAGTAGCAAAGTGAATAACTTATATTTTACAGGACAATTAACTGTTCCTGGACCAGGAGTGCCACCAGCTTTAATTTCAGGAAAAATAGCATCAGAATTAATTAAAAAAAATAAATTTTAGAGTAATATGAAAGAATTATTTGACACTGTTTCTAATGATTGCAGCAAGCTAGTCACTGAAAAGTATAGTACTTCTTTTTCAATGGCTGTGCATACATTGTCTCCAAAAATAAGAACAGATATTTATAATATTTATGGTTTTGTGCGTTTTGCAGACGAAATTGTAGATACCTTCCATGACTATGACAAGGAACTATTAATGATGCATTTTGAGCGTGATTATTACATGGCAAAAGAGCAGGGGATTAGTTTAAATCCTATTCTAAATTCATTCCAACAAACTGTAAATAGATACAAGATACCAGATGAAATGGTGCAAGCATTCTTAAAAAGTATGAAAGCAGATTTATTTAAAACTGAATATTCTACGAAAGAAGAATATGATGAGTATATCTATGGTTCTGCAGATGTGGTTGGTTTGATGTGTCTAAAAGTATTTGTAAATGGTAATGATGTTATGTTTGATGCATTAAAAGATGCAGCAATGCGTTTAGGTTCTGCGTTTCAAAAAGTAAATTTTTTAAGAGATTTAAAGGATGATTATGAAGTTTTAAATAGATCTTACTTTCCAAATATAGATTTAGGAAAACTAGATACTGCTTCTAAACAATTAATTATTGATGAGATTGAAGCTGATTTTGATTTTGCATTTAAAAATGGAATTTTAAAATTACCAATAGAAGCAAAGTTCGGAGTTTATATGGCATATAGATATTATAGAAGGCTATTAAAGAAATTAAACAAAGTACCTTCAGAAGAAATTATGGATACGAGAATTCGAATTTCTGACCCAATGAAATTAAATTTATTAGCTAGAAGTTACGTAAAGTATAAATTAAAAATGATTTAAAAATGATTTTTGCTCTAATTACTCTAGGAGTTTTTATTATCATGGAAGGTGTAAGCTGGTTTACGCACAAATATGTTATGCACGGTTTTGGGTGGTTTTTACATGAAGATCATCATCAACCAAAATATGATGGATTTGAAAAAAACGATTTGTTTTTTGCAATATTTGCGATACCCAGTATGGCGTTATTTTATTTTGGAAGCAATACAGAATATATCTATTTACTTAATATAGGTCTAGGTATTCTGTGTTACGGAATTGCCTATTTTATAATTCATGATGTTTTAATTCATCAAAGATTCAAATGGTTTAAAAATACTAATAATGCATATTTGAAGGGATTAAGAAAAGCTCATAAAATTCATCATAAGAATATGGGGAAAAAAGATAGCCAATGTTTTGGGATGTTATTTGTTCCTTTTAAATATTTTAAAAAGCCAAAATTAAATTAGTCTTATAAAAGTTTTATTATAGAATAAAAAAGCAGCTATCATAAAATAGCTGCTTTTTTGTTGCAAATTATTTTTTTGGGTATTTCGCTTTTATTTTATCTAAACTTAAATTATGGATACTTCCAACATGAGAATGTTGTTTTCCTAAATCGGGTTTGTATTCTCCTCTTTCTACCTGCTCTCCAATTTTTTTATAAGCTTCTCTAAAGGGCATCCCTTCAATAACTAAATTATTAATACTGTCTACCGTAAATAAGTATTGATATTTTTCATCATTTAAATCAATATCTTTTACGATTACCTGTTGAATTGAATAATTTAAAATATCTAAAATTTCTTTTACGTCTTCGAAAGCATTTATGATGTTTTCTTTTAACAATTGATAATCCCTGTGATAACCCGTTGGTAAATTATTTGTAATTAACACCATTTCTGTATGTAAAGCTTGAATTTTGTTACATTTCCCACGAATCAATTCAAAAACATCAGGATTTTTCTTGTGGGGCATAATGCTACTCCCAGTTGTTAATTCATCAGGAAAAGAAATAAAATTAAAATTCTGACTCATATACAAACAGACATCCATTGCAAATCGAGACATTGTATTACACAATCCGCCCAAAGCAGAAGCAATAGAACGCTCACTTTTTCCTCTACTTAATTGTGCGGCAACAACATTGTATTTCATCGAAGCAAAATCTAATTCTTTGGTTGTTAATTCTCTGTCAATAGGAAAAGAACTTCCATATCCCGCAGCAGATCCTAAAGGGTTTTGATCTACAACCTTAGAAACAGCATTTAATAGGTATACATCGTCTATTAATAATTCTGCATATGCGGAAAACCAAAGTCCGAAAGAGGACGGCATAGCCACTTGTAAATGCGTGTAACCCGGTAATAAGCTATCTTTATGCGTATCCGCAAGATTTATTAATGTATCAAATAATGTTTTTACCTTATCATTTATGTTGGCTAGGTTTTCTTTATAATACAAATGAAGTGCTACTAAAACTTGATCATTTCTAGAGCGAGCGGTGTGAATTTTCTTACCAACTTCACCCAGTTTATTGGTTAATTCCCATTCAATTTTAGAATGCACATCTTCAAAAGAGGGTTCAATAAAAAAAGTTCCTTTTTCGATATCATTGGCTAATTCTTGCAGACCTCTTTTTAGATCTTTCAATTCATCTGCACTAATAATACTAATAGATTCTAGCATTATAGCATGCGCCAAAGAAGCTTGCACGTCATATTTTGCAATATGCATATCAATTTCTCTATCATTACCAACCGTAAAGTTTTCTATTTGTTTGTCTATTGAAAATCCTTTATCCCAAAGTTTCATATTTTTTATGTTTTTGTCCTGTGCAGGACAGGATTTATTTAATTTGTGTGTGGTTAAACAATTACTTTATTGAGTAATTCAATATAAATTTGTATTCCTTCTTCAATTTCAGCGACATAAATAAATTCATCTGCAGAATGTGAACGAGTACTATCTCCTGGACCTAATTTTAAAGATTGACAACTTAAAGATGCTTGATCCGATAAGGTAGGAGAGCCATATGTTTCTCTTCCTATCGCAATTCCTGCTTTTACTAAATCATGATTCAAAGAGATAGCAGACGAATTTAAACGCAAACTTCTTGGAGTAATTTTTGTACAAGGTGATTTTTCTTGCAATATATCGGCAATTTCTTGGTTAGAATACGCATCATTTACACGAACATCAATTACCAAATCTACATGAGCAGGAACCACATTATGCTGTTTTCCCGCAGTAATTTGAGTTACTGTCATTTTTACATCTCCCAATGCTTCAGAAGTTTTTTCAAATTTAAAATTTTTAAACCATTGTAAAACTTCAATGGTATTATAGATGGCATTGTTATTATTTGGATGTGCTGCGTGACTTGGGGTTCCTGAGATAACTGCATCAAAAACAACCAATCCTTTTTCTGCAACAGCCAAGTTCATTAAGGTCGGTTCGCCAACAATCGCTACGTCTATCTGCGGAATAATTGGTAACATACTGTTTAATCCATTTGGTCCACTATTTTCTTCTTCGGCAGAAGCAACCATTACCAAATTATATTTTAAGTTTTCTTGTGCGTAAAAGTGCGTAAAAGTTGCTATTAAAGAAACCAAACATCCACCGGCATCATTACTTCCTAAACCGTATAACTTGCCTTCTTTAACAAATGCTTTAAAAGGATCATTTGTATAGGCAGAATTTGGTTTAACAGTATCGTGATGAGAATTTAACAGCAGGGTTGGTTTGCTTTCGTTAAAATATTTATTGGTTGCCCAAATATTATTTTTGTTTCTTTTAAAGGGGATTTTAGCTTTAATAAACCATCCTTCAATAAGTTTAGCTGTGCTTTCTTCCTCTTTAGAGAATGATTGCGTTTCAATTAAATTCTTTAAAAGTGAAATTGCGTTTGCTGTTAATTTTTCGATATTCATTTTTAGATTGTAATGCTTGTAAAATTATCGTTTTCTTTTGTCAACATATTAGTATTCCCCATATTTACTTCAGTAACTCCGTTTTTTAACGCATCAAAGCAATTTTCTAACTTAGGCAACATTCCGTCTGCGATAACTCCATCTTTTAATAATTTTTTATATGTGTTAATATTGAGGTATTTTATAACTGAGTTTTGATCATTAATATCTCTCAAAACACCATTCAATTCAAAACAATAATAAATAGTGGTATCATATTTTTTGCTCATTCCAATGGCAACCTGACTTGCAATTGTATCTGCATTTGTATTTAATAATTGTCCATTTCCATCATGTGTAATTGCACAAAAAACAGGTGTAAAATTAGCTTTAATTAATCTATCAATAGAATTAGAAGCAACTTCTTTTACATCGCCAACAAAACCGTAATCTATATTTGTTACTTTTCTTTTGTTAGATTTTATACTATTAATATCTGCACCGGTTAATCCAATTGCATCAATTTGTAAAGCTTGTAATTTAGCGACCATATTTTTGTTAACCAAACCACCATAAACCATTGTAATTACCTCTAAAGTCTCTTTATCTGTGATACGTCTGCCATTTACCATTTTAGATTCAATTCCTAATTTAGAGGCCATTGCAGTTGCACTTTTTCCACCTCCATGTACTAGAATTTTCTTTCCCTCAAGATTTGAAAATATTTTTAGAAAAGCATTTAAAGAAGTATCATCTTCAATAATATTTCCTCCAATTTTTATGATTGATAGTTTTTCTTTAGACATTTTCTAATATTTTTTTCAGTACTAATTGGGCTGCATAGGTTCTGTTATTAGATTGTTCAATTACTAAAGAACTATCGCTGTCTAAAACTGCATCTTCAACAACCACATTTCTTCTTACGGGCAAACAATGCATAAATTTAGCTTTTCCTAATTTCTCTTTGGTAATCATCCAATCACTAGCTGTATTTAATACTTTTCCATACGCTTCAAAAGAACTCCAGTTTTTAGTATACACAAAATCAGCATCTTTAAAAGCTGCTTCTTGGTTATGATAAATAGGTATGTCTTTGGTAATAGCTGGATTTAGATTGTATCCTTCCGGATTTGAAATTACAAATTCTACATCCATTTTTTGCATTGCTTGTGCAAAACTATTGGCAACTGCATGCGGTAAAGCTTTTACATGGGGCGCCCAACTTAGAACTACTTTAGGTTTCTTTTTTGTTGCATTTTCTGAAATGGTAATTGCATCTGTTAAACCTTGTAAAGGATGCCCAGTCGCACTTTCCATACTTACAATTGGAACAGAAGCAAATTTTATAAATGATTTTAAAACGTGCTCAGATTCGTCCTTTTCTTTGTCGGTTAGTGTTGGGAAAGCTCTTACAGCAATAATATCGCAGTATTGTGAAACTACAGCGGCTGCTTCTTTTATATGTTCTGCAGTAGTGCCATTCATAATGGTTCCATCTTCAAATTCTATTCCCCAGGCATCTCCAGAAACATTCATAACTATAGGATCCATTCCTAAGTTTAAAGCTGCTTTTTGAGTGCTTAAACGTGTTCTTAGACTTGAATTAAAAAACAAGAGTCCCAATGTTTTGTTTTTTCCTAATTCTTTATTTTTTAAAGGATTTACTTTTAAATCTTTTGCTTCTGCAATCCAAGAGTTGATATTATCAATGTCGTTTATGGAGGTGTAATGTTTCATTTTTTTACTTTTTATACAAGAGGAATTAAGCCCTTATCATTATTTTATTTTTGTAAACGGAACTTTATTTTCAAAAGCATCGGTTATAAAATGATCTTCCAAACCATTTACAATCCATGTTTCTATATTTGCATTTTTACTTATTTCTGCCGCTTCAATTTTAGATGCCATTCCGCCAGTTCCATGCGCAGATTTACTTTGGACAACCTCATTTTTTAAATCTTCAAAACTAAAGACTTCTGTAATGGTTTTTGGAGCATTATTTTTTATGGATTTTTTCGTGTAAATTCCATTAGTATTAGTAGCTATAATCAATAAATCTGCATTTAATAAAGAGGCTGCTAAGGCGGCTAGTTTATCATTGTCACCAAACTGAATTTCATCTGTAGCAACAGTATCATTCTCATTAATAATAGGAATGTAATTATTTTGGACTAATACATTAATCGTATTTACAATATTGGTTTTACTTTGTTGTTTTTCGAAATCTGAGTAGGAGAGTAGACATTGCGAACTTAACAAACCATATTCTCTAAAAATTTCTTGATAAATTCTAATTAAATGGGGCTGCCCAATAGAGGCTAATGCTTGTTTTACAAACACGGATGATTCCTTACTTTCTAACTTTACAAACTGTTTTGCAACAGCAATAGCTCCAGAACTTACGATAATAAACTCGCAAGTATCTTTAAGCTTTGCAATCTGATTTGCAATATCCTCAATTTTACCTCTAGAGATATTATCGGTTTCTTTTGTAAGTGTATTCGAACCTATTTTTAGTAAAATGCGTTTCTTTTTTTGCATATTATCTTATTTGACCATTTCCGTGAACATACCATTTATTTGTTACCAAATGTTGAAGGCCAATAGGACCTCTCTGGTGCAGTTTATCCGTGCTAATTGCCAACTCTCCACCTAAACCTAGTTGCCCCCCGTCTGTAAAGCGCGTGGAAGCATTATGATATACTGCGGCAGTATCTACATTTTCCATAAAAAAATGAGCTTCTGCATCATTTGTTGTAATAATTGCTGACGAATGTCCGCCAGAATAGGTATTTATCATTTCAATTACCGCTTCGTTTGAAGCAATTTCCCCAAGTACTATTTTATGATCTAAAAATTCTTTGTACCAAACTTCGTTGGATGAAATTTCTTTAACGCTGTGGTTTTTTGAAATTATTTTATCTCCTAAAACCTGAATTTTAGATTCATTTAACTTTTTTATTAATGTGTTGATGAATTCATTTTTATTTGGAAGATTTTTATCTATTAAAACCTTGTCAATAGCATTACAAGCAGATATTTTAGATTTACCATTGATAATAATAGCTATAGCAATATTAGGATCGGCTTCTGAATGAACAAACACAAAGTTATTTCCACGACCACTTATGATAACTGGGCAAGAAGCGTGTTTTTTAACAAAAGTAATTAACTTTTCTCCACCTCTAGGCACAATTAAATCTATCTTCTGTGTTGGTTTTTCTAAAAATTCCTGTGTTTCTATTCTGTTGAATTGTAAATATGTTACCCAATCTGAAGAAGCATTGTTCTGCTTTAAAGCTTTGTGCCATAATTCTGTTATTTTTAAGTTAGAATGTAAAGACTCTTTTCCTCCTTTTAATACTATTTTATTTCCAGATTTAAATGCAATTCCCGCAGCCTCAACAGTAACATCTGGTCTAGATTCATAGATGATAAGTATGGTGCCAAAAGAGGCTGTTTTATTATATACTTGCATTCCGTTCTTATGTTTAAAGCTAAAACGTTCTACACCAACAGGATCTTCTTGAGAAGCTAAATGTTTGGCTGCATTAATCATTTCGTCAACTTTAGCATTATTTACTTTTAATCGATCTAACATAGAAATATCAGTCCCTTTATAGGCATTTATATCTTTTTTATTCATATTGATAATAGCTATTCTTTCTGTATCAAGAAGTGTTGCCATAGTAAATAAAACATTATTTCTAGTTTCTAAAGATAATAAGGTATTCATTGTTTTAGTTTATGTTTTATAGTTGTATTTCTTACTTGATGTTTATCCTTACGGACTAATTTAATCTTCTAAAGCACTTACTAATGCTTCAAAAAATTGATTCAAATGATCCTTATTTACATTTAAAGGCGGCAATATTCTTAATACGTTTTTGTTTGCTGCTCCACCAGTAAATATATGGTAGTCGTAAATTAACTTTTTTCTTAATTCGCTTACTTCAAAATTAAATTCCAATCCAAGCATTAAGCCTCTTCCTTTTATTTGCTTTACTTGTGGGATTGTTTTTGCAATTTTTATAAAGTAGGTAGACATTTTATTTACATTGTCCATTAATCCTTCTTCTTCAATTGCATTTAATACAGATAAACCAGCAGCACAAGCCAAATGATTTCCACCAAAAGTAGTTCCTAACATTCCGTATTTAGCTTTGATATTTGGATGAATTAAAATTCCGCCAATAGGAAAACCATTTCCCATTCCCTTGGCAATAGAAATAATATCTGGAGTAACATTGTAATGTTGAAATGCAAAGAATTTCCCAGATCTCCCATAACCAGACTGCACTTCATCCGCAATAAATAAGGTATTGTTTGCTTTACAGAGAATATCTAATTGTTCGAAAAAATCAGCATTCGCTTGGTCTAAGCCGCCAACTCCTTGTATAAACTCTACAATTACTGCGCAAACATCTCCTTTTTCTAATTCTATTTTTGCGCTTTCAATATCGTTTAAATCTAAAATAGTTACTTTTTGTTGCGCGTTTATTGGTGCGATAATGTTTTTATTATCAGTTACGGCTACGGCAGCAGAAGTCCGTCCGTGAAATCCGTTTTTAAATGCAATTACTCTAGATTTTTCAGTTTTAAATGAAGCTAGTTTTAGTGCATTTTCATTTGCCTCGGCGCCAGAACTACATAAAAACAATTCATAATCGTTACATCCAGAAAGGATTTCTAGTTTGTCGGCCAGCGCAACTTGTAAAGGATTTTGAATTGCATTTGAATAAAAACCTAATTTATGAACCTGATTTGTAACTGCTTCCAAATATTTTGGATGTCCATGACCAATAGAAATGACCGCATGACCCCCATATAGATCTAAATACTCTATATTTTGTTCGTCGTATACATAAACTCCTTTAGCAGAAACTGGTGTAACATTGTATAGCGGGTAAACATTAAATAAGGGCATATTGTTAGTTTTTTATTTGGTTAATTTTATCGAATGACTTATTAATTCCTTTAATCAAAGAAGAGCTTAATCCTTGATGTTCCATTTCATTTAAACCTTCTATGGTACATCCTCCAGGAGTAGTTACTCTGTCTATTTCTGCTTCTGGATGATTACCGGATTCTTTTAGGAGGGTAGCAGCACCAAAACAAGTTTGCATTGCTAATTCATGTGCTTCATGTGCCTCAAAGCCTAACTGAATTGCGCCTTGGGTTGTTGCTCTAATTAAACGCATCCAAAAAGCAATTCCGCTGGCACAAATAACAGTTGCAGCTTGTAGTTGTTCTTCAGGAATTTCCATAGAGCAACCAAGGCTGTTAAAAATAGTTTTTGCCAATGCTACTTTTTCTTTTCCTTTTTTATTTGGAGAAAGACAGGTCATAGACTGTCCAACAGCAGCAGCTGTATTTGGCATAGAACGAATAATACAAGTATTAGACCCAACAATAGCTTCAATTTTTGCAATTGAAAATCCTGTTATTACAGAAATTAAAACATGATTTTCATTTAAATGAGACTTTAAATTATTTAAAATATGCTCTAAGTGTTTTGGTTGAACTGCAAAAATTAAAATTGTGGCATTTTTCACAGCTTCAACATTATCTGAAGTTAAAGTTACTTTTTTATAATCGCTAAAACCTTCGATAGCGTTGGTATTTCTTTTAGTTAAATACAAAGAACTTACAACCTTATTACTCAATAAACCCTTGGCTATAGATTGTCCTAAACTTCCTGCTCCAATAATTGCTACTTTCATAATTTTATTTTTTTACAAGGGCTTTAAGCCTCTTATTATATATTAAAAATAACTTGCCTTTAAATTTAAGCCTAAAGTTTCTTCAAAGTCATACATTAAATTAAGGTTCTGAACTGCTTGCCCAGATGCACCTTTTAAAAGATTGTCTATTGCACTTGTTATTAATAGTTTAGTTCCGTGTTTTGCTAGGTGAATTAAACATTTGTTGGTATTGACTACTTGCTTTAAATGAATTTCTTCATCAGACACAAAAGTAAATGCGGCATCTTTATAATATTCTTTATATATTTTTAGGGCATCATCTAAACTACCATCATACTTTGTGTAGGTAGTAGCAAAAATTCCTCTGGAGAAATTTCCTCTATTGGGTACAAAATTAATTTCAGCATTAAAATTAGTTTGTAATTGATTTACAGTTTGATTAATTTCTCCTAAATGCTGATGATTAAATGCTTTATAGTGAGAGTAATTATTATCTCTATATGTAAAATGTGTGGTTGCAGACAATGAAGATCCTGCGCCAGTGGCACCAGTAACTGCATTTATATGTATATCATTATTTAGCAAACCTTTTGCCGCTAAAGGTAAAATTGCCAATTGCAAAGCCGTAGCAAAGCATCCAGGATTCGCAATGTATTTTGCTGTTTTTATAACAGTTTTATCCAATTCGGGTAAACCATACACAAAGTCTTTCCCCTCAAAATTTTTGTCAGTAAACAATCTAAAGTCATTGCTTAAATCAATGATTTTTGTGTTTTTAGAAAAATTATTTTTTTCTAAAAATGTTGTTGAATTTCCGTGACCTAAGCACAAAAACAAAGTATCTACTTTAGTATTAATTTGAGAAGTAAATGAGATTTCTGTGCTTCCAATTAAATCTTTGTGCACTTTATGTAATTTGTTGCCAGCATTTGAAGTGCTGTAAACAAAATTGATATTTGCTTCAGGATGATTTAATAACAATCTAATTAATTCCCCGGCAGTATAACCAGCTCCACCTATAATTCCTATCTCTAACATGCTTAAGAGTTTATTTGTTTATAAATTTTATTCTGATTCCCTAAAATTTTAATGAAGCCTTTTGCATCTTCAGCTGTCCAAGCTTTATTTTCTTCACCATACGTGCTAAAAGCACTTGACATTAAATCGTGATCAGATATAATTCCGTCTAAAGAAAAGTGATAGGGTTTTAAACTTACCACAACGTTACCAGAAACCATTTTTTGAGAACTTTGTAAAAAAGCTTCTGTATCTCTCATTACAGGATCTAAATATTGACCCTCATGTAAATGCATTCCGTAGAAACTAGATAGATACTCTTTGTGTTGTAGTTGCCATTTAGTTAAGGTGTGTTTCTCTAATAAATGGTGCGCTTTCACCGTAATTAAAGCTGCAGCAGCCTCAAAACCAACTCTTCCTTTAGTACCAACAATAGTATCACCAACATGAATATCTCTTCCAATTGCGAACGCAGAAGCAATATTATTTAGTTTTTCAATATTTATTTCGGGGGTGTTTTCTTTACCATTAAAAGCAGTAAATTCTCCATTTTTAAATGTTAACGTTACTTTTTCTTCACCCTCTTTTTCTAATTGAGAAGGATATGCTTCATTTGGCAGTGGCTTTTCAGATTTTAAAGTTTCTACACCACCAACACTTGTTCCCCAAAGTCCTTTATTAACAGAATATTTAGATTTTTCCCAAGGCATATCAATACCTTCAGCCTTTAAATAATCTATTTCTTCTTGTCTGGTTAAACTTCCATCTCTAATTGGTGTAATTATTTTAATATGAGGTGCTAATGTTTGAAAAATCATATCAAAACGAACTTGATCATTCCCTGCACCTGTGCTTCCATGCGCTATATACGCTGCATCAATACTTTTGGCATATTCTATAATCTCTATAGCCTGAATAATTCTTTCTGCACTTACAGAAAGTGGATATGTGCTATTTTTTAATACATTTCCGAAGATTAAGTATTTTACCACTTTATTATAAAAAGTAGCAACTGCATCAATATTCTTATAGGTAGAAACTCCCATTTTGTATGCTTTGCTTTCTATGTTTTTTATTTCTTTACTTGTAAAACCACCTGTATTTACACTAACAGCGTGCACATCGTATTTTTTTGATAAACTTACGGCACAGTAAGAAGTGTCTAAACCACCACTGTATGCTATTACTAATTTTCTATTTTTCTTATTTGACATTTTTATTTTTTTTTAAAAATAATTGCTGTTTTATATTTTTTAATTTTTTAAAAACATTCTCTTTTACTTCTTTGGACGCTTCTTTATTGTTGTTTTTTGGATCAAACAGCATTCCTGTACACAAACACATCTGTTGTGATGTTCTTGTTAAAATATCAAAGTTCTTACAGGTTTTACAACCGTTCCAAAAAGATTGATCATCTGTAAGTTCAGAAAAAGTAACTGGTTTGTAACCTAGGTTACTATTTAATTTCATCACAGCCAAACCAGTAGTAATACTAAACACCTTTGCAGTTGGAAATTTTGTTCTAGAGTGTTTAAATATCACTTGTTTAATCTGTTTTGCTAAGCCTAAATTTCTATAATCTGTATGAACTATTAATCCAGAATTAGCCACAAATTTTCCATGGCCCCAAGCCTCTATGTAGCAAAAACCTGCAAACTTCTTTCCGTCTAGCGCTATTACTGCATTCCCATTTTCTATCTTGGTAGTAATGTAAGCAGGTTTTCTTTTAGCAATACCAGTTCCTCTAACTTGTGCAGCATCTTCTATAGTTTTGCAGATAATATCCGCGTAAATAATATGCGATTTGTTAGCAATTACAATTTTCATTGTATTGATGTTTTAAAATTGAATGTATTTGTTTGTTTTACTTTGAAATGCAGAATTGGACACACCTAATTCTATAATTATTTAGACACCCAAAGGGCGTGTAGCAGAAAAGCGGCGTGCAGAAACAGTACTATTTGAAATAATATTATTTTTTCGTTTGTCTTTAAGATTTGATAAGTAATACATTGTAATAAAAATAAAAAATTATGGTTTCAGTTAATTGCTATTTATTGTATTAGCGAATTGTATTGCGACAGCGCAATCTGGGAACCATAGAATATGTTTTATTTTTTGAAGTAATCATTGTGTAAATGTAAAATAATTTTTCAATTGATTCTGATTAATAGTACTTATTTTGAAATTTTTATCAATTTAATAGCAAATCAATTTGTTATTTATCAATTCTTTAGTAAACACTTTTATAAATCTACTAAGATTATAGATTTTGTTTATTTAAAGAAAATATTATTTTAAATATTTTAACTTTTCACACTGTTTTATTACGTTTCATCCTACAAATAATACAGTTGAGTAGATTATTATTTTTAAAAGCATTGTTATATTGCATCTTTGAACCACTATCTTTGAACCAAAAATAAAAGTATAAATAACTTTGCTGAAAAACTAAAAATAGTTCCTTTAGCTCCCTAATAATAAACCTAACTTTACATCTTCATTAAAAACATATAATTGCTATATTTTTCGCAATTGAAAAAACAGAATACATGAATATTTACAAACAAATTGAAGCAGAAATTCAAGCAGCTTCTTATATCGTTATTACAGCACATAAATCTGCAGACGGAGACTCTATTGGTTCCTCTTTGGGATTATTTCACTTTATAGAGAAACTTGGTAAAAAGGCTATCATTTGTCATCCAGATAAAGCACCAGATTTTTTATATTGGTTAGACACTACTAATATTCTTTTAATGGAAGAAAATCCTGAAGAAGTAACAGCAGCGGTTAAAAAAGCAGATTTAATTTTTTGTTTAGATTACAATGCTATTAGTCGTGTAGGCACAGAGATGCAAGTTTTGTTAGAAGAAGCAACTGGCAATAAAATTATGATAGACCATCATTTGAATCCTGAAGAATTTCCTACAATAACGCTCTCTGAAACTACTGCATCTTCTACTTCGCAGCTAATTGTAGATTTAATAGAGCATTCTGGGCACTTAGACTTGTTAGATGAAAAAATTGGAACACCTTTATACCTTGGTATCTTAACAGATACTGGTAGTTTTAGATTTAATTCTGTAAAGCCAAGAACGCATGAGGTGCTAGCTAAAATTTTAGCAGCAGGAGTGGAGCATTATTTAATTCACGAAAAACTAAACGATAACAATACTGAAAGTCGTTTGCGTCTGCAAGGGTATGCAATGAGTGAGAAATTAGAGATTTTATATGATTATAATGTTGCTATTATTTCCTTATCTAAAGAAGAACTAGCTAAATACAATTATAAAAAAGGGGATACTGACAGTTTGGCCAACTTGGTATTATCTATAAAAGGTATGAAAGCCGCTATTGTGTTTACAGAACGTGACGGAATTATGAAAATTTCTTTTAGATCTAAAGGTGCAGAAAACCCTGTAAACCTTTTAGCAAAAGAGCATTTTAATGGAGGCGGACATGCGAATGCTTCTGGAGGTATGAGCGATTTATCGGTGATGGAAACTTTAGAAAAGTTAAAAGGACTAATTCCTAAATATTTTTAAAAGTAACCTAACAGCGGTTTTAACAAGGTGTAAGTGTAAACTAAAAGTTATTTTGTATTTTTTTGACCTCAAGTGTGACATGATTTTAATTTTTATCACAAACAAAATCTATAAATAACTCTAGTTTCAGTAAACTTTGATCCTGTTTTTGTATAAATTTGTTTAACTTAATTTATCAAAAATATTCTTTTAATAAAAGTACTTTTGGCTATTATTAAAATAACAAAACTTAAAAAAGAACGTTATACAAATAACTAACAGAAAATATGATTAAAAAAAATATTTTATCAATAGTATTAATTGCATCTTCTATATGTATTATAGGTTGCAGTGATGGAGGGAAATTTAAAATTAAAAAAGGTAAAGTTGGGCATTTAACAACAAAAACTACCATACAAGAATTAACTCATATTTTTGAAAATGATTCTATTGTAAAAAATTTAAGTGAAGGTGCTTTAGGTGATAACTATTTTCAAGATGATGATGAATATTTAATTTTTGAAAAAGGAGGGAAGCACATGCTAACGATTATTCCAAAAGAGCAATTAGATTCAGTTTCTACTATTAAAAGTGTTGAGATTCATGACGCAAGATTTAATTCTGAGACTTCACTAAATATAAACTCTAGTTTTTCTGAGATTAATGTGAATAATAAGATCAATAGGATAGAAACTACTTTAACATCTGCAACTCTTTTTTTAGATGATTTAAATACAACTATAGCGATAGATAAAGAAGAATTAGGTTTAAGAGATTTTACTACTCAGAAAGTAAGTTTAGAACAAATTCCTGATTTAGCAAAAATGAAATCTTTTATCGTCTGGTTTAATTAGAAAACATTTTGAAAAAAAAATACACTATTCAAAAAGCTCCATTTGTTGTGCCAACGACAGATGGTAAACTAATAGAAGAACATTTTGGAGGCGCTACAGACGGTAATACCCAAACTAGTATTGCACACATGATTGCACCACCCAACTGGAGTGAACCTTTTCAAACTCCAGAATTTGAGGAATATACTTATGTCATTAAGGGTAAGAAACAATTTATTATTGATGGAGAAGTTCTCGTTTTAAAAGCAGGGCAGTCTATAAAATTAGAAAAAAATACGAGAGTTCAATACTCAAATCCTTTTAAAGAACCTTGCGAATATATGTCTATTTGTACTCCAGCTTTTTCTATTGATTTGGTAAATAGAGAAAACACTTAAACTTTTTTCCTTGTAAGGTAGAAAGGTAGGTAAATCAGCATAAAAAAAGGAATTACCAGAATTTCAACTACAAAAATGTACTGAGGCCAATCTCCAAAAAGATCTAGTGCTGTAGCCGCATCTGGTTTTCTATTAGTATAAAAATAGTTAGAGCCTAAAAAGTAGTTGAGTATAAACATAAAAAGCATGTATGCTTGCATTCCTAAAAATGATTTTCCAACACTTTTAAGCGTCGGTCTCATTTCATATATAAAGGTTGCAAAAAACATGAAAATAACAAGTCCTGCATGAAGAAACCAATACCTGAAAAATGAGAAGTTTAGATAATTATATTCGTTTGGCGTGATTAAAGATTGCAGAGTACCGGCTAATATTAAGAAAAAAAAGATTTCATAATACACAAATTTTTTTGTCACTGATAAGACCGGAATTACGAGCCCTAATAAACTGCATAAGTGTAAAGGTAGATCTTCTTGAGTATTAAAATTCCCTTTGTATAAGTGCACAACAGTTCCTAAAATGACAGTAAAACAAATTGAAAAAGCTAAAAAATTTCCAATAATAGATTGCATCTTCCTCGTCTGTTTCTTGGTAATAAAAATAAAAGCAAAGCCAAAACAAATACAAAAAAGTACCACAATAATGTGTTGCAAAGAAAAAGGAGTAAAGTTGTTGTTCTCTTTTAAGAAAAAATCCATCCAGTAAATTTAAATATAATACTTGTTCTTATCACAAGATTAAGCATTTAAAATACAAATTGTAAGTTTGTATGTGTTTATAATCTCAATATTTAAGAATTTCTTTTGCAAGCTAACAATGTATTTTTTAATAACATTGCAATGGTCATTGGCCCAACACCGCCAGGAACTGGTGTGATAAATTCAGATTTTTTAGACACTTCTTCAAAGGCAACATCTCCTACTAGTCTAAATCCGCTTTTTTTAGAGGAATCTGCTAAACGCGTGATGCCCACATCTATAACAGTAACATTGTTTTTTACCATATCTGCTTTCAGAAATTCCGGAATTCCTATAGCAGCAATAATAATATCTGCTTGTAAGGTAAGTTCTTTTAAATTTTTAGTTCTACTATGGCACATGGTTACGGTAGCGTTACCGACTTTTCTTTTCTGTGAAAGTAAGATGCTCATTGGGCTACCAACAATATGACTTCTTCCTAAAACCACCACATGTTTTCCAGAAGTTTCTACGTTATATCTGTCTAGTAATTCTAAAATACCAAATGGAGTTGCAGAAATAAATGTGGGTAAGTTTAGTGCCATTTTACCAACGTTTGTGGGGTGAAATCCATCTACATCTTTGTCTGGGTTTACAGCCATTAATACTTTTTGCTCGTCTATATGTTTAGGTAGCGGTAGTTGCACTATAAAACCATCAATATCATTATCAATATTTAGAATGGCAATTTCATTTAATAAATCATTTTCTGTAACTTCTTCCGTTAATCTTATTAAAGTAGATTCAAAACCAACGCGCTCACAAGCTTTTACTTTTGCATTTACATATGTAATACTTGCTCCATTATTACCAACAATAATTGCAGCTAAATGCGGTGTCTTATGACCGTTATCTTTTAGCTCTCTTACTTCTAACGCAATTTCTTCTTTAATATCTGCAGCCGTTTTTTTTCCGTTTAGTAAAATCATTAAATTAGTTTTTATTTGAGATTTATTACTTATTTCTTTTTTAAAGTAAAATTACTACTTCATTCCTTGCATCATTTGCATCATTTTTTTGCCACCACCACCTTGCATCATCTTCATCATTTTACTCATCTGATTAAATTGCTTCATTAGTTGGTTTACGGCATTAACTGAAGTTCCAGAACCTTTGGCAATTCTCTTTTTTCTACTAGAATCGATACTGTTTGGTGTACTTCTTTCTATTGGTGTCATAGAATGTATTATTGCTTCAATACCTTTAAAAGCGTCATCATCAATATCTACATCTTTCATCGCTTTGCCAGCTCCAGGAATCATACCCATAAGGTCTTTCATGCTTCCCATTTTTTTAATTTGCTGTATTTGCGTCAAAAAGTCATCAAACCCAAACTGATTTTTAGCAATTTTCTTCTGTAATTTTCTAGCCTCTTCCTCGTCATATTGGTCTTGTGCTCTTTCAACAAGAGAAATAACATCCCCCATTCCTAGAATTCTGTCTGCCATTCTATCTGGATGAAAAATATCAATCGCATCCATTTTTTCACCTGTACCAATAAATTTAATAGGTTTATTAACTACAGATTTTATAGATAATGCAGCACCACCACGGGTATCACCATCTAATTTTGTAAGTACAACACCATCAAAATTTAATATATCATTAAAAGCTTTTGCTGTATTTACAGCATCTTGCCCTGTCATAGCATCTACTACAAATAAAGTTTCTTGAGGTTGTATGGTTTTGTGAATTTCAGAAATTTCTTTCATCATTTCTTCATCTACAGCTAAACGACCAGCGGTATCTATGATAACTACATTTTTACCATTTGCTTTGGCATACTTTACCGCATTTTTAGAAATTTCTACAGGGTTTTTGTTCTCAACTTCTGCATAAACTTCTACACCAATCTGATCTCCTACAACTTGTAATTGATTTATTGCCGCGGGTCTATATACATCGCAACCAACCAAAAGTACTTCTTTAGATTTTTTAGTTTTTAAGAAGTTTGCTAATTTTCCAGAAAAAGTAGTTTTACCAGAGCCTTGTAAACCAGACATTAAAATAATGGTTGGAGAACCACCTAGATTAACCCCAACGGTTTCACCACCCATTAATAGTGTCAGTTGGTCCTTTACCAATTTTATCATTAACTGTCCAGGGTTTAATGTAGTCAATACATCCTGTCCTAGTGCTTGTGTTTGTACTTTTTTGGTAAAATCTTTGGCAATTTTGAAATTTACATCGGCATCAAGTAATGCTCTTCTAACTTCTTTCAAAGTTTCTGCAACATTAACTTCTGTAATTTTACCGTGTCCTTTTAAGGTATGTAAAGCTTTATCTAATTTATCGCTTAAATTATTAAACATAATTTGTGTCTTTTTTGGAAGGACAAATATAATAAATTAACAAGTATTTTTAGATAGTTATTTTAGGCTTTTTTAGATTACTTTTTTTGTTTGAATAATGAAGTAAAGAAGTTTATAAAATGTTTAAAAATAAATATACTAAAGAAAAATGAGCTTTAAGCATATTTAACTTTTTTAGAGTTTGTAAACTAAATAAGTTCTAATAATGTCCAATTTTTTAATAGTGAAACTAATAATATTTAAAATATCGCTCAATATTTTATATGTTGTTCAGCTAGTTTTATCAGAATATTTAGGTCATTAAAAGTAATACATAAGGAGGATTATATAGCTAACAGACAATTGTAAATGCATATGCGAAGCACCAAGGTTAATGTCTAAATATTTATTTTTATTAATAAATACCAAAATTAAAAGGAAGTTGTAAATTAAAAGAATATAAATATATCGTCTATTTATTATCTGGAATAAACTCTAAAGCAACACCATTTATGCAATGTCGCTTTCCTGTAGTTTTTTTAGGTCCATCATTAAAAGAATGTCCCAAATGGCCGCCACAGGTGCTGCATTTTAATTCGGTTCTTGCGTAACCAATCTTATAATCTACATCTAATTCTACATTATTATCGATTGCTCTATCAAAAGAAGGCCAACCAGTGCCAGAATCAAACTTAAACTGAGATTCATATAAAGGTGTTTTACAGGCAGCACAAACAAATAAACCATCCCTATTATTCTTATTTATAGGACTTGTAAAAGCTCTTTCTGTGCCTGCTTCACGAAGCACATAATATTGTTCGCTTGTCAACTCTTTTTTCCATTGAGTGTTAGTTTTAACTATTTTGTATTTTGTATTTTTTTTAGAGGTATCCTGAGCCTTACTGGAGCAACTTATAAAAAGAACAATTATTAAAAGAGAAAGTATTTTATTCATTGGTGTTTTTTTTAGTCGTGGATGTAAATTATTATAAATTAGAAAACTAAAACCTTAGCAAAGATAAGGATCATTCATCATAAAGAAAACTTAATATTTTTAAGTATTAATACAAAAGAAACTTTCCTGTTTATTCAAATATTTGCTCATAATATTGAAATGTGTTTGTTACTTCTAGATTTTAATAAAGTTTAACATGGATAGTTTATTGGTTTGAAAATTTACAAATAATGAACCAAATACAATAAAGTGAAAATTTGTAAAAACTTTTACTATATTGTGTGCCGTTCTATAATAAATGAACAATATTTTTATTTAAAATAATTCTATGCTAAAAATTGGAGATAAAAAATTAATAGGAGCTTGGGCATTTTATGATTGGGCGAACTCGGTATATTCTTTAGTAATTAGTACAGCTGTTTTTCCATTATTTTATAGTGCAATAACAGAAGGTAAGACGGTTGTTTTTTTAGGTATGAAATGGGATCACGCAGATACTTTGTATAGTTATGCACTTTCTTTTTCTTTTTTAGTGGTGGCTTTTATGTCTCCGATACTATCTGCAATTGCAGATTATACAGGAAATAAATTAAAATTTATGAAATTTTTCTGTTGGTTAGGAGGACTATCAGTAATGTTTATGTATTTTTTCGAAGATTTAAATACTGCTTGGATAGGTATTGTTTGTACAATTTTAGCAAGTATTGGTTTTTGGTCTAGCACTGTTTTTTATAATTCTTATTTACCTGAAGTAGCGCATCCAGAGCAGCAAGATGCTGCGAGTGCAAAAGGTTTTATTTATGGTTACATAGGTTCTATTATTTTATTAATATTTTGTTTAGCAATGATCTTAGCTCCAGATATATTTGGTTTCGACTTAAGTATTTCAGATACAATTTTAGCTAATGGGAGTGAAGCAGAAATTAATAATGCATTAGAGAACGCTAAAAATGCGGCATCTCTAAAAGCCATGAGAATTTCTTTTGTAATAGTTGGCCTTTGGTGGATAGGTTTTGCACAAATAACTTTTAAAAAATTACCAAATAATAGTTTTAATAGAAAACCTGAAAAAGATTTTATTTGGAAGGGTTTCAAGGAGTTAAAAAAAGTATGGATCGAGTTAAAAGAGTATCCAACATTAAAGAATTTTTTAATTGCTTTTTTCTTATTAAGTGTTGGCGTTCAAACCATTATTTTATTAGCAACTATTTTTGGTTCTATTGAACTTGGTCTGGGTACTACTAATTTAATAGTTACTGTTTTATTAATTCAGTTTGTAGCTATTTTAGGAGCATATATTTTTACTAGAGTATCTAAAAAGTACGGGAATTTTAAAGCTATAAAAATAACGCTTGTGATATGGATTTTGGTATGTTTAGCAGCTTTTGTGCTAGAAAAAGAATTACCAAATGTTGAATACTACTTTTATGCTTTAGGTGGTTTATTAGGCCTAGTTCTTGGAGCAATACAATCTTTAACACGCTCTACTTATTCTAAATTATTACCAAAAACACAAGATAATGCAACATATTTTAGTTTTTATGATGTTACAGAAAAAATTGCGATTGTATTAGGAACCTTTGTATTTGGATTTTTAATTTATTTAACAGGTTCTATGCAATGGAGTGTACTTTCTTTGGGGCTGTTTTTTATTGCCTCATTGGTTGTCTTAAGTGGTTTGAAAAGCACAGAACATGTGCATTAATAAAATATTTTTCGAATACCTATAAAGATAAAAACAAATATAGAATTACCAATAAAAAATGGAATGATAAATTCTTTCAAATTTAAAACTAATAGCACACTTATAATTAGTAATTGAAAACCTAAACCAAAAGTAGAAATTAACGTCATTAACCAATTCGGAAACGGTTTTCCTTCTGGTGCTTTTTTATCTAAAGCATAAATTATTTCATCAAAAATTCCGTACAATGCTTTGTATAAAGAAAAAAGAAAAGTAACATTTTTTTGTTTTTCTCCAGGCAAGGCAATTGGTGTTTTATCTTCAAAAACCCTACTTGTAGTGTCGCCTGCAAAACGATTTCTAAGAATTACATAGTAGTAATTGTATAAAGTTCCTTGCAATTGAATTCCGAAGAAGGCTAAAAAAATAAAACCAAAATGGGTGTTCGTTAAATATCCAATAGTAGTTAAAATGATAAAGTTTAAGATAATATCTGAAACAGAATCTAAAAATCTACCGGTATAAGAGGGTGTTTCTTTTACTCTTGCTAGTTCACCATCTGCAGCATCTAAAATGGATTTTAAAATTAAGAAGAATGCAGCTGTCCAATAATACCCTTCAATAATGCAATAGACACCAATTAAACCCGAAATAACAAAGGCTATAGTTACGTCTACTGGTGTAAATTTTGTTGATTTTAATGAATTTGCAATAACTCTTGCAATTGGTCTACCGTAATCTGATAAGTCTATAAATTGATGTTCTTTTGGTAATTTAGACATAAAATGCTTTTAATAGTGGGCATTCTATGACTTATAAAAAGATATAAAACAGCACATTATAATTAGGATACAAAAGTAAAAAAAGCATTGTAATTAAGGAATGCTTTTTTTAACTACTTTTTAATTAAAAAATTTTTAAACTAAAAAGCATTGTATCCGCTAAGATACAATGCTTTCATTATTTTTAGAAACACCTTTTTTTAATTAATAGTAACATTAAAAGTTACTTCTACATCTGTACTTCCTCCAGCACTGCTAGACGATCCATCATTTGGTTTTGTAGGTTCATGCTTTAAGACAATAGTTAATGTTCCTGAACCTGCGCCAGCAGTAATTAAAGAAGTTTCAACTCCTAAAGGATTACCATTTCCGTCTACATCCGTTTTAGTAATTGTTAATCCAGAAGAAGTATAGAAAAACTCATGTTCATCTGCTTCGTCTTTTACTTCTTCAGTAATATCTTCTGCTGGAGATTCTGTTTCATTTAATAACTGAACGACACCTGTATAGGTTGTGTTCGCTGTTAAAGAAGGTTCTGATGGAGAATATGTACCATCATTTCCACCTTCTCCATCAGGATCACTATATGTTAACGTAACTACATCACTACCGTTTGTTAACGTATACTTTACAGTTGTAATTAATTCTTCTTCACTATCATGATCGTGGTCATCATCATCATCATCAGAACAAGCTGTAAATGTGAATACAGAGATAAATAATATTGCTAATAATTTTGTAATTTTAATTGTATTTGTAATTTTCATAATTGTTTGTTTAATAATTTATTTTAAGTTTTAGGTTATAGTTTCTTCCTAAATCATCACTAAAATATCTTAATCTATTTAAATGTTCTCTGTAAGATTTATTGAACATATTTTCTATAGTAAATTCTAATTTTAAACTTCCTTTATTAGAAAATTTAAATACTGCAGATGTATGCATACCAAATAACGAATAGCTAGGAGGTGTTGAGCTAATATCTACAAAAACATCTTCTTGTATGGTGGCATTGTATGTAAAAAAATTATAATCTGGAAATCTATTTTGCTGTAAACTTGTTTTTTGACTTAAACGAATTGTTAACTGATTTAAATTCGCATTTACGTATGATAAACGATTGCTAAAATTGGCAGCAGGCATATGAATTAAGGGGATATTATCTGTTAAATTATCTCCTTGTAATAAACTGAAACTACCTGAATAACTAAAATTATTACTAACTTTCTTGTTTACATTAATGTCAATTCCAAAAATTTGTGCAGCAACTTGGTTGTATTCCCAAACTGGAAAAGCACCACGAATTGTGGTCGTAATACCAACTGGAACCAATTGAACAAAACCATTAATTCTTTTGTAATAAGGACTAATTGCAAACCCAAAATTGTTACTATTTTTTTCTAAAGACAGAATAAATTTATTCGCTATTTCTTTGCCAATAGTTAGTAAACCAGTTTCTATCCTTGCAGCACTGTGATGCAAGCCTTCACTAAACAATTCAGATGGATTAGGCACTCTAGATGCTAAACCATAATTTGCTAATAACAGTATATTATTGTCAAATTTCTTTGATAATCCTAAACTTGCTGACATATTGTGATAGGTAAACCTCGGATTGGTAGGAATATCAGTACCTTTTATGTCACCATCTTCAAATTCTGGAAACAATTCATCATAATTATAGGTTTCTTGCCAATCTGTAACATTGTATTCTTTTCTAGCATTGATATCAGAAAAATCATAACGAAAGCCAGCACTTAAATCAGTAGTTTCATCTAAACGATAATTCCCAACAGCATGCATACCAGCATCATATTTATCAAAATCAGGAATTAAAGGGCTTGTACCTGTTCCAGAAACTGCATCATTTTGTTGATAACGAATTAACAAACCTGTATTTATTTTTAGATTATTAAAATAATCTATTTGTAAATTAGGTTGAAGACTTGTTGTGAATAACCTCAGATCTATAACAGGTGTATTTTTTAAATCCCCTCTTCGTAAATCATATTCTTTACGCCTGTTAATTTGAAAATCGTACTGAAAAGTTAATTTTCCAAAACCTTTATAACGCTTGTACGCCTCAATTTTTCCTAAATGATGTACAATTGACTGTTTAGGTACATTAATAGTATAAGAAAAATCTTCAATAACTCTTGGTTGCTGACTGTTTATTGCATTTACCAAATCGTTTACATTACCAATATGAGAAGATTGTAAAATTCCAAACTCATTATTTACATAACTATAGTAAGCGTCAAAACCTTTTTCAAAACTATTGTAACCAAATTGAATAGAACCATTTAAGCTTTTTACACCACTATTGGTTAGGTTGTAATTGGGTGCTTCAAAGTCTCCGAATTTTCTGTAATTCATTTGAACTTTTGTGTAATATCCTGAATTATAAGTTTTAATTATTTCAGAATTTAAACTACCACCCAAACCATTTGAATTAAAAGAGGTTAAAATACTCCCAAACAAACTATCTTTAACAGTGTATCTTTTTGGTCTTAAAAGGATTAATCCACCGATAGCATCACTACCGTATTTTAATGTGTTTGCTCCTTTTATGACATCAATTCTATCACTAGCATTAATATCGATATTAGGTGCATGTTCATCGCCCCATTCTTGGTCAAACATCCTTACATTGTTGTTAATAATTAAAAGTCTGCTGCTATGTAAGCCATGAATCATTGGTTTTACAATAGCATTACCAGTATTTAAAGTGGAAACACCACTAATCGTTTTTAAGGCATCACCCAAAGATTTATCAGTAAATTCTTCTATTACTGCCTTTTTGATAGACTGCTCTACACTAGATTGCTCGGTTTTTTTGCTTGCCTTTAGAATAACTTCATTTAATTCTTCCAAATGATGTTCTAAATAAATGTCTTTGCTAATTTTCTTGTCAATATCGATTGTAATTTGCTTTGTCTCGCAAGAAATATGTTTAACTTCTAGAATGATCTTTCCTTTGCATAAGTTATTAATTTCGAAAACACCATCCATATTTGATGTTGTATATCTATTTAAATTTATGACAGCAATTGATGCACCAAGTATTGGTGTTTTGTCGTGGAAATCGATAATTCTACCTTTAAAAGTAATATTACAATCTTGTGCAGCTGTATTTGTAATAATACAATACAAAAATGCACACAAAAAAATTAGTCTTTGCATTTTGGTCTTTTATGTTCAAAAAAAATTAAGCTTGAACATAAAGAGGAGGACCCCTTAGATAAAAAGATAACTGATAATGATTTTTTAAGAAACTATATTGTAAACTATTATTATAAATAATAATGTTTGTAATAATTTTGTAATGAGCAGTAGTTAAAAAAGAATCACCCTTTTTCATAAGGTGTAATTTACAATCAAGATCTTTTTCGTGAAGATGTTTTTCTATTTTAGAGCTACAAATAGTGTGTTCATGATTTAAAAAATCGTGAACAGAATCTATAGCCATTGGTAATAAGAATATAACCAATAGAAAAGGACCTATATGTTTTTTTAACGTTTTAATATTTATTTTTTAAATTCTTAAATTTAGTGTTCTTACATCCAAGGGAAAAAATTGATTGCTAAAATACAACTATCTTTTTACATGCAATATATATATAGGCTAAACATATCAATCTTGGAAAATTTTACCTAAAATGAAGTATGTAAAGCCATCAAAAAAAAAAGGTTAATATATCGTTTAAACTGTTTGAGAACTATTTTCGAATAAAAATTCACAAATTATTGAAATACGTATTTTAACAATGTTGCTATATATTACTTTATCTTATAAACGGTTCCATCAGTAAGAAACTTATTAAATCCTATTTTTGCTGAAAAATCATAAGAATCATCTGTTATTTTAGTTATTTGAACATATATAGCGTCTTTATCTAGCTGTTTTTTAGGCGATTTCATTTTTAGAGAATAAAAGAAATTATTTTTCCATTTGATATATAAAGTATCAATATGTTTTATTCTTTTTTCTCCAGACGCACTATCGTTAGAAATACTTATAATTTTATCGTATTCTTCAATTTGTATACTATCTATTCTAGTAATAATTGTTTTGCTATATCCTTTCCCTGCAGGAACCTCAAAAATTCCTTTTCTAAATCTTTCTGGATCTCCCTTTTCAGTTGAACAGTATGTGAATGTTAACAAAAAGAAACAAGAAATAAGTACTAATAATATTGTGTTTCTTTTTTCTGAAAAATTTACAAAAACTCCTTTATTCTCTTTTCTTTTTATCATTTTAAATTCCTGTATAATTTGAGGGCGTAATAGCCTTCAACTCTACTTTAATTGCTGAGGAAACGTCTAATGTGTCAATAAAGTTAGCAATAGATATTTGGTTTATTTTTTTGTTAGTTCTGGTTAATCCTTTTAAAGCTTCATAAGGATTTGGATATGCCTCTCTTCTTAAAATTGTTTGTATTGCTTCTGCAACCACTGCCCAATTATTTTCTAAGTCTTGTTCAAACTTTGCTTTGTTTAATAATAACTTATTCATTCCTTTTAAAGTAGATGTAAACGCAATTATTGTATGTCCAAATGGCACACCAACATTTCGTAAAACGGTACTATCCGTTAAATCTCTTTGCAACCTAGATATTGGTAATTTAGCAGAAAGGTGTTCAAAAATTGCATTTGCAAGTCCTAAGTTTCCTTCAGAATTTTCAAAGTCAATAGGATTTACTTTATGTGGCATTGCAGAAGAACCTACTTCACCAGCCTTAATTTTTTGTTTAAAATACTCCATAGAAACATAGGTCCAGAAATCTCTATCCAAATCTATAACAATATTGTTAATGCGTTTTAAGGTATCAAACATAGCTGCCATATGATCATAATGCTCTATTTGTGTTGTTGGAAAAGAATGGTGTAAACCCAGCTTTTCTTGCACAAAATCACTACCAAAAGCTTTCCAGTCTATTGATGGATACGCAACTTTATGCGCATTAAAGTTACCTGTAGCACCACCAAACTTCGCAGCGTTAGGTATTTCATTTAATAAATTGAATTGTGCTTTTAAACGTACTACGAAAACATCAATCTCTTTACCTAAGCGCGTAGGAGATGCAGGTTGCCCATGGGTTCTTGCCAACATAGAAATATCTTGCCATTCAATAACAAGTTCTTGTAATCTTTCTAAAAGCTCTAAATATTGGGGTACATACACATCATTCATAGCTTCTTTTATAGATAGCGGAATTGCAGTGTTATTTATGTCTTGAGAAGTCAACCCAAAATGGATAAACTCTTTGTGCGTTTGCAACCCTAAAGTATCAAATTTTTCTTTTATAAAATACTCAACAGCTTTTACATCATGATTTGTAATGCTTTCTATATCTTTTATTTTTTGAGCATCTTCTGCAGTAAAATCTATATAAATTTTTCGAAGCTCATCAAATAAACTATTGTCAAAACTTATTAATTGTGGCAAAGGTATTTCGCATAAAGCAATAAAATATTCAATTTCTACTTTAACTCTGTATTTAATTAGAGCTTCTTCAGAAAAATAGTTTGCTAGTTCTTCAATCTTTCCTCTGTATCGTCCATCAATAGGAGAAATTGCATTTAGTTTTGTTAAGTTCATTTTTAGTTGAGTTGTTATCCACAAAAATAAGTATTAAAAGACACTTATTAATATGTTTTGTATGTTTTTCTTAGTTGTTTTTTTTTCTTTAATTTAATAGGTTTTAGGGTTGTCTGGTAATTCGCATATTAATATTTTTAGCACTATTAATGTATATTTGTTTTAAAATTATATTTCAATGTTAGAAATAAAAAGACTTATTTATATATTTTCTTTTTTTACTTTTTATTTTATGAGTAAAGATTGCAATGCTCAAAAAATTAATTTATTAGATAGTAACAATAAGCGAACTGGAGCATGGATAAAGTATCATTCTAATAAAAAAATTCGATATACAGGTCAATTTAAAGATGGAAAGGAGTTAGGTATTTTTAAATTTTATGACATAACTACATCCAGAAAACCGATTCTTATAAAAACTTTTTATGAAAATTCAGACTCCTTATTTGTTCAGTTTTATGACTTAAATGGAAATCTAAAAACAGAAGGAGTTTTAAATGAAAGAAAAAGGGTTGGGCTTTGGAAATACTTTTATAAAAATGGTGAAGTAATGTCTCAGGAAAACTACAAAAATGGTTTGCGGCATGGAGAACAGTTCGTGTTTTATTCGAATGGTAAAATAACTGAAAGATCTTTATTTAAAAACAGTTTGTTAGATGGTATTTCAAGTAAATATTCGAGTAAAGGAATTTTAATAGAAGAAGTTGCCTATAAGAAAGGAAAGCCAAACGGTCTTGCAAAATATTTTGAATTGAATGGAGCTTTAAAGGAAACAGGTATTTACATAGATGGAAAAAGAGTCGGAAAGTGGGAGTATTATATGGACGGTGAAATACATACAGATGATGAAAAAAAGAAAAATAAGGCCACTTTTAGAAGGAAAAAAGAGAATTAGTTTTTTAAATGAATCTTCAATTTTTCAATCAGTAAATCACATACAAATTTGTAACTTTGCAAATCAATTAATAGAGAATGAAAAGAATAGTTGTAGGTCTTTCTGGAGGTGTGGATTCTAGTGTCACTGCCTATTTATTAAAAGAACAAGGGTATGAGGTTATTGGGCTTTTTATGAAAAATTGGCATGATGACTCTGTAACTATTTCTAATGAATGCCCTTGGTTAGAAGATAGTAACGATGCTATGATTGTTGCTGAGAAATTAGGTATTCCATTTCAAGTTGTAGATTTAAGCAACCAATACAAAGAACGTATTGTAGATTATATGTTTGATGAATATAGTAAAGGAAGAACTCCAAATCCGGATGTGTTATGCAATCGAGAAATAAAGTTTGATGTATTTATGGATATAGCACTAAAACTAGGCGCAGATTATGTTGCAACAGGCCATTATTGTAGAAAAGGTTCAGAAATAATTAATGGCGAGCCTGTATATAAATTGTTAGGCGGTAAAGATAAAAATAAAGACCAATCTTATTTTTTATGTCAACTTTCCCAAAAACAACTATCAAAAGCAATGTTTCCTATTGGTGAGTTAACAAAGCCAGAAGTGAGAGAAATTGCTAAAAAAGCCGATTTAATTACTGCTGAAAAGAAAGATTCTCAAGGTTTGTGTTTTATAGGTAAAGTGCGATTACCAGAATTTTTACAACAAAAATTGCAACCCAAAGAAGGTAAAATTATTAATATACCTTTAGATTTTTCTCAGTATACAAAGTTAATTCCTGTGTTTAAAAATAAAGAATTGGAACTTGCCCATTTTTCTACAAAGTTTTCATACCATAAAGAAGATGGAAAAGTTTTAGGAAAGCATCAAGGAGCCCATTATTTTACAAAAGGACAGCGTAAAGGATTAAATGTTGGCGGAACAAAAGAAGCATTATATGTTATAGAAACTGATGTTGTAGAGAACGTAATTTATACGGGAGAAGGAAAAAACCACCCTGGTATTTATCGAAATGTTTTATTTGTATCTAATGAAGAAATCCATTGGATTCGTGAGGACTTAACGTTAAGAATTGGAGAAACGTTAGAGGTGGATGCCAGAATTAGATACAGGCAAGTTTTAGAAAAAGCGACTTTACACAAAGTAGAGTCTGGTTTATATGTAGCTTTTGAGAACAAGCAATCGGCTATTCAAGAAGGTCAATTTGTTGCTTGGTACAAAAATGAAGAGTTATTGGGTTCTGGTGTAATTTCTTAAATTAGTAGCCCATATGATGAAACAACTGCTAACTATAATAATTTTATTTTTTTATTTACTAAGTTATTCTCAAGAAGAAATTATAACCCTATATAACTCAAAAAGAAAAGTAACAAAAGACCCTTTAAAAGCAAAATTTTATCAGAGGTTAACAAAAGAAAAGGATTCTCTTTGGTTCATTAGAATGTATAGAAGAAATAATCAGCTAGCTAGTTATTGGTATTCGAAAACTAAAGATTCTAAAAAAAGATTAGGTAAAAAGGTTTCCTTTGGATTAAATGATAGTATTTCAGGTGTAACACTTTACAATAATAAAGGCGAAAAACATGGAAAGTTTTCGACATGGTTTGATAATAGAAATAAATCCTATGAAGGAAGATTCATAAATGGTAAAAAAGAAGGATTGTGGAGGAATTATTTTTATAGTGGAGAAATTGCGTCAAGAGGTTTTTTCAAAAATGATTCGTTAATTATTGAAAAATTTTATGATAAAAATGGGAATGAACGAGTTTTAAAGGGAGATTGCTGCAGAAAAAAACCTGAGTTCACTGGAGGTATTAAAAAGTATAAAAAAATTGTATATCAGTTCGTAAATAAAATGAAATGGAAAATTAAGGGAACCATAACTGTAGATTATACAATTAGTGTTAGTGGAGATTTAACAAATATTAGAATTTATGATACTCTTCCGGGTGATTTAAACCAGGAAATCATAACATTCTTTAAGCAAATAAAAGGTTGGAAACCAGCCTTTAATAATGGTAGGGAAATACCTATTCAACATTCTTTTAAATTAATTTTTAAATAGACCAAGCAAAATAAAATCACACAACTTTTCAATATTAAATATCCAATTATTCAAGGAGTAATGATTTGTGTTTCTAGCTGGAAGTTAGCTCCTGTAGTATCAAATGCTAGAGGATTAGTTTTGATCGTTGCAGGTTCGATGTATCCGGACATTTTAAGAATATATATTCAGAAATGTAAAAACACAGGAGATAAGCCTTTTGGAGTAAATGTACGTATGTTATATCCTCATATAGAATTATTAATGGCTAAAATCATTGAAGAGGGAATAAAGATTGTGTTCACCTCTCTTGGTAATCCAAAAAATTATACGTGCTTTTTAAAAGATAAGGGTATTGCAGTCTTACATGCTGTTAGCTCTGTAAAGTTTGCTTTAAAAGCACGAGCTTCTGGTATAATTTTTTAACACCTGAGAATAAAGGAACAATATAATTTTTCAATGAATCTTAAGGATGTAGATTTATTGTTGGAGAAGGAAATAACTCAATTTTTTTTGTGTATGTTTCTGGATTAGTTGACTAAATTAGGAAAAACGATGAAGTTGAGTTACATGAACAAGGCGGAAGAAAAAGCTTAAACTCAGTAAATCTAAAATTTATATAATTATTTCTAGTAAAAGTTTTTCTAAAAATCCGATCAATAGTGGATAGTTTATTTTACTATTGACATATTTTTCTTTTTTTTAAAAGAATATCATAAAAAGTATTGTTTTTAAATTACTGGCAGTATCTTTGCACTTCAATTAGTGTTGTTAGTAATTAAACAAGCAACGCATTTAATATCATTATAATGAATAAAGGTACCGTAAAATTTTTCAATGAATCTAAAGGATTCGGATTTATTACTGAAGAAGGAAACAACAAAGAACATTTTGTGCATGTGTCAGGATTAGTTGACGAAATTCGTGAAAACGATG